>Ga0126309_10000030_pt1 | contig 47398 bp, 34 predicted proteins | sample Plot56_FD_92541 | JGI IMG/M metagenome (GOLD analysis project Ga0126309, IMG submission 92541) | Serpentine soil microbial communities from UC McLaughlin Reserve, CA, USA - Plot56 | ecosystem: Environmental > Terrestrial > Soil > Grasslands | place: USA: UC McLaughlin Reserve, Lake County...
CGGGTTGGTGCCCGCCCCTGGTTTCACATAAAAGGCCACTAGTGTCCGGTTCATTTGCTGCCTACCGACCGTAAAGCCAACATCGATTTCAGCTTCGGGCGACTCAGGGGTGTCCACGATTTGAACTCCGGGTGGCTCAACCGCGAGGAGGGCGACACGCCGCCGGTTGAGCGGGGGGAGCGGTGGGTGCAGGAGCTGAACCGGCGGCGGGCACAGAGGCTCGGTGAACGCGGGTGGTGGGTGCCTTGGGTGGGGGCGATGAGGCTGGCAGGGCACGGGGGCTTCACCGCCGATGGAGCGAGTACGCTTGCGCACGGAGCTGCATCGGCGGGGCACGGCGGCTGGCAGACGATAAACATCAAGAGGGTGGGCGGGTGTGGAATGGGTGTGGGCGTCCCTGGAGGACCGGAGGCCGGCTTCTCACGGCCGCAGGCTCCAGGGCGGCCACCCCGACCTTGTGGATCAGGACGGTGCCGTCGTCGACGAGGAGATGATCGAGCGCGGGCGGGAGCAGTTCGGCGAGCAGCTTGCGCGGAGCCGATCTGCGGGACGGGAGGCTGGCAGGCGACGAGGGCTTCACCGCCGATGGAGCGAGTACGGCGGAGCCGCACGGAGTCTGCTTCGGCGGGGCACGGGGGCTGGCAGGGGAGGGAGGGAAGGGGCTGTGCCGTGCCCAATGCAGCTGAAGTGACCATCCAGCGAACGCGGCACGGGGCGAGCCCGAGGGGGAGGCTGGCTGACCCGCGGTGGCCGGAGTTTGCGCGGGTGGGCGGAAGGGTAGTCGTCCCACGGCGGCCGGAGCTTGAGAGGGGCGATTGCGTCAGAGACCAGGAGGGGGCGGAGTCGTCGACGCGGCCGGTGGATCTCGAGAGGGTGGATGGTTGGGTAGTCGTCGGCCTGCACGGGGGGGCAACGCCGGAGTAGCTCGGGCGGTGGCCGGGCGGTCCGAGCTTCTCCGGCGCTGGCACTCCGGCTGGCGGGAGAGGGTGGCGTATGCGTCAGCGAATAGGTGGGGGCGGTGTCGTCTACGCGGTCGGGTGGATCTCGAGAGGGTGGATGGTTGGGTAGTCGTCGGCTTGCACGGCGGCCGCAACGCCGGAGTAGCTCAGGCAGTGGTCGGGCGGACCGAGCTTCTCCGGCGCTGGCACTCCGGCTCGCAGGCGAAGGTGGGCCGCAGTTTGCGCAGCGTCAGCGGAGAAATCTGCGGGGCGGAACGTGGTCGTCCCGCGGCGATCGAGGCGCCGGTGGAGCTCGGGCGGTCGACTGGTGGCGGAGCTGGGCACTCCGGCTGGCCTGAGAGGGTGGAGAGCTCGGCGGAGCCTGCGGAGCCGATGCGGGGCGGCAACGTGCCGGGACCCCGACCACTCTACCGACGGTGTAGCGGAGGCTCGGCGGGAGGGAGGCGGGCGGGCCGAGACCGGAGCTTCTCCGGCGGGGCACACCGGCTGGCGGGAGAGGGTGGCGTATGCGTCAGCGACTAGGTGGGGGCGGTGTCGTCCACGGGGCCGATGGATCTCGAGCGGGTGGATGGTTGGGTAGTCATCGGCTTGCACGGCGGTCGCAGCGCCGGAGTAGCTCGGGCGGTGGTCGGGGCGGTCCGACCTTCTCTGGCGTTGGCACTCCGGATCGCAGCCGAGGGTGGGAAGCAGTTTGCGGAGAGTCAACGGAGCAATCTGCGGGGCGGAACGTGGCCGTCCCACGGACGTTGAGGCGTCGGTGGAGCTCGGGCGGCGGCTGGTGGTCGGAGCTGCACCGGCGCGGAGCTTGGCTCGCAGGAGAGGGGGGCGTATGCGTCAGCGACTAGGTGGGGGCGGTGTCGTCCACACGGCCGGTGGATCTCGAGCGGGTGGATGGTTGGGTAGTCGTCGGCCTGCGCGGGGGTCGCAACGCCGGAGTAGCTCAGGCGGTGGTCGGTCGGTCCGAGCTTCTCCGGCGCTGGCACTCCGGCTCGCAGGAGAGCGTGGGAAGCAGGTTGCGGAGCGTCAGCGGAGTCAATCTGCGGGGCGGAGCGTGGTGTCTCCGCAGACGCTGAGGCGCCGGTGGAACTCGGGAGGCGGCTGATGGTCGGAGCTGCACCGGCGTGGCACTTCGGCTCACAGGAGAGGGCGGAGAGTTCGACGGATCCTGCGGAGTCGATGCGGGGTGGCAACGTGCCGGGACCACGATCGCTCCACCGCCGGTGTAGCGGAGGCTCGGCGGGGAAGGAGGCGGGCGGGCCGAAACCGGAGCTTCTCCGGTGGGGCACTCCGGCTGGCAGAAGAGGTGGCGTATGCGTCAGCGACTAGGTGGGGGCGGTGCCGTCCACGCGGCCGGTGGATTTCGAGTGGGTGGATGGTTGGGTAGTCGTCGGCTCGCACGACGGCCGCAACGCCGGAGTAGCTCGGGCGGTGGTCGGGGCGGGTCCGAGCTTCTCCGGCGCTTTCACTCCGGCTCGCAGAAGAGCGTGGGCAGCACGTTGCGGAGCGCCAGCGGATGCAATCTGCGGGGCGGAGCGTGGCCGTTCCCACGAACGCTGAGGCGCCGGTGGAGCTCGGGCGGCGGTTGGTGGTCGGAGCGGCACCGGTGCAGCACTTCGGCTCGCAGGAGAGGGCGGAGAGTCTCGGCGGAGCCTGCGGAGCCGATGCGGGGCGGCAACGTGTCGGGACCACGACCGCTCTACCGTCGGTGTAGCGGAGGCTCGGCGGGGAGGGGGCGGGCGGGCCGAGTCCGGAGCTTCTCCGGCGGGGCACTCTGGCTCGCAGGAGAGGTGGCGTATGCGTCAGCGACTAGGTGGGGGCGGTGTCGTCCACGCGGCCGGTGGACCTCGAGCGGGTGGATGGTTGGGTAGTCGTCCCCGCAGAGGTCCGAGTTCGAGAGGTGGCGATTGCGTCAGCGTGCTGAGGGGGGAACCTTGTTGTCCCCGCGCGGCACGCTTTCGACTGTCACGCCGATCGCTGCTAGCTAGTTATCGAGAGCAATCAGGAAAGCCCCGACGACGCTCAGGGCGAATGCCAAAGTCGTCCCGATTTCCGTCACTTCTCCGGTCATCAACATAGATACCAGAGCAGAAATCCCAGCACCCAACAAGATCCCGCCGAAGACTCCCGCGAATTTTCTGAAGCGGCTTCGCGGAGCCGGGTGATTCTTGAGTAGAGCGCGCTCTACATTGATTGCCGAGACTGAATCCAGCCCGTCTTCCTCCGCATTGGCGACTGAATTCATGATCAACTGCTCCGTGATGCCGCGAAGCTTGTCGACAAAGTATGCCTTGGCCTCCGGCGTGAACCTATTGAACCTTGAGAATATGCTCCGGTTTATGTCTTTGGGAAAGGGAGAGTCTTCCGGCTCCGCTCCAGGCGGCGAGAGGGTTATCTCTGTCCTCTCTTTTCCCGATTCGATGGATGTGTCGCGCATTGTTGGCCCCTCTCCCCCAGAGTGAGAGATTTCGACTGCGCCCTTGGGGATCTTCCAGTTGTCTAATCTGTCTTCTCCTCAGTTTTCTTTATTCGATTGCGAACATCGGAGAACGTGTTGGCGTAATCCTGCATTCCTTCAATCTCTCGGAGCTTCTCGGAAAGGAGTCGCTCGGCAGCCTCTGCGACGTTTTTCCCATAGAGCCCCCGCTCGACAAGTGCCTCCAAATACCCCCGTACGGTAGGCGTGGTCGAGACGGTGAAGGTCACTGTCCTTGTTGGGTTGCGAGTCCTCCCCATCGTACCATCCATTGTAAGACAAGTACGGCAAAAGAGTCCAAAAGAATGGCAAAGATTTTCTTGTACTGTATCTGGTGGTCACCAGGGGTGGAGAGCACAACATATTGACGGCGAAGCCGTGGATACGGATGTTGTGCTTTATTTACGCTATGGCGGCAGCTCAGCAGGGCTTGGCCGACTGTGTGGGCTCACTGGGGGTCGCGAAGCTGCGTCCGGACTTGTCAGCAGGCCTGCGTGGCCGCGCCCGGACCTGCGTGTGGACCTGGGTACGGCTCTCCGGAGCCGCGTGCGGACTTGCATGGGGACCTGCGCGAGCCGTGTGCGGACCTGCGTGCGGCTTTGCGTGGCCGGATTTCTGCGGCCCCCACCCCCCTCCGTCCCCTTCGGATCGGCTCTCTCGCGGACAGAGAATTTGAGGAAGCGGAACGAAACCTTGAGGCCGGATGAGCTCTACCATTCGTCATCTCTCACAGGTGTCGAGTGAACACGAACCCGTTGCTCGATCCGGAGATCCCGCAGGATGCCGAGGAGGGGATCGATTTGACGCAGGGCCGTCTCTGCGGACAGGTTAACGCCTTCGGAGGCGATGCTCGATCTGAGACTGTGGGGGGCGCTGGTCGGCAGCGGCCACTTGGACCCCGATGGCCCAGTCATCTTGGAGAATCCGCTGAACCGTTCTCGGGAGAGGACGAAGATCGCCCCGGAGCCGACGGGAGACCGGCTCAAAGTGGGCGATCCCCTGGACGCCTATCGGCGGTTCGTCGGCCCTCAGCTCTGCACCATTGAGGTCCGCCTGTCGGACCCGCGATGTTGTCCTCATCAATGCAGGATAGAGACCGGCCCGCGAGAATTGCCACTGGAGTCGGTCATGTGCGAGACTCCTGCAAAGCCCCCCCGACGGCAACCGGGTGTAACGGCCCCGCGTTTAAACAGGTGGGAGCGCCGACCGCGGATCCCGATTACTGTGCAAGTCCATATGGGTCCTGATTTCGAAGCGCTGCCCAGGAGAATGATCTCCATGGAGGAAGACGCCTATCGCGAGTTTGCCAGCTACTTCGGACCCCGCTTCCGGACGTTCTTCTTGAGCCGCGGGCTACCCGTGGGCGAGGCGGAGGACTTGGCCACAAACTGTGTCACGGATGTCGCCCTTAAGGTTGGGAAGTACGATCCTTCGCGTGGCGGCGGCCATTTTGAGGCTTGGGTCTTCACTCTGGCCCGCCGCGCGCTTATCGATTGGTGGCGGCGGCGCCAGGCCGCCGAGCCGCTGCCCGACGACCTGGTGTTTCCGGAAGACACCGACGAGCGCTCGGACAGCCTCGCCGAGGCGGTCGATGCCCTTCGCGAAGCGTTCGCCAAGCTCTCCGCAGATGACCAAGCCGTGGTGGGATCTCGGGACCTGGGTGGCATGGAGCCCTATGGCCGCATCGCCGAGCGGCTGGGAATCCAACCCGAAGCGGCGCGCGTCCGGCACCATCGCGCATTGCGCCGTCTGCGGGCGATGCTCGAGCCGGACCCGCGCATCCAGCGCCTCCTGCAAGGGGGTTCGGTGGCATGAGGAGATCTCGATGACCGAGAAATCGCATTCGAACGCGAACGGTGGCAGCTTCGACTGGCTGGAAGCCGCGCTGCGGATCCGTCACGATCTGTCCCTGTTCGAGAGCTCGGGTCCGGAGCCGGCGGAGGTCTCTGCTGCCTTCGCCGAGCGGTGCGAAGCGGCCGCCACGGCGGCCTTGGGAATCGCCCGCCTCCGGCGGGAGAGGTCGCGGCTGGGCTTCGTCCCTTTGCGGCTTTCCGAGTACTTGGAGGAGCTGGCGAGATCCGCGAAGGTCGAGATCCACTCCCTGCTCGCCGCCTCGGGCATCCATGTCGAGGGCGACGAGCTCGGTCCTATCCCGGCCGTGGCGCGTTTCTGCCGCCAGCTGGGCCTATCCGTGCGCGAGGCGCTGGTCCACCTGGGCTTCGGACTGGCCGAGCGTCTCGGCGCGCCGCCGGTTCCCGTCGTCTTGGCCCGTCAGGACCGTCCCGGCAGCGTCCGCGACACCGTCGGGGCCTATGAGGCGGCGTTGCGCGGCACCCTCGCGGAGATTGGTGCCACCGGCGAGTTCTATACGCTCGAAGCCCGGTTGCGCGCAGCGTACGAGGAATCGAAACATGCCGATTGATCGGTCCTCCGAAACCTCCCACACCTCTCTCTTCCGCAAGCTGGCCGAAGGATGGGATTCGCTGCACGATGGTGTGACACAAGCCTTCCTGCAAAGCTGGAGGAAGAGAATCTCCTACGCGGAGCTGAAAGAAGTCGGCCACTGTGTGCTCTACTTCTTAACCGATCTGCCTGAAATCCATCTGCTAGGGACGGACGATGTCCATGTACTGTTGCTCGCCGGCACTTCCGATGACGCGGAAATTCTCAAGGCCTGGAAGCGGAAGGTCGGTGCTCCCCGGCGCCTCCTTCTGTCGCTCGTTCTCTCCGAGCAAAGTTTGCCGGTGGCGCGGGAGATCTTCGCGGGCGAGCGCGCCTTGGTCCTTTCGCTCTCTGAGGCACGCTACCTCCTGGAATCGTCTGAGCCAGGCCAAGAGTTCAAGCGGATGCTCCGGGCACGACTCCCCATTCGCTCTTTGATCCCGTACAACTATTTGCGGCCGGCCTACGGCCAGCTCTTCTTCGGCCGTCAGCAGGAGCTCGGCCGTCTGCTCCATGAAGACGACGTCAGCTTCGCGATCGCCGGGCCTAGCCGCATCGGCAAGACCTCTCTGATCCATGAATACCAGAGAATCTTGAAACGAAGGCGGGATCCTCGCGCGCTGCGGCTGTTCGAAATTGATTTCTATGCCTGCAGCAACACTACCTCTTCTCAAGAGGTGGCACGGTTCTTTGCCATGAAGATCGACTCCTCCAGCCGCAGCCATCGGATGACCTGTGAAGGATTGATCGATTTTCTGCGCTACCAACTACACGAGCGGGGAGGAGCGCTGGAGTTGGTACTCGACGAAGTCGACGAGGTCTGCGCCGGCGCGGCTTTCGACGTAATCGGAGAGGCCGCCAAGCAAGGCCTCTGCCGGCTCATCGTGTGCGGGCGCGGACGGCTGTTCAAGATGCTGCTGTCCAAGGACTCGCCGCTCGCCTGCCGTCTGGAGCTGCTGCGTCCGGGCCCGCTGGAGGACGAAGAAGCGAAGGCGCTGCTGTTCCTGCCCCTGCGGGACCTCGGCATCGAAGTGAATCGGCCTGACGAGGTCGCCGCCAAGGTCTTCAAGCTGACCGGACGCCTGCCCCATCTTCTGCAGTTCTACGGCAAGAAGATCGCGGAGTGCGCCGCCGAAGAGCCGGCCGCCCCGCTCACGCTGGAGATGATCGAGGCCCTGAGCTGGGATATGGACACCGCCCATTATGTAACCAGCCTCCTGCGCGTGCTGGATACACCGGGGTTGCGGCTGTTGGCCCTCGCGCTTTTAAAAGAGAACCCTCCCGAGATCACCGTGGCAACGGCACGGGCGGTGGTCAGCCGTTGGGGCATGCAGCTTTCTCATACTCAGATGACCGATCTGCTGAACGAGCTTGTCATTAACAGCGTGCTATCTTGGAAAAGAGGGGTTTTCTCAATCTCGATCAATGCGCTACCCACCTATGCCGCCCGTCTCGGCTACCTTGATGATGGGCTCACGGAGGCGATCGCGCAATTCGCGGCCGGACGTGACCAGCATCCTATGCCGATGAGGTGAGGGTATGTTAGTTCCTTTCGCCTATCGCCAAGTCGAGGAGAGCTTCTTTCAGGAGCTCTGCGAGATCGTCTCCAGGGGCGAGAGCACCGTCCTGCTCGCGCCGCGGTTTGGCGACAGCCGCTATCCTCTGTATCGCCTCCACAGCCTCCTCGAGGAACTGGAGGTCGAGCCTCTCGTCTATCTTCGATTGACCCGGAACGACGATCCCGGCAGCGCGGCAGCCGTCCGCCGTCTGGTGGAGGAGGCAGTCCAGCAGGCCGGCGAGCCTGTGGAAAGAGCCGACCCGCCGGGCTCGCTGCTCGGCCCCGTGGAGCGCCTTTACGAGGCGTCTGGCAAGCCCGTGGTGCTCTTCGCCGCCAACGTTGATCACCTTTCCTATCACCTCTCCAACCGCCTGCTGGAGGAAGTCCGCACTCTCGACCAGGCGGGCAAGGTCGTCGCGGTGCTGACTGGCGAGGATACATTCTACGATCTGGTTTTCGGCCCGAACTCCGAATTCAGTTGCGCCCATCAGTTCATCCTTCAGGGGCTCAGCCTGGAAGAGTTCACGCGGTCTGCCCGGCACTATCAATCCCTGGTCGGTGAGCTCGCCCAACCGGAGATCATCCGCGACATCTGGCAGCACACGGGTGGCAACCGCCACATGCTGCGCATTCTCCTCTGGGAAGTTCTCGAACGGCGGGCCCGCCGACGGGGTGATCATACGCCGGCGGCGATCGACATTCAGGACCTGATCCGTAGATCGCGGCTGCCGGGACCGTACGGGGCCGAGATCTTCCGACATCCAGTCCGTCTGATCTCGCACGAGCCGCGCTGCTGGCCGAACCTGCAGCGGCTGATCGCCGAAGGCTCGCTAGACCTTGCCGCCGAGGCCGGCCCGCCGACGGCGATCGAGTTGAGCGGAGTGGCCACTCGCAAGGGATCCCGCCTGCAGTTCTCGTCGCCGTGGATGGAAGAGTACGTCAAGCAGCACTTCGACAGTCGCCGCTGGGGCGACCTCTACGCCCGCAACGGCGATTGGCCGCAAGCTTTCGCGCACTACGCCAGGCTCGACCCGGAAGACATGGTGCGGCCTGCGACGGCCGAAGATCTATTGGAAGTCGAGCTGACAATCCGCAGTCTGAACGCAGCGCTCTACGCGGAGATCAACCGCGGGACGGATGCCCTGCGCCGGCTCTTCGCGCGCGGCTGCCGCTACGTCCTGGGCTATCAAGAGGTCGCCTTCTGGGCACTCAAGCAGTCCGATGAGCACCCCACATGGTCGCTCGAGATTCCCGAGGAGCCGTCGCAGGAAAAACGACATCATTTGGAGAAAGCGACGGAATTCCTGCCACCCTTGGGCTGCCCACCCACCGGCCTGGTGCCGGTGCCTTATCCCTGGAAGCGTCTGGCCGTGGCGGCGTCGTTCCCGGGTCTGCGGCCCGACCAGCAGCGAGCGGTCGTGCTGAGCAACTTCAAGCTCCACACTCCCATCTCCAAGGAACGGGAGCGTCTGACCCACGAGCTCATCGGGCATTTCCTGACCGGCTACCAGAATGCGCTGGCGATGGAGCGGGACCGCGAGCGCCTGGCGATGCGCAACAAGCACGTCGAGGTGATGAACAGCATCTTCAGCGCCCTCGGCAGTCACGTCCACAACGTCAACAACGCGCTCGTCCTGGCCGCTGGTGGTCTGCGACGGCTCGGCTACAGCCGCGTGCTGTTCTGTCTGATCACCCCCACGGGCGACCACATCCAAGGAGAGCTTGACGACGCGGAGGATTCCCGAGCCAACGTGGCCAAGATGACCTACTATCCCTTGGATCCGCCGAAAGCGGATCTGCAGCCGTACGTCATCTTCAGCCGTCGGCCCAAGATCGTCCCCGACGCGCGCCGCGAGCCCCTGGCCAACGTCCAAATGGTCTTCGAAACTCAGATGAAGGCGCTCGCCATCGTCCCGCTCCTCAATCAGGACGGGCTCCCCGTCGGCACGATTCACGTCGAGCGCAAGGACGGCGCCGTCCCCTCCGCCGACGAGGTGGAAGACCTCTTGCAGTTCGGCCGCCAGCTCGCCATCGCCATCGAGCAGAGCGAGCGTGTCAACCTGCTGCAGGCGGCCCTCGACAAGATCCCCGAGCCGGTGTTGATCGCCGATGCCAGCATGCGGTTGCGCTTCACCAACGCTCCCGCCGCCGAGTTGCTCGCGCAAAAGCCAGGTTGGTATGCCCGCAAGGAAATGCCGGTGCTCGCCGAAGGCCAATTGGGCGATGTCTGGCGGCTGCTGCACGAGTCGTTGAACAACGGTCAACGGCTGGTGCGCCAGATCCAAGAGATCGGGCCGGGGCAACCGTATCGCGGCGTGGCGCTGACGGACGCTATCGAGGACTGGAAGCGCAGGACGGTTGGAGCGATGCTCCACCTCCAGAACCTGAACTATCTCTATGCTGTCCTCAAGGCGTTCCGCCTGATCGCTGAATCCAAGGACACGAGGTCAGCCAAGCGCGCCATCCTGAAGGCCGCCTCCCTCCTGGGCCACCGTCGGGGGCGCCTGTTCCTCGTCGACGAAGAAGATCCCGAGCGTCTGGTCGGAGATCTCACGCTCACCCCGGATGGCCAGATCGTCGAAGATCCGCCGGCTGGCGAAGGGAGCGACCTGCCTCGCCGCAAGGACCGGGGGCATCACACCTGGAAGTGCATCGAAGAAAAGACGCCCATCGTCTTCTGCTGGCAGGAGGATCAGGAGGACGGTATCAAGATCATTACCCCCTTTGGCTTGGAAGCGATCAACTCGAATCCTCCGAGATGCCGTAATGAGCTGGACAAGCAGCCTGGGGACTTTTGGATCGACTTTCCCCTGCTCACGCCGGACGAGACTCTCGGCAAGCTGAGCCTGAGCTGCGATCCGACCTTGAAGCCGGAAGATTTTCATCTCCTCCGGATGCTCTCGGAAATGGCTGCGGGGCTCCTCGACGCATTCAATCGCCGCGAGCGTGTCATCCAAGAGGTGGAAAACGCCGTGCTCGGTCCCATGGCAGAGGAGGCGATGGCGGGAGCGGCCCACAACATCCTCGCACGCCTCGCCAACGCGCCTTTCTTGCTGAAAAAATACCGAGAACGAGAGCCGCAATCGGCGGAACTGAAGGCACTCAACGACGACTTGGAGCACACGATTCAAGAAGTCTACGAGATAGTCGCCAGGATCCGAGAGAGACTGGGGCCTGTCAAACCCCGGCTGCGCCGCATTGATCTCATCAGGTTGGTGAGAACCGTTCTCGGAGGGACACTCCCGAATGGCCAATGGGACTTACGGTGCGATGGCGAAATCCTGGAAGCCGATGCCGATTCGCATTTGCTCGAAATCGCTCTCTTGGAGCTCGTCAAGAACTCCCGTGAGATCGTCGTAGAGAGGGACCTCTGCGTCAGGGTGTCGCTGGAAATCGTCAACGGAAATGTCCTTGAATCGATTCGCCTCTTGTACAAGGACAATGGACCCGGCGTCCCGGACCATCTGAAGAGTAGAATTTTTGAGCCCTTTTTCTCCCGCCGCCCGGGCCGCAAGGTCAGCACCGGTCTGGGTCTATCTTTCGTGCAACGAGTGATCAGCGCACACGGCGGGGCTGTCTATGAGACCGGTGTCTTTGGATCGGGCGCACAATTTCGGCTCGATTTTCCCCGATTCGCAGAGGAGGAAGGCCATGCTCAGGTTCCTGGTAGTTGAAGACAACGAGCCCACATTAAGGGCGCTCAAGGAGTTACTTTCAGAAGAGTTTGATGCCCCGGCCATCGATGCTGCCAGCAACGTAGCACAGGGAAGTCAATATATCGCAACCTCATTTGAGGCGGGGGAAACCTATGATGCTGCCCTACTGGACTTCAAGCTTCCCAGTTCCTCCGGTGAAAGCCCGGAGATCGACAATTCCCTCTGCGAAGAGGTCTGCAGAAAGCACCGCCGTGCTCTCGTCGTTCGCATGACGGCATATACTCAAGATCCCGTTGTTATTGGTCATTTGATGGCTGGGTTCAAAGAGCTAGGAGGTTGTCAGCCTCTACTGGTCTCTAAGAGCGATGTAGCTTGGCCATCCATCCTTCGTACCAAGCTCAGGACCTTCCTCTTCAGCCGAGAAATATTACAACAACTGACCGATCTTTTTGGGTTTGATAGCTCAATGGCATCCCCCGCATACCTCGCAAAGAAACCAACCCAAAATAAAAGTGGAGTAACGCATCGTTTAGCAAAACTGACACAGGACATCGAACATCATTGGAAAGACCTGGACCCGGGTCTCCAAGAGCGAATTCGCAAAATATTTGTTGTTGATACAAGTGGAGATGACGTCCGCGTTGGTCTATTGTGAGGGCTGTATGTTCGACCAAGAATTCGATCCACGAAAGTTCGCGCAAATTGTTCAAGGATTGCCACTCATGATGGAATCAGAGCATTTTGTGGTTCGCTACGGACTTCGAAATCCGCGAAAGGGAAGAGGCCTTGGACCTTCCGGTGTTGGCGATGAAGGGCTCATTCGTTGGTATCTTAGTGCCATGGAGAGGCTCTTTCGAACCATGACTAATCCCCCATGGAGTCGGGTAATACCACAGTGGAGTGCGTCCGGCAAATTACCCGTGTATGTGTGCAATCTCGATCAGGTCGTACGAGGAGGAGACCCTTTCACTGCATTTGACCGGAATGGGGCACCGTTTATTGCTCTATCGTGCCGCAGCAGCGAGCCACTTACCAGCAGTGCAATGCAGCGTGCCGCAGCGGAGGCAGTTCATGAAGCAGTCCACGCTTTTAACTCAGAAAAGAGACCTTTTCATCGTACAGCCTATCTCTGGTGGGCTTGGCTAGACGAAGCACTGGCAACTTTTATGGAAAGTCAGGTCTTGCCTGGGAATCAGGATTACTTCCGCTTCCTTTCCAACTGGATCGATCTGCCTGGAGTGGCTCTGAATGACTGGCAAGCAGCGTACCATGGCTGCTTATTCCTCGGTTACCTTACCGAAGCTGTTGATTGCAGCTTTCCTAACAGAATCTGGACCGAAGCTTCTTCGAAAGAGAGGCCTTTACAGACAATACACCGACTGGCTTCTGAAATTGGTCTTGCATTTGCGGATACCCAGCAGCCGGATCTCTTCGCCAGTGGCTATGCCATGTCTGCCTATTTTCTGCGCCACCACAATTGCGGTTGTTTCGCAGAGCTCTATTCCCGCTTCGGTGACAGGGCAGTCGTTGAGAGCTTCGATCTTCATCCCGGATTTAGTGGGATCGCGCAGGAGTCTCTTCCTCATTTGGCAAGCCACTATTATCGCTGCTTTGTGAGCAGGCATGTCCACCGAGTTCACTTCACTCTTCGGGCTCGATCTCAAGGTAGCCAACTACCCTTCAAAGCGGAAGCTGCTGTTGTTCAACCGGACCTTTCCTGCGGCTCACGGCTGACTCTGGGCTCAAGCCATGGCTGCGACGAGCAAGGCCGGATAGTTGTTAAGGGAGAGCTTGCCGGCCTGAGTGAGCTCGATTTCCATCACATTGTTCTGGTGGTTAACAACTGCAGCTACAGGGATATGGATCTTCCCTCGTACAACGGCCTTCCTCCCTGCGAGCCTTACGAACTCCAGATTTTGGCGGAGTGAAGTTGTCGGTGCTACTTATTGAGCCATGAGCGAACCATCTAATGACTACGACGGATTATCCAGCCCCAAATTGTTCTCTGACCGATCCGCTTCGAAGCTTAGTCGAGATTTCTGTCCGGCTGCCACAAGTTTCTGAAGCGAGCCTCGGGGAGTTGATCGTCAGGATCCTTGAAGCGGCAAGGTCGATCTCCGGCCTTCTCCGAGGCTGCGTTTTTCTTCTCGATTTTGGCTTTGACGAGCTCCACCTGCTCAAGGTCGACGAAGGCGTTTTGGGGCTGCCCGTGCGGAGAAAAGCTTCGTCGGCCTTCGACTCTGCTTCACGCCGAGGTGGTCCTCTAGTGAGAGCTGAGAGAGCTTCTCTCGTAGACGGCGGTGTTCTTGTCTCTAACATAGCGGTCCTCGCGGGAGACAAGAACCTCGGCGAGCTCTGCGTCGTCTCCACCCGAGGATCCATTGTATTGGAACCCGATGAAGAATCGCTTCTCCTCGGCTTGGCCAGCCTGGCGGCAGTGGCGCTAGAGAAGTGCCTTCGCCAACGGGAATCGTTGCAGCGCCATACGTGGCTCGACGCCTTCTCGGAGGTCTTTGCCGCCAGCCGGATTCCCAGTTCGGTGAGCGAGGTCGAGCCGCTCCTCGAAGCGATCGCGGACAATGCGCGCACACTCTCCGAAGCCGACTTCGTCGTTCTGTATGAATACTTCCATGAGAGCGACGACGTCCGGCTCCCGCCTACCATCGCGGGTCGGTTATTGCAGAAGGATGTGCTACTCAAGCGCAGAGCGTCCGCGGAGCACAAGCGATCAGCAGTTTTCCGCCTGCTCGAGCAGCAGCCACCGCGACCTTTTTACGCCGAGGAGGCTGTCAAGGACTGGCTGTCAACGGGACTCCTGGAAGCCGGAGGCGAGCAGTCCTTCTTCGCTCGAGAAAAGGTGATCTCTTCGGCTGGAATTCCCTTGCGTATCGAGAAGGAGCCTGTCGGAGTCCTTTTCGTGAACTATCGGCGGGAGTTCGTTTTTCCGCCCGATTTTCAAAAGCACCTCGAGCGTTTCGCCAACCAGGCGGCACTGGCCATCGGCAACGCCCGCTTTTTCCTGCGCTCCAAACGGTACAGCCAGGACCTGGAGGTCCTGAACCGGATCGGTCGCGAGCTGAGCTCCGCCGTCACTCGCGACATAAAACAGATTGGTGAGTTGATCTATGAGAAGACTCAAGAAGTGATTGCCACTGAAAACTTCTTCCTTTGCATATATGATGCGGCACGCGATCATTACTCCCTTCCCTACCTCCGCGACAGGTTCAACCCTCGTGAGACTCTCGAGCCGAACTTACACCAGGGACTTACCGGCCACGTTTGCCGGACCAGCCGATCCTTGATCGCCTCAGCGGATCAGATAGAGGAGCTCATTGCCGACGGTGATGCCGAGCTCGTGGGCAAGCCGGCCGCCATCTGGCTTGGCGCTCCCCTAATAGTGCGTGACAAAGTGATCGGTGCTCTCGTAGTCCAGGATTACGACGACAGGATGAAATTCAACCAGGAACACCTGAAGCTCCTGGAATCCATCGCCTCGCAGGCTGCGATCGCGATCGACAATTACCGGCTTCTGCGCGAGGCGAATCTGCGTGTCAACGAGCTTTCGGCCCTCCTCGAGCTCTCTCAAGCCTTCGGGACACCCCGGCAGAACGCCATGCTCTCCTCGACCCTCGATCACCTCTGCGAACTCTGTGGCTGTGACGGCAGCCTGCTCCTGCTCGTCGATCCCGGAGAGCGGAACCAACTCAAGGTCAGAGCGGCCTCGAGGGACCTCCAAGAATACCTCGAGAAGGCCATCCTGCTGGATGAGGGAGTTTCTGGCAAGGTCGCGCGCAGCCGTGAGCCGATGATTGTCAATGATTACAGCACCTGGCCGGAACGGAGCCACCTTTTCGACCCGCCGGCCAGACGCGTCTGCGCAGTACCCCTGATCTGGAAGGACGAAGTTGTGGGTGTCATGGCCCTTTCCTCAAGCAGCGATGCCGGTGAGTTTTCACCGCGCGAGATCGAGATCCTACAGCGCTTCGCAGGCCCGGTCGCCATCGCCGTACAGAACGCTCACGTCAGCGCGTTTCGCGACGCCTTGATTCATAGGGGTCCCGACGCGATCATCGCGGTCGACAATAAGGGTCGGATCACCGAATTCAACGAGGAGGCGGCAAAGCTTTTCGACTGCCCTGCCCGGCACGAGCTCTTCGGCCTAAAGATCTCCGAGCTTTACTGGGATGGAATCGAAGAAGCTCGTAAGATCCAGACTCTGTTGGAGCAGAAGAAGAAGATCAAGGATGTAGAGGTTTTCTGTCGGAGCGCCAAGGGGAAGAAGTTACCGATCTATCTGGCAGCGGCGTTGCTCAGCGACGAGAACGGAGACGTGATGGGAAGCGTGGGGACCTTCACTGACCTGCGTCTGCGTGGAAAGAACCCTGCTCCTCTGCCGACTCGCGAGGAAAATCCATAACGCGGGAGCTGACGAACGCACCCCGGCTCAGATCCGCGAGGCGTAGTCGACATCGAAGTCGATTCGTGCGGAGCCTTCGGCGGGTGTACCGTGAACCGTCGTCGTGAACGGGGAACTCCAGAGCACGATACCGCTCTTCTGATTCAGCTTCGCGGTGGCCTGGCTATTGCCCAGGAGTTGTGCGCCCTCGTTGAGGAGCCGGAGCCCCTCCGTGAAGACAGGGAGAGCCGAGTCGAAGGCGCGCTGCAAAAGGGCCTGGATTTCCGTCGCGTCGCCCTTCGCATGGATCAGGTGCCAGGCACGAATGACCGCGCCATCGACGATATCGGAAAAGCGGTCAGCGAGGTTGCGGGTCCAGTCGTGCATGAGATCAAAGCGCCGCAAGCGGAGCAGCAGGTAGGCGCCAATGGTGGCCGCGAACGGGTCGCCCATCTTCGCCTCAAGCAAGTCTTCGGCATGCTCTGCCCAGTCGGTCATGGCTGCGGCGGCATGCAGATCGCCGCGCTGCATGTAGGAACCGATGGCGTCCGCGAGATCGTTCGTCGTCGTCGCCCGAACGGTTACCACTCGCCTGTGACCTTCGACCTCATCGGCGCGCACGACCACCTCCTCGAGCGTCCCCGGTAGGTGGACGAGCACCCTCCGGCCGGGCAATTGGAGAGTGAGCTCGTAGGGCTGCAGGGTCCACGGCGGTGTGTAAATCACGGAGGCCCCGGGCTCCCGAACGACGCTCGGCTGCAGGTTGCCTCCGCGCGTGCCGAGGGAAACCTGAACGTCATTTTTGAATGCGGTGACCTCCAACGCCTCGACGATCGGCGCGCTCCGGGTGGAGATAACGTCCAAGGTCAACTGTCTCAGCTCGGCGGCGCTCCGCCGACGCACCGGCGTCAGCTCGGTGCGGGCGGGGCGGCGAATGTGCCTCATGATGTCAGACAGCGTGATCAAGCGGTCGAGGTTCCCGGGATCCTCGAGGGTGACGATTTCGCCGGACGGGAGATGCACACGCAGGAACGAGCCCTCCGACGGAACCTGAATTTCCTTGTCCTGACCGGCCCCCAGCCAAAGCTGCCCGACGCTGCCGAGGTCGGGTGCTACCACCTCGACGGAGGCGGCTGGCATATCGGGCCCGAAGCGAATCTTCAGAGTGCCGCTCATATAGGCACCTCCAGCTCAAAGACAGGCGGCACGACCTTTTCGGTCCGTTGTACCTGCGGAAAGCTTTGGAAGGTCATGCGCAACTGCCAATCGCCGACGGCCAGGCGCCCGGTCCAGGGACGCTTCTCCCCCGCCTGGGAAAGAAAAGCCGTCGCGCCTTGTTGGAGCTCGATTAATGCCTCGGCGTTCGCCTGCACAGTCTGGCAGCTCACGGAGGCGCGTACGCGGGGTGCAGTGGGATAGTGAATCGCCGCGGGCTTGCCGCTGGCATTGGGGTTCACAGTGAGATTCCGGTTGACCTCGGACGAGAGCAGGGTCATGACGTGCCCTAGGCCGCTTCCCAGGAGAAAGGTGTCGACCACCCATTGGCCATTCCTCTGCCTGGCTCCTGCGCCCTCCAGAGCGTCGAGCAGAGCCGACGCAAAGTAGGTTACGTTGTCAGCCGGCCCGTACGCCTGGAGACCGTCCGCCGCTGCATGGTAGACGGCTGACGAAGAGGCGATCTGATCGAAGATCGTGGCGTCGGAAAGCCTGGCTCCGCTCGGCGGATTCACCTGGACCAGCGCATCGATGGGGGTCTCGCGGCAGGCATCAACGAAGAAGACCTGAGTGTCAGCCTTGACGCTACGCATACCGGCGCGAGTGCCGTCGAAATCGACGCAGTTGTCCCACAAGCCACAGTTCGGATCGCTGAAGTCGGACATCAAGAGGTACTGTGAGGCGCTGCTGATGCCGTGACCCGCGAAGTAGAAGAAGGCGATGTTGCCTTTGTGCGCGTCGCAGCGTTGCTTGAGCCAGCGGGGCCTGAACGCATCTCTGACGTTCTTCATCGTAGCGCCGTCGATGGCCACCTGCGATCCGTCCGGACGCTGGACGACTTCCTCTGGAGATAGCAGCAACTCGATCGACCCCAGGGGGACCGCCGGATTGTTGTATTCCGTGGCCAGCCAGTTCGCGATCCGTTTGGCGGTGATGACCGTGGTGGTCAGTTGCTGCAGCCCAAAGTTCACCGCCGCCGCGTTTCCGGCCCCTCCCATCAGGTGGGGATACTCCCCCACGCCGATGATGAAGGCGTGAAGCCGCGGAGCGGTGAGATCGATGTCTTTCGCATCGGCGGGCCAGTAAAGCGTCATGGCAGCGCCTCGATGCGGGCGCGCAGCCGCTGGTAGAACCGGTCCTGTTGGAAGTAGGCGCTATGGGCTTTAATGACGTAAGTCTCGGTATCGTAAGGCGCGTCGATATTGACGCGATCGAAGACGCGATCGACCGAGTACGAGAAGATGTCCACGGGATCGAAGATGTTGATCCAGCGGTTGATGTTTGCCGGCGTCTTCGCCTTCTGCGGCGGCTTGATCGCCCTGTCGCTCACCCTATAGAGCTTTATCTCCTCGAAGTGCGCGACCTGGGAACCCACCGAAATGAAGAGATCGACGTTGATGTCGGGCCGGAAATGGCTGAGTAGATCCATCGTGATCACCCCACCCAGGCTGTGGCCCAGGATCACGAATGGCTCGTTCGGGGCCGCCGCCCGCGCCTGATCGAAGGCCTGCAGGACCACTTTTGGAATGGCGCCCGGGTTCGCGGCCTCGCCGCGGCCGTTGAAGTAAATGAAGACATCGCCGAAGAAGCGCCCCAGGGTCTCGTTGAGGGAATCGCGGGTCGTGGCCAGGAGCTTGGTCGACGCGAAGTCGCCGGCCTTATCGACGGCCTTCCCCGCCATCTTCTTCACCCCATCCTTGACCTTCAGTGCCCCGACCTTGATTCTGTTGAAGACCGCGCCAAAGCCGCCCAGAGCCTGCGGACCGCCTCCCGGCTGGATTCGATTGGAGAGCTCGGCGAGGAGCGCTTCATCGGTCTGCACGTTGGCGAGCCAGGCTGGCTGCGGATTGGCTTCGGCAAACGCCGAGGCCTGAACCACGAAGTCCGCCACCTCTACCTCGGCTCCTTGCGCTGCGTTTGCCAGAGCCAGCTCGTTGATGACTTCCACGGCCAGCGACAGGCGCTTCCTCGCGAGCGCGGTGAGCGGCTGCTGGTCGGGAAGGTCGGGGAAGGAATCGCGGATGTGAGCCAACAGCGGTTGGAGCGCGATGTCCCCCGAACCGCCCAGGGCCTGCATCTCCGGTCGCGGCAGCGAAGCCATGTTCCAAGCGAACGCCGTTCCCAGATCGCCCCAGTAAGGAAAGGTCACGGTCGGTACGGCTGGCAGAGTCTTGCCCGCGATTACCGCAGAATTCAGATGCTTCTGGAGAAACGCGCTAATCGCCAAGGTCTCGGCCTTATAGCCTGGACCTTCACGGGTGTTCACGCCATGAACGAAGACAATGGGCAAGGTTGGTTTCCTCCTCAAACAAGTCTAATGGCTGCGAGTTCCCAGCGCACCGCCCCGTCCGCCCACATGGTGATCCGCAGCGATCCTCCAGTAAGGCGAGGCTCGTGTCGTACTGCTGCGCCTTCAGGCCCGCCTACTGCGCCGAATCAGAGGTCGTCCTAAAGCGCTCGTACAGAAAAAGCGCCCAGACCGTCGAAACCTAGCAAACCTGTGTATTGTAGCATGTGCGGTGGCTTCGCCGGCGTGCACTGGCGCTCGGATTCGATCGAGGGGCTGCGATGGGCTAAGAGTTGGCGATCACCGTCCTCGAAGAGTTGTGCCTCACCGGGAACGAGCTGTTCCAGGGCTTCAGCCTGCGGCGGTTCGATGGACGCCGGATGAGCGTGGGGTGAGGTTGCAGTGAAGACCAGCTGAGTCGGTCCAAACCCGGCTTCGTCATCGGCCGAGCTCCAGCGCTCAGGCTGACCAATTGAAGAGATCTTGTCACCAACCCAATAAGGGAGTATACATTCACTCAGGGTGAGTTGGACGGGGTTTGTATGTCGCAATATATCTATTGGCCTAGAAGTCCAGAGTATGCGATCCCTTGGATCGCTGGCCCCGTCCTGTACCTCCTGCTCGGTGCCTTCGATTTACCTGGAGGAAAGTCAGCAAGCCTGGGCTCGGTGCCGACCAATTTGTGTGGTTATGTTCTAGCAATGCTGCTACTACTCGGATTAAACGCTCTCTTCCTTTGGATCCATATGCGTCCCCAGTTCCTGACCTGGAGCACTGGGTGCAAGCGGTTCTGTGGAACTTTCCTTTTGCTCACCGCTGGCCACCTTCTAGTTTGGGGATCTGTCCTGTTGATGCGAGGGCGCGCCCGTCTCGCACTTGGTGGAAGTAACATCGATTGGTCGTTTACAGTGGAGCATATTGATCTGGCACTACTTATCTTCACTGCCGTTCTTCTGGCTTCAGCAGTGTGGAAAACCGAGGAGCCGGGCGTAAGCAGTCTCCGCCTGGAACGGGACAATGCTCGCCGCCTAATCGGCAAGTTACAAGATGGCATATTGGAAAGAGAGGAATTCGGCGACTTGGGGCCTACCCTTAAGCAGTTGGAGGAGAGTGCTCGACCATTAGCAGCCCGCTTGTCGGGACCAGATCTTGATCTCCTCCGGGCATGGAGAAATGCGGGGAAGGAGTTGCATGGTCAGATCGAGAATCTAGACGTAAATGACATCGCACGTATCAGAAAGGAAGCAGATAAGGCTATAGCCGACGCGGTAAAGGCGTTCGCGAGAAAAAAGTAGAGCAGGAGGAATCGGTGGATCTTTCGAAGCAGGCATTTCTAGCTGTCATTGATGGTTCGGAACCGGCCGAGTGGCAACCTTGGGATACAAAATTCTGGAAGCTTAGCGAGCAAATCGATATAGCAGACCTAAATCTTCCTTCCCCATACCGCCACTTGGACGATTACCGTCTCAGGCTCCTGCTGGATTCTCGGGAAGCCTTCTCTAAACGAGAGAATTGGAGCCGCGTAGTAGGGGCAGTGGTCGACGGCAGAACGCCAGAGAATTCAGCAGTGATCAACGAGGCATTCGATCTTTTGTGCGCGAAGCTGCAAGTTAGCAGTGATGGCTTGTTCCGCAAGTATGGCTTTTATGTCGCTGTGGTATTGCCCTCTGATTTGACTCCTGAGCACCGTGACTTCTGGCATGGAATTAAGCTGAAAGCGATTGATCTGCTGGGGGAGCGGGTGGAAGTCCAACCTGTTACCGAGGAGGCTCATATTCGCTATGTTCTGCCAGACTTCAACCGACGTCTGATCTTTGCGATTGTGAGGCAGCTTCGAAGTAATGGCTAACGGAGATCGGAGGACCAGTCAGAGGGAGAAATATGGCTAAGCAGATCACCTACTCCGGGGACGCGCGCGCCCGCGATCCTGCGGGGAGTCAACAAACTCGCCGACGCGGTCAAGGTGACCCTCGGCCCTAGAGGGCGCAATGTTGTCATCGAGAAGAAGTTCGGCTCACCGAGCATCACCAAGGACGGCGTCACCGTCGCCAAGGAGATAGAGCTGTCGGACCCGATCGAGAATATGGGTGCCCAGATGGTGCGCGAGGTCGCCTCGAAGACTTCAGACGTCGCCGGCGATGGCACCACCACTGCCACCGTACTCGCACAGGCGATCTACCGAGAAGGCTCGAAGAACGTCGCCGCCGGCGCCAACCCGATGGAGATCAAACGCGGCATCGAACTCGCCGTCAAGGCCGCGGTGGATGCTATTGAGAGGATGACAATCCCCGTTGAGAGCAATCGAAACCGCGGGCTACTATTTACGATCGCGCTCGCTGGTGTAGACCGTAGGCGCACGACTCTTTCGCTGGGAGACCTTGCTAATCGGCTAGGGATTCTCGACCTTCCTTTGGAGCTTCGTGCGCACCCAGTGGATTCATCCCATTCTCTTCCAGAGGAGTTTTGGCTTCAGGGGCGCAATGCCGGAATCACTGCGGACCAACTGGGGCGACTGGCGGAGGCCGTGTCTACTGAGGCATTCGAGCGGGTAGAAGAGGCGGCTATCGGATTGCCCCCACCGGGAAATGACATCGAACACATCGGCACTATCTCTGCCAACAATGACGAGGATATTGGACGCCTCATCGCTGAGGCGATGGAGAAGGTCGGCAAGGACGGCGTAATCACAGTCGAGGAGGCCAAGGGCTTGGAGACCACTCTGGAGGTGGTCAATGGTATGCAATTGGACCGCGGCTATCTGTCACCCTACTTCGTCACAGACGCGGAGCGCATGGAGACGGTACTCGAGAATTGTAAGATCCTACTCCACGAGAAGAAGATTAGCTCGATGAAGGACCTGCTCCCCGTGCTTGAGCGGATTGCCAAGCAGGGCCGCCCGCTGCTTATCATCGCGGAGGATGTCGAGGGAGAGGCACTTGCCACCCTCGTCGTCAACAAGCTGCGAGGCACACTCCATGTGGCCGCCGTCAAGGCCCCGGGCTTCGGTGACCGTAGAAAGGCCATGCTGGAGGACATCGGTGTACTGACCGGCGGCCGGGTCATCACAGAGGATCTTGGTATCAAGCTGGAGAACGTCCACTGGGATGACCTCGGCGATGCCAAGAAGATTGTCCTCACCAAGGACAGTACGACAATTGTCGCCGACTCGGACGACGCCGAGAGCCGCGAGAGGATAGCCGGCCGCGTCAGACAGATCCGCACTCAGATCGAGGAGACGAACTCCGACTACGATCGCGAGAAGCTGCAGGAGCGGCTCGCCAAGTTGGTCGGAGGTGTAGCGGTGATTAAGGTAGGCGCCGCGACGGAGACAGAGCTGAAGGAGAGGAAGGCCCGCGTCGAGGACGCGATGCACGCCACCAAGGCTGCCGTCGAGGAGGGGATTGTCCCCGGCGGCGGCGTGGCACTGCTGCGTGCCATTCCAGCAGTCGATCGTGTTGAGGGCACGGGTGACGTGCGGATTGGTATCAACATCGTCCGCCGTGCTCTTGAGGAGCCTGCCCGGCAGATCGCGCTCAACTCGGGCGAGGAGGGCTCGGTCATCGTGCGCGAGCTGCTCTCCGCGCAGGGTGCCACCGGATACAACGCCGCGACGGGCACGATCGAGGATCTGGTCCAGGCGGGTATCATTGATCCGGCCAAGGTGACCAAGACCGCTTTGCTCAACGCGGCCTCGATCGCCGGCCTGATGCTGACTACCGAGGCAATGATTTCCGAGATCAAGGAGCAAGAGAAGGGTGGCGGCCTCGGTGGTACGCCTGGCGGGATGGCCGGTATGTACTGAGGCTCAGCTCCGCGCCTTCTTGACGGCGTCCTCTCGAGGCTTGGTCAGCTCTGCCGCAGAGGCTTCTTCTTGCCGAGGCGGTCCCACGTTGCCCGCTGAACGGCGGCTGCCTCAAGCAGCGCGCGATAATCGGCGGGCACAAGCGTGAGGTGCTCCGCGAGCCTAGCGCCGAGATCGGCAGCTGGCTCACTCGGCTTAGGGTTCCTGATCTCGCCCGCCTTCCCGCAGATGAAGACGATGTCTAAATGGCCGTTGTTGTCCTTGCCGCGTAGCGGCACGCCCGATTCCATCTCGGCGAAGACAGGCCACCACCGCTCGACGACGAAGCCGCCGCGAACGAGCGCTTCTTCGATGGCCCGCCAAGCGGTCACTCCGCCATGGTGAAAAGTGAAAGCGAGCCTGCCGCCTCGCTTGAGCGTGCGAAAGGCCTCGCGGAAGACGTTGCCGACGACGGTTGCATAAAAGTCGCCGTTGCGTTGTCGACCATTGTTTTGGACCGCCTCGTGCGAGTCGTCGATGACTGCGGAGCTAAAGCTCTCTGGGTAGGTATCCTTGAGGAGCAAGCGCAACCAGACGTAGAAATAGTCGGAGAGCTCGGAATACATGACACTGTCGGCGTAAGGCGGGTCCGTGATGACGAAGTCCACCGTTGCATCCGGGATTTGCTGTAGTTGCTCTGAGGACTGATTGAGCACTAGCAGGTTGGCCGTACCTGAGGAGTAGTCATTAACACTGCTCGCCAGTCGTCCTGTGAGCTTCTCGCCCTTGATCTCGACCCGCTCGCTCTTCTGGCCATTGCATGGCCTCCGCTCGCTCGGCTGGCGCGCCCACTCTACAGCTCGCACAACACGCTCGCGGTAGAGGGTCGAGAAGCCGCCCGAGGATGAGTTGACGCCCCAGACGTTCGCTTCAAGGGGCGCCTTTGCCGGGATGAAGGCATGATGGGTGAAAACCTGCCGGATCGCGCCTGTTCCGAGACCCTTTGCCGTGCAGAGCATGCTATTGAACTCGAGGCACGCCGAGGCGATGAGGAGTAGGAGCTCGCGCGAGCGGCTGTCCTCCACTTTCTTGATCGCTCGGAAGAGAAGATCTAACGAGGCGAGCTGGCGTGGGTTGAAAAGCTCCCGCCAGTAACGGTACCCGTAGCGGCGGAGCTGGTCGGTGTTGTGGCCGGCGGGAATCCGCTCGCGTGGGATCAGAAGCGAGCGGAAGCGCCGCTCGACATCGTCTTGGATCGCCGCGTAGTGCTCGCGGTCGGCCGCGGTGGGCACCTGGTGCACGCGCCCACACGTTTCGCACCAGATGCTAAGCGAGCGCAATCGGTGAGAAAGCGGTCGGAGCAGCCGCCGATGCTTCCCGAGGATCGGTTCCTGGTGGCCGCAGCAGCAGCGGTAGTCGGTATTTGGGCAGCGCTGCTCTCGCGGGACGAAACCGTGCGCACAGTCCGGGCAGTCAACGCGCGCGTCGAGGTCGTCTGTACGGAAGATGAATCCGCAGTCGGGGCAGTCGACGAGACTCGTGCCACCCCGGCCGAAGGCGCGCATGACCACCTGGTCGAGGTTGAGATCGACGAGCTCACCGCATGCTCGGCACGCGATCTGCTTGATCCAGGCAGCGTGCTGGATCGTTGCGGGGCCGGCGCAGGACAAGCAAGTCGTTGCGTACATTTCGGCGATCGGCGCCGCAACCCTCGCCTCGACATTCACGAAGGCGGCATTCGCTTCATCGAGATCGATCTCGCTGAGAGAACGCTTGACCAGGAACCAGGCGACCGGGTTGAGGTCAGAGCCCACGACGTTGCACCCGAGCCGGAGCCCCTCGCCCAGAGTCGTTCCCCCACCCATGAAGGGGTCCAGGATCGTGATGCCCGAGAACTCATGCGAACGGTAGAAGGCGTCGATCAGGTCCTCACCCTCAGGCAACAGCAGGTCGAGCAGGATGCCGCGGACGACGCTTCCTGTACGCCGCGCCCACCACTTGTGGAGATAGTAGGGCGGGCGGTGGAGGCTCTTGCGGTGAGCCTCATGGCGCGCGAGCGCAGACAGTTCCTCGTAAGGCACGCGCCCGCTCATGAGCTGCTTGGCAGCCTGGATGGTAGCCAAGCGCTACTCCCAGAAACCCCGTGCGACGTTGGGTCGTCCCTCCGCGACATTTGCGTCCGAGCCGAAGAGCACGGCCCTGTCGAGCCCCTGGTTCCCGCGCTCGCAGCCGAATGCCATGTGTAGGCAGCCAGCACATGCTCCGTCTGTCTCGCGGCACAGCGGGTCCCAAGTGCAGGTTTCAGCACCGTCGCGAACTGCGTTGAGCCAGGAGACAAGATTGTGCTCGACGAGCGATACGAGCGCGCCAAGCGTGAACTCTTGGTGCGTCGAGGCATACAGCCCGATGGTCAGCATCTCGGGGATCACGTACTCAGCTATGGTGTCTTCACCGAAGCCCGCACGCTCTCCGAGGTTACGGATGAGCGCGTGCGCGAGCGTGTGACAAAGGAGGCTCACTCGCTGGTACGTTTCCGACACCGCGTGCGCTTCGCACAGGAGCCACGCCTTCACCGCCCGGGAATCGTCTGCCGCGGGTATATCGAAGGAGCAGTCGAAGCCGTTGTCGGCAACCCAGTCGCGCACCGCCAGGGGCGAGAGCTCAAGAAACACCGCCTCTGTGTTGGTCGCGGACACATATAGAGGCTTCTTGGGCGACTGTTTGCGGGTCGGCTGGAACGCATTCAGCATCGCCTTCTGCGGGTCGGACGTCAGGCGGGTGAAGCCGTAGGCGACGAGTGCGATTGGGAAGTCCGAAACGACGAGCACCTTCGAGAACTTGCGCTCGGCCAGCACCTGGCCGGCGCGCCCCAGCCGCTCGACCGCGGTCTGCTGGCCGAGCTCACCGGCGCGGGCGGCGAGGGTATTGAGGTCGTCCACGTGCATGTCGCGGCTGCGGCCGAAGATAAGCGCCCGCTCGCAGCACTTCTGCCGCCGACCGAGGTCACCGACAACGTGCGCAGGAACAAGCGCTTCGAGTTCCTCAAGGGCGCCGTGTGCCTTGCCAAGGTAGAGGGCGCGCTGCTGGGTGATGAGCTCCTCATCGATGCCGAACTTGCGCAACGCCTCCTCCATCTCTTGCCATTTCTGCGGGTCGCCCTTGACCTGCTGCTTAGCCTGGTCGAGGGCGTCCTCGACATCGTCGAACAGGCCCAAGTAGGCGCCGACGCACACCTTGGCACCACCCGGCTCTGCGCGCATCCGCTCGATGCGCCGGCCTTCCAGGGCCACGAATGGGAAGTGCTGCCCGGAGTGGCGGTTCGGCGCCCGAACGGTGACCGACACCATGAATGCGCGCTCGTCGCTGTACATTTGGCAGTCGCAACGGCGGAAGCCCATGCCCGACACGGGCGTGCCGTTGCAGCCAGGCATCATGCAGCGCAGTTGGGCGGTGCCGAAGGAGCCGGTGTCGTCGAAGACCAAGTGATCCTGGCCGTGCTGCGGGCAGCGGCCGATACGGAGTTGAACGGCCTTGCCGCAATGGTGGACCATCATGAACTCCAGCTGCTCGCGACGCCCTCCGCAGCCAGGGCGATGGCAGCGCTCGGGATGAGGTTCTGCAAGGAAGTCATCGAGAGTGTGAAAGACTTTGATGGCGTGGCAGTGCGATCGTGCGCACTGAAATGTTAGCGGCCACAGGTCGACGACCACATCGTCAACCGGCTCGACGAACTCGTACTTGTCGTGCGTGCGCCGCGGGTCGGGAAAACCAGTGCGCTGCGGCCAGCGTTCCAGTTGCACAGCCAGCGTCTCCAGTAGGAGCTTCTCCGGTACCTGCGCGCGACGGGTGCGGACCTGATAGACCTTTACCAGGTAGCCGTCATCATGCAGCATGACCTGCCCGGGCAGCCCGTTGTAGATGACCTGCGTTTTCGAGCGGGTCATCATCCGCGGCTGGCGGTGGGCGTCGGCTGCGTTGTCGGACATTTCCTCGGCCTCCTCAGTCTAGTTGATGAGCTTTTCGATGGCCCGCTCCGACTTGCCGAAGCTGGAGAAGCCAAGCGTTTCGTCGACGTCGCGAAACGACGTCATCGGCGCCGGGTTGAGCATCTCAATGAGCTTGTCGGCCTGGCCACCCTTGAGGTCGGCGAAGATGGCGGCGACGTGCCCCTCGACGTCGGCGCGTAGCGCGTCGACCATTGTGCGATCGAAGACGTGCGACTGTGAGCCGTCGGGATTGAGCACCTTGCGGATCAACCCAAGGCAATCGCAGGCACGCTCGCAGAGCTCCGCCTCCAGCTCGTTGGCGGGCCGCGAGTTCAGCCAAGTAAGGAACTTCGAGCGGCGCTCCAGTGAGCGCGGCGGATCGTATGCCTCGCGCGCGTAGGCCTGCAGGATGATGGCCGCCACCACTCCGGTCAAAGTCCGCTCGATACCGAACTTCGCGAAGCGGTTAACCGGCACCGGGGCGACCAGCCGGTCAAGGAACCGGTGATAGGGCAAGAAGTAGTGAAAGTGGGAGCGGTCGCGCAGATTGGCCCGGTCGTGCCCCACCACTATGAGGCCGACATGCAGGCGCCCCGCGCGCGAGGTCGCCTGGATGTAGTCGGCCACGTTCGAGGGCATCCAGTTCATCACCATCAGGTTCAACCGTCCGATGTCGATCCCGTGGGAGACAAGGCTCGTGCCAACGATCGCCCGCAGTCGCTCCGGCCTAGGCACAGACAGGTCCTCGGTGCCGATGCGCCCGAGGATGTTCGCGATGTCGGCCAGCGTGACGGCATCCGAGGACATCGGTTGCACGACAAGCCGATCACATGACACCTCCCCCCCGTCTGACGGGTCGGGCTTCGTGTACTCGCGTTCGTACATCTTGAGCTGGTCGGCTACGGTGTTGCCGTCTCGCTTGCGATTCACGTAGCCCAGCGAGAGGTCGTAGAGGAACAGCTCCTCGCGGAGTGCCTCAGGGTCCGTCATATGCTCCAGGCCGAGTTGGGCGATTGCTCCGACGGGGTTGTCAGCGAGCCGCTCGATTTCGGCGTGCAGGATTGCCTGGACGCGGGCGCCGAACTCGGCTGCGTCGCGGAGCATCGGTAGTGCGCCGACGTACACTCGCCGTACCTGCTCTGTCAGTTCTGTGTAGAAAGAGAACTCGAGGTCCCAGCCGAGTGCGGGAAAGACGCGGGCGCGGCGCGCGTAAAGATTCTTGACCTGCTCCTCGTATCGCTCGATGGTTGCGGTCGCCGCGAGCAGCTTCGTGGGCTTCGCGACGGGGACACCATCACCGTCGCGGCGGGTTGAACGCTGCAGGTACTCATAGGTCGTCTCGTAGTGCGCATCGAAGGTGCCGAGCTCCTCCTGCAGCAGGTGCATCTCGTCTTGAATCTGAAGTGCGGGTACCGGGTCGTAGCTGTCGGTGACGCGTCGATAGTCGGTGTTGGGCCGTTTGCAGTAACCGGCGGCTAGGCAGCGGTCAACGGCTACCAGGTTGCCGCCCTCGAAGCGTGGCTCGTGATAGCTGAAGTACCCGTGCTCCGGGCACTCCCAGGCCGGACCGGAGATCAGGTGGGAAACGTGCTGGACCCGCCCCACTGCGGCGAGCTTATCGACGGTGCAGACGAGTACCGCCGGGCAATAGCGGAAGACCTCGTCGTCCGTGTGTACGACTGGCTGCTCGCCGCAAACAGAGCAGACGTGGGAGAGCCTCACTTTGTCGATGTTTGCTCGCAGCGTGACCTCGCCGCCGGGGCAGTTCGGGTTCAGGCACGTCGCGATGACCCGCTCCTCCAGTGCGTCCTCAGCGCGCTCGCGTAGGTACTCCTCCCACCAAACGATGCTGGAGCGCCCGTATTTGCGCGGGAGGCGGAGCGAGTTCGGGGTGTTCGACTCGCCGACGTAGTAGCCGAGCAGGAACGGGTCACCCGCCATCTCGCCGCCAGTGTTCCTGCGCACTTCCTCGCACACCCAGACAACCTCGCCGATTCGGTCGAGCTGTTGCACTGACAGCATACGCAGCGGGAAGCGCAGGATGGCGGTCGTGCCGCGGCGCTTACCGCGGAGGCGGTCGTAGAAGAGCGCCGCAGCGATGAGGCCGAGGTACGCCTCCGACTTGCCGCCACCTGTGGGGAAATGAAGCACGTCCGCCGTCCACAGCTCGGAGACATACTCGGTTGTGTTGACCTCCCGGGCCCTTAGGGCCGACAGGTGTATGACGATGAACACAAGCTGAAACAGTCGCCAGCTCGTGATGTTCTTGCCCTTCGCCTTGCCCGTTTGCACGAATACCGCATTGGCGGCCAAGAAAGCTCGCCGTAGCCGTGGGTCCTCATCAAGGGCGCGTACCCCGAGCTCAAAGCGGCGCAGCTCCTCGCGGAAGTCCGCAAGCGAGCGTTCGCACTCGGCTTTGCGCTCACCGAACCACTCGGGCTTCTGGAGCTCCTGCTCCCAGGCCGCGGCGAACTCGCGCATCCCCTGCTTGACAGTCGCGAGCACGCGACGCCACCTGCTTTCCTCGGCAAGGTCCGCGAACGCAACTGAGACCTTCGAGCTTGGCTCCAGGCGGCGCTGGTGGAAGGTCGGCCAAGTGGTCGTGGCAACGGCCGCAGGCTTGGCGCCCGCATCCGGCTCAAGCGGCCGCCCGTGGTCGTCGATAGCGATACCGGCGGCGTTTCGACCGTGCGCCCAGGCCTTGCGCAGGTGGTCGAAGCGGAAGTCCTCGGGCAGCTGCGCGAACGGAAGCTCCCGGAAGGCCCCAGCACCGAGCTCGACCCGTAGACGCGTGTTGAAGAAGTGCATGTCACGGTCGAGCTCACGCACCCCGCGCCGCAGCGCCGAGCGACGAGGGGCGGCAGAAGTGTTCTCCAGCGTGACGTGCACCCGCAGGTTGCCGCCCTCGTCGAGGCGCCAATTGACATCGAACTTGCCGGTGTGGGGACGTAACGGACGTTCGCGGTGGGCATCGCCCTCCGCCTCGCGGATGGCCTGCTCGAACGCCCCCTGAAAGGCGGTTGACTCGGGCGGCAGCGTCATTCGCCCCGACTGAAACATGTGCACAGTCGCAGGCTCGGATAGCACCGGCCCCAGCGCCGCGCGAATGGCATCCTCGACCTCGCGCTCAATGGAACGCGTACCCCGCGGCTCCGCTCCTACATCGATGGGCACGTCAATGGGTCCAATGTCGATGTCGAAGCGCTCGTTGACGAGGTGAAGCGACATCTGCCGCGGACGGCGACGACGCTGGCCGCCCTGCTCGTGGTGGTCGCCCTGCTGTCCTTCGTCTCCGTGCTGTTCGTCACCCTCCTGGCTGCCTAAAACGCCGGGGATGATGAGTGTGCCGTCCTCTGCGACGTTGATGCCCCAGTAGAGGCGCTGCTGCTCGACCGTGGGGTAGCGTTGCACGTACACCGAGAAGCGGGCGTGCAGGCGCAGAATCGCCTTGCTCCCCTCCGGCGTCACCACGAAGTCCAGACCCTGGGTGGGCGGCATACCGCGCTGATCAGCGAGAATGGCCGCCCGGTCCGCCTCGCGCTCCTGCTCGCCCTCTTGATCAGCATCGCCCTCGTCGGGCGCCTCGGGTGCGGGCTGCGGAGGCAGCACCCCCAGCTGCAGTTTCCGTGAGGGTTTGAACTTGTACAGATAGCGGCCATCTCCCGGCTCGTAGACATCCTCACCAGCGAGCCGCCGACGGGCGACTTCAGATAGGTGGGAGACGATGCGCAATTGGTCCTGATTGCGCTGGGCGAGAGTCAGCTCGGGGACGGCGGCAGTGTCAGGGGTAGTCGTTGTATTGCTCATTCGCTATGCCCTCTCACTTCCGGGTGATCGCGCCGCAGAGTGCGGCCGAGCAGGCTCGGCGGCACGTCGCGGCTCTCGGTGGCGGCCCAGTCGATGGTGCGCAACTCCACAGAAATGAACAGCTCGGTGAGGTCAATCCCGCCCAACATCTCCTCCAACTTGCGCTGCTCGGGCCCGCCCGGCTCCCGCAGCTGCTCGACAACGGCGCGGTTGAAAGTGCGCCCCAGTGTCCGGTGCGCGCCGCGGACTCGCTCGATATAGCGGCGAATGCTCCGGCGGTTGTGTTGTGCGACCTGCTCGCCAGAAAGGTCGATGACCTGGTTGAAGTGCCCCTCGTCTTGCGGTGCGAGCACGAGCCCGATGCGCCAGTTGTGCACGGTCTCGTCGGTCACGGGCGGCTCGATCGTCTGCGCCAATGCGGTCTCTGAGCCGGCCATCTCCAGGGCGGCAAGGAGCGCCCGGCGCCATAGCACGCCATAGACCTTCGCCGGGCCGTACTGATCGTCGAAGTACTCGAACAACTCGGTGAGGATCGAGCCGCGCTCGGAGCCTTCCAGGAAGATGATCGTTTGGCCGGGCCGGACGGCCTTCACCGGCTGCGGCAGCGATCGCTGGGCGAAGATGACGTCGACACTCCCGTCGACCGGGAAGTAGACGTAGTCGCTGGTCTCTAAGCGGACCAGCCGCGCGGCCACGAGGCGCCCAGCACCCTGATATGCACCATCGCCCGAACGCTCGACGATGAAGCTATTCTCCTCGTCGGAGCCTGGCTCGTCCTCATGCTCGAGCGCTAGGTACTCCCCCCAGTGCTCCTGCATGCGGTGGACCGACTCGCCGAGCTCGAGAGTCTTCGGCTCGCGCCGGCCCGGGATCTCGAACGGCTCGACCTGCTCGACCTCGGGCGGGCTTGGAGGCGGCGGCGAGACCAGGGACTCGACCGGCCACCCAAGCGCTGCCAGCGCCTTGATGTTCTGCACGGACGCTGCGGAGTGAGCGGTCGTTTTTTCAGCATGGCGCCGGAAGCGCTGGCACTCGATCGGGTAGAGCAGAGCCTCGACGGTGCCCTTCTCGGCCGTCAGGTACGCACCCGCGTGGTTGGGACTTGGCGGCTCAAAGAGCACGGTGAGGGTGTTGCTCCAGCTGGGGCCGTACTCCAGTGGTCCAGAGCGCACACCGAACCAGCGAATCTCAAGGAAACCGTCGAAGTCGGACACGTCGACGGCACCCTGATCGACCAGCGCGAGCTCAAGCGCCCGCGCCTCCGCCCTGGTAGCGCAGCGCAGCACCACACGGCGGCGCGGCTCGCGGGCCCGCTCGCCCTCCAGCAGGAAGTAGAGATCCCAGAACTTCGGGTGCTCGGCCTTCACCCGCTCGTACAGGGCGGAGAGGCCGTGGCGGACCGCCGACCACTCGGTCAGGAGCTTCTTCCAGTTGCCGTGGAATTCCGAGTCTCGGGCTTCACGGACTTGTTTGAGAGCCTTTGCGGGCCGGAGCGATTTTGGGATGTCAAGGGCGAGCGGTTCGTAGACCGACAATGGTGCAACCGACCGGGCCAGAAAGTAGAACAGCCGCCGGGCGGTGCGCACGACATTGGGCTCTTCAAGGCCCTTGATGCGGAGCTTGGTCGCCTTGCGGTAGTAGGAGGCGAAGTGGCGTTCCAACTCGGCGATGAGCTCGTTGGCCTCCCCATCGGCGACTGGCCGCAGCACGAAACGTGGCGGATACCAGGCTCGCTGACATAGCCCGCGCGAAGAGAGCGGTCCTGTGCCGCAGCGGGCGTGGTCGTCGCGGACTAGCGCCTCGATTGTTGGCCAGTCGAAGCGCACAAGCGGTATGGCGTTCTCAGTGCAGAAACGCTCGAACGCGGCATTGCCGAGCTCGCCCACCCACACCTGCCCGCGGTGGTCGGCGGCATTCCAGGCGAATGCGGCCTCCCAGCCGTCCGGGCGCATCGAGTAGGCGTCGAGCACCGACACCGACACGACACCCGGCTCGAGGTGCGGGCGCAGGTGGGGAAGATGGAGCAGCAGGAAATGCTGGTTACCATCGAGCTTGCCTTGGCGGCCAGAGCGCAGCTCGACGTAGGTCCCCCGATGCCAAGCCGGCGCACTTCGATGGCGTCGGTGATGGTGGTACCTGCGGTCTTCAGAGAGTGCGCGAGCTCGCGGACCTCAAGGTCGAGCGTTGCCAGCGCGACCGAGCCCGTCAATCGTCGGTGATGGGAATCGCGCTGTGCCAACAACGGGGCAAGCGAGAGATCCAGGGCGATGAAAAACGGTGTCCGGCTGCGGCCACGCGGCAGCCCGAACGCCACCGCTGGTTTTTCGATGACACTGCGGGCGATCACGGCTGCGGCAAGGTCGACCACTGAAGGCACGCATCGCTTGCCGCCCGCACGAACGTTCCCAGCAGCGAGGGATTTCAAGACGGGATCGGCGTTCACGCGCGAGTCAACGACGCTCGCAAGGTCGCAGAGTGCGGGACCAGTGCCGTTCACGCAATGACTCTACGATCTTCGCGCGTATCGGTCAAGACGGTCTTGACATAAGTCAAGGCTCTGTTATCTTACTACTCTTATGTCTCGAACGGCTTCACCCCCCGTCACAGGCCGCAGGTTGCTCGCGGCTGTTCTTCGCGAGGGTCGGTTTCTGACCGGCGAAAGCCCTGAACAAGTCGGCACAGCGGTTGGGATTTCAGGTCGCACCATCCGGCGATTGGAGAGAGGTGACCTGCGCAGTGGACCGCGAGAAATCACCCTCGAGGCTCTCGCGGCCTACTACGCCTTCGATTCATCGGTATTGAAGTGGCTTGCGAGCACCGCTCAAGTTGGCGATGCCCTCTCGGCCGCGGTCGCGGATAGGGCAGACGCCTTGGGCATATCCGGCGCCGGCCACGCTCATGAGATCGCCCTGCGTCTCGCACGGGTTCTGCCAGCAAAGGTAGTCGCGAATCAACCAGAGCATGAGGATGAAGCAGAGCTGCTTCGCGAGTACCGCCAGCTCGACCCGCGTCGGCGCAGGCTCGCACTGGCACTTGTGCTGGAGCTACGTCTTGCACGCAGCGAGGAGCGACGGCGCACTGAGGGCGCACAGTAACAGGAAGCGAGCGAGGGTCGTCACGAGCGACGGGTAACCGTTGCTCGCCGTCAACCTTATTCAGAGGGGAGAACCCCATCGTCAGATGGGTCGGAGCCGACTGTCAGCTGAAAACCAGAGCTTCACCCCTTCGCGCCGTAGATAGACCTTAGATAGCCATGCCCCGGGAGTGCGATCGAGGAAGGCAAAGATCAAATCCAGCGAGGCTACAAAGTTTGCGCCTTTTTCCGCGTGCGTGGCCTTGCCTATGTTGATGAGCACTCTGGCCTGGCCGCCAATTATGGCACGCTGGACTAACGGATTGCCACGGATGCGGCGATCGCTCGTAACGCCGATCCAACCCTTGCTGGCACACAGGGCGATCCACTCGTGGTCTTCCACGATCTTCCACGGGTTGAACTGGTCATCGTGACGCTCGACAGACAGGCCTGCAGCTACAAGGGCGCTGTGAAAGTCTCCGTCCGAGTCCCGGTCCGTGAAAAAAGTGTAGTCACGCAGCCTGCTCGTAGAAATCAAGGGCACGCTGGATGTCGGCTTGATCGAGGCCATAATTGCTGGCTATGTGCTCAACGGTTTCGCCGGCCTCAATCCGATCCACCAGGGTGGAAACGCGGATTCCCCGCTTTACCAGCACTGGCCGTCCAAAGGATACACGAGGATCAATCAAGATATCCCGCCCCGTGTAGCGAGACACGAAAGGAAAGAGGCGAACCGGTAGACCGCTCTCGTCTCGTTCGATGCGCTCGAGATGCCTCGTTAGGGCATTCCGGATGACGAGCTGTCCACCCTCGCTGATCTGCTCTACCTCACCCAGTTTTTCCAAAAACAGGGCTCCTGCGCTCTTGCTGCCAACATCCTGCGGCCTGTGCTCCACGGCGCGCAGCTCATCGCTGAGGAACAGGCGCTCGATTCCGTGAGCTCTGCGAGCCTGCTCCAAGGCGACGTGAACGCCACGCATGGGTACGCCGTGGCGGGCGCGAATTGACTTGAGCACATGCGCCTCAACCAAGTTGTTGAATGAAAGAAGTGAGTGCGCTGCGTCGGCAATCTGAATGAGCGGGTCCCATCGCCTCTTTCCGCCACCCGCCACATAGTCGCGCCCCTTCACCCAGCTGGAGAGGGTGGACGCTGGCAGATTTAGATAGCGCGCAGCCTCTCCGACCGAGTAGACAGGAAGCTCCCGGGGATCGTCGTCTTGATACGCAAGCGCCGCACGCGCCATCTAGAGCCCCTTCTTTTGGACCTTGCTGGAGATCTGTACCACTTCTGCGCCCTCCGTCTCCTGGCGATAGTCATCGAGGGTCAGGTTCTGCGCCTTTGCCAGATCATCGTGCTCGGTCCACCGCTCGATGATCGTGCTGAGGGCTGCGCCAGCACTCTTCCCCGTAATACGGCTGTACCTCTCGAAAGCCCACAGCACATGACCTTCAAGATTGCCGCTGATCCTCTTGCCCATAGAGGTAGTGCCTCACGCCTCCCATCTGGCGCCCATTATACTCCGAACGCGCCCAGATGCGCCGAACTGGTCATGCAGGGGCATTACTGTGCGGATCCGAGCAGAAGTGCTCACTTCGGCGCAAGTGGGGCAAGGGCTGTACTTTGAGGTACTTACGGCATCAGAGAAGGACCACCCCCACCTCCCGCCCATAAATCTCTCCGCGAACCAGCTACGGCGGGTCGGCCTGCCGCTCGCAACCCGAGAGTGTTGACTCGGGGACTACGCGCCCGCCTCGATGGAGATCTCGGAGCAAATGAGCTGGCGACGACGGGACCGCCCCGGGCTCGCGTCTGCCCATCTGGCGCGAGACGGCGGCGGGCTCCTTACAGGCCATCATTGCGCGCCTTCTCGGCCTCGCCCGCTCGGCAGGTTCCCGACGGGCCAGGCGCACATCAACCGGCCGGACGCACTGGGCGAGGGCGGCTCTTGCCCTCCCTTCCTGTCAAGCCGCAACCTCCTGGCGCCTGAAGACGTCCAGGCGCCGGAGGAATTTCTCCAGGCGGGCGAAGGTTGAGGGGGCGCCGTGTGTGGTGGTAGAGTTCGAACTCGCCTCTCGAAGGGAGGCCATCATTTCCTGTATCATCCGCGCACAGTGCCGGGAGGCCCAAGATTCCCGCCGCATTGAAGATTGAAGTCGATTGACAACCAGCGCCCTTAGCTCAGCTGGATAGAGCGGCAGCCTCCGAAGCTGTAGGTCAGAGGTTCGAATCCTCTAGGGCGCACCATCCCCCATCCTTCATGTCCGCCGATCTCTCCCGTCCGCTCCGTCTTCTCTATCGCGGTCCACGCGGCCCCGCGCCCGGGGTGGTCAATCCGTATCGCGACGCGACGCCGGATCTCGACGGCTCGGGCGCGGCGCGGCAGCGGCGCCGGAACCTGGAGGCGTATCTGGAGCAGGTCGGGCGCGTCCGCTGCCTGCTGGTCGGCGAGGCTCTGGGCTTCCGCGGCGGGCGGTTCTCGGGGATCGCGTTCACCAGCGAGCGGCAGCTCGCCGGCGACGACGGCCGCCGGCTCCCCTGGGCGTCGGCGCCTCCGTTCGCGCCGACGAGCCTCAACCCGGCGCTCTGGCTGGAGCCGTCCGGCAGCGTGGTCTGGGATGCTCTCGGCGGCGAGCCTGACGGGGTCCTCCTCTGGAACGCGTTCCCGTGGCACCCCTACGCGCCGCGGAGCCCCCTGTCGAACCGCTGCCCCGAGCGCACCCTCTGGCGGGCGAACCTGCACGTCCTGGAGGAGCTTCTCGCCGAGCTCGGAGCGGTGCGGGTGCTGGCGGTCGGACGCACGTCCCAGGCCGCGCTCGCCGATCTCGGCGTCGCGGCGGCCGGGCTCCGGCACCCGGCGCACGGCGGAGCGGGCCTGTTCCGTGAACAACTCCGGGCCGAGCTTCGAACCTGTGCTATTCTTTCCTGAGCTTTCATGAGCGGCACGTCGGCCGCAGGAGGTTTCTCCATGCGTAGGTCCCTGGCTTGTCTGTCCCTGCTCGCGCTCGCTTGCGCCGTCCCGGCGGGGGCGGAGGTCTTTTTCGTGACCCTCACCAACGGCTCGACCTTCGAGACCGTCTATCAGCCGCAGGCGGCGAGCTGGGATCCCGGCATGGTGCTGCTGCTGACCGAGCAGGGCAACTGGATCGGGCTGCCCCAGGCGGACATCCAGGAAGTCCGTTCCGAGTCGCAGATCGCCGGGTATGGCCGGGCGATCGACGACAACACGTTCGAGCTCGGCTACGCGCCGAACGACGCCACGGACCCGAACGCCAAGCCCACCGAGCCCGCCGAGGCGCGCGCCCAGATGCTCGAGCAGATGCTCATGCAGCAGCAGGAGGAGCTCGACCGGCGCGAGGCCGAGCAGAGCTATACGGTCCAGCAGTTCGTGGACCCGGAAGACCTCCAGGGGATTCCGGCGCGCTTCATCGGCACGCCGAACGGAGCTGTTCCCAACCAGAACCAGTAGTAAGATCGCTCTCTCCGGGTCTCCCGTCGTGGGAGCCCCACTTTGACAGACCCGATGGTGCGGTGACCCCGGCCTCCCTCGTCGAGGAGGCCCGGGTCGAAGAGGGAAGCCGGTGAGACTCCGGCGCGGCCCCCGCCACTGTAACCGGGAACGAAACCGGAACGCGCCACTGCGCGGGTGGATCACGAGAAGGTGGTTGCCCGCGTGGGAAGGCCCGGGAGTAGGTTGATCCGGGAGCCAGGAGACCTGCCGTACCGTCCGACGCCACTTGCGGGGCTGCAGGTGTGGGCATCGGAGGCCTTGCGGTCTTCTCGCGCCCCGTTTTCTCCCGGCAGCCTGGCGGGGCGTCGCGCTTTTCTGGAGCCCGTATGCGCCACATCCTGCTCGTGGCCGGCGTCCTCGGGGGCGGATTGCCGGCTCTCGCTCTCGCCCAGACCGCCGTCCCGACCTTCGAAGAGACGCTGGTCGTCAGCGCCTCTCTCGATTCTGAAGACCGGGAGGACGTCCCCGCGACCGTCACCGTCGTCGACGCCGAGGAGATCCAAGCGCGCCAGGCCGACTCGCTGTCCGAGGCGATCTCCGTTGTTCCCGGCGTGACCATCGCTCAGGCCGGCGGACCCGGCCAGCAGACCTCACTCTTCCTGCGCGGGACGGAGTCCGACCAGACGCTCCTGCTCTGGAACGGCATCCAGCTCAACAACCCTTATTTCGGCGGCGTCAACTGGCAGTTCGTCTCCACCGACGGCGTCGAGCGCGTCGAGGTGGTGCGCGGGCCGTTCAGCGCCCTCTATGGCAGCAACGCGCTGGGCGGCGTCGTCCAGGTGTTCACCGGCTCCCAACAGGGGGGCACCCTGCGGCTCGAAGGAGGAGAGAACGGCTATGGCCGCGCCGGGCTGGCCGCCGGCGCCGACACCGGCCCGGTCCGCCTCGACGTGACCGGCCACGTACGGCGCGGCGACGGCGAGCTGGAGAACAGCTTCTTCGACAGTGAGGATCTGATGGGCCGGGCTCTATGGACGGTGCGGCCCGGCGTGCAGCTCGGCCTCCTGGTCCGTGGCAACGACTCCGACTCGGGCATCCCGCTCTCGGGGGGACAGCCGACCCCGCGGCGCACGATCGCTTGGCGGGAGCGCGAGGTCGCCGTCCCCTTCCGCGCCGAAGCGGGGCGCTGGGAGGTCGAGGCGCAGCTCTCCCGCACCGCGTTCGACTCCGCCTTCCGCGATCCGGACAGCCAGTTCGGCTCCGCCTCGGACACCGAATCCGAAGGGCTGCGCGGGCGCACCGTGGTCACCTACCGTGCGGGCGACCGGCTGTGGGTGGCCGCCGGCTCCGAGATCGAGCGGCTGGAGGTCACCGACTCCTCCACCTTCGGCACCAATCTGGACGGCGCCCGGCAGCGCACCTGGGCCGCCTTCGGCCAGGCGAGCTGGGGTGCGGGACCGCTCCGCCTCGACGTGGGCCTGCGCCGGGACGACAACGACGTCTACGGTGCGAAGACCAGCCTCCGCGCCGGGACGGTCGTCGACCTGGGCGGCGGCTTCCGGGCGCGTGCGAGCTACGGCGAGGCGTTCCGCGCTCCGTCGCTCGGCGAGCTCTACTTCCCCTTCTACGGCAACCCGGACCTCCAGCCCGAGACCGGCGCAACCTGGGAGGTGGGGATCGAGCGCGAGCGGAACGGCTGGAGCTTCGCCCTGGCCGGCTTCGAGACCCGGCAGCGCAACCTGATCGACTCCCACCCGGTGACGTTCACGGCGGTCAACATCGGCCGCGCCGAGAGCCGGGGCATCGAAGCCGAGCTGGGGGTCCAGCGCGGGATCTTCGCGGCCCGCTTGAGCGGCACCTGGCTCGACACTGAAAACCTCGATACCCGCGAGCCCCTGCTGCGGCGGCCCGAGGAGAGCGCCAGCCTGGTGCTCACGGCGCGGCCTGCCGCCTGGACGTTCAACGTCGAGACCCGCTACGTGGGAGACCGGCCCGACATCGACGAGAGCACGTTCACCCGCCGCACCAACCCGAGCTATCTGCGCTTGGACCTCGCGGCGCAGTGGCAGGCCACTCAGCACCTCGCTCCCTACGCCCGGGTCGAGAACGCCGCCGATGAGGAGTACGAGGCCGTGCTGGGCTATCCAAGCCCGGGCCGCACGTGGATCGGCGGCTTGGCGGTCGGGTTTTGAGGTCCCGCGGCGCGCTCCTCGCCATCCTGCTTCTGGCGCTCTCCGCCGGCTGCCGGAAAGGGGAGGAGCGCGCCGCCGCCCCTTCCGAAGCTTCCTGCCGGCGGGTCATCGCTCTGGCGCCGAACCTCTCCGAGACGCTGTTCGCGCTCGGCCTCGGCGCGCGGGTGGTGGGGGTGGACGACTACAGCCATTGGCCTCCCGAAGTCGAGAAGCTGCCGCGGCTCGGGGGGCTGTTCAATCCGAACCTCGAGAGGATCGTCTCTCTGCAACCGGACCTCGCGCTCCTCGTCCCCAGCGAGCGCGACCTCGGCGAGAAGCTCCACCGGTTCGGGGTCGACTCGCTGATCGTCTCGAACGAGACCCTGGCCGACATCGAGCGCTCGTTCCACACCGTGGCGGACCGTTGCGGCGTGCCGGAGGCAGGCGAGCGCCTCGCCGCGCAGTGGCGGCAGGATCTGCGGCCCGACCCGGTCGCCGGCGCGCCGCGGGTCCTCCTCTCGACCGGCCGGCCGGCGGGGCGTCTCGCGGATCTGGTGGTGGCCGGCCCGGGCACCTTCCTCGACGAGCTGTTGCAGCGCCTGGGAGCGGTGAACGCGTTCGCGGACGCACCGATCCGCTATCCCGAGGTGGGGATGGAGGAGATCGTCGCGCGCGCCCCGGACGTGGTCATCGAGCTGCGCGCAGATCCGCTCTCCCCCGAAGTGGCCGGCCGGCTGGTGGAGGACTGGAAAGCCCTGCCGCAGGTGACGGCCGTCCGGGAAGGGCGGGTGAAGGTGATCTCGGGGAGCCACGTGCTGATCCCGGGGCCGAGGCTGCCGCAGTTCTACCGGGAGCTGCGCAAGGCGCTCGGGGGTGCGGGTTGACGACCCTTCTCGCCGCCCGCGGCCTCACCTGGGACGCCGGCGGCCGCACCATCCTCGGACCGCTCGACCTGGAGGTCCGGGCCGGTGAGAGCCTGGTCCTCGTCGGCCCCAACGGCGCGGGCAAGACGACGCTGCTCCGTCTGCTCACCGGTCTTCTCCAACCCCGATCGGGCGAGCTCGCCTGGCGCGGCCAGCCGTACGCGGACCTCTCGCGGCGCGAGCTGGCGCGGCGCATCGCCTACGTGCCGCAGATCCGGTCCTCCCGCGTGCCGCTCACCGTGGAGGAGGTCGTCCTGCTGGGCCGCTATCCGCACCTCTCGGCCTTTCAGTGGGCACCCCGGCCGGAAGACTTCACCGCCGTCGACGAAGCACTCCGCCGGGTCGGTGTCGAGGAGCTGCGGCGGCGCCGTGTCGACGAGCTCTCGGGCGGCGAGCGGCAGGCGGTGTTCATCGCCGCGGCCCTGGCCCAGGAGGCGGAGCTCCTCGTCCTCGACGAGCCCACGATCCACCTGGATGCCCGCCATCAGAGCGATCTGGCCGGGCTCCTCCTCCGCCTGGCCGGCGAGTCCGGGAGGACGGTCGTCCTGGCGACCCACGATTTGAACCTGGCGTCCCTCTTGGGCGATCGCCTGCTGGCCTTGGCGGGCGGGCGGACCCTAGCGGCCGGCCGGCCGGCGGAGATCCTGCGGCCCGACGTGCTGGAGCGGCTCTTCCGCGCCCGCTTCGAGATCGTCCGCGGCGGCGAGCGGCCGATGATCATGCTCCGCCTCGATCCGGCTACGCAGTCGAGCGAGAAGGTCGGTACGACGTGACCGTCCGCCCCCGTCTCACCCTCTTCCTGCTGGCCCTTTTCGCCATCGCCGCGCTGCTGGGAGCGCCGCTGGCCGGCAGCCACGACATCTCCTTGTCCGACGTGCTGCGCAGCGAGCCGACGGCGGCGTCAATCTTCTGGCAGCTCCGCCTGCCGCGGGTGCTCCTGGCCCTCCTTGCCGGCGCGGGGCTGGCGGTCTCCGGGCTCGGCTTCCAGACCCTGTTCCGCAACGATCTGGCCGAGCCTTACACCCTCGGAGTGGCGAGCGGCGCGGCTCTCGGCGCCGTCCTCGCCCTGCGCCTGGAGGAGAGCGCGGCGCTCATCGGCCTGCCGGTCGTCGCCCTGGCGAGCTTCGCCGGCAGCCTGGGAGCCACGGCCCTGGTCGCGGGGCTCGCCCTGCGCCGCCGCGACTCCGCCACCTCGACGCTCCTCCTCGCGGGCATCGCCGTCTCGCTCTCCTGCTCGGCGATCATCCTCTTCCTGCAGTACCTGTCGGATTCGACCCAGACGTTCCGGATGGTGCGCTGGATGATGGGCGGGCTGTCGGTGGTGGGCTACGGCGAGGTGCTCTGGGTGCTGCCGTGGGTCCTGGGAGGGGCCGCCCTACTGCTGGTTCTGCGCTGGGACCTGAACCTTTTGCTCCTGGGCGAAGAGCTGGCGTCGAGCCGGGGCGTCGACCTGGGGCGGCTCCGCCTGAAAGTTCTCCTCGCGACCTCTCTGATGATTGGCGCGCTGGTGGCGGTGGCAGGCCCCATCGGCTTCGTGGGCCTCATGGTGCCGCACATCCTGCGCCGCTGGGTCGGGCACGACCATCTGTACCTGGCGCCCGCCTGCGTGCTCGGCGGCGGCGCCTTCCTGGTCCTCTGCGATCTGGCGGCGCGGACGATCATGGCCCCGGCCGAGCTGCCCGTCGGTGTGCTGACCGCGCTCCTCGGCGGACCGTTTTTCCTGTGGCTCCTGGTCTGGAAGTCCCGCGGATGAGCGAGCCTCCTCTGAAGTGGCGTCAAAGGAAGATCGATGAACAAAGATAAGCGGGCCGTCGAAGACGATCTTCGACCTGAGTACAAACGAGAAGATCTTGGCGTAGGCGTCCGGGGCAAGTACTACATCGATCCAACGTCGGTGAAGCGGTCCTTGACCGAATCCGTCCTCCTCTCCTGGAGCGGTGGCAAGGACAGCTCGCTGGCCCTGCATGCCCTGCGGCAGACACCGGGCTTGGAGGTCGCCGGCCTCCTCACCACCGTCACCGAAGACTACGACCGCATCAGCATGCACGGCGTCCGGCGCACCCTGCTCGAACGCCAGGCGGCCGAGGCCGGGCTGCCGCTCCACGTCGTCCTCATCCCCCGCGAGTGCACGAACGAGATCTATGAAGAGCGGATGACCGCCGTCCTGACCGGCATCCGCGACGCCGGCATCCGGAGGGTGGCATTCGGCGATCTCTTTCTGGAAGACATCCGGGCCTACCGCGAGAGCCGGCTCGCCGGATTCGGGATGGAAGCGATCTTTCCCGTCTGGGGGAGGGACACCGCGGAGTTGGCCCGCGACTTCCTCCGCCTCGGCTTCGCCGCCGTCCTCGTCTGCGTCGACACCGAAACCCTCGCCCCGGCCTTCGCCGGCCGCGCCTTCGACGAGGACTTGCTGCGCGACCTGCCGCCCGGGGTCGACCCGTGCGGCGAGAACGGCGAGTTCCACACCTTCGTCCACGCCGGACCAATCTTCCGGGCGCCGGTGCCTATCCGAGTCGGCGGGGTGGAAGACCGCGGGCGGTTCCACTACTGCGATCTGGAGTGACGGCGCCGCGATCCTTTCGGGACGGCGAGCTCCCGGTTCCGGAACGATCCATCTCGGCTCCGACACGGTCGAAGCCCGCCCGGAAGCTTCCGCCGCTCTTCTGACACTGTCGGAGCCCGCCCGGAAGTTTCCGCCGCTGCTCTGACACTGTCGGAGCGCACGCGGAAGCTTCCGGCGCTGTTCCGACAGTGTCAGAGCGCGCGCGGAAACTTCCGGGGCTCCTCTGACAGTGTCGGAGCGCGTTCGTAAGCTTCCGGGGCTGCTCCGACACTGTCGGAGCGGGTCAGACGAGCATGTGCATCGGAAGCCCGAGCTCATCGCGCTCTTCTTCCGCGGGCAAACGAATGGCGACGCCGGAGTGGATGCGCCGCGCGGACCAGAGCGCGGCCAGCGCGTCCAGGATGTCATCGTCTCCTGCCTGATCCCGGGGTACTGCCACCCGGATCGCGTCGGCCGCATCCCCGAACACCGTCCGCACCAGATCGATACGCTCGGCAAAGCCGAACCCCGTCTTTTTGGGATGGCGCATCGGCCGCCCCTCTGCCCAGACAGAGAAGCAGACTTCCGGGTGGACCTCGAAGACGCGTTCCGCGAGCTGCGGGTCCCGCCGGAGCACCGAATCCACATCTTTGATCTTGGGCAGAATCGCGTGACTCTGCCGGCTGAGGCGCTTTCCGCAAACCACGTGGGATGCCTCGCAAGCGTCCTCATAGGACTGTGCGTCCAGAGTGACGCGGGCTGGCGCAGGAAAAACGCTGCTCGCGCGAGGCCCAAGCAGCTGGCGCGCCTCTCCATCGACGGTGCGGCGCTGGCCGCCCGGCAGACCAATCGGGATATCGATCGCCGTCACCAGCGCGGGATCGCGAAACAGCGAAGCCGCGTCCGGGAAGACCTCGGGAGTCACTCGCGCGGTGCGCAGATCGAGCGACACTGCGAGCCAACCAGCAGGACAGCCATCTACGCCGCGTAAGATCATTGGTACATTCGCGTGGGAATCGCTCTGATCAGGCCAAGCATTCGTTCAAGGCGGCCTGAGCTTCGACCACCTTTGGCGAGCGAAGCTTGGTAAAGATCGCCACCGCACGCTCGGCATGGCGGCGGCCCTCAGCGCCACCTCCCTGCCGAGCCAGGGCTTTGGCCAAGCGCCAACAGTCGGAGGCGATCAGTTCTTTGCGACCGACTTCCTCAGACAGCTTCAAGGCTTCGCGTGAGAGGAGTTCGGCCTCTTGCCACTGCTTGCGCTCCAGAGCCAGCTCGGCAAGGTTGCCCGTGCAAAAGGCGACAACTTCGGGATCAGGCAGGATTTTGGCCATTGCGAGAGCTTCTCGGAGGTGAGCTTCCGCCTCGTCGAGCTGGCCTGACTCACGAAGCACTCCAGCTAGGTCGTTTAGTGCGTTGGCCACTTCTAGACTCTTCGGCGACAGGTTGCGCCGGAGTTCAATCGCTTCGCTGAGAGAGGTGACTGCAGAGGAATAGTCCCTTGCCAGCTTATGGCCCAGGCCGCGGAGGCGGATGGCGAAGGCGCTCTCGTGCGCACCAGCGCGAGCTGCTTGCCAGTGAGCAGCGGCGCGGTCGGCACAGGCCAGCACCTCGGTGGGCTGGCCGCGAAGGAAATAACAAAAGCCGGCGTGATAGGCGCGCCAGCCAGCGTTTTCAAGGTCTCTGACACGCTCGGCCCTGGCCTCGGCTTCAATGCTGAGGGAGATCCAATCATCCCAGCGACCAGAGAACTGAAGAAAATCGGCCAAGGCGTAGCACACGGTCTGGAGCCGGCGGTTATCGCCCGCAATCAGCACCGGCAGGGCAGCGGCGAGTTGCGGCCAAGCGGCTTCCAAGGCGGGGAAGCGAGCGTGCTCCTTGTAACCGTTCTCCACGGCAAGGGCGTAGGCCTGGTCTGCCAGACGCTCGCCGCTGACGCCAACCGCTTTGGGATGAGAGCGCCGAAGAAAACGAGCGGCGAGCGGCGGGAGCAGCCAGGTGGCGGCTTGGTCGTCCTCGACCAGCAACGCGCGATCGCGCAGGCCGTCCAGAGCGGTTTCCGCAGCCTTTGGGCTCAGCTCGGCCAGCGGCAGCAGCCACCCGATGAGCGCCGGCTGGGTGAAGTGGACTAGGGCAGCGAGCACCGCCGTCTCCTCCGCCGTGAAGGTCTCGACCAGATGGCCGAAGACAAAGCCCAGCGGATCATTCTTTTCATCCACTTTCTGGAGGTCATGCGCCTCTTGCAAACGCTCGATTGCTTCGGCCACTGTGCGGCAGCGGCCCGTGATCCGGCCCAGTTGGCCCGCTGTCCAAGTCAGCAGCAACGGATTGCCGCCGGTTTCGGCGTAAAGTCGATCGCGTTCGGCCTGCGTGAGTCGGGCGATGGGCTCCCAGCGCCGGCCCAGCTCGGCTAACAGCTCGTCGGCGGCATCGCGTTCCAGCTTGTCCAGGCGAAGGTTGTGCGCGGCGGTCGAACTGTAGGCGCGGCGGCGGCTGGTGACGATCGCGCGGCAAGCTGTGGGAAGGTTGTCCAGCAGCTCGAATACGCGACGGCGCTCCTCTTGGCTGAAGGTCTCGAGATTGTCTAACACCAGCAGCGCGCGGTAGTTGGCGAGCGCATAGCGTACGAGAAGGGGCCGCTCCTCCGGCACAGCCTTCGGAATTTCTTCACGGCCGAGCGCTTGGCCCAGCTCGTTGAGCAGTGCGTGATAGCTGGCCACGCGATAGTCCTGCAGCGGCTCTACGCCGTAGGGAAGCAGCTCGCGGTCCTTGGCCGTGAACCACAGCTTGAGCGGGAAATGCTCGGCTGGCGCCCGATGCGCCGCTTCGAGCGCGAGCGCGGTCTTCCCCACACCGCCGGGACCATCCAGCACGACTCCCCAACTGCGATCTTCTCCAGCTCCTTCGTACGTCCGAAGAACGGTCGCTGGGCAGGCAGCGTGGAATGTGGACCGGGTGCCGGTGAGGTGGTCTCGGCCGATATTGCAACGACCGTGGTGGTCTTGGTTGGCGCGGCGGCTCGAGACCGCGCGGCAACAGGCTCGGGGGGTGTCCCCAGGTCCTCCTCAAGCTCAGCGTGGTCATGATCGGGAATGAACCGCCATCGCCCTGTCGCACTCGTCGCGCGGAGCGGCCAGAGACGGAGGTTTGCGTCGTCTCTGCCGAACTCGATCTGTCCCGCGGCGTAGCCGTGAGCCCGCTGGATCTTCGGAGGCTCGCCGAACTTATCCATGCCGAAAGCGGAGCAACCCTGGCAAAGGCGGACTGCTTGGCCGGAGCCGCCGCGGCGGATATAGGTGATGTCCGCCTCGTGCTGATGGCCGAAGAAATGGACGGCGAAGCGCCCAGCCGGCGCGATTTCCGACTCGCCCTGCTTTTGTGCCTCAGGCGTCAGCCAATTCGGTCCCTGATGGGTGAGCAGCAAGCAGATGTCGTGTTGTTTCGACCAGGTGTCCACGCCACCGTCACACACCGCGTGAAGTTGCCGGGCATCCCACACCAGCCGCCCTTCGTAGTCGCCGCCGGCTAGCTGGAGAAAGGTGGTGTTCAGCCCCACGATGCCGATGCGCCGCCCGCCGCATTCAAGAGTCACCGAGAAATCGCCAGGCAGCGCGCCTGTCTTCACCGCGCCGGGCCGATGGGGCGCCTTGCCCCACCACTGGCTGTAGGCCGCGAAGGCGTCAGTGATCACTCGGCGATAACTACTCGCGGGCTGATCCCAAAACTTCGCCTCGATGCGCTGGAAGCCGTCCTTCTCCAGCAGCACGTCGACCGCCGCGTTGTCGTCCAGGGGATTGGGGCGATACAGGTCGTGATTGCCAGGCACCGCCAGCAACACGGCGTTTCCCGATCCGAGCTCGCGGAGCTTTTCCCAAAGGGGGTCGAGAACCTCGGCCTGCATCTTTTCGAACTGGGCGGTCTCGCCCGATTGCACGAGGTCGCCCGTGAAGAGCACGGCGTCCCACGGACCGCACCGTTCGTGCAGCGCGGCGAGGCTGTCGAGAAACGGCTCGCGCAGCGTGGGCCACAGGCAGTCCTGCCCCTTCAGACCGTAGTGGAAGTCCGTGAGATGCAGCCAGGAGAAGAAATTCGTTGCCATAGCTGGCCAAAGCATATCTCCGCTGGAACGGCCTCCGGCAGTACAATCCCCGCGAACGCTGAGGGAGGGTGCGCCCATGAAAGCCATTCGAGTCCAAGCCTACGGAGACCCCGAGGCCCTTCGCTTCGAGGAGAACGTTCCCGATCCGGTTCCTGGCGAAGGCCAGACGCTGGTCCGCATCGAGGCCATCGGGGTCAACTTCATCGACGTCTACCACCGGACGGGTCTCTATAAGGTCGCGTCTCTGCCGTTCACTCCCGGACAGGAGGCCGCCGGCACCATCGAGGCGGTCGGCCCCGGGGTCAGCAGCCTCTCTTTGGGGGACCGTGTGGCTTACACGGGTGTGATGGGGTCCTATGCCGAAAAGGCGGTGGTGCCGGTCGACCGGCTGGTGAAGCTTCCGGAAGGGTTGAGCGCCCGGGATGGCGCCGCCGCCATGCTTCAGGGCATCACGGCCCACTATCTCGCCACCTCGACGTTTCCCCTGAAGCCCGGCGATACCTGCCTGGTCCATGCGGCCGCGGGCGGAGTCGGCCTGCTCCTCTGCCAGATCGCGAAGATGCGCGGCGCCCGCGTGC
>Ga0126309_10000031_pt1 | contig 46686 bp, 42 predicted proteins | sample Plot56_FD_92541 | JGI IMG/M metagenome (GOLD analysis project Ga0126309, IMG submission 92541) | Serpentine soil microbial communities from UC McLaughlin Reserve, CA, USA - Plot56 | ecosystem: Environmental > Terrestrial > Soil > Grasslands | place: USA: UC McLaughlin Reserve, Lake County...
CGCTCAAGATCCATGCGACCGCCCGGCGACCAGGAAGTAGAAGAGGACGTAGAGCCAGAGCAGGCCGCCGACGATCAGCTTGACCTGGGCCGGCGCCTCCGAGGGGGACCAGAACGCCTCCAGGAACGCGGCGATGGTGAGCATGCCGGCGACGCCGTAGACCATGCCGGTGGCGCGCCGGCCGGCGGCGACCAGGGCCTGGCCGCGCGACAGGCGTCCGGGCGCGAGAAGCGCGAAGCCCAGCCGCAGCCCCGCCGCGCCGGCCAGGACGATCGCCGTCAGCTCGAAGGCGCCGTGGCCGATGGCGAACGGATAGAAGCTCCCCTGGTAGCCCATGAAGTCGATATGGCCGGCGACCGCGCCGATCGCCAGGCCGTTGTAGACCAGGAAGAAGATCGAGCCGAGCCCGCCGAGGATGCCGCCGGCGAAGGTCCGGAAGGCGATGCCGACGTTGTTGTAGATGTAGAAGCCGAACATCAGCACGTCGCTGTCGACCGGCCGTCCGGCCTCCAGAGAGCCGTTCGGAGCGTATTGCTGTCCCATCTCTTCCACCGTCGCCGAGGGGAGGACGGACAGGGCGAGCTCCGGCCGCCAGGGCACGGCGAGGAGCATGGCGATCAGCGGGCCGGCGAAGAGGAGCAGGGAGAGCAGGACGAGCTTCGCTTCGGAGCGCACCAGCCGGGGGAAGCCGGAGGTGGCGAAGCGGAAGGCCGCCGCCAGGTCGCCGGAACGCGATCGGTAGAGCTGCTGGTGGCCGCGCAGCACCAGCCGGTTGAGCCGCAGCTCCAGGTCGGCTCCATAGCGGCGGTGGCGCGCCAGGGCGAGGTGGTGGCAGACCTGCCGGTAGAGTTCGGGAAAATCGGGCGCCGGCTGGCCCCCCCGGCCTGTCTCCAGGCGCTCCAGGCTGGCCTCCAGGGCTTGCCACTGGAGCTCATGGCTCTTCACGAAGATCTCGCGGCTCACTCAGCGACGCCCCAACAGCCAGTTGGCGAATCCGAGCAGGTTCTTGACGCCCTCCGTCCCGCCTGCGCCCGCTGGAACGCCGGTCAGCGGCGCGGCGAGGCCGGCCAGCTCTGCCGAGCGCGCTTCCGACCAGGTCCCCAGCCGCTCGGCGAAATCGAGCACCGCCCGCTGCTCGTCCAAGTCCAGCGGCACCGGCGGCCGCACCGGCGGCCCGGCCGGCACCCGATAGCCAGCCGCTATTTCGGTCTCGCGGTGGACCACCACCGTGCCGGCCGCCAGATCGCCCAGCCGCCGGAAGTCGCGGTCGACGAGCATCGCGGCGATCCCGAAGCCGTAGGCCGCCGGCAGGAAGTCGGCGAAGCGGACGAGATTGCGCACGATCGACGCCATCCATCCCACGGGCGTGCCGTCGTTGTGGAGGACGAGGAGGCCCAGCCGCTTCTTGCCCGGCGTGGCGCCGCCGCGCCGGACCTCGTAGAGCACGGGATAGAACCACTCGAGGAGGAACATCGAGAGCAGGAGCAGGCCCACCCCTCCGTCCCCGAGCAGGCTGGCGGGGATGAGAAGGACGAAATAAACCCCCACGCGGATGGCGAGGTCGATCGCGGCGGCGAGCAGCCGGGGCACCGGCCCCGCCACGCGCAACCCGATCTCCACCCCCTCCGGGGTCTCGACGGGCCGATAGGTGTCCAGCATTTCCATCCCTCATTCTAATGCACCCGCGGAGAGATCGATTTCGGCGCAATGTCGGACTTGCTTCAATCCAATATGCTAGAATGCGCCACCATGAAATTGGTCATCCTCGCGGCGGGCCTCGGGAGCCGGTTGCGGCAGGAGAGCGGCCGCCGGCCCAAGTCGCTGCTGGACGTTGGAGGCGTTTCGTTGTTCGACCGGCTGGTCGACTTGGCGGGCTTCATCGGGCTGGAGCCGGTCGTCGTCACCCGTCCCGAATTTGTCGCCGACTTCCGGCGTCCGGGGGTGGACGTGCTGGTCGAGGAGACGCCCCACATCCTGGTGACCCTCGCCAACGCCTGCCGCCGTCTCCCATCGGAGCCGCTCTGCTGGGTGGGCGCGGACATGCTGTTCACCGATCCGGCGCCGCTCAAGGAGCTGGTCGAGCTTCAGCTCGCCTCCGACAGCTTCTGTTCGCTCATCTACTGCCGGACGGACCGTTTCAAGGCCAAGCTGGAGCTGACGCCGGAGCCGGCCGTAACGGTGGTCCGCGGAGGGACTTTCGATCTCAGCATCCCGGACTTCGTGGTCCAATCGGCGCGCGTCGCGCCTTGGCTGCCGGGCGGCTGGGAGGACCCGCGGACCAACTTCCTGCAGCGGGCCCTCGAGCGGGGAGAGAGGCTCTATTTCCGCGAGTACGCCGCCCCGATCTTCGAGATCGACACGCCGGCCGACCTGGAAGAGGCCCGCCGCTACTTCGCCCGATGCGCGTAGCGCTCCTCAGCGCCGTCTCCGTCAACGGCGCCATCACCTATGAGCGTGGGCGTGATGCCCACGAGCTCGCCGGCTTTCTCGGGACGCCCCGGGAGGTGTTGGAGCACAAGGGCACAGTCCGCCGCCGCTACGAGGCCGTCCTGGTGGGGACGGAAACGGTGCGGGTGGTCGATCCGACGCTCACCTCCCATGCCGCGCCGGGGTACTCCTGTGTGCGCGCCACCCTCGACCGGACCGGCAGGATCGCCCGTGACTCTCGCCTGTTCGACGGCTCGGCGAGGACGCTGGTCGGGGTCTGCGAGGAGACACCGCGGAACTATCTGGACTTCCTGGCGGAGCGCGGGGTGGAGGCGGTCGCCGCCGGCCGCGACCGGATCGACCTGGCGGCGTTCCTGGCGGGTCTGGAGGCGCGGGGAATCGGCTCGGTGGTCTGCGAGGGCGGAGGCGTGCTCAACCGCGCCCTCCTCACCGCCGGACTGGTCGAGCGCATCCACCTGATCCTCCTCCCGGCCGTGCTGGACGCCGGCGCGGTGAATCTCTTCGAAGGTCCCGGCGATCCGGTGAAGCTGCGGCTGGAGGGAGTGGAGCGGGTGGGGGAGTATGTGTGGCTGGAGTACGTTACGGAAACAGCACGCTCTCCGGGTGGCTGGTGAGCACCAGGTACAACCCGGCCACGATGATGTCCACCACGGCGTCGGCGCGTTGGATCTCGGTGAGGAGCACCCGGTACATCATCTCGCTGCCGTGCAGGAGCCCCTCGTCCAGGTTGTGCAGCAGATAGCGATAGACCTGGAGACAATTGGGGTACCCCTGGAAGAACTCGCGCACGATATAGATCTGCTGGCGGTCGCGGGCCGCTTCCCAGACGTTGGCGTATTTTCCCTGGAGGACCGCGGGGCCGGAAGCCTTCGGAGCACCGCCGGTCCGCTCGCGCTGCCGGGCTGACAACTCATAACCGAGCTGGATGAACTTCTCCACGTACTCGACGTCCTTTTCCGTTGTGTTGTGCAGGACGTCCCCGGTCCGCGCCAGCAGTGCCTCTACATTTTCATAGGTTCCCTTGTCGAGATATTCGAGGACCTGCGCCGTGACCAGCGGGATCAGCAAAAGGATCTGGCCGTAGTTGACCGTGCCGCCCAGGCGGTTGCGCCCGCTCGCCGACAGCGCCTCGTACGCCAGATCGTAGAGGCAGTCCGGCTGGCCGCCGTGCCTGAGGATGCGGTCGGCCAGGTCGTAGAAGGGCCACGAGCTGTTGACGCCCGCGACGATGAACAATTCCAGCTTCGCCCCGGCCGCCCCGTCCTGACGGCTGAGGAGCCCGGGTTTTTGCGCCAACGGCTCGAGTGCCTGACAGAGGATGACGTTGCGCAGGATCTCGCGGCGGATGTCCATGCCGCCTTTCAGGGAGAAGTCAGATACTTCTCGCGCGCCTGCCGGAGCACCTCCGGCGATCCGGTCAGCTCGACGACACGGGTGAGCTTCTCGGCGGCCTCGCCGCTCGCCAGCCGCTCCATGGCGATCCGGATTCCCGCTTCGATCGACGGCGCCTGCTCGGAGATCCAGAGCGCGAGACCCGCGTTGAGCGCCACCATGTCGCGCTTGGGCCCGGTCTCGAGCCCATGGGCGATACGCAGGAAGTCCCGGTAGTTCGATTCGGCGTCCACCGGCAGGACCTCCTCCAGCGGCGTCCGCTTCAGACCGACTTCCTCGGGCAGCAGCACGAAATCGAGATCCTCGCCGGCGCGGAAACCGCGCACGCGGGTCGGCGAGGTGATCGACGCCTCGTCCAGCCCCTCGAAGCCGCGCAGGATCAGACCGTTGCGGAACCCGAGACCGCGGAACAGCTCGGTCATCATCTCGAACTGGACCGGGTTGTTGAGCCCGAACATCCGGTACTGGATGGGGATTGGAGTGAACACCGGAGCGAGGAGATGGAAGGGGGTGCTCACCCCGACCTCGTGGACCGCCAGCTCCTGGGCGAAGTGGATGAGGTGTCCGAGCTCCGGGCTGACGAAGATCGGCGAATAGTAGGCGACCCCCACGGCGTCGATCGCCTTCTGCACCTGCTCCAGGGTCACCGCCGGAGCGAAGATGCCCACCGCCGCGAGCGCGTCCGCGCTGCCGGTGATGCTCGTCACCTTCCAGAACGAGTGCTTCACCACCGGGATCTCGGGGGTGCCGACGATCAGGGCGGTCAAGGTCGAGACGTTGATCTTGCGCACGCCGCTGCCGCCGGCGCTCGACACCTCGAAGGGGCGGCGGCCGGCGAGGTCCAAGTGGTAGTCGCCGGTGAGCGCACGCATGGCGTCGCACATGCCGAGGAGCTCCTCGACCGTCTCCCCCTTGGTCTGCGAGGCCACCGAGAAGGCGAGGAACTTCCAGCCCTGGCTGTCCTGGCGCAGGATGGTCTCCAGGAGCTCGGCGCTCTCGGCGCGGCTCAGGTTCTGTCTCGACATCAGCTTGCGGACCAGCAGGACGTCCGGGGTCATGCGCACGGCTCCTTCCAGGGGCGGCGGACTGTAGCAGAAATGCCGGGTCCGCCGCAGGAGATTCTACAGCCCCGCGTTGCCATCCCTCGTCCTCCGCGATAGCATCGCCGGTCCTGGGAGGTGAGAACGTGGACTTTGCCCTGACTGACGAGCAGCGCGCGATCCAGGAGACCGCGCGGGACTTCGCCCAGCGCGAGGTGGATCCGATCGTCGACGAGTACGACGAGAGCCAGAAGTTCCCCCGCGAGGTGATCGCCAAGGCCGGCGAGCTCGGGTTCCTGGGCATCCTCTTCCCCGAGGAGTATGGCGGCGCCGGCCTGGGTTACGTCGAGTACGTGATCGTGGTCACCGAGCTCTCCAAGGTCGACCCCTCGGTCGGCATCAGCGTCGCGGCTCACAATTCGCTGTGCACGAACCATATCTACAAGTTCGGCACCGAGGAGCAGCGGCGCCGCTGGGTGGTCCCCCTGGCCCAGGGGCAGAAGATCGGCGCCTGGAGCCTGACCGAGCCCAACGCCGGCTCCGACGCGGCCGGCACCCGCACCCGCGCCGAGAAGGTGGACGGCGGCTGGGTGCTGAACGGCTCCAAGACCTTCACCACCCACGGCAGCGTCGGCGACGTCTGCGTGGTCATGGCGGTGACCGATCCGAACGGTCTGCGCCACCACAACATCTCGGCGTTCGTCCTCGACAAGGGGATGGAGGGCTTCCGCCCCGGCAAGAAGGAGAACAAGCTGGGCATCCGCGCCTCGGACACCGCCGAGGTGATCATGGAAAACTGCTTCGTCCCGGACGACCACCTGCTGGGCAATCCGGGCGAGGGCTTCGTCCAGGCCCTGCAGATCCTGGACGGCGGCCGCATCTCGATCGCGGCGCTCGGGCTCGGCACGGCGATCGGCGCCTATGAGACGGCTCTCCGCTATGCCAAGGAGCGCGAGCAGTTCGGCAAGCCCATCGCGGCGTTCCAGGCGATCCAGTTCGCCCTGGCCGAGATGGCGACCCGCATCGCCGCGGCCGAGATCCTGACCTACGCGGCGGCCGAATCCATGGACCGCGGCGCGCGCGTCTCGCGGCTCTCCGCCGAGGCCAAGCTCTACGCGGGCGAGGCCGCGGTGTTCTGCTCCGAGCGCGGCGTCCAGATCCACGGCGGCTACGGGCTGATCAAGGACTACCGCGCCGAGAAGTACTTCCGCGACGCCAAGATCTGCACCATCGGCGAGGGGACGAGCGAGATCCAGCGCCTGGTCATCGCCCGCCAGCTCTTCAAGGGGCAATGAGACTCAAGCCGCGCCGGACGCCCGATCTCGACGAGCTGGTGGAACGCCTCTCCGAGCGGCAGCCGCGCGCCGTGGCGCGGGCGATCTCGCTCCTCGAAGACGGCGGCGATCCGCAGCGCGAGCTGGTGCGCCGCATCTACGATCGGACCGGGCACGCCCGCGTGGCCGGCATCACCGGCCCGCCCGGCGCCGGCAAGAGCACCCTGGTCGACCGCATGACCCGCCTCCTGCGCAAGCGCGGCATCACCGTGGCGATCCTGGCCGTCGATCCGACGAGCCCGTTCACCGGCGGCGCCCTCCTCGGCGACCGCATCCGCATGCAGTCGCTCTACACCGACCCGGGCGTCTTCATCCGCTCCATGGCGACCCGCGGCGCCATGGGCGGCCTGGCGCGCGCCGCCCGCGACGCCGTCGACGTGCTCGACGCCGCGGGGTTCGACTGGATCCTCCTGGAGACCGTCGGCGTGGGGCAGGACGAGGTGGACGTGGTGCGCACGGTCGATTCGGTGGCCGTGGTGACCGTCCCCGGCCTGGGGGACGACATCCAGGCGATCAAGGCCGGCATCCTGGAGATCGCCGACGTCTTCGTGATCAACAAGGCCGACCGCGAGGGGGTCGACCGCACGGTCAAGGACCTGGAGATGATGTTGAGCCTCGGCGAGCACGGCGCGTGGCTGCAGCCGGTGCTCAAGACGGTGGCCGCCCGCGAGGAGGGAATCGACCGCGTGATCGCGGAGATCGAGCGCCACCGCGAGCACCTGGAAGCTTCCGGCGAGCTTCAGCACCGGCGCATGGCCCACCTGCGGCTGCGCGTCGAGACCATTCTCAAGGAGCGCGTCGTGGCCGCGGCCGACCGGGTGCTCGGCCTGGAGCGCGAGGTGGAGCGCGGCTTCGCCCAGCACGTCGACCCCTATGAAGTGGCGGACCGCCTGTTCACGGGCGTGCTGCGCGGCGCGCCGGAAGAGGCGCCGGAGGGAGCGCTGGAGGAGCGGGCGCCATGATCGGACTATGATCGGAAAAATTGACCACATCGGGATTGCAGTGCGCTCCATCGACGAGGCGCGCAAGCTGTATGAGGCCCTGGGCCTGCAGGTGAGCTTCATCGAGGAGGTGCCGTTCGACGGCGTGCGCGTCGCCATGATCCCCTGCGGCGAGACGCACATCGAGCTTCTCGAGCCGCTCTCGGAGGATTCGCCGGTGGGCAAATTCCTGGCGAAGCGCGGTCCGGGGATCCACCATCTCTGCCTGGCGAGCGACGACCTGCGGGCCGATGACGCCAAGCTCCGCACCGCAGGGTTCCAGGTGCTGCGCCCGGAGCCGACCCGCGGCGCCGGCGGCTGCTGGGTGCAGTTCCTGCATCCGAAGAGCACCGGAGGGGTCCTTCTCGAGCTGTCCGAAGCCGACGAAGAAGGAGCGCACGAGCAGCCATGATCGGGCCGGGCACCATCGTCATCGTCCACCTGGTGAATCCGACCGAGAAGCTCTGGGGGCTTCTCCAGGATCTCGGGCTGCCGGGAGTGACGCTGCGCGGCCTCAACCTGTCGAGCTTCGACGACTGGATGGCCCAGGCGGTGCGTCCCGGCGATCAGACCCTGGGGCTCTCGACCATGTTCGTCCCGCTCTTCCGGGTGGAGCGGATCTTCATCGACGAATCGGTCGGCGAGGTCGAGAGCTACCGCGAGCGCTTCGCGAAGCGCGTCGGGATTCCGGTGGAGAAGTACCTGCGGTCGACGGGCGAAGAGGTCGAGGACGAGGAGGAGTCGGAGGTGCCGTCGTAGGGGGCGGCGGAGTCAAGGACGACAAGGACTGCAAGGACAACAAGGGCTCAAACGACTCGTCCCTGCTGTCGTTGCAGTCCTTGCTGTCCTTTGATTCGCTGTTCCGCCGATTCTAGTTGTACAGCTTCCGCGCCGCCACGTTGATCTGGATCGCCGAGGACGACTCGGCGGAGACCCGCAGGCCGTGGTGGTCGAGGCCCATGACGCCGAAGATCTCGTCGCGGAGCATGCGGCAGGCGGGATCGTCGAGGTCGCGCATCCGCTCGATGTCGACCGGGACGATGGCGCGGATGCGCGCCGGGCGCTTGCCCATCACCACCACGCGGTCGGCGAGCTGGACGGCCTCTTCCACGTCGTGGGTGACGAAGATCACCGTGCGCTTCTCGCGCTGCCAGATCTGGATGAGCTCCTGGCGGAGGCGGAGACGGGTCAGGTAGTCGAGGGCGCCGAACGGCTCGTCCATGAACAGGACGTCGGGCTCGGCGGCGAGGGCGCGGGCGATCTCCACGCGCTGGCGCATGCCGCCCGACAGCTCCCGCGGAAAGGTCTTGCCGAAGCCGGTCAGGCCGACCATCTCGATGTAGTGCTCGACCAGCTCGCGCTTCTCAGCCGCGGTCGAGCGCTTGACGCCGAAGGCGACGTTGTCCTCCACCGTCAGCCACGGGAAGGAGCCGTTCTCCTGGAAGATGAAGATCCGCTTCGGATCGGGGCCCACGATCGCCTTGTTGTCGATCGTGGCCACTCCTTCGGTGGCGTTCAAGAAGCCGCCGAGGATGTTCAGCAGGGTCGACTTGCCGCACCCGGAGGGGCCGACGAGGCAGATGAACTCGCCGTCGCGCACGTCCAGGGAGATGTCTTCCAGCACGTGGACCGGCTGCGCCGCCTTCGTCTTGGGCTGGAAGGTCATCCACAGCTTGCGGACCGAGATCTTGGTCCGGACAGCCGCGGGGTTGGGAACGATGTCGAACGTTGGGGATGGCCGAGCCGCACTGAGGATCATCTTCTCTCCCTCCAAGCAAACGGAACGAATGGAATGGGCACGAGGCCCGAATGACCTAGAAGTGTGACGGCAGTGGCAAAGCGGGACAGGAGGCCTGCGGGAGGTCTTCCCGCAGGCCGGAGGAGGTTACTTGCCCTGCCAGGCGTACTCTTGCACGCCGGCCGTCTTCTCGGAGAAGCGGGGGTCGGCGTACTCCTCGAAGCGGAGCCGCCGCTTCAGGACCCCGGCATCGACCGCCATGTTCACGATGTTGTCGAAGTCGGCGCGGGCGAGTCGCAGATTCGAGTACCTGACCCGGTCGGGCGGCTTGCTGAGCACGAAGCTCAGCAGGCGCGGGTCCTGGTTGTAGTAGCCGGTCGCCACCGCCTGGGCGGCCGCCATGCGGTGGTCCATCCCGCCTTCCAGCCACATGCCGCTCTTGGCGATGCCGTCGACGAGGCGTTGCACCCAATCGGGGTGCTCGTCGATCGTCTTCTGCGAGACCACGAGCACGCAGGAGATGAAGTCCGGCCAGATGTCCTTGGCCTGATAGAGGACCCGGCCGTAGCCGTCCATCTCGGTCTGCGCCATGAAGGGCTCGCCTGAAGAGATGCCGTCGACCGCCTTCGAGTAAAGCGCCGCCGGCATGTCGGGAGGCGGCATCTCGACGAGCTCGATGTCTTCGGTCGTCATCCCCTGGTCCGCCAGGGCCTTGCGCAGCAGAAGATACTGGTTCGAGAACCGGTTGGGAATCGCCACCCGCTTGCCGCGCAGGTCCTTGACTGTAAGGATGTCCGAATCCTTCTGCACCATCAGAGCGGTGCCGTCGCGATGCCCCAGGTAGGCGATTTTCACCCGCACGCCCTGCTCGACCAGAGCCATGGCAAGAGGAGCGAGCATGAAGGTGGCCGGCAGATGGCCGGCGATGACCGATTCCTTGATTTCCGGAAAGCCGCTGAACCTCACAGGCTCATAGAAACCTTTGCCGGCGGTGTTCTTGTTGATCCAGTCGGTGACCGGGCACGTAAGATGACAGGTGACCGGGAGGAAGCCGACCCGGAACCTTTCCGCAGTGGCAATCTCGGATTTCGGTCCCAGCAGGCTCGCCAGGCTAACTCCGAGGTTCATCTGAAGATGCAGGATGGTGAGGGCGGTCCAAACAACGACCGCGCCGATGATGACTTTGCTCAACTTGCTCATGATGGAATCCTCCAGAAATGACAGGACGGCAACGAAACACCTGATGAGTGCGGGTGGTCTCAGCGGCTGAGGCCCCAGCGCACCTGATCCAGTTTCTCCATCTGCCGGATCAGCAGGTCGAGCCCGAGCCCGATCAGCCCGATCATCACCATGCCGGCCACGACCAGGTCGTACCGCTTGCCCGCATTCCGGGCGTCGATGATGAGATAGCCGAGCCCGGAGTTCACCGCGATCATTTCGGCGGCCACCACGACGAGCCAGGCGATACCCAGAGCGAGGCGCAGGCCGGTCATGATCTGCGGCAGAGCCGCGGGGAAGACGACTTTTTTGAACAGCTCGAGACCTGTGATGCCGAAGTTTCGGGCGGCCCGGATATAGACGAGCTGGATGTTCTGCACCGAGGCCATGGCCGACGTCGTGATCGGGAACAGGCTGGCCAGGAAGATCAGGAAGATGGGAGCGATGTCGGACACCCCGAACCACAGGATGGCGACCGGGATCCAGGCGATGGGCGAAATCGGCCGCAGCACCTGGATGGCCGGGTTGAAGGCGCGCATGGCCGGGGTGAACCAGCCGAGGAGCAGGCCGAAGGGGATACCGACGAAGACGGCGAGCAGGAAGCCGCTGGCGACGCGGAACAGCGACGCGACGATGTACTTGACCAGCACGCCCTTCTGGGCGAGCTCGACGAGGCCGGCGACGACCATGAGCGGAGTGGGGAAGATGTCGCTTCCCGTGATCTGGACGGCGAAGTGCCAGCCGATCACGAAGACCACCGCGACCAGCAGCGGCAGACCGATGGACAGGGCTCGATCCTTCATACCATCTCCTCCAATTCAATTCAAAAGAGTGACTTCAGGCACAACGGAATTCGCGAGTACGAACTGGAAGTGCGAAGCTCCGAGGAAAGCGGGACAGGAGGCCTGGAGGCCGGCCGGGGGACCGGCCGGCTCAGAACTGTACGTTTTCGACGAAAAACGCCGCGAGCTGAACCTTCTTGGCCACCAGATCGCTGGCCATCTCGGGCGTCAGGACGAACTGCCCGCCCCGCTCGTTGGCCGGCGTCACCAGCAGGAGGTCGAAGGCGTCGACCTTGCCGGGGAAGCGGTCGCGGATGTGGAGGATGGCGTTGGCTCCCACGGCAAGGCCGCGGAAGACTCCGCTCTCCGTGCTCACGGTCACCTGGACGAGCGGGTGCGACGGCTGGGTGCCGGCGAACACCGTCACCTCGGGAACCCCCTGCCCGAGGAAGAACTGCCGGATCTCGTTCGCGATCTCCGCCGGCTCGTAGGACCGGCGGGGAATCGTGGTGAAGTCCGAATTTCCGCTCTTGGTTTTGACGCTCTCCGCCGGAGTGGCCTTCACCGGATCGCGCTGCGGCCCGGGAAGCTCCGCTCCCCGCTTCGCGATGACGTCGGAGAGCCGGGCCTTGGGCGCGATGGTCTGCGTGCCGTCCGCCGGCGGCGTCGCCTCCTGGAGGATGACGGCGTTGCCGCCGTAGTCCGACTTGTTGGCCGCGTCGGTGCGCTTGACGTCGATCTCCCGCGCGTCGATGAAGGTCTGTGTGCCGTTCGGCAGCAAGATATAAGCGCGGGTCCCCTCGATCCGGTACTTCCCCTTCGCCTGGACGGTCGATCCATCCTTCAAATAGATGGTATAGGCGGCCAGAGGGCCGGCCGCGAGGAGCGCCACCAGGGCGGAGAGACCCACACGGCGGAGGATGTTCGAGCGTCGCATTGCTTCTCCTTCGTAGAGCTGCCCGACATGATACCCTGACGCGGTCTCCGGGCCCAAGCGCCCGGCGCAATCCCACATGGCACCTGCGCTCTCTTCGTCCTCCGGTCTCCTCCTCCTCGAAGACGGCAGCGTCTTCGCCGGGGAGGCTGTCGCTCCCGGGACCCGCTTCGGCGAGGTCGTGTTCAACACCTCGATGACCGGGTACCAGGAGGTGCTGACCGACCCCTCCTACCGCGGGCAGATCGTGGTGATGACCCAGCCGCACATCGGCAACTACGGCACCGGGCCGGACGCCGCCGAGTCCTCGCATCCCTGGGTGGAAGGGTTCATCGCGCGGCAGTTCACCCAGCGGCCGTCGGGGACGGCGGGCGAGCGGAGCGAGGGGTTGGTGACCTATCTGCGGCGCTATGGCGTGCCGGCTCTCCAGGGGATCGACACGCGGGCCCTGGTGCGGCGGCTGCGCGAGCGCGGCGCGCTGCGCGGCGTCCTCACCACCGAGCAGTCGGAGATCGGCCGCCTGGCCGCCGAGCTGGCGGATACCCCCACGATGACCGGCCGCGCGCTGGTCCACGAGGTCACCTGCGCGGCGCCGTACGAGATCGCCGTGCCGGAGGGGACCTCCGAGCGCTGCCATCTGGCGGTCTATGACTTCGGCGTCAAAACCAACATCCTGCGCGAGCTGGCGGCGCGCGGCGCGCGGCTGACCGTTCTGCCGGCCGGCACGAGCGCCGCGGAGTGCCTGGCCCTGCCGGTCGACGGCGTGGTGCTCTCGAACGGCCCAGGCGATCCGGAGCCGCTGACCGACGTCATCGGCAACGTGCGGGAGGTGCTCGCCGCGGAGCGTCCGGTCTTCGGCATCTGTCTCGGCCACCAGCTCCTCGGCCTGGCCCTGGGCGCACGCACCTTCAAGCTCAAGTTCGGCCACCATGGCGGCAATCAGCCGGTGCGCGACCTGCGGACGGGCAAGGTCTCGATCACCAGCCAGAACCACGGGTTCGCCATCGATCCGGCCTCGCTGCCCGCCGGCTGCGCCGTGACCCAGCTCAACCTGAACGACGGAACGGTCGAAGGCTTCGCGGTGGAGGGGCGGCCGATCCAGTCCGTGCAGTACCACCCGGAGGCCGCTCCGGGGCCGCACGACGCGTCGGGGCTGTTCGACCTCTTTCTCGACCGGGTCTCGCGCGGCTGACGGGTCCTTCACCCGTGGCGCCCCGCTCCTCCTCCTCGTCGCTTCTCGCCGGTCCCCTCCCCTGGGTGATCGCCTGGCGCTTCCTGCGCGGCGAGCGGAGCCGGTTGCTCGACGGCACGGCCCGCGCCGCCCTGCTCGCCACGGCTCTCGGGGTGACCGCGATGGTCATCGCGATGGCGCTGATGACCGGCTACCGCGAGGACCTGCAGGGAAAGCTCGTGCGCGGCAACGCCGCGGTGATCGCCTATCCGGTGGGGAGCGAGGGTGGCGAGCTGCCGCCGGAAAATCTCGCGGCGCTCCAGAAGATCCCCGGCGTCCAGAAGATCGGCCGGGTCGCCTACGGGCAGGGATCGCTCTCGGGCCCCGCGCAGCCGCAGGGGATGGAGGTGATCCTGCGCGGCGTCGATCCGGGCGGCGGCCAGCTCACCGCCACCGCCGCGCAGCTCCGGACGGACGACGGCCTCTCCGGCGCCGTGCTCGGCGACGACCTGGCGCGCCGGCTGGGAGCGAAGAAGGGCGACGTCCTGCGCCTCGTGGCCCTGGGGTTCGGGGAGGGGCGGCCGCGCTTCCGCTACCGCAGCCTGCGGGTGACGGGGACCTTCTCCACCGGATTCGCCGAGTTCGACCGGAGCTGGGTGCTGCTCGAGCGTCCGGTGGTCGAGAATCTCATGGGCGGCGAGACCGCGGCTGTCGACCTCCTGGAGTTCACGGTCGCCGACCCGGCGGAGGCGGAGCGCATCTCCGAGGCGGCCACGTCCATCCTGGAGCCCGATTTCCTGGTCACCGACTGGCGGCAGCTCAACCGGGAGCTGTTCACGGCTCTGCGGCTGCAGCAGGTCGCCCTCTTCGTGGTGCTCGGCCTGATCGTCCTGGTCTCCACCTTCAACGTGGCCTCGACCCTGGTGGTGCTGGTGCGGGAGCGGATGCGCGACATCGGCCTGCTGGGGGCGCTCGGCCTGCCGCCGGGGAGCCTGCTGCTGATCTTCCTGCTCTACGGCGGGTTCCTGGGCGGGTTGGGGACTCTCCTCGGCGTCGCGTTCGGCTGGGGGATCTCGTGGGTGCTGACGGAGTTCGAGCTGATCCGCTTCGACCCCGAGGTGGCGGCGATCTACTTCATCAGCTCGGTCCCCTTCCGGGTGGAGCCGAAGGATCTCCTGGCAGTCGTCGGCTTCGCCCTGCTGGTCACCCTGGTCGCCTGCTTCCTGCCGGCCTGGCGGGCGGCGCGGGTCGATCCTTCGTCGGCTCTGCGGTACGAGTAGCGCCGCCCCCGCGTCAGTGTCCGTTCGCCAGCTGCCGCTCGGCTTCCTTCCGGGCCTCGGCGGTCCAGATCTCCACCTCCTCTTCCGTCATGTTGCCCAGCGGCTTCACACGGGCGTCGCGGTAGCCCCACTCTTCGAGGTCGATCAGGTACTGGCCGCGGGAGAGGATCGGCCCGCGGCAGACGCGCTCCTCCGCCGGCCGGCCCGGGTCGGTCTTCGCCTGCTTGGAGAGCGTCTCGAGGACGTGGCGGGGGATGAGGCCGGCCTGGTCCGGATAGATGTAGCCGAAGAGGAGCAGGTGCGCGAGGAGCACGCGGCCGTGCTCGGCGCCAAAGCGGCGCAGCAGGCGGTCCCAATCCAGCTCGTTGGCGCGGCAGTGCAGCAGGTGGGCCACGTCGGCGCCGTCGAAGCGCTCGCGTTCCATGATGAAGGATTTGGACCAGATCATCTCCTCGGCCGGGCAGAGCTTCACCGGCTTGCCGAGGACCTCCTCGTCGACGGCGTGCTCGAACCAGCCGTCGTCGACCCGGGCGATGCCGTTGCCCGAGCTGAAGATCAGGTCGACGAAATCGTCACCGCACCAGGCCTTGCCGAGCCAGTGCGGAAAATTGCGCTCCACCGGCCAGCCGGACCGGCCAAAGGCCTCCAGGGTGCGCTCGAAGTCGCGAGGGTGGATGAACACGTCGAAGTCTTTGGTGTGCCGGACGACTCCGGTATAGCGGGCATAGGCGTAGGCGCCGCCGACCAGGAAGGAAATCCCGGCCTGCTGCATCGTCTCCATCGCCCCGCGATAGAAGTCGATCGTCTCTTGGGATAGCTCTTGTGCCGGGGACGTCAGTGTTTCAACCATGTGTCGGCCTAGAGCAAACCGCATACCAGGTTGAGGCACAAACGGCTTCCTGGCATGGGTCTTGCCCTCCTCTCGGGCGGAACGAAGGGCCGGGAGGAAGAGCGCATGGAGCCAGCGAAGAGAGACAGGGTCCGGGTCGGCGCGATCGCCGATCTCCACTATACGAGGTACCCCGAGCCGAGCCTGCGCGAGATGCTGACCCAGGCGGGACGGGAGTGTGACGTGCTGCTGCTCGGCGGAGACTTGACGGACCATGGTCTGCCCGAGGAGGCGCAGGGGCTCGCTCGCGAGATCCATTCCGCGGTCGGGGTCCCGGTGATCGCCGTGCTCGGCAATCACGACTACGAAGGGCGCAAGCAGGAGGAGATCAAGAAGATCCTCTGCGACAGCGGCATCCAGGTGCTGGACGGCGACGCCACGGAGATCCATGGCGTCGGCTTCGCGGGGATCAAGGGGTTCGCCGGCGGCTTCGGCAAGCGCGCGCTCGGCCCCTGGGGCGAGGACATCATCAAGGCCTTCGTCCACGAGGCGGTCAACGAGGCGCTGAAGCTGGAGTCGGCGCTGGCCCGGCTGCGCCACCGGCCGCGCGTCGCGCTGCTCCACTACTCGCCGATCGCGGCGACCGTGGAGGGGGAACCGCTGGAGATCTATTCCTTTCTCGGTTGCAGCCGTCTGGAGGAGCCGCTCCATCGGTATCCCGTGGACGTGGTGTTCCACGGCCACGCTCACCGCGGGCAGCCCGAGGGGAAGACCGCGGCGGGCGTGCCGGTCTACAACGTCAGCATCCAACTCCTGCGCCACATCTGGCCGGACCGGCCCCCGGTGCGGGTCGTCGAGCTCCCGGTCGGCGTGCCGCAGGAAGTGGAGACCGCCGTCGCAACCTGAAGGAGGACACGTCATGCCATCTGCCTGGAGCAACAAGGACGAGCGCAAGTACGAGCACATCAAGGAGAGCGCCGAGGAGCGCGGGATGCCCGAGACGCGGGCTGAGGAGATCGCCGCCCGCACGGTCAACAAGGGCCGCCGCGAGGAGGGGAGGACGCCCAACAAGACCACCCAGGGGACCGGCAATCCGAACCGGTCGCTGGATGCACGCTCGGTGCAGGAGCTGCGCAACAAGGCCAGCGAGCTCAAGATCCCGGGCCGCAGCAAGATGAACAAGAGCGACCTGGTGAAGGCGATCCGGAGCCACTGAGCGCTTCTTCGCTGTGCCCGGCGGGACGGGGATCACCTCGTTCGGGTAGACTTCGGGTCATGACCAAAGCGGCGCAAAAGCTCATTGAGTCGTTCGAAGTCCTGACGGAAGAAGATCGGCACGAGGTGCTGGTTGAGCTCCTTCGCCAGCCGATCGAGGCAGGCTATGGGTCACCCGCGGAGGAGGAGCTCCGCTACTCTGCCGATCAGATCTTCCTCGAATACGATGAGCGCGAGGCTCGGGAGTGAAGCTTCCGCCTCGCGGCGAGGTCTGGCTGGTCGATCTGGGGCTCGCTGCCAAAATTCGGCCGTGTCTGGTCCTCAGTGTGCCGGTTCAGGATTCTGACCGAGCCATTGTCACCCTGATTCCCCATACGACCAGCGTTCGGGGCTCTCGCTTCGAGGTCGATGTCGCTGCCAGGTTCTTGCGTCCGGGAGCGTTCGATGCGCAAGGCATCGTCACCGTACCACTGGTACGGCTCGTACGTTCCCTGGGAAAGCTCTCCGTCGAGCAGATCCAGGCAGTTGAAGCTGCCGTTCGCTCGTGGCTTGGCATGTCGGCCGAGGCTTGAGGCCGCGCCCCACCAGGGAGTCCAGCCCGCTGTAGTATGCTTGCCCCTCCTGCTTCAAGGTGGCGATGAAGAGCAGTGAGGGATTCGCGTTCGTCCGGCCGGGGCTCCACCTCTACTACCGCATCTTGGGAGAAGGGGCGGAGACCGTTGTCGTCCCTAACGCCAATTGGCTGTGGGAGCCCCTGCAGCCGCTGGCCGAGGGGCGCCGCCTGGTCCTCTACGATCCGCGCAGCCGCGGCCGGTCGAGCGCCGTCACCGACCCCCGCCAGCTCAGCCTGGAGGAGGACGTCGAGGACCTGGAGGCGATCCGGCGCTATTTCGGCCTCGATCGCATGACCCTTCTGGGATCGTCCTACCATGCGGCGATCGCTGCCTCCTATGCCCTGGACAATCCAGGCCGGGCCGACCGGCTCCTGCTGGTCTGCCCGATCACCCCCTACGTTCCGGGCGAGTGGGCGCAGGAGACGCCGGCGGCCGAGGATCTGATCTATCCGCCGGGGATGGCGCGGCTCGGCGAGCTGCGGCGCGAGGGGATCGATCAGGAGGACCCGGCGGCCTTCTGCCGCGCCTGGTTCACCCAGTTCCTGCTGCCAGCCCAGATGGGAGAGGTCTCCGCGATCTCCCATTTTCCGGTGGCGGACGTCTGCTCGTTTCCCAACGAGTGGCCGCAGCGCGCGGTCCCGCTCTACTTCGACCACATCATCCCGAAGATGGGGGATTGGGACTTCCGGCCGCGCCTGGCCGCCCTGGACGTCCCCGTCCTGGTCCTCCAGGGGACGGACGACCTGGTTCCGGTGGAGGCCTCGCGCGCGTGGGCCGCCAGCGCGCCGGACGCCCGCTTCCTGGCGATCGAAGGCGCCGGGCACCACCCCTACATCGAGCGGCCGCAGGAGTTCCTCGCCGCCGCCGACGCGTTCCTCAAAGGGGAGTGGCCTCAAGGGTCTGAGGTCGTCGACCGCGCCGCGTAGCTCCTCCGAGACACCGCCTCACCGGCAACTTTTCTTTCTTCTGTGACTCACCAGGCCCACAAAGTTTCCACGCGCGGGAATATATCTCCACAGGAGAAAACATAAACGAGATGTTAATATATTCCATGGAAAGGACTTAAGCTTGATCGTGGCGCCTCCTCCGGATAGATTTGGCGCGTGGACCTGTTCGCCTATATCGGGGAGACGCTCCGCCGCTTGCGGAAAGAGCGGGACAAAACGCTGGAAGAGCTGAGCCAGGAGGCCGGCCTGGGGCGGGGCCAGCTCTCCCGGATCGAGAATGCCCGACAGGAGGCGACGCTCTCGACACTCTCGAAGATCCTCGTGTCGCAAGGAGTGAGCCGGCGCGAGTTCTTCAACCGGTACGAGCTGGTCGAGGCGGAAGCCGAGGCGCTCGAACGGTCGGGCGGTGCCGCGGCTCCGGCGACAGCCGGCGAGGAGTGGCCGGCGGAAGTCCGCCATGCGCTGAAGCAGGTCCAGGCCTTCGTCAGCGCCGCGTTCCTCCAGCCGCAGCCGGTCGCCCAAGGGTCCATCGAGCTCGGAGACCTGGTGATCCTGTTCCGGGTCGTCGCCAAAACCGCGCCGCCGGAGCCCGTCGAGAGCTCCGGGGACGCGCCGCCGACGGAGGCGCCGCAGCCCAAGGGCCGCTCATCCAAGCGGCCATCCCGCCCTCGAAAGACCCGCTGACCTGCTTTTTCCGTACCTGTTGCCGGAGCCCTCTCCGGCATCTCCTCATTCGAGACCGAGCACGCTTTCGGGCGGCGCGTTTCGCCCAGGGCGGCGGGATGTCTGGAAGAAGCTCCGCCTTCTCGACCCTAAGTGTTGTGGATAGAGATGTTTACGCTTGCGCTGCGCGCGTGCCTGCCGATACATTTTACGCATGGGCATGTTCGTCAATCTGGGCAGGACCCTCAGTCTGCTCCGCGAGCTGCGCGGCAAGAGCCAAGCGCGTGTAGCCCGCGAAGCGGGGATCGGGAAGAGCCAGCTCTCGAAGTATGAGAATGGCAAAGAGCTCCCCAAGCTGGACTCTCTGGAGAAGGTGCTGAAGGCCCTGGAGGTCGGGCACTTCGAGTTCTTCTACACGCTCTACCTGGTGGATCAGCGGGCTTCCGGTCTGGGCCAAGGGGGGCGCGAGGCCGGCCCCCTGGGTGCGAGCCCGGACGAGCCCCTCTATCTGCCGTCCCTGGTCTTGCGGGGGAGCGCGTTGTTGTCGGCGACCACGGACCAGGCGTTCGCGCGGGTCTTCACAGACATCCTCGTTCTCTATCGCAGCGTCTTCGAGCAGGTGGTGCTGGCCGGCATGGACCGGCCGGACTCCTGATCAGGGGGCAAACGGCGCCACCCGGACCATCAGCTCGCCCCAGCGCGCCGCGGCGAACTCGCCACCGAGCGCCGCGTCGCCGCCGTAGTCCCGGGCGGCGATGCGCCGGCAGGGGATCCGGAAGGTCGTGGCGCCGGCCAGCGGGAAGGGATCGAGCCGGAGAGAGCCCTCGTGCAGCCGGGCGCGCACGCCGTGCAGCTCGAAGGGATCCGTCCATGCGCTGCACGCGGCGAGGGAGAGCGTATCCGACCGGTCGAGCAGCCGGTCGTCCGCGGCGATCTCCTCCTCCGTGGCGCCGGTCGCCTCGGCGAGACCCCGCTCGAGCTCGTCGAGCGTCTCCAGCAGCTCCTGCCACCGCTCGGCGCCACGGCGGTCGCGGTGGAGGCGCCGGGCGTGGCGGGTGATCAGGAGCGCGGCGGACGGATGCTCGCCCGCGAAGCGCGAGACCCCCCGCTCCCAGACCTCGATGCGCGCCGGGCGCGGCATGGTGAGGAAATCGTGCGGCCGGCGCCGTTCAGGGTCCCAGCGCGGCGCCGCGTCCGCTTCCCGCCAGCCGTTGTCGTGCTCGCGCACTGCGAACAGGAGCGCGGCGCGCCGCGGATGCTCCGGCACTCCTTCCGCGCGCCAGAGCGACAGCAGCTCGGCGGCGAAGGCCGCGTGGTCCGGTTGCGTGATGAAGCGCCAGGTGTCCTGTTCGGTGACGACGATCATGGAGACAGCGTACTCGATTCGAGGGCTGCTACGATCTGGAAGCTATGGACCCCCACCGAGATCGTCCGGGAGCTCGATCCGGACCTGGAGATCGACGGCGAGAGGCAGGCGGACACCGCGGTCTTCGAGGGGCTCCTCAAGGAGAGCTACCCCTGGAGCCGTCTCAAGGAGCCGGCCAACGTCCTGATCTTCCCCGAGCTGCAATCGGCCAACATCGCCTACAAGCTGATCTGGCGGCTGGCCAACGCCGAGGCCGTCGGGCCGGTCCTGCTCGGGCTGGGCAAGCCGGTCCACGTCCTCCAAGGGGGCCTGGAGGTGAGCGACATCGTCAACATGGCGGCGCTCTGCGTCGTCGACGCCCAGGAGCTGGAGCGCGGCCGGCCGGAATCGGAGAAGTCGTAGTAGAATAAGGTGGATACAACAAGGGGATCAAATCCCAGGTAGCAAGGAGGTCCATGCTCATGAAGCGCACCCTGTCTCTCGCTCTCTGTGCCGCCCTGGTGCTGGTGGTGGCCTCGGTGGCGTTCGCCGCCGACAAGAGCAGCAAGCCGCGCATCGCGGTTCTCGAGTTCAAAAACAAGGCCGACAACCAGTGGTGGTACCACGGGGGCGCCGAGGCCGCCCAGGACGTCTTCGTGACCGAGCTGGTCAAGAGCGGCAAGTTCCGTGTGGTCGAGCGCGAGCAGCTCGAGGCCCTGATGCAGGAGAAGAACCTCACCCTCTCCGGCGACGTCGACCCGGCGACCGCGGTCCGCATCGGCAAGCTCCTGGGTGTCAACTACATCCTGACCGGGGCCGTCACCGAGTACGGCAACACCAACGTCGGTGGCGGCGGCTTCGGCGTCTCCGCGGGCAAGAAGAAGTTCGTGGCCGCGATGAACGCCCGCCTGATCGACACGAGCACCGGCGAGATCGTCTGGGCCGACGAGGGCCGCGAGGAAGAGTCGAGCATCAAGGTCTCGGTCTTCGGCGTCGGCGGCGGCGTGGACGACGAGCGCATGTTCGACAAGGTCATGAAGCCCGTCATCCAGCAGCTCACCGCCAGCCTCAAAGCGGCCGACCTGTAATCGGTCTCGGCCCGCTTCCACCCGTTGATGACGAAAGACCCGGCCTTGGCCGGGTCTTTCGTCGGTGCTCACCGGCACGACTTTCGCAGCCGTCCGTCGCGCATGAGGCGACGCGATCGAGGCCGCTGGCTGCTGTCCGGTGTTGCCGTGCTCACGGCGGCGGGTGGCTTTCTGGCCGATTGGAATCGCACCCACCTGTTCAACCCGCGCTGGCCGCCGCATGCCAAGTTCCATGACGACTGGAGCATCCTCCTGGGGACCGGCCTGGGCAGCGTCGCGGCCTACCTCCTCTGGCGCCGGGGCGCGGACCCGGAGCTGGAGCTGGCTCTTGGCGCGGGGTTGCCGGCTCTCTATTGGGCTGGACAGGCCGGAAGTCACTTCTTCCCGGGAGCCGCCGGGATGGAGTCGGAGTTCCCGGATCTGGTTCCGTGCGTCGCCGGAATCCGGCTGAACGAGGCCACGGGCAGCGCTCTCATGCTCACCCTCACCGCCACCGGCTTTGCCCTGGCGCATCTCGAACAGTCGAAAGTGCCTTCGCGAGGATAGATCTCCGCGTGCGGCGGGTTGGGCCGTCGCGTCCGGGGGTTCTCTTGTGAAAGAATCCAGCCTCCGGAAAGGAGGGACGAGCTCTGCGCAGAGTCGGAGTTTTCGGCTGGGGCCTCGTGGCGCCCAGGTCACCCAACATCCAGGCCTTTGAGAGAAACCTCGATGCGGCGGAGAGCTGGCTGACGCCGTTCAACGGCTACGGGCCGGACAACTTCCTGGTCGGCTGGCCCGAGTTCTCGTTCGAGAGCTACCGCGAATGGCTCGCCGAGCGGTTTCCGCCCAATCGCTTCAAGCAGCTCCAGGAGAAGATGGATCTGCCGTCTCTGTACGCGATCGGTGCCTTCATCCAATCGCTGGAGCAGAACCCCGGGATCGAGCAGGAGCTGGCCCGCCTCGCCACCGCCACCCACGTCTATGTGGGCACGGGGCTGGGCAGTATCGATACGATCGGCATCCAGGCGGTCCGGCTCGCCAAGGCGCAGCGCCGGTGGGACCGCTTCTGGGCGGAGCGCAATCCCGAGATCTTCGAGTACCGGGCCCGCGTTCCGGACGAGCGTGTCGCGGTCTGGCCGGACGCGCCGCCGCCGCCGGAATCGGTCGCGGACCCGGAAGACCGTCTCGACGCCGAGACCGCGTGGTGGCACTACTGGGCCGGCCGTTGCGCCGACCTGGGCACCTATCTGCGCGAGCTCGCCGAGATCGAGCACATCTCTGTCGAGGGCGACGTCGAGACCGCCAAGCTGAGCGTGCTCAAGGAGAAGCAGCGGCGGCAGGTGCAGCTCCAGAAGAAGTGGGGCTTTCCGACGCCTCCCTGGCAGGCGGTCTCGGCCAACCTGGTGTGGAACATCCAGAACACCCCGGCGGCGCAGATCTCGATGCTCGGCAAGATCACCGGCCTGGCCTTCGCGCCGGTGGCGGCCTGCTCCACGTTCGGCGTGGCTTTGAAGCTCGCCATGGATGCGATCGAGCGGGGCGAGGCGAAGGCGGTGGTCGTCGGCGCGACCGATCCGCCGCCGCATCCGCTCAGCGTCGGAGCGTTCTATGGGGCGCGGGTGATCTCCTCGGACGCCGCCGTCTCGAAGCCGCTCACCGGGATGCGCGGCACCCACGTGGCCGGCGGCTCGGTGGTCTGGATCCTGGGCGATCTGGAGCACATGCGGTCGCTCGGCTTCAAGCCCCTGGGCATGGAGCCTCTCGCCGTCGGAGTGAGCTCCGACGCGGACCACATCATCACGCCGTCGACCGAAGGCCCCACGGAGGCCATCAAGCAGGCGTTCGTGGCCGCGGGGGTCCGCCCGGACGAGATCGGCACCTGGGACCTCCACGCCACGGCCACGCCGGGCGACTACAAGGAGGTGGCCACGATGCGCGGCCTGGTCTCCGGCTCGGTGCTGGTCACGGCCCGCAAGGGGACCTTCGGCCACGGCATGTCGGCCGGCGGTGGTTGGGAGCTGATGGCCCAGTACCTGGGCTATGAGAAGGGCAAGGTCTATCCGACCCCGATCGGCCGCGGCGAGCTCAACGCGCACATTGGCGAGGTCCACGATCTCTTTGCCTACGATGAGCCGTGCGGCTTTCCGGCCGGCCCGGCCGGCAAGCTTTCGATGGGGATCGGCGGGATCAACGCCTGTGTGATCTCCCGGCCCTGGCCGCGGGAGGAGTGAGCTCTACCTCCTCCCCTTCTCCCGATGGGGCGGCTGGTGGGAGGCAGCTTCCTCTCCCGCCTCCGGCGTCTGCTCCACCTTGCCGAGCGCATTCAGCTCCTTCTCCAGTCGGGCCTCCGACACGTAGTGGATGCGGGCGTTCTTCTGGTACTTCTCCGCCTCCGCGATCGTCCGGTTGAGCAGGCGCGAGTGGCGGAAGTCGGCCACGAGCTGCTTGACCTCGGGATAGAGCAGGCCGCCCACGGCCAGGATGAAGGCGAACGCGTCCTCCCAGATCGGGATGAACGGCGCCTTGATGATCAGCCCGCCCAAGACGAGGCCGGCCAGAGCGAACAAGACGCGTGCCGTGGCATCTCCCCGGCGCCAGACGTCGTAGCCGGACTTCTCCAGGCGGGTCTGCTCGATCGCCTCCGGGATGTACGCCGGCAGCGAGGTCTCCAGAACCTCCCTCTCCAGCTCCTCCCAGTAGCTCGGGGTGCCGCCGTTTTCGACGTAGCTCTCCCGGATCTCGGCGAGCCTGCGGCGCGCCGCCTCCATCAGGCGGCCCTGCGCCTCGTTGGGCAGCAGGCCGCGCCGCACGTGCTCGCACTCCTGGAGCACCGCGAAAAGGACGTTCCCGAAGTCGAAGGATGAACCGGCGACGTTCAACATGAATTTTCTCCTGGAGCCCGGCGAGCCTGGCGGCCTCCTACTGCTGCCCCTGGGTGTTGTCGAGGACCTGCTGGCGGTACTGCATCACGCCGAGCTGCTCCAGGAGGCGGTTGCCGTCGATGATCATGTTGCCGCCTGGCAGCTTGGGAATCTGACGGATCTCCTTCTTCTGCAAGGCGTCGATGAGCTGCAGGTTGACGTAGGCGTCGCCCGCGCTGCTGTTGAGCGCGGACCGCTCCTTGCGGATGCCTTCGGCCTGGGCGGACTTTTCGGCCAGAGTCGCCTGCGCCTGCTGCTGGCGCTGGACGACATAGGCGTCGGCGTTGCGCTTCGCCTGCTCGAAGTCGCCCTGCGCCGAGGTGAGCGCCTCGCTCAGCTCGGCGACCTTGGCCTGGAGGTTCGCCTGGTTCGACTCCACCGTGGCGAGGATCTCGGCCTCGAGCTTTTCGGCCGTCTTCTCGGCCTCCTTGCGCGAGTTGATCAGGTTCTGGTACTCGGGCTTGAAGGAGAAGTCGCCAAGCAGCACCTGCTCGACCACGACGCCGTACTCTCCCAGATGTTCGGAGAGCAGGGCCGTTGCGACGTTGGCCGCCGCGAAGCGGCGCTGCGGGTTGTAGAAATCCTCGGAGTTCAGGCGGTTCAGCGCGTCGCGGATGTAAGAGCGCGCCTGCGGGCGCACCAAGCGCTCCTGGAGCGTATCGGTGTCCGGTGCCACCTCCTTCCAGATTGTCTCGACCTTGGTCGGATCGATCCGCCAGCGCACTGTCACGTCGGTCTCGATGTCGTTGCCATCCCGCGTCTTGAAGCGCAGGTCGTCCTTGCCTTCGCGATCGCCACCGGAAGATTCCGCGGTCATCACGAGACTGCGCAGCGAGATGTCGTAGGTCCTCCAGCCGTTGAGGACCGGCAGGAAGAAATGGGTCGCGCCGGGCTCCTTGACCTCGAAGGTTTTGGTCACCTTGTTGAATTTCACGCCGATCTCGGTCGCCGCGGTCGTGTGCGGGACGCACCCGGCCAGGCCGGCGAGCGGGAGGAGCAGGGCGGTGGAGCGGAGAAGCGTCATCATTTTCATGGTCGTCGCTCCTAATGATCGTTGACGATGCGTCCGAGGTCCGTGGGATCTTCGCTGATGTAGATCGGACCCTTGATCGCGTTGAGCAGGGCGAGGCCGCGACGCAGCCGCAGGAGCTTGGCCGAGCCGGCCCCTTCGAGCGCGCGGTTGATCAGCTCGGTGCCTTCGGCTTCGGCGCTCTTGACCAGGAGGTCGGCCTCCGCCCGCTTCTGGCGCTCGTAGAGCTCCTTCTTGGCGCGGATCTCGGTGATCTGCGCGTTGAACTCGGACGTCCGCACGTTGATCAGGTTCTGCCCCTCGGCCTTCATCTGGTTGAGCCGGGTCTGCACCTCCGCCTGCTTGGTGAACTCCCGGTTGGCCAGCACGGACTGGTCCTGGATCTTCTTCTGCTCGGTGAGCGTCTGGAAGGTCTCCGGGTAGTCGTACTGGCGGATCAGCACGTCGTTCAGGAACAGCCCGTTGGCCGCGAAGCGCTGCGCCAGCGCGCGCTTGAGAGCCAGGACCTGGTGGAGCCGCTGCTCGTGGTAGAACTGCTCGGCGCGCAGCTCCCCCAGAAACTGCTTGACCAGCGGGTCGGTGAAACGGACCACGATCGCTTCCTCATAGGCCCTGCTGAAGCCGAACTGGGACGCGATCTTGTAGGGATCGGCCAGCCGGTAGAGCACCGTGACGTCCACGTCCACCGGATAGCCGTCGACGGTCGGGACCTTGATGGCGGGTCTCTGCAGAGTGCTCGCCCCGCGCTCAGCCGGGTGTCCGGTGAACTCCACCGCCTGGATGTCGCGCGGGAAGGTATGGATGGCCTCATAGCTCGCGATCTCCCGGCGATAGCCGGAGCCTACGGGCTTCTTCTGCAGGCCCTTGCTCGGGCCGTAGGAGATCTGCCGCACGCCGATCTCGCCGGGCGGCACATAGGTGATCAGACAGGAGCGCAGCAGAAAGAGAGGCACCAGGACGAGAACAAGCCGCAGAAAGAGCTTGCCAAACCGTCCTCGCACCTGCTGAAGAAACGGAGATTGCACACCGAACCTGGGAGTCTTCTTCAACGATTCGAACATGGATTTTTCACCTGTGGTGACATGGGGTCGATCAAGACCTGATACGCAGGAGGGCGGTCCGGGTTGCGAGATCCTCCGGCAGCGGGCCGGAGAGGGGCCGCGGAGGCCCTCTGAGCGTAGGTCGTTGCGGCCGATTATCGCCGATTCGCGGAGCGGACGTGATTCGAGGCGCAGCGGTAGCCGCCGTTCAGGATCACGCTCCGCGTGAGCGGCGGGAAGAGGTCGAGGCGGGCGCCGGCGGCGGAGAAGGCCTCGAGAGCCGCCCGGTCGCCGCTCGGCAGGAGCGAGGAGAAGCCCTCGGCGCGGAGGTTGCCGTTCCGGGTCTCGGCGACGACGTTGTTCCAGGTCAGCAGGAACTCTCCCTGGAGGCCTCCGGGATCCCGCAGCAGCTCGAAGGGGATGCTCAGCAGCGGGAGGCGGCGGACGCGGAACCCTTCGGCGGCCAGGTGCTCCGCCGTGAGGTCCAGGAAGGCGTCGAGCTGCCCGGCGCGCGAGGTGTGCTGCGCCGCGGTGACGGCCGCGGCGAGCTTGTCTCCCTCCGGCGCCAGCTCCCAGCCCGAGCGGAGCGCACTCCACTCGGCCGCCGGCAGGCGCGCCAGGAGCTCGCGGCCGGCGGTGACGTCCGCCACGAGGGCGGTCGAGGGTCTTCTGCGGCCCGGGAGCAGGGTGACCAGGGAGTCCAGATCGTAGCCGGCACCGCCGCCGATGCGGCGCAGGAGGTCCGAGCCCGCGGCGGCGTCTCGTCCCGGCGCGGGCAAGGGGTGGACGAAGCGGACCGGCCGCCCCCAGAGGTCGGAGAGCTCCCGGGCGGCCCGCCCGGCGGCTTCGACGTAGCGCGCGATCCCCACCGCGGTCCCGAAGGTCTCTACCGGTACCCGGGAGATGCCGAGGAGGGCCAGGATACGCGGCTCCAGGCTGTGCAGAGTGATCCACGCGGAGCCCTCGGCCGGCAGGATCTGGCCGTTGTGGAACGGCACCGGCGCTTCGGTCCAGGTGACCCGGCCCCAGGCGCGGTCGACGTCCTCCGGCAGGTCCTCGACCAGCTCGGCCCCCATGTAGGCATCCTCCTCGCGTCCCGCCTGGAGGTTCGGGCGGACCACCACGACAACGCCGCCTTCGGCTGAGCGCACCAGCGAGAACGGGTCGCGCGGCCAGGGGGAGTAGGAGCGGCCATGGGTTTCGAGGAGCCGCAGCCGGAGGGCCGCGGCGCGCGGCTCCAGGCCCCGGTAGAGCGGCGGGTCGGTGAGCACGAGGAGCTCGCGGTCCGGGGCGGCCTTGCGGACCGCGGAGAGGAAGGCGTCCGCCGCCACGGCGTCGAAGAAGAAGGACGGGAGCGAATAGACCGAGGCGGCGAGCGGGAGCTCCGCGTCGTCCGTGAAGCGCAAGCCGGGCGCGTAGGGCACCCGCCGGCCGGCGCTTTGCCGCGGCGCCGCGCTCCCGGCCACCACGGAGGTTGTGGCGCCCTCACCCCCGGCCCCTCTCCCGCAAGCGGGAGAGGGGAGCAAAGCGAAAACCAGGACGACCAGCAGGCGAGCCGGATGGAAGCGCCTCCGGAGGAGGCGCGGGCGCGTAGCCCCGGGTTTCAACCCGGGGCGGGTCAACCCGGGGTGCGGTGAGGGCCTCACGGTTTCTGCGGCGGCGGCGCTGGGGCCGCCTTGATCGTCTGGAGGCTGGCGCGGGCGACCTGGTCCTGGGGATTGATCTGCAGGATCTTTTCGAGGAGCGCCTGCGCTTCGCCCTTCTCGTTCCGGGTCATCAGAAGCACGGCGAGCTCGTTCATGGCCGCCGTGTGCTGCGGCGCGAGCTGGAGGGTCCGGCGCAGGTCCTTCTCGGCCGGCTCCCAGTTGTAGAACGCCATCTGCACGGCGCCCCGCAGATAGAGCAGCTCGGGGTTGTCCGGGTTCTTCTGGAGCGCCTCCTGAAGGATCCGCAGCGCCTCTTCCTTGCGGTCGAGGGTGAGGAGCAGGCGCGTCTCCAGCGACCGCGCCCGGAGGTTGCCCGGCGAAGCCGCGAGCTCGCGGCGCACGGCGGTCAGGGCCTGTTCCGCCTGGCCCGCGGCCATGGCGATCCCGGCCTCTTGCAGGTTGGCGGAGACCTCCGGGGCTCCCGAAGCTTCGCTGGTGCGGAAGATCTCGTCCATGCGGGTCCGTGCCTTGGCGGCGTCGTCTTTGCGGCCGACGGCCTCCAGCGCCTTGGCCAGGGCCTCCCAGGCCGGCGGGCTCTGCGGGTAGAGCTTGGTCGCCTTCTCCAGGACCGGCACCGCCTCGGCGGCGCGCCCGGTCTCGGTCAGCAGAGTCCCGGCTTCGAGGGCGATGCCCAGCACCGGCCGCGGATCGCCGACCGACGCCGCGTCGGCCGGGAGCTTGTCGGCGAACGGCTTCAGGGTGGCCAGGGCGGCGGCTTTGTTCCCCGCCTTGCGCTGGGCGCGGCCGAGCAGGAGCGCCAGGCCGGGGTGCTGCCCGGCGCGCCCTTCGAGCTGCTTCACGGCGTCGGCCGGGCGGTTCGCCACCAGATAGGCCTCGGCCAGGGCGCGGCGGATCTCCAGATCCATCGCCGGCGGATGGTTCTTGCCCAGGGCCTCCAACAGGGTCACGGCGCCGGCGCCGTCCCCCTTCTGGGTCAGGATGCGGCCGCGCAGGAGCCGGATCGCCGGATCGTCCTTGGGCACGCCGCCGGCCGAGAGGAACTCCTCGGCTTCCTGCGGGCGCTCGAGCTGCACGGCGAGAGAGGCCGCGGCGAGGCGCGCCTCCGTGTCCATCGGATGGGCCGCGGCCCATGGGTAGAGCAGGGAATAGCCCTCCACGAGCCGGCCCTGGCGCATCGCCAGAAGGCCGAGGTCGCGCGCGGCCGGTGAGCCCGGCGCCGCCTGGGCGCCCCTCTTCAGATACCCAAGGCCGGCCTCGGTTTGCTTCAGGGCGAGCGCCGCCCGGGCCGCGTTGTAGAGCACGGCGGGATCGGCGTTCTGGGCGTCGGCCAGAGGCTTCAGGACCGCCAGGGCCTCCTGGGCTTTGCCCTGCTGGAGATACAGAGTGCCGAGCAGGGCCAGTCCTTGCGGCGAGGCGGTCTTCGCCCCGCGCTGCGCTTCGAGCTCCCGGATGGCACCGGCCACGTCGCCGGACTCCACCTTCTTGATGGCATCCTGCGTCAGCGGGTCCACCGCAGCCTGCGGCGGCCGGGCGGGCCGGGCCGGCGCAGGGGGAGCCGCCGGGCGGGCCGTCTGCGCGGAGACGGGCAGCGCCAGGAGAATCAGGAGGGGGAGGGCGGATGTCTGCGATCTCTGGATGGTCATGGGCACGGGTCCTCGTCGGGATGGCTTCGCTCTGCTGAGAGAAACACGCCCCCAGGCGCAGCCTGTTCCCGAAGCCATCCCCGGAGGAGTGCGAATTATAGCCCGGGGCCTCAAACTTCGAGCTGACCTGTGGAGATGCTGGCGCCGCTGAAGGGAGGATAGCCTCCTTACATCGCCCGCAGCTCGCGGCTCTCCGGATGCTTCTGCTGGGCGTAGCGCAGGAGCGCGGCGGCGCCTTGCGGGTTGCCGAGGGTGCGCAGGGTGCGGACCGCCTCGGCGTAGGCGAGCGGCGTGTCATTGCGGTCGACCATGGTTTTGAGGATGTCCACCGCCTCCTGCCCTCGTCCCTGAGCGGCGTAGAGCACCGAGAGCCGCGTGTAGGGGTACGGATTGGAAGGGAAGTCCTCGATCTCCCGCCGGAACGCCTGCTCGGCCTCGGCGTCTCGGCCGAGGCGCGCCAGGAGGTCGCCGTGATGGAAGAAGAGGCCGGAGAACTTGGGCCGTCCCTCCATCCGCGCGACCTCGTCGACCGCCTCCTGGGTCACCTTCAGCGCGTCCTCCAACCGCCCCTGCTCCTGAAGAGTCTGGGCGAGGACGATCTTCGGGCCGATCCGGCCGCTGAAGCTCTCCGCCTCCACCGCGGCGCGCGCCTCGCGCTCGGCCGCCGCGAAGTCCCCTTGCGCCATGGCGATCTGCGCCAGCAGGCTGCGCGCTCCGGCCGGGCTGGTCTTCAAGGCGATCTGCGCGTGCTCGCGCGCCTCGCCGTACCGCTTCATCTCCAGGAGGAGAGTGCCGGTGGCCACGGCGACGTGCGCCGCGCCGCGCGAGACCGCCATGGCCTGCTTGTAGGCGGCCAGCGCCTCGTCCTTGCGCCCGGTCTTGTGGAGCGACTCCGCCAGGTTCTCCCAGGCGTCCACCATCTTCGGGTTCTCCGCGACCAGCCGCTGGAAGAGGGGGACCGCCTCCGCGAACCGCTGCGCGGTGAAGAGGCTCGTCGCCTGCCCGAGATCGCGCAGGGTGTGGATGCCGTCCTTCGGATCGGGTAGCGGACCGTCCCCACCGGCGGAGCCGCCGGCCAGATAGCCCAGCGAGGCGAGGCGGCTCGCCGTCTCGGCGTCGGCCTGCGACGGCGCCGTGAGCGGCGTCTCCTGCCGCGCGAGCGCCTGGCGCAGAGCGGCGTAGGTCCGGCGCTCCCGCTCCAGGACGTTCTGCGTCTCCCCCGGATCGGCGGCCAGGTCGAAGAGCTCGGGCTGCGGCGCCTGGATGAGGTGAGAGCGGTCGCGGATCAGCGAGGTCAGCTCGCTCCAGCCGAAGTGCAGGCGTGGGTAGTAGGTCTCCGCGTAGAGGTCGCGCACGGGCGCGTCCTCGCGCCGCAGGTCGAGCAGCGAGCCGCCGTCGAGCCCCGCCGGGACCGGCCGGCCGGCCAGGGCCAGCAGGGTCGGCGCCACGTCCACAAGCTGCGCCGGCGCGGCGACCGAGGTGCCGCCGAGGCTCGCTCCGGGGAGCTTGAGGAGGAGCGGCACCTGCAGAGCCTCGCGGTAGAGGAAGATGCCGTGCTCCGCCTCCCCGTGCTCGCCCAGCCCCTCGCCGTGGTCGGAGAGCAGGACGATGATCGCCTGGTCGTAGATCCCCTGGTCCTTGAGCGCCGTGAGGAGATTTCCGACGATCGCGTCGGCCGTGGCGATCTCGCCGTCGTAGGGGGAGGACCGGTACCGCGCGGCGAACGGCTCGGGCGGCGTATAGGGCGTGTGCGGCTCGTACAGATGGAAGAAGAGGAAGAACGGCTTGCCCTCGACCGAGCGGACCCAGTCGAGCGCGGCGCGCTCCGTCTCACCGCCAGACCGCTGGCTGTTGCCCATTGCCTCCGTCGGCCGGCGCGTCACGCCGTCCTCATAGAGGTCGAAGTCCTTGCCCAGCCCGGTGTCGCCGCGCAACACGAACGCCGACACGGCGGCGCCGGTGGCGTAGCCCGCCGTCTTCAGGAGGCGCGGCAGGTGCGGATGCCGCGCGGGATCGAAGAGATAGCCGATGTTGTCGCGGACCCCGTGATGGTTGGGGAGCAGGCCCGTCAGCAGCGAGACATGGGACGGCAAGGTCAGCGGCGTGTGGCTGTAGGCCCGCTCGAAGAGGATCGCGTCGCGCCGGAAGGCGTCGATCGCCGGCGTCGCCACCCCCTTGTAGCCGTAGGCCGGCAGGTGGTCGGAGCGCAGGGTGTCGATCGAGATCACGATGATCGGAGCGCCCGGGAACGGGCCCGTGTCGCTGTCTCCGCGGCATCCAGCCAAAGCGATCAATAAAAGGGACCAGACAGTCAGACGTCTCATCCGCCGATCTCCCGCAGCAGTTGCTGCGCTTTCGCGATGTCCGGGCCGAAGCGCTGCGGCGGCGCCGTGGAGACGAACCGCCGCAGCGCCTGGCGGGCCTCGTCGCGCCGGCCGGTCTGTGCGGCCACCAGACCGACGTTCAACAGGGCGTCGTACTGCGTGCCATCCAGGGCCAGCGCCTGGCGCCAGGCGGAGAGCGCGGCGTCCGGTCCTTCGAGGTCGTAGAGCGCGACCCCCAGGGTGGTCCAGGCGGCGGGCAGCCGCCGGTCGAGCTGGAGCGCCTTCTCCAGGTGCGCGCGGGCCTGCCGCGGCTGCCCCAGGCGCATCGCGGCCACGCCGAGCAGCTCATGGGCGCGGGCGTTGTCCGGGTGCGCCGCCAGCACGCGGCCCAGCACCTCGGCCGCGTCGGCGGGGCGCCCCGCGTCCAGGAAGGTGAGGGCCAGCGTGTTCAGGGTGGCCGGGTCCGCCCCCCCGGCGGCGCCGCTCGCCTGGAGCAGCTCCAGGGCCTCGGCCGTCCGCCCGCGCGCGGCCAGGGCGCGCCCCAGGTCGCGGCGGAACGCCTCGCTCGCCCGGCCGGCGCGGCGCGACTGCGCCAGGGCCTCGTCGAGGTCGCCGTGGTTGAGAGCCACGGCGGCGAGCATCTCGCGGGCGTCGCGGTTCCCGGGATCGCTCGCCAGCATCAGCTCGGCGTGCTGGCGGGCCTCGTCGAAGCGGCGCATCTTGTAGAGCTGGCGCGCCACGTAGAAGGCGTACTCGGGAGCCCCGTCCGCCAGCTCCAGGGCGCGGCGGTAGGCCGCGAGCGTCTCCTCGGGCTGGTCCAGATGCTCGCGGCAGGTCGCCAGGAAGACCCAGCCGTCCAGCAGGTCCGGCTTGCGCTCCACCAGCCGCTCCAGGATCTCCGCCGCCTCGGCGAACCGGTTTTCGGCGACCGCGGTCTTGGCATCCTGCATCCCCTTCAGCACGTCGCGTTGGGTCCGCGGGTCTGGGAGCGGCCCGGAGGTCATCCGGGCGCGGCCGGCGTAGCCCAGCGCGGCGAGCTTTTGCGCGGTCTCCGCATCCACCTGGCCCGGCGGCGCGATCTCCCGGGGAATGGCGTCGAGCGCCTGGCGCAGCGTTCCGTAGATCCGCCGCTCCCGCTCCAGGACGCTCTGCGTCTCGCCCGGGTCCGCCGCCAGGTCGAACAGCTCGGGGGCAGGGCCGTGGATGTAGTGGTGGCGGCCCTCGATGAGCGAGGCGAGCTCGCTCCAGCCCAGGTGCAGACGGGGGTAGAAGGTCTCGGAGTAGATCCGGCGCGCCGCTGCCTGCTGATCCGACCGATCCGTCCGATCGGCCAGGTCGACGAGGCTCTGGCCGTGCATCTCCCTCGGGACCGGCCGGCCGGTGAGGCGGAGCAGCGTCGGCGCCACGTCGGCGAGCTGCGCCGGGGCCGCCACGCTCGTGCCCGCCCGCTGTCCGCCCGGGAGCTTCAAGAGAAGCGGCACCTGCAGGGCCTCGCGATAAAGGAGGATCCCGTGCCCGTCCTCGCCGTGATCCCCGAGCCCCTCGCCGTGGTCCGAGAGGAGCACGACGATCGCCTTGTCGTAGATCCCCTGGCGCTTCAGGGCGTCGAGCAGCGTCCCGACCGCCGCGTCGGACGCCGCGATCTCGCCGTCGTACGGCCGGTCCGGGTAGCGCGCGGCGAACGGCTCGGCCGGCTTGTACGGCGTGTGCGGATCGTAGAGGTGGACGAACAGGAAGAACGGGCGCTCGCCGGTCCGGATCTCCTGAGACCGCTTGGACCGGCCGTCCAGCCACTCGATCGCCGCGCGGACCGTCTCCGCCCCTGGGCGCTCGATCAGCTCGGCCCGCGCCTCCTCGTCCTGGTGCCCCTGGTCGTAGACGCCGAACCCGGCACCCAACCCGGTCTGGCTGTGCAGCACGAAGCTGGAGACGAACGCCGCCGTGTCGTAGCCCGCGCCGGCGAGGAGCCGCGGCAGGTATGGATGCTTCGCGGCCTCGAACGGATAGCCGCCGTTGTCGCGGACCCCGTGCTCCGGCGGGAGCAGGCCGGTCAGGATCGAGGCGTGGGAGGGGAGGGTCAGCGGCACGTGGCTGTAGGCCCGCTCGAACAGGATCGCATCCCGCCGCAGACCGTCGAGGGCCGGCGTCTCGACACCCTTGTAGCCGTAGGCCGGCAGGTGGTCCGAGCGCAGCGTGTCGATCGAGATGAGGAGGATCGGCGCCTTCTCGAACGTCTCCCGGTCTCCGCCGCAGCCGGCCAGGCCGAGAGCGGTCCCGAGGAGGAGGGCGGTTCCGAGAGCGGCTCCGGCGGCGGTCCACGCGATCACCTCAACCTCCCATCTGCGCCAGGAGCTGGCGTGCCCGCTGGATCTCGCCCGCGAACCGCTGCGGCGGCGCCGTGGCCACGAACTGTCCCAGCGCCTGGCGCGCCTGCCCGGGACGCCCCGCCTCGACAGCCACCAGCCCCAGGTTGTAGAGGGCGTCGAACTGACCGGGATCGAGCGTCACGGAGCGCTGCCAGGCATCGAGAGCCGGCACCGGCCCCTCCAACTGGTAGAGCGCGACGCCCAGCGTGTTCCAGGCGATGGGCAGGTTTGGATTCAGCTCGATGGCGTGGCGCAGGTGGTCGCGCGCCTCGGCCGGGCGGTTCAGGCGCAGAGCCACGATCCCCAGGTTTTCGAAGGCCTTGGGGTCGTGCGGGAACTTCCGCGCGGCTTCCTGGAGCACCGGCAGGGCCTCGGCGTGCCGCCCGGAGTCGGAGAGGGAGGTGCCGAGCGCGTTGAGCGTGGCGGCGTCTCCGCTGCCGGCGAGCGGCTGCAACGTCTCCACCGCCTCGGCGGGGTGGCCGGCCTCGGCCAGCGCCATGCCGAGCTGCCGGCGCAGCGACTGCTGTTGCGGGACGCGGGCCAGGGCGGCGCGCAACACGGCGATCGCCTCCTCGTGGCGCTCGAGCTGGCGCAGCGCCAGGGAGAGGTGCTCCGCCGCCTGGGTCAGGTCCGGCCGCGCCGCGACGATCTCGCGCCCGAGCGCCGCCGCCTCCTCGTAGCGCCGCAGGGAGTAGAGCTCGACCGTCCGGTGGATCTTGCGGTCGAGGTCCACCAGGTTCTTGGGATCGTCCGCGGCCGTCCAGGCCGTCTTCTCTCCGGCCGAGCCCACGGCGTAGCCGAGGCTGCGCAGGCGCGCCTCTTCCTCGGGCGTGACCGCGCCCTTGGGCGGCGGCCAGACCGATTCCTCGGGGAGCTCCCCGGCGAGCGCGCGGGCCGTGCGCCGCTCCTCGGCGAACAGGTTGACCTTCTCCGCGGGATCCCGGGCGAGATCGTAGAGCTCCGGCAGCGGCAGGTCGATGTACTTCTTCCGCTCGCGCAGGATGCCGCGGAGAGGCGCCCAGCCGCGGTTGAGGTTGGTGGTCAGCGACTCGAAGTAGGCGATCTGGCCGGGATCGGCGGCGGGTGCCGGCGGAGCGAGCAGCGAGCGGCCCGGCAGGCCCTCCGGAGGCTCGAGCCCGAGGGCGCCGAGCACGGTGGGAACGATGTCCACGTGCCGCGCCGGGCGCTCGTCCTTCCCGGTCTCGACCCCGGGGCCCCAGACCACCAGCGGCACCTTGAGCGTGGCCTCGTAGGCGAACAGGCCGTGCGTCAGCTCGCCGTGATCACCCAGCGCCTCGCCATGGTCGGCCGTGACCACGACCAGGGCCGGCGGCTCCCGGCCGTCGAGGAGGGGATTCACGAGCGGAGCGAGGTACGAGTCGGCGGCCGCGACCTCCCCCAGATAGGGGTTGTCGCGGAAGCGGCTGCGGAACGGCTCGGGCGGATCGTAGGCGGAGTGCGGATCGTACAGGTGGACCCAGAGGAAGCGGCGTTGGCCGCGGTGGGCGTTCCACCAGGCGAGCGCCGGCGCCACGACCTGGTCGCCGCGCCGTTCGGCCATGGCGAAGTCGTCGGGCCGCGAGCCGCGCGGGAAGCTGTCGTCATACACGTCGAAGCCCTGGTTCAGCCCGTAGCTGGCGTCCAGGGGGTAGGCGGCCACGAACGCGCCCGTGGCGTAGCCGGCCTGCTTGAGAAGTGTCGCGAGCGTCGGCACCGACGGCGGCAGCACGAAGCCGCCGTTGTCGCGCACCCCGTGCTGCCAGGGGTAGCGCCCGGTCAGGATGTTGGTGTGCGAGGGGAGAGTGACCACGTTGTGGGCGTGCGTGTCGGTGTAGACGCGGCCGGCGGCGGCCAGCCGGTCGAGGACCGGGGTCTCGGCGCGCGCATTCCCCGCGAAGCCGACCGCGTCGGCGCGCAGCGTGTCGATGGTCACCAGAAGCACGTCGGCCCCCTCGGCATTCGCCGCGGGGGCCGATGAGCCGGATCGAGAGGAGGGGCCGCACGCGCCGGCCCAAATCCCGAGAATCGCGAGGGCCGCGAGGCCCGGGAGCCGCCAGCGCATGGAGCCGCTTACAGCGCCTTGATGTACTCGCGGACCTCTTCCGCGTTCGGGTTGTTCGGATCGAGCTCCAGCAGCTTCTGGAAGTCGGCCTTGGCCTCCGCCGATTTGTTCAGGCCGAGGTAGGTCAGCCCGCGGTAGTAGTAGGCGGTCGCCAGCTCCGGGTTGTCCTTGACGACGCGGTCGAACTTGTCGAGAGCCCCGGTCAGATCCTTCTCGTTGTAGAGCTTGATCCCGAGGTTCAGCAGCGAGTTCGGGTCGACCTTGGTGCCGGCGGGCAGCTTCGCCATGTAGGCCTCGGCCTCCTTCTCGCGGCCCGCGGAGACGAGGAGCGTCGAGATGAGCTGCAAGGTCTCCACGTCGTCCGGCTTGATCTCCAGCGATCTCTTCAGAGTGTCGATCGCCTGGTCCGTCTTGCCTTCCTCGAACCAGGTCCGGGCGATGGTGCGCTGGATCGACGACTTGAGGACCGGGTCATCCACCTCGAGGACGCTCAGGGCCTGCTCGTACTGGGCGCGGGCCTCGGCGTACTTGGACTGGCCGAGGAGCGCATTGGCCTGCTCGATGGCCGCCTTGGCCTTGGCGTTGCCGGAGGCCTCCGCCGCCTTCTGCTGGACCTCCTTGGGGATCACCTTCAAGGTGATGTTGATCGGCTGGGCCACGGCGAACTCGTTGACCGGAACCTGCCCTTCGGAGGGCAGATACCCCTGTTTCTCGATCAGGATCCCCCACGTGCCCCCGGCGAGGCCGAGGATCGACCATTTGCCGTTCTTGGTCGTGGTGAAGGACTTGGGGCCGTCCGCGTTGGGATCGACCCGCTCGGTGGTCTTGCGGAGGGTGATTTTGGCTCCCTCGATGGGCTTGCCCTGCTCGTCGCGGATCTCACCCTGGAGTCGGCCCTTGCCGGCCCAGGACTGCGCCGACGCCGGCAGTGCCGCCGCCAGGAGGGCGACGATGACGAAGAAAAGGAAGAGCTGTCTCTGGCGCATGAAGTTCTCCTTGGGAGGTGCTCCTCTCATTGTTCAGAGGGACGTAACAGAGGAACGGCCTCCGTTATTCTGCTCTGCCGGGCACCTCCGGCGAGGAGGAGCATAGCGCCAGCGCGGACAAAAAAACGCCGGGGGTCGCCCCCCGGCGTCCAATCTCACGTTGAAGCGCGGATCAGCGGAAGCTGAACCGGGCGCCCAGGCGGAAGATGCGCGGGCTCGTGATCTCGGTCGCGTAGTCGCCGTACGGCGTGAACGGGTTCAGCTTGAGCGTGGTCGTGCTCGGAGAAACCGCCAGACGGTGGCTCCGCTGGAGGACGTACGCCTCGTTGAACACGTTGAAGATGTCGACGCCGAGCGTGAGCCCGAAGTCGGAGAAGGTGAGCTCCTTCTCGAGGCGCGCATCCACGAGGTGGATGTCGTCCAGACGGAACGTCTCGGGATCCTCGACGACCTGGACCCGGGTGAAGCTCGGGAATCCACGGGCGCCGAAGCCGATCCGCTCGAAGTACGGCAGCGGGTAACCCTGCCGGCCGGTGATGCTCAACGCGGCGTTGAAGCCCCACGGGCGGTCCGGAGCGACCTGATAGAGGCCGTTGACGCTGTACGACCAGTTGCTGTTGATGTAGACGGCGCCTTTCGAGCCCGAGCCCGTGCCCGAGCCCTGGAGCACTGCGTCACCCTCGCGGTTGCCCGCGCCCAGGAAGAAGGTCGGATCTTCGATTTGGCTCTCGTCGATCTTGCTCCACTCCCAGTTGGAGACGGTGAAGTTGCCGCGGAGCATCCAGCGGTTGGCCAGACGCTTGTTGAAGGTGACCGAAGCGCCCTGGTACTCCTGCTCGGTGTCTCCGTTGTGGAGGAGCTGGCCGCCACGGCTGATGACGCCGGGACGCAGGGAGTAGAAGGTGCGGGTGTAGCTGTCGCCGTTCGGCAAGCCGCCCGGACGCGCCAGGTTGTTCGCGACGTAGTCGGTGCGCTGGTGAGTCCGGCCAGTCTTGTTGATGAAGGCCGGATCCCAGGCGCCCAGCCCGGAAGCCGCGCCGATCCCGGTCGGATCGTCGAAGACGAGGTAGTCGGACTCGAGGATGTCGCTGATCTTGCGGTAGGTGAGGTTCAGGCCGACCACGAACTCCGGCAGGAGCGCGTGCTCGACGCTGAACAGCAGCTCGTCGGTCATCTGCGGATCGAGGTTCGGATCGACCGCATTGGACACGGCGATGCCGCGGCTGTTGGGGTCGTAGTTCGAGCTGAAGGCGGCCCCGCCGAAAGCGATGTCGGCGTTGTCGATGATGCCGTCACCGTTCAGGTCGAGGATCTGGCTCTTGTTGATGTTGCCGCCGCTGGCCGCCGGAGAGTCCACGTAGAACCCGGCATACTGGTAGAACGCGACCGGGTTGATCCAGGTGGCGATTCCAGTGCCGAGCTGGTCCGCGAAGCGCGAGTAGCTGGCGCGCAGAAGGGTCTTCCGCTCGGCGCCCAGCGAGTAGGTCAGGCCGACGCGCGGAACGAGCGACGTCCATTCGAACCCGGCGTCACTGCCATTGTAGCGAACGGTGGGCAGCACGTTGGGGAAGAACGGGTTCGCCTGGAGCGTCTCGGCGAGGTTCTCGGACTCCTGGAGGTCGTAGCGCAGACCGAGGTTGATCGTCAGGTTGCCGGTGGACAGAGTGTCCTGGAGATAGGCGTTGGTGTAGGTCTGCTCGGAGTGGCCGATGCCCTCGCGAGAGGCGTACATCACGCCCAGGCCGCCTTCCGGTCCCAGGCCCCACTCGTTGCCGAGGTAGTAGCCCATGCCGCCCCAGGTGGACAGCGTGGTCACCTCGGCGGTGCGGTAGCCGGCGCCGAACTTCAGCTCGTGGGCCAGGCTGCCGGTGTTGAAGAAGCTGGAGGCATCCGCCTTGAACTGCTCCTGCGGACGCGAAGTCTGGATGAGCTCGAAGGTGTTGTGCCACACACCCGAAGGATCGAGACCGGCGGAGACGTCGGTGCCGCCCTGGGGGACGAGCTCGAAGCCGCCGTTCACGATGGAGTACAGCCCGGTCAGGTAGAAGTTCGAGGAGAAGATGTGGGTGTCCTCGAGCTTCGCCGCGGTCGGCTCATCGCCGAACTTGGCCTGGTTCCAGGTGGTCTCCTGGGGGCGGAACGGACCGGCGTTGCGGCCGATCTTCACCTTGTCGCTGTTGAGGAAGAACGCGGTGGCGGAGTTGCTCGGAGCGATCTGGGCGTTGAACTTGAGGTTCGCGGTCTCCAGCTCGGTGAAGTCGCTGACGTCAGCAACCGTCAGCAGGTCCACCTGCTGCATACCGTAGGAGCCCCACACCCAGAGCCGGTCCTTGACGATCGGGCCACCGAGCTCGGCGCCGTAGTCTTCGACGGTGACGATGCGGTTGGCGTTGCGGAACAACGGTTGCGCACGGCCGTTCGGGAATGCGCCGGTCGCACTGGTGCGGTTCCACGGACCCGCCTTGCCGAGGTCGTCCGGATCGAGGTCGAGGTCTGACTGCCAGCCCTCGTCCGCGATGAAGTAACGGCCGCTGCCGCGCCACTCGTTGGTGCCGCGCTTCGTCACCATGTTGAGAACGACGCCGCCCGTGGCGATCGTCGAGTCGGAGCCGCCGGTCGTGACCTGCATCTCCTCGAAGGAGTCGAAGTCGTAGTACGCCGGCGACGAGCCGAGAGCCGCCATGTCGGTGATCACCACGCCGTCGACCGCCCAGATCGCCTGGTCGCCGGTGGAGCCGGGACCAACGTACTGCGACTGCTGGCCGCTCTCGTTGCCACCGACGTTGATCCGGTCGGTGAGAACGCCCGGGGTCGACTGCAGAATCGCCCAGGGGTCGCGGGCGGTCGGGATCTTCTCTAGCTCGGTCTGGCTGACCGTGGCGCCGGTCGAGATCCGCCGCTCGTCGAGCAGCGGGCTCTCGGCCGTGACCGTGATCACGTCCTCGACCGCCGAGGCCAACGTCACCTCGATCGTCGTGTTGCGGCCGATGTTGATCGAGATGTTCGGATACTCGATCGTCGAGAAGCCCTCCAGCTCGGCCTTGAGCTGGTAGGACGAGGGCGAAAGACCGACGAAGCGGAACTCGCCCTGCGCGTTGGTGACCTGGACCTGCGGAGCCGCCTGCCCCGTCAGGGTCACGGTGACCCCCGGCAGCGGGCTGCCCTGCTCGTCCATGACGGTGCCGAAGAGGTTGCCGGTCTGCAACTGGGCGAAAGCGGCACCGCCGCCAAGCACCAGGAGCATCGCGGCGACCGCAACGATCCGTCCCCACAAATTGGAGCTCTTCATATCAATAAACCTCCCATTGGTTGATTTGGCGAGCCGCGCGTGCGGCTCCATTCGACATTTGAGCGCGCTGCGAGCGCTTGGCTTTCCGTTTCCTCACATCACCTCCTCCGTCGATCGTGGAAAAGTTCTCTGGACTTAGATTGGGAACTCTACTCAACATGGCAAAGCTGGGTCAAGCAAGCCAGGTGCCATCCCGGCGCTCTTCATGCCGATTTGGCAAGCCTCTGAATTCAAACCACTTAGAGAGACGTCCGGCATTTTGAACGCGCTCTCGGACCGCCAAGATCCAGATGCTTGAACGGAGGTTCTCCAAAAAAATGGATGAAGCGCCCGAGGCGCCTGGAGGGAAGCCTCCGCCCGGCCGTCCTGTTATATTGATCTGGCTCATAGGGGAAACGATGCGTATCCAGGCTCACGCGATTCATATCCTCCTTCTGGCCGGCCTCGCCGCCGGCTGTACTCAGTACCAGCCGTTCGACTCCGTCAGCCACCTGCGCGAGCAATATGCCCAGCAGGTCGGCTCCGCGACCGCGGCGCACTTGATCGTCCCCTTCGAGATCGACGGCACGGTGCGCGCCGGCATCGAAAAGAAGCTGCGCCCGGCCCCCTCGGAGCTGCGGACGCTCAACTCCGTGCTCAACTTCATCTTCGAGGACCTGGACCTCCATTATGCGCTCAACCCGACGCGCACCGCTGTCCAGACCTTCCACGACGAGCGCGGCAACTGCCTGTCGTTCGTCAACCTGTTCGTGGGCCTCGCGCGGGAGCGGGGGCTGAACCCGTTCTACGTCGAGGTGACCGATTACCAGAGGTGGAACCACCGCGCCGGCATGGTGGTCAGCCAGGGCCACATCGTCGCCGGCATGTACCTCGACGGCGAGCTCAAGACCTATGACTTCCTGCCCTACCGGCCCAAGGCGTACAAGCAGTTCAACCCGATCGACGACCTGACGGCGGCGGCCCACTTCTACAACAACCTCGGGGCCGAGGCGCTGATGGACGGCGACCTCCCGCGCGCCGGCGAGCTGCTGGCCACCGCCGCCCGCATCCAGCCCCGCTTCGAGAAGGCGATCAACAACCTGGGCGTGGTGAAGGCGCGCAGCGGCGACCTGGCCGGTGCCCTGGAGCTCTATCAAAAAGGCCTCGAGATCGTCCCCGGCGACGCCATGATCCTGACCAACATGACGCGGGCCTACCAGCAGCTCGGCCGGGCCAAGGAGGCCGACGACCTGCTCGCCCGCATCGAGGCGTCCAACACCTCCAACCCGTTCTTCTTCGTGTACCAGGGAGAGATGGCCCTGAGCCGGGGAGAGAACCAGAAGGCGCTCGACTACATGGTCAAAGCGTTGCGGCTCGACACCGAGGCGCCCGAGGTCCACGTCGGGTTCGTCAAGGTCTATCTCGCCCTCGGGGAGATGGACAAGGCCCGGCACCACCTGGAGCGGGCCCTCAAGCTGGACGCGACCAACCAGGACGCCCTCCAGCTTGCGAGCATGCTCGGGCGTTGAAGGATGGAGGGTGCACAGGGAAATGTTCCCGGGCCTTCGTCCGGTAGTACCATGGTTGGTCCTTGTGGGACGATGAAGGAGGCCCCGATGTACCCGCTTTCCGCCGTCCGCCGCCTCACCCTGCTGCCCCTGATCGCGCTGCTGGCCGCGCCGCTTCCGGCGCAGAGGCCGAATGCCGCGGACAAATTCGAGGAGACGTCCGAGGTCGTGGCCGTGGAGGTGCCGGTCAACGTGGTCGGCCGCGACGGCCAGCCGGTCCGCGGCCTGACCGCCGGCGATTTCGAGATCTTCGACGAAGGGGCCCGCCAGACGATCACCGACTTCGAGGTGATCGACCTGGCCTCGACCGAAGCCGAGACCCGGCGCATGGACGCGCAGCGGATCGACGCTCTCGGGGCGGCCGCCCGGCGCCACTTCCTCCTCCTCTTCGACCTGTCGTTCTCGTCGCCGACCGCCATCCTCAAGGCCCGCCTGGCGGCCCGCGACTTCCTGCTGACCTCGCTGCACCCGGCCGATCTGGCCGCCGTGGCGACCTATTCGCTGGAGTCCGGCCCCAAGCTGGTGCTGACCTTCACGCCGGACCGCGCGCAGCTCGCGCGCGCCATCGACACCCTGGGGATGCACAACGCCTTCGATGCGCGCGAGCGCGACCCTCTCCGCTTCCTGATCGAGGCGCCGGACGACATGATGCCGACGATGGCGTCCAGCGGCACGAGCGGCGGCGGGGCGGCCGAGGCGCGGGCGCAGCGCGACCAGGCGCTCAGCGAGCAGATCAAGGCGCTCATCCGCTCGGCCGACCAGAGCCAGCGCGCGTTCGAGGTGGGCCGCGTCAGCTCCTACTCGCGCGCGCTCGGCGAGATGGCGCGGGCGCTCAACGCGGTCCAGGGGCGCAAGCACGTCCTCTTCTTCTCCGAAGGGTTCGACAGCCGGCTGCTCGTCGGCTATGGCCTCGGCGAGCAGCTGGCCGAGCCGGACGGCGACTTCTCGATCCGGGGACGCATGGACGTCGACAACGATGCCCGCTACGGCAACTCCGGGCTGCAGAAGGACATCTCCCGGATGCTCGAGGAGTTCCGGCGCGCCGACTGCGTCATCCAGGCGGTGGACGTAGGCGGCCTGCGCGGCAGCGGCGACGCGGTCGGCCAGACGCGGGTGAACGGCCAGGAGGCCCTCTTCTACATGGCCAACGAGACCGGCGGCGAGCTGTTCAAGGACGCCAACGACCTCGGCAGCCAGCTCGAACGGGTGCTCACCCGCACCAGCACCACCTATCTGCTGACCTTCCAGAGGAACGACCTCGAGCACGACGGCGACTACCGCCGCCTGCGGGTCAAGGTCAAAGCGCCGCAAGCCCAGGGAGCGCGGGTCTCGTACCGGTCCGGCTATTACGCGCCGCGCCCCTACCAGGAGCTCAACCAGCTGGAGAAGAACCTGCTTGCGTCGGACGGCATCGTCAATGCCGCGTCGCAGCGCGACGTGGAGCTGGGCGTCCTGGCGGCCCCGTTCCGCGCCAACGAGGCGCAGGCCTACGTGCCGGTGATCATCGAGATCGGCGGCCGGGGCCTCCTCGCCGGCCACAAAGGGGACAAGCTCAACCTGGAGCTCTACACCTACGTGGCCGACAAAGAAGGGAAGATCCGCGACTTCTTCACCCAGGCGGTGAGCCTCGACATCAAGAACGGCCGCCAGGCTCTGGAGCGCACCGGGATCAAGTACTACGGCCACCTCGACCTGATCCCGGGCAACTATCAGGTGCGGGTGCTGGCGCGCAACGCCGACACGGGACGGACCGGCGTCGAGTCCGTGCCGCTGTCGATCCCGGCCTATGCGAAGGCGGAGCCCCATCTGCTCCCCCCTCTCTTCATGGAAGGCAATCCGGGCTGGCTGATGATCCGTGAGCGGGAAGGGAAGGACCAGCAGGCGACGGTCGTCTATCCCTTCACCGTCAAGGGGGAGCCGTACGTGCCGGCGGCGCGGCCGATCCTCCGTCCGGAGCAGTCGGTGTCTCTCTGCCTGGTCGGCTACAACCTCGGCACCGGCGACCTGAAGCTGGAAGGGCACGTGGTCGCGCTGGACGGCAAGGCCCTGAGCGGCGGCCGTCTCTCGCTGGTGGAGCGCACCGCCACCGGCATCTCCGGCCTCGACAAGATGCTGGCGACGTTCCAGCCCACCGGTCTCCAGGCCGGACGCTACGTGCTCCGCGTGGCCGTCAAGTCCGGCAACGGCCGCGAGGAAGAGAGCGCTCTTCCCTTCACCGTCCGCTGACGGCCCGAGCCACCCCAAACCACAGCCGAAAAGTGACTCCACGGGCCCCGTAAGGCTTAACGGGCCCGGAGTCACTGCACGACCGATTGAACGGCTGGACGCCGGAACGGCCGGGAGCGCTCGTCTGCACCCGGTGGCACGGCTTTGGAGGCCGTGTTCCGCTTTCCGGGTTGCACATCCCGGCAAAAGGGTCTAAATTCTCCTCGTCAAGAACAGATGGCGGCCATCTCTTTCCCGGAGAGGGCCAAGCCATGACCTGATCTGCCGATTCCGTGGACGATTCTGCCACTCCCGGCTGGATTGATCCGCGAGTCAGGAGGAACCATGTTCCGGATGAAGAGAACTCGCTCGATCGCTCTCGCCCTCCTTCTCGGTGCCATGCTTCTGCCCTTGCCCGCGATGGCCGGAAGCTTCGGGGAGCAGACCTCCACACTCAGTTGGGATGGGCTGTGGTCGGACCTGCTGGCCTGGTTTGGGCTTGGCCCCGAAGCGGACTCCTCCTCCTCTATCGACCCTAATGGCAAGCCGGACTCGTCGTACATCGACCCTCTCGGCGGGCCGAGACTCAACACCCCGAGTTGGGGGACGGCCGAGGATTCGTCGTCCATCGACCCGCTCGGCGGCGGGCCGAATTCATCGTCCTTCATCGACCCTGACGGTAAGCCCTGATTGAAGGTGGGCGTCCGTGTTGCCTCGGGGCGCCCACCTTCTTGCCGGTTGCGGATTCGTGAGATAATGCGTGCGACTTGCAAACACGGAGTGCCTCGAAGGGGGAAATGTACGCATGGACCATCTCGCCGACAGCGACGTCGAGGGCTTTTTGAATGGAGAGTTGTCGCCGAAGGAATTTCGCCGCGTCGTCCGGCATCTAGTGTCCGGATGCCGGGCCTGTGGCGCGCGGATCGCGGACATCGTGCCGAAGGACGAGTTCCTTCCGCCAGGGCCTCCGCCTTCTGAGGAGGATTACGACGCCGCCATCGACCGGGCCTGGAAGAAAGTCCGCCCACTGTTGAAGCGTTGGCAGGAAGACCAGGCGAGGCGTACGCGCGGCCTCCAATGGTTAAGCAACTCTCCAGCTGGCTTCAGCGGCTTGACCGCTCCCCAGAGGCAATCCCTGGTTCCCTGGGTTCATGTCGAGGTTCTCCTACAACGCTCCTTTGAAGCCCGATATCGCAATTCGCAGGAGATGCTCGACGATGCAGACCGGGCGAAGTACGTCGCGGAGCGGATCGAGAAGACCCCTTACGGGCCTGGCTTCCTTTCAGATCTTCGGGTCCGTGCCTGGGCCGAGCTCGCCAATGCTTCCCGTGTCAACGAGCTCTACCGTCAGGCTGAGGCGGCACTGCGAACAGCACGAAAGATTCTGGAGCAGGGGACCGCAGATCTCATGCTGGCGGCCTACTTGGACGAGGTTCAAGCTTCGCTCCGTAAGGCCCAGCGGCGGTTTAGCGAAGCTTGCGAGTTGCACGACGAGGCCTTTCAAACCTATAGAAAGCTCGGAGAGCGCCACCTCTCCGGGCGCGCTCTGGTGAGCAAAGGGATTACCCTCCGCCTTGCTAAAGATCCACGTGCCGCGGTGAGGGCCTTTCGGAGAGGGATTGCTTTGCTGGATCCTACGCGGGACCCGAAGCTCGTCGACGTTGCTCAACAAGACCTGCTCGACGCCTTGGTGGACATCGGAGATCTCCACGGCGCCGTGCGGATTCTGGTGCAGAGCGACTTGCGCGAGAAGCTCGCCGACGAGCCTCTGAACCGGGCGAGGCTCCGCTGGGTCGAGGGAAAGATCCTGGCGCTCCAGAAGCGCTATGCCGAGGCGGAGAAGGTCTTCGCCGAGGTCAGAGCCGGCTTCCGTGAGCAGAAGCTGGAGTACGTCGCTTCCATTGCCGGCGTCGACCAGACCATCATGCTCGTGCACCAGAAGAAGCTGCAAGAGGCCCATCTGGTCGCCCGCGACCTCTTCCTGGTCTTCTTCGACCAGGAGTACCGCAACGACGTCAATGCCGAGGAAGCCTTGAAGGCCCTCTCTTTCCTCGACAACGTCTGCGCCATGAAGCTCGTCAACGTCTATATGGCCGAGGCCGTCCGGGCTTTTCTCGAAGAAGCCCGGAAAGACAAGGGCCTGCGCTTTGACCTCACCGGAGTGCTCCGGCGGGGGCTGCAAAAAGGAGCGGAGGGGTAGCTACGGCCTTTACCTCCCGCCATTGGCCTTTCGGTCCCGGAAAAGCCCTCCGCCCCGCAACTCACCCTCCCGCGCTCGAACAAAAGACCTTTTGCTCCGATCTTTCGGCCTTAGCCGGGAGCAAAAAGCCGTTTTCCTCCCGCAACTGATCGGCATACCCCTTGCTACCTTTCTCTTCTCGCCGTGATCAACATTCCGCGCCTTGCCCGAGAGCTTCGACGGGACCGCGGCTTCGCGGGCCGTCGGGAATTTTTCGCCTCGTTTCGCAGTCCTTCGGAGAGGACGCCCCGCTTGGTGGAGCGTCCAGAACGGAGGACACGATGAGGCGTGAGCTCACCGTCCCACCCGGAGGAGGCGGGTAGCGCTTGGTGCCGCCGGCGGAGACCCGGGTCTGGCTGCGTCCCGGACG
>Ga0126309_10000032_pt1 | contig 44947 bp, 19 predicted proteins | sample Plot56_FD_92541 | JGI IMG/M metagenome (GOLD analysis project Ga0126309, IMG submission 92541) | Serpentine soil microbial communities from UC McLaughlin Reserve, CA, USA - Plot56 | ecosystem: Environmental > Terrestrial > Soil > Grasslands | place: USA: UC McLaughlin Reserve, Lake County...
AAGCGATCTGACCCGATCTCGGCGCGGTCTGACCCGAGAGTGGAGGAGCACGACCCGAAGGTCGAGACGGTTGACCCGAAGGTCCAACGGCGTGCCCCGTGGGGCAGCTGCTGCGTCGCAGTCTCGAGCCCCGTTTCCATACCCCGCGCCTCGGCTTTTCCCAACCAGGTCAGCTCCATCGCCTTGATCTCCTCGTTGCCTTCCAGGTCCAGCAACCGTTGCAGCTCGGCGGCATCCTGTCCCGATAATTGTACATAGGTCTCCACCCAGTTGACCAAGATCTGGTTGCGTAATCCGGTCATTTCCGACACAGCGATGCGCCGGAGGCACTCCAGCTTGAGCTCGGCCCGGCTCCAGTCGCCAGGACGCATGAGGGCGGCGAAGGCCCAGGCGACCGGCTCCGGACGCGAGAGCCATTCCTCCGCCTGGCAACCGGAGAGCCCGAGCATCCGATAGCGGAACACCGCGGTCGCCTTCCCGCCGAAACCTTCCCGCAGACCTGCGCGCCGGAGCCCCGGCGGGCCACCCCGGAGGATCACGAGGATCGGTAGGACCGGCAGTCCATGCCGGAGGCGAATCTGCATGTAGTAGTACCAACGTCCCGCTCCACGGCGGTCGATCACTTGGTCTATCCGGTTCAGTGACGAGGCGGGTCGTGTCCTAGCTCAGTGTGGGTGGTACAGGGGGGCGGGCCAGCCCCGCGTAAAGGGGGCTGGCATAAGTCTCAGCAATACATGGAGCCGCTAGTGGGGGGGCAGTCATAGGCAGTGTTGCAGTTCAAGCAGTTCGACCCAGCGCACATCCTGTCGGAACCATCCGATGCCCCGACTACTTTCTCCAACTTCCCGTCCTCAAGATTCCTCACCGTCTCCTTCGCCAGCGCCAACTTCTTCGTCTTCTTCTTCATGAGTCCTCCTTGAAGGACTAGGAGTCTACCGCAGGATGGGCGCCAGCGCGTCTTGCCCCGCGGGTCGAGCCGGGGCGGATCCTCCGCACCACGGGGCAGAAGGCTCGCTTTTCGAATTGGGCTTTACGGTTCGAGCGCCTCGAGCGGCAGCTTCCACAGCTCGTAGCCTGTCCGCGGGCGGCCGGCGTTGAAGAACAGCTCGTCGCCGACGACCGTGAATTCCCGTGGGCTCGATGGCCACCGGCCGGCCGTCACGTCGGCGGCGAGCCTCGTGCCTTCCGGAGTGCCGTCCGTCACCCACACCTCCAGACCGTGGACGCCGTCGTCGGCCGCGAAGACGACTCGGTCGCCGACTACCCGGAAAGCCTGCGGGAACGAGCCGCGCGGGCCGGGGTAGATCTCCAGGAGGCGAGTCCCTTCCGTCGTTCCGTCGCTCACCCAGAGCTCGCGGCCGTGCGTGCCGTCGTCGGCCGAGAACAGGACCCGGTCACCGAAGGCGGCGAGATCGGTGGGGTCGGAGGACGCCGCTCCCGGTGCGAGGTCCGCGATCCGGTGCGTCCCTTCCTGGGTGCCGTCGCTCACCCAAAGCTCGCGCCCCCGCGCGAAGTCGCCTCCCAGGAAGAAGGCCTGCTCTCCCGCCGCCGTCAGCCCGTAGATGAACGCGATGTCCCAGGGGTTGTTGATGGCGTAGACCTCCCGCGTGCCCTCCGGCGTTCCGTCGCTCGCCCACAGCGAGGAGCGGGAATTGCTCCAGAACGAGGCGAACACGGTGCGGCCGGCCGCCACGAGCTGGTCCAGATTCTGGAACCGGTGAATCTGGATGTCGACCAGCTCGCGGGTTCCGGCCGCGGTGCCGTCCGTCACCCAGAGCTTCGTGGAGGTCGGGGGAGGAGTGTCGTCCTTCTGCACCACGAAACGGACGTCTCCCGTTGCCGGGACCAGGGCGGCCTGGAACCGGAACGAGGAGGGCCCTCCGGTGTCGCCGGACGCCGCCGCGACCGGCGCCGTGCCCTCGGGAGTGCCGTCGCTGCTCCAGATCCAGGGCTGCCAGGTCAGCTCGGACACCAGCCGCGTATCGAAGAAGAGCGTCCGGTTCCCCAGGTCGATGAAGCTCTGCGGGGAGGGGACGGTGCCAGGCGGCACCACCTCGCGGAGGGTCTGCCCGTCGGTCCAACCGAACCGCCGCTCGTCGAAGGTGGAGTAGAACGCTCCGCCGGAGCCCGGCTCGAGCTGGACCGGGCTGTCGTAGCTGTATCCCGACAACGAGTCGAACGGCTCGGTGTCCCATGCGTGCCCTGCGGAGTGCCAGACACCGGTGCCGGTCGCGGGGGCTTTGGCGATGAAGACGAGCCCGGCCGAGCCGGCGATCAGCTCGTGCGGGTTCGAGGAGGCGACGGGATGGGCGAGATCGAGCACGCGCGTCCCTGCGACCGTGCCGTCGCTGACGGCGAGCTCGCGGTTCCCCTCCGGGAACAGGACGTTGAAGTACACCCGGTCCCCGGGAGTCGCAAGGACTCCCTCCACTCCGAAATCGTCGCCGGTGAGGCGCACCGTCGAGGCGGCCGTGCCCTGCGTGCGGAAGAGCGCGGAGACGGTCTCACCGTTCGGCGCGGCGGCGAAGAGAAACATGTTCCCGAGGCCTCCGCCGGCGCCCGTGAAGAAGGTGCCGATCGGTCCCGGCGTGAGATCGGCCACGAGCGCGGTCGAGGCCGGGGTTCCGTTCGTGCGCCAGAGCTCGACTCCGTGCTCGCGGTCGTCGGCGACGAAGTAGACCCGTGATCCGGCGGCCCCGAGGATCGCCGCCTCGCCGAGCCCGCGGGAGCCGGGAGCGCTCACCACCACGGTCCCGAGCGGGGTGCCGTCGGTCTTCCAGAGTTGCTGGCGGCCCTTGGCGTCGTACGCGACGAAGTAGACCAGGTCTCCCGCGGCGACGAAGCCCCCCGGATACGACGAGCTCCCCCCCTGCCGGATGTCGCGCAGCAGCCGCGTGCCGCGCGCGGTGCCGTCGCTCACCCAGGGCTCGCAGTCCGCGGCCCCGTCCGCTCCCGCGTAGACCAACAGACGGCCGAGCCGGGCCGAACCGCCGCACGGCCGCACGGGAGTCGAAGCCGGCCCGGTCCCCGCCGCCGTGCCGTCGGTCCCCCACAGCCTCCCCCGCCAGGCGAAGTAGTGCTTGCGCCCGTCGTCGAAGATGCGCGCCCCGTCGGAATCCGTCGGCGCCTGAGTGGGATCGAACCGCCCGGGCAGTGGCGCGATCGGATGCGTCCCGGCGCGCGTGCCGTCGGAGCCCCAGAGGCTCCAGGCCCGGCGCGCGAGGTCGTGGACGATGAAGACCACTCCGTCCTGGAAAGGCGCGAGAAAGCTGACCGGACCGGCCGATCCGAAGCCGCCGATCTCGAGATCGACGAGCGGGAACGTCCCCGCGGCGGTACCGTCCGAACGCCAGAGCCAATACGATTCGAAGCCGCTCGTGACGTTGCCGGCGTAGAAGTAGAGGAGATCTCCCGAGCGCGTGATGATCCAGGGATGGCCCGAGCAGCGTCCGGGGCAGAGGTCGGCGACCAGGCGGGTGCCGCGCTGGGTGCCGTTGGTGGCCCAGAGCTCGGCGCCGAGGAAGCCGTCGTCGGCGCTGAAGTAGTCCTCGCCGCGGAAGCGCACCGGCGCGCTCGCGTACGAGCCAGGCGAGTAGGTGGGACCGGTGGCGATGTCACGAACGAGAACCGGCCCCTGGGCCTGACCCGGAAGGGACGCGCCCAGCAGGGCAGCCATCGCGAGCCCGACGATCCATGGCTTTCTCATGGCTCACAGTCTACCAGCCCGCTCCGCGAGCTCGCGGATCTCCAGCGGACGCTCGGGATCGTCGACGATCTCGGAGAGGATCTGGAGGAAGCGGTCGCGCAGGCGGACGACGGTTTCGGCGTCGAGCACGTCGCGGTTGTACTTGAAGCGCCCGCCGAGCCGGTCCCCCTGGGTCAGGAAGAGACTCAGGTCCTGGCGGATCTTGCCGGTGTCGAACGGCTGGTGGATCAGCTCGAGACCGGACAGGGTCTGCTCCGAGCGCGGCAGCTGGGCGAGCTGGAACAGGATGCGGAACGTGGCAAGCCCGCCGCGCTCGCCGGGTGCCAGTATGCCCAGCCCCTCCATCACCGGGTCGTAGAGGATGTCCGGATGCTCGATCGCGGCGAGCGTCGCGTCGCGCACCCGCTCCAGGAGGTCCCGGAAGGTGCGCGCCCCGGAGAGCCGCGTGCGCAGCGGCAGGCCGGCGAAGAAGTTGCCGATCAGCCCCTCGATCTCCAACTGGTTGCGGTTGGCGAACAGGCAGGTGACGGCGATGTCGTCCCTCCCCGATTCTTCGTGGAGAACCGTCTCGAAAGCCGCCAGGAGCGTCATGAAGAGGGTCACGCAATGCGCCGCGGCGAACGTCGCGAGCTTCCGCTCCAGCTCTTCGGGGATCAGGAGGACCTCGATCCCGGCCTCGAAGGTCGGGCGGGCGGGCCGCTGGCGGCCGAGCCGGACCGGCGAAGCGCCGCGGAGGTGCTCGCGCCAGAAGCCCACCTCCCGCTCCAGCGCCTCGCCCTGGAGGGCCTCCCGCTGCCAGCGCGCGAAGTCCTGGTACTGCGTGGGGAGCGGGCGCAACGGGGACGGCCGGCCCGCGCGGAAGGCGTTGTAAAGGGCCGCGAGCTCGCGCGTCAGCACCGAGCGCGACCACCCGTCAAAGGCGATGTGGTGGACGACAAAGAGCAGCGCGCTTTCCCGCGCCGCACAGCGGAAGAGGGCCAGCCGGAACAGCGGCCCGTTCTCCAGATCGAAATGCCGCCGCCCTTCGAAGGTGCTCCAGTGCCCGATCTCCTCCTTCTGCGCGGACCGGGAGAGCCCCTCCAAGTCGACGACCGGGAACGGGAAGGGCCGCGGGGGCTGAACGACCTGGATCGAATGCCCCGCCTCGTCCCGGAACGTCGTCCGCAGCACCTCGTGGCGGTCCACGACCTCCTGCAGAGCCCGCCACAAGCAGGGCAGGTCGAGGTCGCCCGCAAGGACGACCAGCGTGGGGATGGTGAAGGCAATGGAGCGGGCTTCGGTCTCCCGCTCGGCCCACAGCCGCTCCTGGGCGAACGAGAGGGGGGGCGGCGCGCTCCGGTCCTGCCGGAAGGCGGCGATCGCGGGGCGTTCCGGAGCGCCCTCCGGCCGGCGCCGGCGCTCGACCTCGGCGGCCAGGCCGGCGAGGGTCGGCGCCTCGAACAGGACCCGCAAGGGGAGCTCGACCTGGAAGACCTCGCGCAGACGCGAGACGATCTGGGCTCCGGTCAGCGAGTGGCCGCCGAGCTGGAAGAAGTTGTCGTCCGGGCCGATCCGGTCGCGCCCGAGCACCTCCGCCCACAGCCCGGCCACGATCTCCTCGACCGGGGTGCGCGGCGGGCGCGTCTCCTCATCGGAGGACGGGAGCGCCAAGTCCAACCGAGACAGACTGCGGCGGTCGATCTTGCCGCTCGGCGTGCGCGGCAGGGACTCCAGGAAGAGGAAGGCCGCCGGGACCATGTAGGCGGGGAGCTGCTGCCAGAGATGATCGTGGAGCCGCGCCGGATCGGCCGCCCCTGCCGCGCCGGGCACGACGAAGGCCACCAACCCGGGACCGCCCGGCAGGTCGTCGCGCAGCAGCACCACCGCCTCGCGCACGGCCGGATGGCGCGCCAGCGCCGCCTCGATCTCCGCCAGCTCGATGCGGAACCCGCGCAGCTTGACCTGGAGGTCCGCCCGGCCGGCGAACGCCACCTCGCCGTCCGGCAGATAGCGGCCCAGATCGCCTGTGCGGTAGATCCGGTCCCCCGCCGCGCCGGTGAACGGGTTGACCTGAAACCGCGCGGCCGTCGCCTCCGGATCGCCGAGATAACCGCGGGCGAGATGCGGGCTGCGCACCACGATCTCGCCGGCCTCCCCGACCCCGGCCAGGGCGCCCGCGCGGCTGTCCACCAGGAAATTCATCACCAGGAGCTGCGCGTCCCGGAAGCCGCGCCCCAGCGGGAGCACCTGCCGGGATCGGGCCTCATCCCGCGTCACCCGGTGGAACGACAGCGCGCGCTGGGTCTCCGTGGCGCCGTAGAGGTTGAAGCAGGTGACCCCGGGAGCCAGCGCGTGGAGCCGGGCCACGTCCTGGCGGGTCAGCGCCTCGCCGATCAGGATCGCGCGGCCTAGGCTGGGGACCACGGCCGGCGCGCCGCCCGGCGGGTGCGCGGTCAGGAGCTGACTGAGCGCGGGCGTCAGGTGCGACACCGTCACCCGCTCGCGGTTCATCCAGTCCGCCAAGCGGCCGGCGATCCCGAAGTCCGCCGGGTCCGGCACGACGATCGCCGCGCCGAGATAGAGCGCGGTGAAGATGTCCCGCTGCAGGGGGTCGTGGGACAGGCCGGAGAGCAGCGAGAAGCGGTCGTCAGGTCCGAGCCCCAGCTCCGCGCAATACGCCGGCAGGAAGTGGGAGAGCGAGCCATGGAGCCCGAGGATGCCCTTGGGTCCGCCGGTCGAGCCCGAGGTGAAGCCGATGCAGGCCAGATCGTGCGGCCCGGCGGCCACCCGCGGCGCGTCTCCTGAGAAAGCCGCGACGATCTCCAGAGAGGCGCGGCCGCCCGCGGGCAGCTCCAGCCAGGGGCAGCCGGCTTCTTTCAGCCAGGCCTCGACCGCCTCGGGCGGAGACCCGGCTGCCTCCAGGCCGATCCAGGCGCGGGGAGACGCCAGGCGCAGCATCTCGGCCAGGCGCGGCGCCGGATAGGCCGGATCGAGGATGACGAACGCCGCGCCCGCGCGGAGCACCCCCTGGATGGCCTGGACGAGCGGCGCGCTGCGCTGCGCGAAGATTGCCACAGGGTCCCCGGGGCGGACCCCACGGACGGCGAGCCAGCCCGCCACGCCCCGGCTCCCGGCGAGGAGGTCGCCGTAGCTCCAGACGACTCCGTTGTCGACCACCGCGGGACGCTCCGGCGAGCGCTCGGCCTGCGCCGCGAACAGCTCGTGGACGCCGCCGATCCAGCCCGCGTCCAAAGGCGCCGTGGGATCGGGCAGCAGGGCGCGCGACCGGCCGGTCACCAATGAAAAATGATCGACCGGCTCGTCCGGCCGTTCGACCGCCTGCGCCAGCAGCAGCTCGAGCTGCGCGAGCAGGTCGGCCATGCGCGCCTCGTCGAACAGGCCGGCGTTGTAGACCAGGTCGATCTGGACGCCCGCCTCCGCCTCGGAGACGTAGAAGGTCACGTCGAGCTTCGACGGGACCTCGGCCGGGGTCAGCACCCGCAGATCGAGCCCCGGAAGCGCGAGATCCGAAGCCGGCAGGGAGAGCAGGTTGAACAGCACCTGGAAGAGCGGCGAGCGCGAGAGGTCGCGGTCGAGGCGCAGCCGGGCGAGGACGGCCTCGAACGGCACGTCCTGGTGCGCGTAGGCCTCCAGCGTCACCGTGCGCACGCGCGCCACCAGCTCGCGGAAGCCGGGGCTTCCGGAGAGGTCGGTGCGCAGCACGAGCGTGTTGAGGAAGCAGCCGATCACCCCTTCGATCTCTTCCCAGGGCCGGCCGGCGATCGGCGCGCCCACCGGAACGTCCACCTCGCCGCTGTGGCGGGAGATCAGCGTCTGGGTGGCCGCCAGGAGCGTCATGAAGAGCGTCGCACCCTCGCCGCGGCCGAAGCCATGGAGCCGCGCGGTCAGCTCCGAGGAGAGCACGAGCTGCAGGCGTCCGCCGCGGAACGTCTGGACCGCCGGGCGGGGCCGGTCCGTTGGCAGCTCGGCCGGCGCGATCTCGCCGCCCAGGCGGGACTCCCAGTAGGCGAGCTGCGCGGCCTGCGTCTCCGCGAGCCGCTCGCGCTGCCAGACCGCGAAGTCGGCGACCTGGACCGGCAGCTCCGGCAAGGGGCGCGAGGCGCCGTACAGCGCTCCCAGCTCGCGCACCAGGACGCCGAGCGACCACCCGTCCGAGATGATGTGGTGGAGGCTCAGCAGGAAGCGGTGGCGCTCCGATGCGAGACGCACGAGGAGCGCGCGGACCAGCGGCCCGCGCTCCAGGTCGAACCCCGTGGCCGCGTGCTCCCGCTCCAGGCGCCCGGCTTCCGCTACCGGAGCCGGCAGAGCCGACAGATCGACGAGCGGCAGGGGGAAACCGGAAGCAGGCGCGATCCACTGGCGCGGAGCGCCGTCGATGATCGGGAAAGTCGTGCGCAGCGACTCCTGGCGGCGCACGATCTCAACGAGCGCCGCCGCGAAAGCGCCGCGGTCCAGAGCGCCGGAGAGCTCCACCGCGACCGGCATGTTGTAGGTGGCCGAGCCGGGCTCGAGCTGTTGCAGGAACCAGAGCCGCTCCTGCGCGAACGAGAGGGGAAGCGGCCCCGGCCGTTCGACGCGCACGGGCGGCGCGGGCCGGTGCCAGGAGCCCCCCGCGACCGCCGCCGCCAGCCCCTCGACGGTCGGCGCCTCGAAGACCGTCCGCACCGGAAGCTCGACGCCGAGCACGGTGCGGATGCGCGCCACGACCTGGGCCGCCAGCAGCGAATGCCCGCCCAGCTCGAAGAAGCTGTCGGTGACGCCCACCTGCTCCAGCTTGAGCACGCCCGCGAAGATCCCCGCCAGCAGCTCCTCGGTGGGAGTGCGCGGCGCCACGGAGGCCGCGGACGTCCGCTCCAGTCGCAGCTGAGCGAGCGCCTTGCGGTCCACCTTGCCGGTCGGCGTCAGCGGCAACGCCGGAAGAACGGTGAAGAACGAAGGCACCATATAGGCCGGCAGCCGCTCCTGAAGCCAGGCGCGCAGGGCGGTTTTGTGGGGCAAATCGGACGGATCAGTCGGATCGGTCCGATCGGTCGGATCAACGACCACGTAGGCCACCAGGCGGTTCTCCCGCACCACCACCGCGGCCTCGCGAGCTTGCGGATGCTGCCGCAGCACGGCTTCGATCTCTGCGGGCTCGACGCGGAAGCCGCGGACCTTCACCTGGTAATCCAGGCGCCCCAGGAACTCGATGCGGCCGTCCGGCCGGTGGCGGACGAGGTCGCCGGTGCGGTAGAGGCGCTCTCCGCGGCCCCAAGGGCTCGGCACGAACCGCTCCGCCGTCAGCTCCGGCCGGTGCCAGTAGCCCCACGCCAGGCCGTCGCCGCCGACGTGCAGCTCCCCCGCCACCAGAGGCGGCGCCGGAGCTCCCTGGCGGTCGAGAATGCGGGCCATGGTGTTGGCCACGGGGCGGCCGATCGTGAGGCCGGTCGAGCGCGAGAGGCGCGCCCACGTGGAGAACGTCGTGCTCTCGGTCGGCCCGTAGAAATGGAGCAGCCGTTCCACCGCGCCCTGCTCCAGCAGCCGCGCGACCACACTCGCATCCGCCGCCTCGCCGCCGAACAGCACAGCCCGGAGCGGCGCGAACGTCTCCGGCGCCTCCCGGGCGACCTGGTTGAACAACGCCGTGGTCAGGTGGAGCACGGTCACACGCTGCCGCCGCAGGAGAGCGCCCAGATTCACCGGCGACAGCACCGCCGTCTCGGGGACCACCACCAGGGCCGCGCCGTTGAGCAGGGCGCCCCAGGTCTCGAAGGTGGCTGCGTCGAAGCTGATGCTTGCCAGGAAGGCGACCCGGTCCTCGGGAGTGATCCGGAGGTAGTTGGTGCCCCGCACCAGCCGTACGACCCCGCGGTGCGGCACGGCCACGCCTTTCGGCCGGCCGGTGGAGCCGGAGGTGTAGATCACATAGGCAAGGGCGTCGCTTGGAAGTGGAAAGGACCTGAAGGACTCCAAGGACCCAAAGGACGAAGCGCCTGTGTCCTTGGAGTCCTTGCTGTCCTTGAAGTCCTTGCCATCCACCACCACTCGCGCCCCCACGTCCGCCAGCATGAACGCCAGGCGCTCGCCGGGGTAAGCAGGATCGAGCGGCACATACGCGCCCCCCGCCTTGAGGATCGCCAGCATTCCCACGATCAGCTCCGCGGAGCGCTCCAGGGAGAGGCCCACCGGCGTCCCCGGCTCCACGCCCAGGCCCTGGAGATGGCGCGCCAGCCGGCTCGACGCCTCGTCGAGCTTCCGGTAGGACCAGACCGCGTCGCCGTCGACGATCGCGGGCGCGTCCGGCCGCTCGGCGGCGACGGTGGCGAACAGCTCCGGCAGGCTCGCATCGCACGGATAGGCGCTGGTTGTGTCGTTCCACTCCACCAGGACCTGCTGGCGCTCGGCCCGGCTCAGCAGCGGCAGCTCCGACAGGCGCCGCCGCGGGTCCGCCACCGCCCCGGCCAGCAGGCGCTTGAACGACCGCGCGAGCCGCGCGATCGTCGGGGCCTCGAACAGATCGCGGCTGTACTCCAGCGTCCCCGCTAGGCCCCGCTCCGTCTCGGTCAGCGTGCACGACAGCTCGAGCCGTGCCGTCCCGGTCGGCACAGGGGAGGCCGCGAGCGCGAGATCCGGCAGCTCCAGCGGACCCATCGGCGCGTTCTGAAGGGCGAAGAGCACCTGCACGAGCGGCGAGCGGCTCAGGTCGCGCTCCGGCGCCAGCTCCTCGACCAGGCGCTCGAACGGCAGCTCCTGGTGGGCATAGGCGGAGAGCGTCGTCTCTCGCACCCGACCGAGGAGATCCACGAAATCCGGATTCCCCGAGAGGTCCACCCGCAGCACCAGGGTGTTGACGAAGAGGCCGATCAGGGGCTCGGTCTCTACCCGCGTGCGTCCCGCGATCGGCGTGCCGACGCCCAGGTCGTCCTGACCGGTGAGGCGGCGCAGGAGGGCCGCGAAAACGGCGAGGAGCGTCATGAAGAGCGTCGCCCCGTGCCGCCGGGAGAGCCGCGCGAGCCCGTCGGAGGGGATTGCGAAGCTGTGCTCCGCGCCCCGCACGCCGCGGCGCGCCGGGTGCGGGTGGTCCGCGGGCAGCTCCAGCGCTTGCGGCATGCCGGCGAGCTGGTCACGCCACCAGGCGAGCTCCGTTTGGAGGATGTCGCCCGACAGGCGCCGGCGCTGCCAGGCGGCGTAGTCAACGTACTGGATCGCCAGCTCCGGCAGCGGGCTCGGATGGCCAGCCCGGAACGACGCGTACAACGCTCCCAGCTCGCGGACCAGCACGCCCATGGACCAGCCGTCGCTCACGATGTGGTGCACAGTGAGCAGGAGCCGGTGCCGCTCGGGCTCGATCTTCAGCAGGGTCAGTCGCAGGAGCGGGCCTTGCTGGAGGTCGAAGGGGCGGCGGGCTTCAGCGTGGGCGAGGCGGCGGGACTCGGCGGCTCCGGCGACCCTCTGCAGATCGATCACGGGTAGGGCGACGGTGGGCTCAGCGAGGACCTGCACCGGCTCGCCCTCCACGTCCCGAAACGTCATCCGCAGCGCCTCGTGCCGCCGCACCACCTCGCCGAGCGCCGCAGCCAGAGCCGCCACATCCAACCGCCCGGTCAGCTCGACCGCGGCGGCGATGTTGTAGAGCGGGCTCCCGGGCTCCAGCAGGTCCAGGAACCAGAGCCGCTGCTGCGCGAACGACAGGACCAGCGGCTCGTCGCGCGCAACCCTCGCAAGGGCCGGTTCCTGGGGCTTCTCCCCTCCCGGCGCCGAGCGCTCGATCCAGCCCGTGAGGGCCGCCGCCGTGGGCGCCTCGAACACCGTCCGCACCGGCAGCTCCACGCCGAGCACGGTGCGCACCCGCGAGGCGACCTGGGTGGCCAGCAGCGAATGGCCGCCGAGCGCGAAGAAGTCGTCGTCCCGCCCCACCCGCTCCACTCCCAGCACGTCGGCGAAGATCCCGGCGAGCAGCTCTTCGGCGGGCGTACGGGGCGCTTCCGGCTCGCGCGGTGCGCTCTCCGGCTCCCAGGCAGGCAATGCCTTGCGGTCGAGCTTGCCGCTCGGCGTCAGCGGCAGCTCCGGGATCGTCACGAAGGCGGCCGGCACCAGATAGCTCGGCAGCCGTTCGCGGAGCCAGGGGGCAAGCACCGCCTTTAGATCAGACCGATCGGTCCGATGCAGGACGACGTAGGCCACCAGCCGCCGCTCGTCACGATGCTCGCCGCGCTCGCCGACAACCGCGGCCACGGCCTCGCGGATGGCCGGGTGCTCGCGCAGCGCGGTCTCGATCTCGCCGGGCTCGATGCGGAACCCACGCAGCTTGATCTGATGGTCGATCCGGCCGGCGAATTCCAGGTTGCCGTCGGGCCGGCGGCGCGCCAGGTCGCCGGTGCGGTACAGGCGCTCGCCCGCCGTGCTCCAGGGGTCGGGGACGAAGCGCTCCGCCGTGGCCGCGGGCCGCCGCAGATAGCCGCGCGCCAGCCCGGCTCCGCCGATGTACAGCTCGCCCGGCACTCCCACCGGCACGGGCTCCAGCCGGCGATCGAGCAGATGGATCGCGTTGTTCGCGGCCGGACGGCCGATCGGAGCGATGGGCGGCGTGCCGAAGCGGACCCGGCGCGGATCGACGTCGTAGAGCGTGGCGCAGATCGTCGCCTCGGTGGGACCGTAGCCGTTGATGACGGCGAGACCGGGGCGCGATGCGGCGATCCGCACGAGCTCGGGCTCGGGGATCGGCTCGACGCCCACCAGCAGCCGGCGGAGCGGGATCGCCTCCGGCGCCGCCTCCAGCCGCTCGCGCAGCCCGGCGACCAGGAACGGCGGCACGTAGGCGCTGTCGATCCGCTCCTCCGCCAGCCAGTCCAGGAAACGCTCCCCGCTCTGCCGGACCTCCTCGGGCACGATGTGCACGGCGCCCCCGGCGAGGAGCGGCGAGAAGATCTCGTAGACCGACACGTCGAAGCTGAGACTGGTCCACAAGCTGCCGCGGCTCTCCGCCGTGAGCGGCTGGCGGCGGTCGAAGTCGGCGAGCAGGTTGAGGACGCCGCGATGGGTGCAGCCGACGGCTTTCGGCTGGCCGGTCGAGCCCGAGGTGTGCAGCACGTACGCCAGGCCCGCCGGCCCCACCGGATGCGGCAGGAAGGGAGCCGGCCCGGTCTCCGCCAGCTCGTCGAGACAGAGCACCTCCGCCGCGGCGGGAAGCTCCGGGACCAGGCGCCGCTCGGTCAGGACCAGAGGCCGGCCGGCGTTCTCCCACAGGGCGGCGAGGCGCTCGCGCGGATGGCTGCGGTCGAGCGGCATGTAGGCGCCGCCCCCCTCCAAGACGCCGAGGATCGCGACCAGCACCCCGGGCGTGCGGTCGAAGGAGAGCGCCACCGGCTCCTCCGGTCCGATCCGGGCGCGCAGAACGTACGCCAGCCGATGGGCCCGTTCCATGAAATCGGCGTAGGTGAGGACCTCGGTGCCGCAGACCACGGCCGGCCGGCCGGGATGGCGCGCGGCCTGCCGCGCGACCAGCTCGTGGAGGGCGGCTTCGGCCAGCTCATGGCGGGAGTCGTTCCACTCGATCAGGAGCTGCTGGCGCTCGCCGTCCGCCAGGAGAGGCAGCTCCGGCAGCGGCCGCCCCGGGTCGGCCACGGCCGCGGCGAGGAGCCGCGCGAAGTGTCCGGCCAGACGCTCGACCGTCGCGCCGTCGAACAGGGCGGTACGGAAACTGAACGCTCCGCGGAGCGTCTCCGCCTCCACGTCCAGGGTGAGGCTCAGATCGAACTTCTCGGCCCCGGCCTCCAGCGGCCAGAGCGACGCTGCGACGCCGCCGAGCCGCAGAGTGAGCGGCGGCTCGCTGTCCAGTGCGAAGGCCACCTGGAAAAGCGGTGAAGCGCCGAGGTCGCGGCGCGGTTGCAGCTCCTCGACCAGCTTGTCGAACGGCAGATCCTGATGCGCGTACGCGGCCAGCGCGACCTCCCGGGCCCGCGCCAGCAACCGGGTGAACGACGGCTCGCCGGAGAGGTCGGTCCGCATCACCAGCGTGTTGACGAAGAACCCGATCAGCCCTTCGGTCCGCATCTGCCCCCGGCCGGCGACCGGCGTTCCGACGCTCACGTCCTCGCTCCCGCCGACCCGGGAGAGCAGGGCCTGAAACGCGGCCAGGACGGCCATGAACAGGGTCACGCCCTGCCGGCGCGCCAGCTCCCGCAGATCCGGCAGCAGGCCGGGGGGCAGCGCCACGGCGCGGCTCGCGCCAGCCTCGCCCGCCGCCGCGGTCCGCGGGCGGTCCAGGGGGAGGTCGAGCACCGGGGGCGCCTCGGCCAGGGCCGTCCGCCAGTACGCCAGCTCGGCCTCCAGGACCTCGCCTTGCAACCAGCGCCGCTGCCAGACCGCGTAGTCCCCATACTGGACGTCGAGCACCGGCAGGGACGGGGAACGCTCTTGCGCAAAGGCGTCGTAGACCTCCCCCAGCTCGCGCGCCAGCACCCGCAGCGACCACCCGTCGCTGACGATGTGGTGGAGCGTCAGGAGGAGGAGATGCTCCTCGTCCTCCAGGCGCACCAAGGTCGCCCGCCACACCGGTCCGCGGAGGAGATCGAAGGAGCGCAGGGCCTCCGCGCGCGCCAGCCGGCGGGCCTCGGCCGCACGGCACTCTCCCGGCAGCCCCAGGAGGTTGATCTCCGGGACGGGAACCGGCGCCGGGGGATCGACGATCTGGACCGGCTGGCCGTGCGCGGCGAGGAAGCGGGTCCGCAGGGTCTCGTGGCGGCGCGCCACCTCGCGCAGCGACGCGGCGAGCACGGCAGGGTCGAGCCGGCCTTGCAGATGAACGGCGGCCGGCACGTTGTAGGCCGCGCTCGCCGGCTCCAGCCGGTGCAGGAACCAGAGCCGCTGCTGGGGGAAGGAGAGAGGCAGCGGCTCGCCGGGACCGCGCCGTATCGCAAGGATCGGAGGGGGCGGAGGGAGGCCCGGAGCGCCGCTCCGGGCCGCAGTCTCGATGGCCGCGGCGAGGCCCGCCACGGTCGGCGTCTCGAACACGCGGTGGAGCGGCAGCTCCACGCCGAACGCCTCGCGGACGCGCGCCATCACCCGCAGCGCCGCCAGCGAGTGGCCGCCGCGCTCGAAGAAGCCGTCCTCCGCGCCGACCCGGTCGATCCCGAGCACCTCGGCGAAGATCCCCGCCACCAGAGCTTCGGCCGGGGTGCGCGGCGGCATCCACGCGGCGGCCTCGGTCCCCGCTCCAGGATCGGGCAGCGCCTTGCGGTCGAGCTTGCCGCTCGGCGTAAGCGGAAACGCTTCAAGAACCACGAACACCGCGGGCACCATGTAGCTCGGCAGGCGCCCGCGGAGCCAAGAGGCAAGCAGAGCTTGGAGATCGGACCGATCGGTCGGATCCGTCGGATCGGTCGGATGCAAAACAACGTAGGCCACCAACCGCCGGTTCTCGCGGCCTTCCAGGGCGGTCCGGTCGGCCGGCGGCCACACGGTGACCACCGCCTCGCGGACCCCCGGATGCGCGAGGAGCGCCGCCTCGATCTCGCCGGGCTCGATGCGGAAGCCCCGCAGCTTGATCTGGTGGTCGATCCGGCCGACGAACTCCACCTGGCCGTCGGGGCGGTAGCGCGCCAGGTCGCCGGTCCGGTACAGCCGCTCGCCACCAGCCGTGCTCCAGGGGTGCGGCACGAAGCGCTCCGCCGTCGCCTCCGGCCGCCGCAGGTAGCCGCGCGCGAGCCCCACGCCCGCGACGTATACCTCCCCGGGGACGCCCAGCGGCACCAGCTCCTGATGCCGGCCGAGCAGGTAGATGGCGAAGCTCGCCACCGGGCGGCCGATCGGGGCGATCGGCGGCTCGCCGAAGCGGTCGCACCACGGATCGACGTCATACAGCGTGGAGCTGATCGTGGCCTCGGTCGGGCCATAGCCGTTGATGATCACCAGCCCTGGAACCAGCTGGGTGATCCGCACGAGGAGAGGCTCGGGGAGCGGCTCGACCCCGACCAGCAGCCGGCGCAGCGAGGAAGGCTCCCCCGTCCGCTCCAGCCGGTCGCGGAGAGCGGCCACCATGAACGGCGGCACATAGCCGTTCTCGATCCTCTCCGCCTCCAGCCAGTCGAAGTATCTCTCGGTCTCCTGCCGGACTGCCTCCGGCACGACGTGCACGGCGCCGCCCGCGAGCAGCGGCCCGAAGATCTCGTAGACCGAGACGTCGAAACCCAGGTTGGTCCACAGGCTGCCGCGGCTCCCCGGCGCGAGCGGCTGCCGGCGCGCGAAATCGCTCATCAGGCTGAGGACGCCGCGGTGGTTGCAGCCGACCCCCTTGGGCTTGCCGGTCGAGCCCGAGGTGTGGAGGATGTACGCCAGGTTCTCGGGAATCGCCGCAACCGCCGTCTCCACCGGGGGAGCGTCGTCCGGATCCTCCTCCAGCCAGAGAACCTCCCGCGCCGCCGCGGTGAGCGGTCCCGCCATGCGGCGCTCGGTGACCAGCAGGGGCCGCCCGGCGTCTTCCAGCATGGTGGCCAGGCGCTCGGCCGGATGGTTGGGGTCGAGAGGCAGATAGGCGCCGCCCGCCTCCAGAGCTCCCAGGATCGCCACCACCACCTCGGCCGACCGTTCGAGGTAGAGCGCCACCGGCACCTCCGGTCCCACCCCGAGAGCCCGGAGCCGCCGCGCCAGCCGGCCGGCGCGCCGGGCGAGCTCGCCATAGGTGAGGACCGTTCCCGCGTAGACGGCGGCGGGCAGGTCCGGGTGAAGCTCGGCCTGGCGAGCGAACGCCGCGTGGAGGGTCGTCTCCGGGAATGGCGCGGCTGTGTCGTTCCACTCCACCAGAAGCTGCGCCCGCTCCGCGTCCGACAGCAGCGGCAGCTCCGACAGGAGCTGCAGGGGGTCCGCCGCCACCCCCGCCAGCAGGTGCTCGAAATGCTCCAGAAGGCGCGCCGTGGTCGTGGCGTCGAACAGGTCGGTGTTGTACTGCAGCGCGAGGCTCAAGCCCCCCTGCCGTTCGACCGCATGGAGCACCAGGTCGAACGGGGCGGGCTGCCCGGGCACCGCGAGCGACTCCAGCCGGAAATCCTCCGGCCCGACCTCCACTCCCTCCTCTCCCAGGGCGAACGCGGTCAGCCCCTCGGCCCCGCGCGTCTCCTTCTGCAACACGAAAGAGACCTGGAACAGAGGCGTCCGGCTCGCGTCGCGCTCGGGCTGCAAGCGCTCGGCGAGCAGCGGCAGCGGGTAATCGCCGTGCGCGAAGGCGTCGCGGACCATCGCCTTCGTGCGCTCCAGCAGCTCGGCGAACGCCGGATCGCCCGTCAGGTCGCCGCGCAGCACCACCTGGTTGACGAAGTACCCCACGGTCCCGGCGAGCTGCGCGTGCGCCCCCCCGGATCGCCCGGAGCGCGCCGTGCCGATCGCCACGTCCTCCTGGCCCGTGTGGCGGCCGAGGAGCGCCTGGAAGGCGGCCGTCAACGTCATGAACAGCGTGCCGTGCCGCGCCCGGCTTTGCGCGCGGAGAGCCGCCGCGAGCTCCCCCGGCAGCCGGAGCCGGTGGGTGTCGCCCCGGTAGGTCTGGACCGCCGGGCGCGGCCGGTCGGTCGCCAGCTCCAGGTTCGGGAGCCCGGCCAGCCGCTCGCGCCACCACTCCAGCAGCGCCTCGCCGCGGCCGTCGCCCAGCGCCTCCCGTTCGAGCCGCACGTGCTCGTCATAGGAGAGGCCCGGGGGAGGGAGCCCCGCCTCTCCATAGAGCGCCGGCACCTCGCGCATGAGGATCGCGAGCGACCAGAAGTCCGCGACGATGTGATGGATGACCAGGAGGAGCACCGGCCCGCGCGGGTCCCCGGTGAACAGGGTCACCCGCAGGAGCGGTCCCTTCTCAAGATCAAAAGGGCGCCAGGCCTCCTCGGCCAGCCGGGAGCGCAGCCGCTCCTCGCTCCAGCCCGTGGCATCCTCGCGCGCCAGCGTGAACGTCAGGTGGTCGGAGACCCGCCGGCACGGCTCGCCCGCGACCGCCGGAAACGTCGTCCGCAGCGCGCCGTGGCGGTCCACCAGAGCCTGGAGCGCGCGCTCCAGCCTCTCGACGTCGACCGGCGTCCGCACGCGCGCCGCCGCCGCGATGTTGTAGGCGCCCGCCTCGGGCGCGAGATGATGCAGGAACCAGAGCGACCGCTGACCGTGCGAGAGCTCGGTTGCGTAGAAAAATGTCAATGGCTCGGTGCTTCGATGACAGCCCACACCCTGAGTGTGCCAGAAACGCCGTCTGGCGTGACGAGCCCCCCGTCTACTGGAACCGCAGCACCACCATCGGATCGAGCACCGCGGCCCGGCGCGCCGGCAGGAAGTTCGCCGCGAGCGTCACCAGGAAGAGCCCCAGCGAGGTGCCCCCCAGGACGAGCGGATCGATCGCGCTGGTCTGCGACAACAGGCTCGCCAGGAGCCGGCTCAGCGAGAAGACCGCCACCAGCCCTAAGGCGAGCCCCAGCGCGCCCAGCACCGCGCCGCGCGCCACCATCATCCAGAGGATGCGCCCGCGGTCCGCGCCGAGCGACATGCGGATCGCGATCTCGCGGGTGCGCTGCGTCACGCTGTACGAGATCACGCCGTAGATGCCGATCGCCGCGAGGACGAGCGCCAGCACCGTGAAGACGCTGATCAGGAGGACCTGGAACCGCGCCGTGGTCGTCTGCTTGGCTAGGCGCTCGTCCATCGTCATCATGTCGAACTCCGGGATCTCGGGATTGATCGCCGCCATCTCCCGGTGCAGCGCCGCCCGCAGCTCGGCCGTCGAGACTCCGGGCTTGGGGCGCACCAGGAAGTTGACGGTCAGCGGACGCCGCACGAACTGCAGCATCGACAGATAGATGTCCGGCCCCGGAGCCTCCTGCCCCTGGAAGCCCTCGTACTGGACGTTCCCGGCCACGCCGACCACGTTGAGCCACGGCGCCTCGGCGTCGCGCGGGCCGATCTTCAGCCGTTTGCCGATCGGGTCCTGGCGGGGCCACTGCTGGTCGGCCAGGGCCTTGCTGACGATCACGGCGTTGGTCTCCGTATCGTGCGCGTCGAAGCTCCTCCCTTTGAGGAGCGGCGTCCCGAGCACCTCGAAGTAGGCCGGCGTCACCGTGCGCGACATGGCGGTATAGGTGCCGTCCGGCTTGTCGCTGTCGTGGTCCTCGATCGTGATGAACGAGCCTGCCCAGTCATCGGTCGGAATCGTCGAGGCCGCGATCGCGAGCTGCCCCACGCCGGGGACCGCCGAGATCCGCGGCAGGTAGTCCTGACGCACCATCTGCACGATCACCTGGTCGTCCAGGTACTTCCCGCCGCGCGGCTCCATGCGGAACGTCAGCAGGTCCTTCGGGCGGAACCCGAGATCCGCGCTGACCATCCGGAGAAAGTCCTTGGCCATCAGCACGGCGCCGACCGAGAGGGTCAACGCCAGCGCCACCTGGGCGATCACCACGCCGCTCTGGATGCGGTGCCATCCGCGGCCGACCGGCTCCATCTTCTCGTCCCGGCCGAGCGTCTCGGTGAGGCGGGAGCGGAAGCTGCTCAGGATCGGCACCATGCCGAACGCCACCCCGCAGAGCACCGCCAGGCCGACGGTCATCGCGATCACGTCCGGCTCCAGGCGGATCTGGATGAAGCTCGGGAACTGGGCGCCGCTCGCGGCGATGAGAGCGCGGGCGGCCCAGAGCGCGAGGAGAAGCCCGGCCACCGCACCGATCAACGAAAGCAGGATGCTCTCGGTCAGCAGCTGCCGGATGAGCCGCATGCGGCTGGCGCCCAGCGCGACCCGGATCGCCCACGCGCGCCGCTTGGCGACCGCCCGGGTCAGCAGCAGGCTCGCCACGTTGATGCAGGCGATGAGCAGGAGGATGCCGGCGCCAACGCTCAACAGGACCAGCCCGTTGCGCAGCTTGCCGAACCAGAACTCTTCGAGCGGCACCACCCTGGCGCCGAGCCCCTCGTTCGTGTCGGGAAACTCCTTGCCGAGCGCCGCGGTGATGCCGTCGAGCTGCTCCTGGGCCTGTTGCACGGACGCGCCCGGCTTCAGCCGCGCCGAGCCCGCGACCCAGCGGATGGTGCGGCTCGTCACGTAGGGCGGAATCGGCGGCAGCATCGAGGGGACCCAGAGATCGGCCAGGTCCGACAGCCCGCGAAACCCGCGCGGCCCGACGCCGACGACCTCGTACTCCCGGCCGTTCAAGTGCAGCTTGCGCCCCAGGATGTTCGGATCGGCGCCGAAGCCGCTCCGCCAGAGGTCATAGCTGAGCACCGTCACGAAGCGCTCCATCGGCGTCCTGTCCTCGTCGGGCGTGAAGAAGCGGCCCGACGTGGGCTGGAGGCCGAGCATCGAGAAGTACTCCGCGTTGACCAGCTCGCCCGAGAGCCGCTTCGACTGCTCCCCCTGCTCCAGGTTGAACGCGAGATTGGTCCACATCGACATGCTCGAAAAGACCGTGCTCCGCGCGCGCCAGTCCGTGAGCTCGATCTGCGACAGCGGCCACGGGGTGGCCTCCCCCTTCTCCTCCAGGCTCCCCTGGAGGATCACCAGCCGCTCCGGCTCCCGGTAGGGGAGCTCCTGCAGCAGGACGGAGTTGACGAGCGTGAAAATGGTGGCAGCGGCACCGATGCCGAGCGTCAGCGTGAGAATCGCGGCGATCGAGAAACCCCGGTCGTTGAGAAGCTGCCGCAGCCCGATGCGCAAGTCCTGCCAAAGTGTTTCCATGGAGGTACCTCTCCAGAGCGTCCAAGTTGTCGAAGGCCACCACCGCGCACCGGCGACACACGTCACCCCCACTAGATAGGAAGTGTGGGAGGAGAGGGGAACGGGACATGCCTTTCTCCCGTCAGGCAAAACCCTGAGCCCCAACCTGCGTACCTCAGAGCATGCATTCGCTAAGTTCCGACGGCTTCAGCCCGCTCCAGGGCGACTGCAACGACCGCTGGGCCGCGGTCCATCCCGGCGCGCCGGAGAGGCTTCGAAATGTGGACGACGACTGTGACGGCCGCGTCGACGACAAGGTCTGGCCCTGGCCGCTGGCGCCCTGGGTGGAGGGCGGCCCCGCGCAATGGCATGCTTATCTGTCCGCGATCTCGCGGTGCAGCCATGCCCGGGCGACCGCCCATTCGCGTTTGACGGTCGCGGGTGAGATCCCGAGCACCTCCGCCACCTCGGTGACTTCGAGGCCGGCGAAGAAGCGGAGCTCGACGACGCGGCTCTGCCGGGGATCGAGCTCTTCCAGCCGGGTCAGCGCCTCGTCGAGGGCGAGCAGGTCCACGTCCTGCCGCAGCGGCTCCTGCATCGCTTCGTCGAGCGGGAGCTTGCGGCCTCCCGAGCCGCGCTTGGCGGCCCGGTGCTGGCGCGCATGGTCCATCAGGATGCGCCGCATCATGCGCGCCGCGATGCCGAAGAAATGGGCGCGCCCCTGCCAGGCGACGCGCGTCTGGTCGATCAGCCGGAGGTAGGCCTCGTTGAGGAGGGCCGTCGGCTGGAGGGTGTGATCGGAGCGCTCGCGGCGCATGTAGCTCGCGGCCAGCCGCCGCAGCTCGTCATAGACCAGGGGCATGAGCCGCGCGAGCGCCTGCTCGTTGCCATCCCGCCAGGCGAGGAGGAGCCGGGTCACGTCCTCGCCCGGAGGGAGGCTGCCATCCGTCGTCGCTTCCATCGTTTTCATGAGGCTCTCCTGTCGTTGCGTCCGATCCTCGCGAGGAGCCGTTCCACGTCCGGCAGCACGTCTCCCGCCCCGCCGGCCCCTTGCGCGAGCTGCCCCGCCGCCCGCAGGCGCAGGAGCATGGTCTTCGTGTCTTCCAGGAGCTGGCGCGCCCGCCGGGCATCTCCCTGGCGCCAGAGCGCGCGGGCCAGCTCGGCGCGCGCGGCGAGGACCTCGACCATCCTGCTTTGATGCTCGCGGTTCGCAGGGTCCTGCGCGAGGAGCCGGCTGCCGAGGGTGGCCGCGGTGTCGAGATGCCGGCCGCCCTCGTCCAGGCGTCCGGCCGTGACCAGCGCCGAGCCGAGGAGCTGCTCCAGCGCCGTGGCCTGTGCCATCACGGCGACGCTCTGCGGCTGGCCGTCGAGGAGCTTCCGGCTCAGGTCCACGGCCTCGCGGTACCAGCCGACCGCCTCCGGCGCGCGTCCGGCCGACAGCAGAACGTTCCCCATCTGGCCGAGGCCGCCGATGAGATTGGTCGCGAGGCTCCGGTTCGCCGGATCGGCGGCCAGCAGCCGGCGCTCCATGGCGATCGATTCCAGATAGCGCGCCCGGGCGTCCTCGATCCGTCCCTCGACCTCGGCGCACCAGCCCGCGAGCTGCAGGGTGAGCGCGAGGCGCTGCGTGACGGAGGGATCGCTCGGCGCGCGCCGCGCGGCCCGCCGCCGGAGGTCGAGCGACTCCGCATAGCGCCGGCACGCCGCGGGATCGTCTCCCTGCGCGTCGAGCACGTCGCCGAGCCTCTCCAGCGTGGTGGCCTGGATCTCCCCGATTTTCGGCTCGCGGTCGCTCTCGCGCGCCAGGGTCTGGACGATGCCGAGCCCTCTCTCATAGAGCGTCCGGGCTCCCGCGATGTCGCCCTCGGTGTAGAGCCGGTCCCCCTTGCGGGAAAGAGCCAGCGCCGTGGCGAGGCGCATTCTGGGGCTCGCCGCGGGGTCGCGGCGGATCGCTTCGAACAGCGCGATGGACTCGTCGGTACGGGCGCTCGCGCCGCGCGGGTCGCCCAAGGCGTCCCGGACGTCCGCCGCCAGGATCAGGATGCTCGCCAGGGCGGAGCGGTCGTCCAGGGAGGCAGCCGGGCGGCCGGCCAGCCGCCGCGCCTGGCGCTCGGCGAGACGGGCGCGGGCCGCGGCGCGCGGGAGGTCGCCGAGGATGAGATAGGTCTGGGCCAAAACCCGGTTGGAGTCCGCCTGGAGACGGGCGAGCGACGGATCGGCGGAGCTCTTCTGTGCCTGGTCCAGGATCGCGGCGGCGCGCGTCACGAGACCCAGGCGGCTCTCCGTCGGGCCGCTCATCTGGCTCAGGCCCTCGGCCAGCTCATAGATCATCGAGTTGGCCGCCCGCACCGCGAGGTCGCGCTGGACGCGCGCCGCGCGCGCCTGCCAGACGATCCCGGCGATGCCCAGGATCAGGCTCAGGGCGACCGCTCCGGCGGCCGCCGCCGCCAACCGGTGGCGCCGCAGCAGCTTGCCCGAGCGGTACCACCAGCCGCCGCTCCGCGCCAAGACCGGGCGGCCGGTCAGGTAGCGTTCGAGGTCTTCGCTCAGATGCTCGACCGAGGCGTACCGGCGGGCCGGCTCCTTGGCCAGCGCCTTGAGGACGATGTTGTCGAGGTCGCCCCGCAGCTGCTCGCGGAGCTTCTCCGTGTCGCTGCCGCGGCTGAGGGTCCGGCTCGGGGGGAGCGGCTCCTCTTCACAGACCACCCGCTCGAGCTCCTGCGGCGTGCGGCCGGCGATGCGATAGGGCGGCCGGCCGCAGAGGACTTGGTAGAGGAGCACGCCGAGCGAGTAGACGTCGGACGAGGTCGTGATCGGCTCGCCCAGGACCTGCTCGGGGCTCGCGTAGTCGGGGGTCAGGAGACGCTCCCCGCTGATCGTCAGCCCCTCCGCGGGACCCGGCTCCAGGAACTTGGCGATCCCGAAATCCAGGAGCTTGGGCTCGCCCTCGCGGGTGACCAGGATGTTGCTGGGCTTCAGGTCGCGGTGCACGATCAGGTTGCGGTGCGCGTACTGCACGGCGGCGCAGATCTTGAGGAACAGGCCGAGCTTCCCGGGGAGATCGAGGCTCGCCTCGGCAGAGTAGCGGTCGATGGGCACCCCCTCGACGCGCTCCATGACCAGATAGGGCAGCCCTTCCTCGGTCGCTCCGCCGTCGAGCAGCCGGGCGATGTTCGGATGGTCGAGGCCGGCGAGGATCTGCCGTTCCTGGCGGAAGCGGGAGACGATCTCGGCCCGGTCGAGCCCGCGCCGGATGACCTTGATCGCCACCTGCCGCTCGAACTCCGCGTCGGCGCGCGCGGCGAGGAAGACCGTGCCCATGCCGCCGGAGCCCAGCTCCGCGAGCACGCGATAGGCGCCGATCCGGCGGCCGATCCACTCCTCGGTTCCGCGGTGCTCGATGAGACGGAACGCCTCTCCGGCGGCCGGCTCCGCCAGAAAGCTCTCCCCGATCCCGGACTGCGCGGCGAGCAGGGATTCGACCTCGCGGCGGACGGCCGGATCGCCGGCGCAGGCCTCGGTCAGGAAATCCGGACGCGCGGCAGCCGGGAGCTCGCGGGCCGCCGCGAAGATCTCCTTGACGCGCTCCCACGCCTCCCGGTCCATCGTTATCTCCAATCTCTTTCGAATCGCGTGAGCCCTCGCAATCTCGGCTTGCGCGTGAGTCGTCAGGAGCGGCATGGAGCCGTGACGCCACACTCAAGACGGAGATCACGATCATGATTCATCATGTGATTCGCCAAGCCGCCCCCCGCTTCGGTGGTTCCCTTCGGCCCATCGTCACCAGTCTTGGTGTACCCGCAGGCGCCATGCTGTTGAAAGGTGCCCTGGCTGTGGCCACGACCCTCGTGTCCTCTCCCGCAGCCGCCACGGTGGCGACTGCCGCCGCGGTCGGCTGGGCCATCAAACGGGTCTCCTCACGCGGTTAGCTCCACGGCCGGGCGCCTTCCGAGGGGCAGAGCGCCCGGCAGCCCGGCCGCGTACCCGGGCAGGAGAGTCAACAGAGCATCGAGCCTCTTCTCCCTGCCGGAGAGCGCGGATCGGGAATGTGCGGCGCGGGCGTCCCGCAAAGCCTCCCACGCGCCGGCCGCGGGAGTCCCCGGGCAGAGGGCGAGCCCGGCGGCGGCGAGAGCCCGGGCTTCCACGGCGATCAGGTTCTTCCGGTTTCTCCCCAACAGCTCCTCGGCCGCGGCGAGGGCCCTCGTGAAGGCTTCCGCCGCAGGCGCACCATTCCCTACGAGAAGATGCATCAGGCCAAGCAGGAAGTACGCCGGCGGGCGATAGAGCGGAACGTCGTGCCGCACGGCCTTCTGCACGGCCGTCCGCGCCTGCGGGAGCTGACCCGCGAGAAGGAAGGCCCGCGTCAGAGCCGTCTGCCCCTCGACCAGCAGCCTCGGATTGGCCACCTGCTCGCCGATCGCGGCCACCTTCTCGGCCGCTGCGATCGCCTCGGCGATCTTGCCCCGATCGGCCAGCGACTCCGCCAGGCTGTGGAGCGTGGTCCCCCAGGACAGGGGCTCCCGGCCGTCGAGCTGCGCGAGCGCTTCTTCGAACAGCGCCACCGCCGTCTCCTCGTCTCCCAGGGCGGCGCGGCAGTTGCCGACCGAGGCCAGGCAGCAGATCTCCTCGATTTCCAGATGCTTCGCACGGGCTTGGCGCAGCACTCCCTCGAGGAGCTCGAGCGCCCGGGCGCAATCGCCCGTCAGCTCATGGCACGAGGCACGGCCCAGGGTCGCCAGGATCTCGAGGTTGTCCCATCCCTCCCGGCGCGCCAGGAAGGCGGCCTGCTCAAACCGCGGGACCGCCCGGTCGAAGTCGCACATCTCGAGATAGCAACTGCCGAGATCCGTCAGCGCGCTGGCTTCGCGCTGTGGGTCGCCGGTCTCGGCGGCCAGGGCAACGGCGGAGAGCAGGCTCTCGGCGGCCGCCTCGCGCTCACCCAGAGCGAGTCTGGCATTGGCGACGTCGATCGCCGACATGGCCACGAGTTGAGGCGTGCGGAGGGAGCGCGTGATCCGGGAGTGGACGTCGATCAGCCGCCGGTACGCGCCGAGAGCCATCAGGTACGGGGTGACCTCGTGTGCCAGAAGCCGCGCCGCGGCGTCGTCACTTCGGCTCGCCGCGAGGAGCCGGCACGCGGCCACCGGGAGGTTGACGTCCTGGCTCTCCGCCACAACCGAGCGCAGGTTTGCCTGAAAGTACTCGACCGCGCGCTGCGCCGTCCGTTGCCACTCCTCCGCGAGCTCGGGGTCCGCGAGCTCGGGCTCCAGAAGGGGCTGGAGCAAGGCGGAGACAGAATAGCGCGGTCCGAGCAGCGGATCCTCGATCGCCTCCACCAGACCGGCCGCCGCCGCGCGATCGAGGTGGGGATCGAGCGCCAGACCCGCCGCCACCTCCTCCAGGACAGGCCGCTGGACCGGCCAATCGAAGGCCGAGAGGAGCGCGAGGAGCCGCCGTCCTTCGGGCTCTTGCCGGGCCACCCACTCCGCGAGCCTCAGCTCCTCGCGGAATGCCGCCGCGATCGGCTCCAGAGGCTCGTCCGCGGCCGCCGCCTGCATCCTTTCGAGCAGGCGCGGATTGCCCGCCGCGAGGGAAACTCCTTTGAAGCCCAGCCAACCCCCTCCGTCCTGCCGCTCCGCCATCCGTAAGAGCTTCTTATCGCGATCGGCGCCCCGTAGCGATTCGAGCGCCTCGACGTGCAGACGCTCCGGCGGCGGGACCTCGAATCGATAGCGGCAGGTGACGAGCACCCGGCTGCCGAAGGCGCTCTCGCGGATCGCTCCGAGGACGCTCCGCAGCGCCGCCAGCGCGGCGGGCTGGAGGACGGCGCGGCCGTCGGCCCGGATGTCGAGGTTCGGCTCGAAATCGTCGAAGACGAAGAGCGCGGGCTCCGCCGCCAACGGTCCCTCCAGGAGCCGGCGCAGGCGGGTCTCGAGCGGCAGGCGGCGGTCGTCGAGACGCTCCAGCTCCGCGGCGTCCTCGATCCGCCCGCGAAGCCCGGCGAGGAGGCTCTCCTCGTCGATCCTCCCGGCCCAGACCAGGCGGGACAGATGCGGCAAGCGCTCGCAGAGCCGGGCCGCCGCGCTGCTCTTGCCCAGACCGCCGAGCCCATGGAGGAGGAGCCCGTCGGCGGACCGCGGCTCCTCCGGAGGGCCCTTGAGCACCGCCAGGCTCCGCTGCAGGAGCCGCCGCCGGCCCACGAACTCCTCGCGCGAGCAGACCTCGGTGCGCCCGCCGCGGTCGTGGAGCTCCTGCCCGGCGCTGCGCGAACGGAACGGAGCCCTTCCCGGCGTTCGGAGCGGGGTCACCAGGGGCGACAGCGGCGTCCGGTCGGCATAGAGACGCAGCAGGTGCCAGTCGGGCCGGCCTTTCTCGTTCAGAGCGTGCCGGGCGCAGGCCACGGCCTCATCGATCCCGTCTCCGGCGGCCAGACGCCCATAGAGCACGGACGCGGCTTCGCTCGCCGCCGCATCGTCCACCGGCTGCGTCCAGCCGAGCACGGCGGGAGCGCCCGCCAGCACCAGGGCCTCGCACAGCGAAGGGCGCGCGCCCAGGTCCACGGCCTGCCCGGTCTCACAACCCGAGAGGAACAGGAGACGCGGCCACCGTCCGGCGAATGCGTGGGCGATGTCGGCCGCCGTGGCCTCCCGGCCGCGGCCGAGCTCGTCTTCCATCAGGAACGTCGGCAGCCCCGCGACGACCTCGGCGTGACCCGCGAGATGGAAGACGTCGAAATAATCTCTGGGGAAGGAAGCGACCGCTTCCTCCAGACCCTGGAGACTGCCGCTTTCCTCGACGAGCAGCTCGATCCGTTGCGAGCGCGTGGCTTTGAGGACGAGCCGCTCTTCGTTTTCGAGATCGAGAACGCCTGTGTCCTCGGGGGAGCAGGCCATCGACAGCATCCGGAGCGGGCGGTTGCAGGCGGTGGCGGTCCCGCCGGCCCGGCCGGTGCGGCAGACCGGCGTGAAGGTCCACAGCCGGCTGGCGCAGAGAAAGGAGCCGCCGTCGGCGAGCAGCTCCCAGGGGAGGTGGCGCAGCCGCTCCTCCACGTCGATGGCGAGCGCCAGGCTGGGGCCGTCCTGCCGCATCCGGCGCATCCAGCGCTCCGGTCCGTCCAGCCAGTCGTACAGGACCTGGCCGAGCTTCTCTCCGAAAGGGGCTTGATCCGCGGCCCCGATCAGATCCTCGATCGCGCTCCGCGGCAGGGTCCGCGTTTCGATCAGCTTCGTATCGGGCCCGAAGAGCCGGAGATCCCACTCCTCGGGAGTGCGGCCAAAGACTTCGAGGCTGAAGCTTCGCATCGGCTCTCCCCCCTTACCCCTGAGACCCCGGCGCACAGAAAAAGGTTGAGCGGTGGTAGCCTCCGCCCGCGTGGACACCTGGTCGCGCCGCCTGCCCTGGGAGCACTCGACGAACCGCCTGACGCGGGCGCGGGAGGAGCGGAGCGCCCGTGGGCTGCCGGTGATCGATCTCACGGAGACGAACCCGACGCGGGTCGGCATCGCCTATCCCGAGGAGGAGCTGGCCGAGCTGCTCCGCCGCAACGCCTCGCCGGTCTACGAGCCGCACCCGCGAGGCCTCTTAAAGGCCCGCGAGGCGCTCGCGGCCGCTCTCTCCACGCCGGGCGACCCGGTCGCGCCCGACGACCTCGTGCTGACGGCGTCGACGAGCGAGGCCTACGCGTACCTGTTCAAGCTGTTTGGTGATCCCGGCGACGAGGTGCTGACCACAGCGCCGTCCTATCCCCTGCTCGACAGCCTGGCGGCTCTGGAAGGGCTCGCGCTTTTCCATGTCCATCTCTCGCCCGGCCGGCGCTTCGCTCTGGACCCGGAGATGGTGGAATTCTTTCTGACGCCGCGCACCTGTCTCCTGGCGCTGATCCATCCGGGCAACCCCACCGGCGCCTTTCTCGCGCCGGGCGAGCAGTCGGCCGTGGCCGCCCTGTGCGCGTCCCGGGGATTGCCGCTGATTTCGGACGAGGTGTTCGCCGACTACCCTCTCGCCGAAGGTCCGCGCGCCGGTCCGGCGGCGGCTACGGGCGAGGCCCTGACGTTCTCGCTGGGCGGCCTCTCCAAGAGCGCCGGGCTGCCGTCCTGGAAGCTGGGCTGGATCCGCCTCGGCGGCCCCGCGGGCCTGCGCCGCCGGGCCGGCGCCGCGCTGGAGCTGATCGCCGACAGCTATCTCTCCGTCGCGACGCCGGTCCAGCGGGCGCTCCCCGGCATCCTGGAGCTGGCGCCGAGGATCCGGTCCGCGATCCTCGACCGGCTCCGGAGCAATCTCGCGGTGCTCCGCGCCGCGGTGGCTGGTCATCCAGGAATCGAGCTGCTCGAGCCCGCCGGAGGCTGGTCGGCCATGCTCCGGGTCAGCGATCCGCGGTCCGACGAGGAGCTCGCGCTGGAGCTGCTCGATCGCGCCGGCGTGCTCGTCCACCCCGGCTACTTCTTCGACTTCGCGACGGACGACTTCCTGGTGGTCTCGCTGCTGCCCGAGCCGGCGGACTTCGCGAAAGGAATCCGCCGGCTCGCCGGTGCTCTCGCGGCGCGGTGACCGGCGCCGCCCAGTTGCTCTCGAGGTCGTCATGCCCGCGGGCTTCCCCCGAAAGTTGTATCCTCTGTCCGTCTACCTATCTACAGGCCCACCGCGCTAGGCCCGGAGGTAAGCGATGGAACCGTTTCAACTTCAGCCGGTGCAAGGGCCGGGTCCTCTGCCTTGCCCAGCGGCCGGAGATGCTCCAGGGCCATCGAGCTCTCCTCTCGACGTCTTTCTGAGCTATGGCCATGAGGATTACGAGTGGGTCCATGAAAACCTCCTGACGAGCCTGCGGGACGCGGGGGTCACGGTCTACATCGACGACGACTTCGAGATTGGCAAATTCAGCCTCAAAGCCATGGAGGATGCGGTCGCACGCTGCCGCCATACGCTCCTCGTGTTAACGCCGGCATGGTGCGCCAGCCCCTGGGCAAACTTCGAAATGATTCTGGCGGCCACTCCGAGCCCGCTGGGCGGCCGGGTGCTGCCGTTGCTCCTCGAGACTTGCGAGCTCTCGCCCATGCTGGCCGCTCTCGTCTATGTCGATTTCAGGCTGCTGCGGCGGCGGAAGGAGGAATTCGCCAAGCTCCTGCGTGCGATCGCGGCGACGGCTCCCGCTCCCAAGCCCGTTCAAGGAGAGCCGGTCCGGCGCGGCCTCGTCGCGCTGACCGAGCTGATCCTGGAGCCGGAGGTCCGGGACGCGGTCGTCGCGTTTCGCCTCCATTTCCAGCGCGTCTGTGGCCGGATCGGCATCTTCGGCGCCTACAAGAAGATCCACGACCAACTGCACACTCTCCAGCTCCATTGCTACGACCGGATCGTCCAGGAGGCCAAGAGATTTCCCGGCGACGATCTGGCGGTCCGCAACCTGCGAGATCACGAGACCACGCTGCGTGGCACCATTACCGAGCTCCGGCACATCGAGCAGCGCGTGAGCTTCCCTGCCGGCGAGCTCTCCTGGATTCCGCAGTACCTCGAGCCGGCGCTCGAGGCCCTGCACACGGCCCTCGAGACCCGGGAGCCGAAGGGCCTCGGGCGCACGCGATCTCTGCTCAACCGCGTTCTGACACTCCGGCCTTCCGAGATCAATACCAGATTGAACGACATGGCGCGCGATCTGCCGCTCTCTGGGCTGATCGATGCGATGACGGTCGTGCGCGACAGGATGAGCAGCCTGGAGCTGGACCCCGAAAAGGTGCGGCGATTCGAGTCCGGCATCGAAACGCTGGACCGTCTTCGCGAGACCCTCGACTTCCTGGTCGCCGAGCACGATCGTTGGCAGGAAGCCGAGCAGGAGCTGCGGCTGACCGAGGAAACCTGGGATGGCACGATCGAAGGGATCACGGATTCCTGGTCGAAGATCCGCGAAACGATCGAGCCGATGACTGCAAACAATACCGAGCTCTGGGCCGTCCCCCTCCGTCAGGAAGCCGAGAGGCTGACCCGAGCGGTCGAGACGCAGGATCCAGAGGAAGCGGAGACCTGCTTCCGCAGCTTCCGTCGCGAGGCGGCGGCTCGCTTTCACCAGGTCGACGTGATGCTCAAGGATCAGTGTGACGAGCTGCATGAGGTGGACGAGCCGCTCGCTTTTCTTCTCGAGAGGATCAAATCATGATCGCCCCCGTGCTCTCTGATGACGCGGCCCTCCGATTTCCTTCTCTCGCCTCTCTACGGGTAGCTCATGGAGAGCTCCTCCGCCGGCAGCGGGAAAGCCCGGGGGCTCCCGAGCTCCGAGCCGATCTTGAAGCCTTGATCCGCCGCGGGCAGGCCACCGGCGCCCTGCTCGACGAAAACAAGGACCGCTGGGAAGCCCAGAGCATCCTCGACTACTGGGCGGCCTACCTCTTCCGGGCCGATCGGACGACGGTCGACGCCACGCTCGACGATTTCGATCCGGAGCTGGCGCCGGATCTCCGTCCCGAAGCCTGCCCCTACGTGGGCCTCGATCCCTTTCGGGAGAGCACGTTCGAGGTGTTCTTCGGCCGGCAGCGGATGATCCAAGGCATGCTGGACCGGCTCGCGACCGAACGGCTCCTGACCGTGATCGGCAACTCCGGCAGCGGCAAGTCCTCGGTGGTGCTGGGAGGCCTGGTGCCCTCGCTCAAGGCTGGAGCGCTTCCAGGGAGCGCATCCTGGCACTACCCTCCGCCCCTGGTTCCGGGACTGGAGCCGCTGATCAATCTAGTGCGCGCACTCTCACCCGCCGGCATGGATGTGGGGACGACCGCCGCCCAGGTGGAGCGGCTTCGGGAAGATCCTCGACGTCTCCTGGCGATGGCAAACAGAGAGGAAGGCCGGCCGTGCGTCCTGGTCGTCGATCAATTCGAGGAGCTCTTCACTCTTTGCGAGGAGGAGCGGGAGCGGCAGGTGTTCGTGGAGGGGCTCACGGCGCTGTTCCAGTCTCCAGGGCTGCGGCACACGGTGCTTCTGACCATGCGCAGCGACTATGAAAGCCAGGTGGCGCAGCTCGGGAGCTTCCAGGCCCCCTTCGAGCGCGCCAACGTCCGGGTGACGCCGCTGGGCTCGACCGAGCTTCGCGACGCCATCGTACAGCCGGCGGAGCTCAGAGGCCTCAAGTTCGAGGACGGAGTCGTCGATGCCTTGGTGCGCGAGATCCTCGGCGAGCCGGCCGGGTTGCCGCTCCTGCAGTTTACCCTGCTCAAGCTCTGGGACAGCCGCGAGCACAATCGGGTGACGTGGGAGGCGTATAGGCGGTTGGGCGGCGCCCGGATGGCCCTCGCCCAGAGCGCCGATCACTTCTATCACTCTCTCACCCCGCAGGAGCGCGTCACCGTGCAGCGCATCCTGCTGCGCATGGTGCGAACGGGCGAGCGGCTGGAGGTGACCAGCAACCGGATCCAGCGGAAGGATCTCTACCGTGGAGGGGAGGCCCCCGACTGGATCAACCCGGTGCTCGGCAAGCTCGTCGCGGCCCACCTGGTTCGCCTGACTCCGGGGGAAAGCCCGGAGGAGGATCAGCTCGAAGTAGCTCATGAGGCCCTGGTGCGGAACTGGCCGAAGCTGGTCGAGTGGCTCGAGAAGGAGCGGACCGAGATCACTACGCGCCGCCGTCTGGAGGCGAAGGTCGAAGAGTGGCTTCGGCTGAACAAGGAGGGCGGGCTCCTCGACGAGGTCCAGCTCCAGGAAGCCGAGCGTTGGCTCGCCAGCTCCTCGGCCCTCACCCTCGGCTACCGCCCGGAGCTCCCGGCGCTGGTCCAGGCCAGCCGTGAGGCGCTCGACGAAGCGAAGCGCAAGGACGAAGAGATCCGCCGGCGCGAGATCCGATCGAGCCGGATCTTTCGGTTTTTGACCGCAGTCATGGCCGTCCTCTTGATCCTTGTCCTCGGGGCAGGTTGGTTGGCGATCAGTGCTCAACACCATGCTCAGAGGGCCAAGGAGGCCGCCGCCGCTGCCCAACAGGCTGCCCTCACCGCCGATCGCGAGCGCGAGCAGGCGCAACGCCGGACCGCCGAACAGCAGCGGGATCTCGCCGCGCGTCAGGCGGTGCGGGAGAGAAAATTGCGCGTTCAGGCGGAAGCTGCGCTTCAGGAGGCCAAGACCCAACGGGATCGGGCCAAGAAAGCCGTGCGGGAGCTCCAGGAGCAGAAGGCTCTCACCGAGGTCGCACTGGTGGACGCCGAAAATCAAAAAAAGCTTGCCGAAGCCGCCCTGGTTGAGTTGCAAGAGCAGAAGCGATTGACCGATGAGGCCCTGAAGGATGCCCTGGATCAAAAAACACAGACGGCTCTGGCGCTCGCGGACGTTCAGGGGCAGAAAATTCTTGCTGACGCCGAGAGAAAAAAAGCCGAGGACTCCCTCGCCAAATATTTGGAAGAGAAGCGGCTCTCCGAAAGAGCACAGGCCCTGAACGCCGAAGCATACAAAGATCCCGCGCTCGTGCGCGCCGCGAACCGCCTCCTCACGAAACCCGTGGTTTTGAAGCTCGGGGAGCGTACCCGGCCGCTCCGCCTGGGATCGAGCATCGGCTCCCTGCAGGGGGTAGCTGGAAGCCTCTGCTGCGTTGTGAAGGACAGTGCGGGCCGGAGATACCTGCTGAGCCTCGGATCCGTCTTCGCAGGCATTCCCGGAACGCCCATCCTGCAGCCATCGCCGGTCGACGGCGGCACGATCCAGGAAGACAAGGTTGCCACTGTGTCCTACGTCAGCCGGGACAGAGTCAACCCTGCCGTCATCGCAAGGCTCGAGTTCAACGTGCTCGTCGACCCTCGGCTTCTTGGAATCGGCAGGATCCAAGGGATCGAGACGACGGTCTATCCGGGAGACAAGGTTCGACTCGTCGGGCGCCTTTCCGGCATCGTGGAGGGCAAGGTCATCCAAGTCAACGACCGGGAGATCGTTACCACAATCATCCCAAACCCCGGCGAGATCGGCGCTCCCGTCCTGGCTGAACCAGGCGACAACGACCTCATTGGATTGCTCTCCGGCAGCAATGCCCAGCAGCAAGCTGTCATCTTGCGAATCGGCCCGATCCTTCGAGAGCTGGGAGTCGTGCTGGTCGAGGACTGAACGCCCGACGGCCAACTCCGGCCCTTTGCGCGCTTCACGCCTCGAAGACGTGCTCCGTCTTCTTGGAGCGGGCCTTCCGCCGCAGCGTGTCCTCGATGATGATCAGGGTCTCGTCGGTCAGGACCACGTCGCCGCATTCGGGGCAGATGCCCGCCGGCACGCCGCGCAAGACGATCGATCGCTCCTGATAGATCACCGTATGGCTGATGCTCCCTGTCTCGTGCTCGCCGATACATCCTGGAGTGTGGCAACCCATATCGTGTCGTCCTCCTCGTTCCTGGGTAACGGTCCTGGACGGGCGGTTGATTCCCTGTTCCGGACACGCGGCCGTTCCCCGGGTAGAAATTAGAGCATCGAGCGTGCCAGCCCTCGACGGTGTTGCCGGCACGTTTTTAGCAACGGATTCAACGTCGCCTGCAACAGAGGAGGACGTATGAACAAAGCTCGCAAGCTGACCGGACTCCTGGCGCTCCTGGCGCTCTGCGCCTGCGCCTCGGATCGGGGGACCACAACCGGCACGACCGGCGAAGGGACGGGCGGCACCGGAACGACCGGCGCTGGCACCGCCAGCCAGGTCGACTGCTCCACGGTGCGGTGCGCCGCCTGCCCGACGGGCCAGCACCCGGCGCTGCAGCCGCCGGACTGCTGCCGCTGCATCCCGGATTGACCGCGGACCTGCCACGCGCCGCAGCAGATCGCGGAGAGACAGGGAGAGGAGAAGGAACAGCGGAAGCGAGGCTTGCACCAGGAAGCGGTTCCAGGTCACGGGGGCCAGGAACACGGGATTCGAATGGACCGTGTAGGCCCCCCAGACGATCACGAGAGGCGCCGCGAAACCCAGCAGAAGAGGCACGGAAACCGCGCGACGCCGGCCCCGCCAGCCTCTCCATCCCAGGAGGAGGACGGCCGGGGCCATCCACCAGAAATATCCCCAGACCTCCTGAAGGGACATCTCGCGCGCAATCACCCCCGCCATGACGGGGATGCGGGTGAAGACCTCGGGCCAGAAGTCCCCGAGGTCGAAGAAGCTCGCGTACTTTTCGTCGTGGCGGTTGGGAATCGCGGACTTCCAGGAGATGAACAGGGCGCAGGCCAGCACCACCGGGACCGCCGCCGCGGCCAGCCGCCGCCAATGTTTTTTCCATCCGAGGCCCAACCCTCCGAGCAGCAGCCCGGAGAAGGCCAGGAAAATTCCTTCGTTCTTGGTCAGCACGGCAGCCCCGAGAAGGAGCCCGGCCGCGAGGCCATCCAGAATCGACCGGCGCGCGGACAGCAGGAGCACCAGCCCGGCCCCGAAGAAACAGGCCAGCGGCAGATCGCTGTAGGCGCTGGCGGCTCCCCCCGCGGTCCAGACCGTGAGGGCCGGCGCGCTCACGGCGGCGAGGCTGGCGAGAGCGGTCGGCACCTTCCCGGCCCAGCGCCGCGCGCCATCCCCGAGCACCAGCAGAAACGCGGGGAGCAAGGCCGCGTAGAGCGCCCGGTACAACTGGCGGTCCTGCTCCGCCTTGAAACCTTCCTGGACGGCGACCTGGGCCAGCGGCAGGAGGATGGGATAGCGCGGGTGATCGATGTACCACCGCCAGTCGCGCAGCACCTCGGCGTCGACCGTCCCCTCGGCGCGGAGATAGATCGCCTGCGCCGACCAGATCATCCGGCTGTCCCAGTTCCCGACCGGGTTGGTCATCGCCTCGGCGAAGATCCCCAGACAGACAAACGCCAGAGCCGCAGAGACCACGGCCCAGCCGAGGGCTCTCCCAACGGGCCGGCGGACGGATCTCGCGGCACGTTCCTTCCGTTTCTCGCGGCGGAGCCACCGGGCCGCCAGCCCGGCGAGCGCCGGAACGGCCGCATCTCCTCGATGCTCTGTGTGAAGCTCTCGCCCCAGAAGCGGGTGCATTGCTCGAGGACCGTCTCCCCCGAATGCTCGGCCGCCCGGTCGAGAAACGTGCCGGCGTGCTTCAGGGCATCGGGCAGCGCAACCGCGAGAAATCCGGCGAAGAGAGTGAGTGCGAGGACGGAGAGGAGAGGGCCCACGAAGCGCATGTGGGGGCCATTTTAGACATTTCTCCGAGTTACGGGGCTCCGGTCGAGTCCTGGAGCGCGCCGCCATCGCCGCACGTCTTGCGCGCCGCATCGTGCGGGACGCAGACGGTCACCTCTCCGGCACAGCTCCCGCCCCGGCCGTCCACTGCGGTAAAGCCCAGGTGGTAGACGCGGCCGTCGCCCTGGCCCAGGCGGTCGGCGCGCACCTGGGCTGTGGACGTGCCGATGCCGGAGCCGTCCGGCGAGCTCTTGCGGGAGAGCGGCTCGTCCTGGCGGATCGAATTGATCGTGATCGAAACGGGATCGCCGTCCGGGTCGGTCACGCCGCGGACCGTGACCGGGCGGAGCTTGCCGTCCGGCGGCCAGAGAACAGCCGGGCTGGCGGTCGCGGCCGTGCAGACGGGTGGCCGGCCGGAGGGGGCGAGCTTGGCGGCGAAGCCGTCGAAGCCCTCGCCCCGGGTGGGTTGCAGCGCGTTCACGATCGGGAAGTCGGGCGACAGGGTGGTGCCGACGACCACGGCGTTGCCCTGATGGTCCGCCGCCACGTCCCAGCCGATCTCCCCCCAACTGCCGCCCAGCAGGGTGGAGTCGAGGATCGTCGCTCCCCGGGCATCGAGCCGGGTGGCAAAAGCGATGCTGCAGGGCTCGCCCGGATAGGCTGAGACGCAGGACGAGACGATCGGGTGGACGAGCGGGAAGCCGACGGATGAGGTGCCGCCGGAGATCCAGACGGCGCCGGCAGGGTCCAGGGCGATCCCCCAGCCACCCTCCCATTGAGGGCCGCCGAGGAACGTCGAAGAGATCAACGCGCCCCCGGGGCTCAGGTGAGTGGCGAAGGCGTCGTTCCCGCCTCGATAGGGCTGCAGGGCGCCGGCCGTCGGGAAGTCGGGAGACTCGGTCGAGCCGGTGACCCAGACGTGCCCGGCGGCGTTCGCCGCCAGATCCCAGACGTAATCCCCGCTGCTGCCCCCCAGATAGGTGGAGTAAAGGAGCGGCTTGCCGGACGGGTGGATCTTCGCCACGAAGCCGTCGATGGCCGGGCCGGGGTTGGCGCTCTTCAGCGCATGGACCGTTGGAAAATCGGGAGAATAGGTGTAACCGGCCACATAGGCATTCCCGGCGGCATCGACGCCGATCGCCCGGCCATGATCCGAGGAGCTCCCGCCGAGATAGGTGGAATAGACGAGCTCCGTCCCGCCGGGGCTCAGCTTCGCCACGAAGGCGTCCCAATAGAGCGCTCCGCGGGATGCGGAGATGGGGTTGACCGTCGGAAAATCGAACGAGTCGGTGGTCCCGGTCACGTAAGCGCTTCCCTGGGCGTCCACGGCCAGGCCCTCTCCGAAGTCGGTGCCGGAGCCGCCCAGCCGGGTGGAATACAGGAGGACCGAGCCGCTCGGATCGAGCTTGGCGACGAAGGCGTCCCCGGAGGCCCCGCCGGTCAGGTACAGGCTCCCCGCGGCGTCCACTGCGATGGCGCTCACGGCCATTCCTCGCAGGCCCCTGGCGTAGACCAGCGCGCCCGAAGGGTCCAGCTTGAAGACGAAGGAATCGGGAGGAGGCGGAGCGCCGGGCACGGGGAAGTCCGGAGACTGCGTGAGCCCTGCCACGTAAGCATTCCCAGCAGCGTCCACGGCGACCGCCCGCGCTTCGTCCGCACGGCTGCCGGCGAGGAACGTCGAGTAGACGAGATCAACCGCCTGAGCGGGCGGCACCCACCCCACGAGCCCTAATCCGGCGAGATAAAATACCACGAGACAGAGGGACCATCCGATCGTTCGCATGGAGCACTCCTGGAAGCAGTCGGAAGGTGATGCCGGGAAGGTGCACGTCGTAGCCCTTCACCCGGATTCTGCGCCTCCCTCGGGAGCGGGGCAAGCTCATGTTCCAAGAGCCAATTAGTTATGATCATTGCAGGCATTCCGCTGGGGGCACTGGCCCAAAATTGGCTCCGGGGATTGGAGGAGCCAGCAGAATCCGGAGAGGCGGTTTTCGGGAGCGTCCTGCTACGATCTGCGTATGTTCCGAATCTCGACGCCGGTTCTCATCGCCTCCCTCTGCCTCACTGCCGGCCTGCTGGCTTCCCGTCCTGCCGCCGGCCAGGGCTGAGTGCTCATCCGCCAGACCGCGCCCGTGTTTGGCGCGGCCAGCAAGCTGGTCCCCGAAAAGGGAGAATGGCAGGTGAGCCTCTCCTATCGCGGCCTCAAATCCGACACCCACTACAGCGGCACGGAGCGCCAGCGCCAGCGCGAGAGAGAAGGCACCTTCGTGATCAACACCCAGCAGGCGCTCGATCTCGGCATCTCCTACACCGCCAGCGACCGGCTGAGCTTCGCTCTCGGGATTCCGGTCATCAAGTCGTCGTGGGCGGTGCCGACGCCGATCCGCCCCGAGCCCGGGCCGCGCGCCAAGCAGGAGGCGAGCGGACTGGGCGACGTCAGTCTGACCGGGCGGTATTGGGTCTTCTCGCCCGAGAGCCGGCACAATGTCTCGCTGGGCCTGGGCATCAAAGCCCCGACCGGGGACCACAACGTCACCCAGAGATATCCCAATATCGACGGCACCAACTCGTCCCTCAAGGCTGTCGATCAGTCGGTGCAACCGGGCGACGGCGGCTGGGGCCTCCTGCTCGATGCTCAGGCGTTCCGTCCTCTCGGCAAGGCAACCCTGTTCGCCTCCGGCACCTATCTCGCGAATCCGCGCGACACCAACGGTACGCCGTCGATCATCGTCGGCTTGGGTTTCGCGAACAGTCCGGGATTCGCCCAGGAGGGTCTGCTGGTCAATTCGGTTCCTGACCAGTACCTTGTGCGGATGGGAGCCGTGATGCCGGTCGGCCAGACAGGGCTCGGCGTCAGTCTCGCCTATCGCGTCGAAGGATTGCCCCGCTACGACCTGATCGGCGACAGCCACGGCTGGCGCCGGCCGGGCTATGAAATGTTCGTCGAGCCGGGCCTCACCGTCTCGAAGGGCGGCTCGACCTGGTCTCTACATGTACCGATCGGCTTTCACCGCAACCGCGAGGCCAACCCATACAGCGGGCGGGAGGGCGATGCGACGTTCCCGGATTTCATTCTGTTGACGGGGTTCTCCCAGCGGTTCTGAAGCCAAGCGACTGAGCTTGACCCCGCCGGCCCGGCCGCATAGCCTGTGGCAAAGGGAGAGCGCATCCATTTGAGCCCGAACCCAGCATCCCCCGGAGCGGCCGTTGCCTGGCAGATCTTCTTGAGCTCAACGATCAAGGACCTGGAAGGCTACCGCCGCTCCGTGCAGGAGGTCCTGCTCCAGAAGGCCGAGGTCGTCGTCTTCCTCAGTGAAGACTGGCCGGGCGGGTATGACGAGACGGTCCGCAAGTGCAAGGCCCGCGTCGAGGGAGCGGATGGCTTCTTTCTGATGATGGGCTACTGGTATGGCTCGATCCCGCCGGGCTATGAGAAGTCGATCACCCACCTCGAATTCGAGTGGGCCTTCGGCAAGTGGGGACAGACACCCTTCCCGCCCATTGCCGTGTTCCGGCCGAAGCCCCAGAGCCAGGCCGACCAGGAACTGCGGACCGCCGCCGAGCCGCTGATCGCGCAGGGATACTCGCAGCGGCCTCAGCACGACACCCTTTTGCAGACCTTCCAAGGCCAGGTCCTCGGGTCTTGGCGGACGGTCCGCGAGTTCACGACGCTGCAGGACCTGCGGGAGTACAGCATCACCGCGTGCCTGATCTGGAAGGGACAGACTCCCCAGGCGGCGGCCCGGGGGGATGTCGCGCCCGCGTCCTCCGGAACGCGGTTGGCGGACGAGCAGCTCGGTCTCCTGGGCCGCAAGAAGCAACACGATGCCGCGGAAGGCATTCTGGCCGAATTGCCCGCCGACCCCGACGTTCCGGCGGCGTGCCTTCTCGTCTCCGGGAGCGAGGACGCCGGCCAGAGGGCCTTTCTCGCGGCGCTCCTGCGGACCCAGCCGTTCAAGAGCGCCCGCCCCTCCAAACCCGGCCGGCCGCCGCTCGACCATTACGACGCCGCGGTCCTGATCCAGTGGACGGCCAAGGTGCTGGGCATCGCCGGCGGCGCCGAGATCAAGACCCCGGAGGAGCTCGCCGGCCGGGTCGCCGCCGAGCTCAAGCGGCAGCCGCTCTGGTTCGCGCTGGACCAGGTGAGCCGCCTGAGCGGGGGGATCACCGTCTTCCGGGATTCGTTCTGGAAACCTTTCTATGATCGCCTGGAGGAGCTGCGCGCCACGCAACCGATCCCGCACCGCCTGATCGCGGTGGTGACGGAGTACTCGGGCGATTCCACGGCCTGGGAAGCCGCGGTCTGCGGTCCCGATTTCGACGCGGAGCCGGCGGACTTCTCGAAGCTCCTGCTCCTTCCCACGCTCACGAATTTCACGCGCAAGGACGTGCTCCTCTGGCTCGGAAAGATCAATCTCCCCGAGGACCGGCGGGCCCAGCTCGCCGACAGCGTCCTGCAAGACGACCAAGGAAAACCCGACGGGACCCCTCTGCGGGTCGTCGACCGGCTGCAGCGCCAGTCTCTGTGGCCCGAGGACGAAGAAAATGACTGAGACCCTGTACACCGGCAAAGGAACGGATTTCTACGTGGCCCAGGACAAGGTGGCCGACATCGTCAACCTGGCGGTCGCCCTCGGCCGCCCGCTCCTGGTGGAGGGGGAGCCCGGCTGCGGCAAGACCATGCTCGCCTACTCCATTGCCGCAGAAAAGGGGCTGGGCGAGCCGGTCAAGATCTCGGTCAAGAGCACCACCCGCGCCCAGGACCTGCTCTACCGGCTCAACGCCCTGCGCCGTCTCCAGGACGCGCAGAGCCGGGACAACCAGCGCGCCCAGTTTCTCTATCCCTATCTTTCGCTCGGACCCCTCGGACAGGCGATTCAGCGGAAAGAGCCCTCCGTCGTCCTCATCGACGAGGTCGACAAGGCGGACATCGATTTTCCCAACGACCTGCTCGACGTGCTCGACCGGTTCTCCTTCCAGATCGAGGACCTCCCGCCCGAGGAGGAGGCGCTCTGCCGCGAGGAAAAGGGTTTTGGCAGGACGGTCCAGGGAGAGCCCGGCAAGCACCCGATCGTGGTGATCACCAGCAACCGGGAGAAGCGGCTGCCCGAGGCATTCCTGCGCCGCTGCCTCTACATCCGCCTCCGCTTCCCCGAAAGTACCGACGAGCTGCGGGACATCGTCCGCAAGAACACGAAGCTCACGGAGCAAGAGCTGAGCGAGGGTGTGCTCCGCGCCGCCACGCAGTCCTTCCTCGCCGTGCGCAGCACCGCGGTCGGCAATACGCAGAAGCCGCCCAGCACCGGCGAGCTGATCGATTGGGTGAGGATCCTCCATTGGAAGGAAGAGACCGAGGAGAGCCTGGCCCAAGACCCGGCTCTGCCGCCGCACTGGGAAACCCTTTTCAAGACGATGAACGATCTCGACACCTACCCCGGCCTCGCGCAGCGCCGGCAGGTCTGAGCATGGAACCGGAGCTGCCCCTCGAAAGGCTCTTCCTGCACCTGGTGAACGACCGGGGCTTTCCGCTCACGGTCCGGGACTATCAGGACGCCCTGCGTGCGCTCGCCATGGGCTATGGCGGACGCGACCGGCAGAGCCTGCTGCGGCTCCTCGAGACGCTCTGGGTGCGGACCGAGGAAGAATCGAGGCAGCTCAACCTGCTCTTCCGAGAGATCTCCGTTCCTACCGACGAGGAGATCGCCGCCTTGCTCGGGGGCGAGCCGCCTCCGCCGCCGAAGCCCAAGGAGGACACGGACAACGTCGTCCAGGGAGAAGCGTCCGGTGAGCCGGCGCAGGTCCCACAGATCCAGTTTTCCGCCTCGACGCAGGCCGGGCTCGGCCTGCCTCAGGCCCAGGTCGCCCCTTCGGGCCGGGAGCCCTTCATTCTCCACCCCCGGCCGCCGGTGAGCCTGCGGTCCCTGATCGTGACCTGGCGGAGGTTCCGCCGGGCCATACGTTCCGGCCCGAAGGTGGAGCTGGACCTCGCCGCCACGATCGCGGAGCAGTCCAGGCGCGGCTACCTGACCCAGCCCGTCCTGGTGCCGTCGCGGCGCAACCTGGCGCGGCTGGTGGTCCTCGTGGACGCCAGCCCGAGCATGGCGGCCTGGCGCTCCCTGCATCCCGCCCTGGCGGAGTCTCTGCGCGAGGGGCGCCTGGGCCTCGCCGCTCTCTACTTCTTTCACAACGTGCCGGACGAGCATCTCTATGAAACCGAGACGCTGACCGGAGCCGTGCCCGTCGGAGAGCTCCTGGAGCGGCACGCCGGCAGCACGCTCCTGATCGTGAGCGATGCCGGCGCGGCCCGCGGCCAGCGCGACCGCGAACGGATCGAGAGCACGCGGCAGTTCCTGGATCGGGTCTCCGGCTCCTGGCAGCCGGTCGCCTGGGTGAACCCGATGCCGCGGCGCCGCTGGAAGGGGACCTCGGCGGAGCGGATCGCGCGGTTTTCGAGCCTCACCATGACCGAATTGAACGAGGACGGCCTGATTCAGGCCATCGATCTCCTGCGAGGCCGCCGGAGCGCCTGATGCGTCCCCTGGAAGCCTATGAAAACGTGATGCGTTTCGCCGCGGAGCGGGGCGAGCCCGCGCTGCGCCTGGCCCTCCATGCGGCCGTGCCCCAGAGCTTCCGCCCGGGATTCCTCCACCTGCTCCGTTTGAACTTCATCCGCGAGGCGTCCCACGAGACCGAGGCCGACGTCCTCCTCGCCCCGTTCTGCGAAGACATCGGCGGCGGCTACTATCAGTTCGATCCGGAAGCCCGGCGCCTGCTCCTCGATCAGCTCGATCCGGCCTATCCCGGCGGGAAAGTTTCGCGTGTGCAGAGAGTCGCGGATTTCCTGGCGACCTACATCGAGAGCGAGCGCGGCCGGCTGAGCGCGGAGCAGGACCGTCTCGCCGAGGATTACCTGGCCATCCAGGGCTGGGTCGCCCTCGCGTTCCTGCAACCCGAGACCGCCGCCATGCAGCTCGCGGCCGCCCTGGACCAGGGCACGCAGGGCGAGGTCGCCGCGCGCGTGCAGTTCAGCGGCCTCGCGTCGGCGTTGTCCGTGCCGCTCGTGAAGTATCCGACGCTGCTGACCTACGCGGCCGGAATCGAGGCCATGGAACAGGGGCGCGCCGACGACGCGGCGAGCCTGCTGGAGCGGCTCCCGGATGAGGAGATCCGGATCGGAGGAGTGACGCTGCGGTCTCCGCGGAAATTGCTGGCGAAGCCGGACGGCGAAAGAGAACAGAGGACGGAGAACGCCGCGACACCCAACAGATATGGGAGCTGTTTCATCAGCTATAGGGATAAAGATCAGGATTTCGTCGACTGGCTCGGTCCGGTGCTTCAGGCTCGTGGCGTTCGCGTCTGGACGGCCGATCATTTCTCGCCAGAGCAGCCCGTTCAGTCGAGGACCGTCGAGGGCATGCAATCTACCGATACGTTCCTGCTGGTGCTCTCCAAGAACTTCCGTTTAAGTTCTAGCATGCTTTTTGAAGTCGATCTCGCTCAGAGCGCCGGGCGCCCGATTATCACTCTCATGATCGATCCTCCTCAAGAGGTCCTGGGATCGGACGTCCCGGTGACGACGGCGATCGACTTCAGCCAGCGGGAAAATTACGAAAGGAGTCTCGCGACGCTCCTTGAGCTCCTCGAAGCCACCGCCGGAGCCGCGCCGCCCGTCCCTCCGGCCGTCGAGGAACCGGCACAGCCCGAGCCCCCCATCGAGCAGGAGCCTCGGGAGGTCAAACCTGGTTTTATCTTTCTCAGCTCCTCCCGCGAAGACGCCGCGTTCGCCCAGGACCTGCGCATAGAGCTCAAGCGGGCCGGCCTCAGGGTCTGGGGGGAATTGGTTATGTCGGAGATGATGGAGGACACCGAAGGCGAAAGATCGAAGGAAGCGATCGAGCTGAGCACCGTCTTCGTGGCCCTGCTGTCCCGGCATACGCTGGACCCGAGCCGGCGGTTTTTCCGGGGCGAGCATGCCTACGCGGCGAGGATCTTCAGCGAACGAGGCCCTTCCAGCTTGGTGATTCTTCCCGTGGTGCTGGACGACACGAATCTCAGCGAAGCCGGGCTGCCGGACCTTTTCTATGAGATCAATTGGTTCTACCTGCGGAACGACGAGGATCGCCGAAGGCTGGTGGAGGTGCTGCGGGAGATCGTCCGGGAGAGAGGTGTGCCTCCTTCAAACCAGCCTTTCGCCTAGACCTGGCCAGGCTCTGAAAAAACCTGTTCCGCAGCGCCTCCTCCGCTGTCTCAAGGAGCAATGGGATGCCTGCGCGCGCCTCTCCCAGAGGCCGCGGCATCCTCCATGGCTCACGACAGGCGCAACCCGAGGAGGACTCATGCCTGCGAGATCTCGACTTCCACGCCCCCCTTCTCCCCGTCTCCGCCGCAAGCTTCTTGCTCCCGTCAACCTGATCGTCTTCATCTGCCTGCTGCTGGTCCTCGGCACCCTCGTCCGGCAGGTCGGGGCCCAGGCCGCTCACGCCGACCTCTCCGCCCCTTTCGAGCGCCAGGTCCTGGCGCCGGCTCTCCCCGAGGCCCCCTTCCACCTCCGCTTCTTCTCGACCGCGGTCAAGACCGATTCGCGGGGACGGATCCTCACCGGCCCCACGGATGATCCGGTCAAGAACCTGGTGGGCGCGGAATCCGTCGGCCAGCGCGCCGGGCTGGAGCGCTTCACCAAGATCCTGTTTGGAGCCGGCTACATCGACGGGCGCCCCGATCCCGGCACGCGGATCGATCCCAACGATCCGCAGGTGAGCAGCGGCAGCCAGCACTGGCCGTTCATCCCGCAACCGTTCCGGAGCTGGCCGACCTCGCTCGCCCTGACCCCGGACGGCGGCAAGCTCTACGTCACCCTTCCCGGCCGCGAGGGATACCCCGACTGGCGGGTCGCCGTGGTCGACACCGCGCTCCGCCGCGTCCTCGGCTGGATCGACCTGCGCCCGGCCGGACAGATGAGCCAGACCAGGGGCACCCGTCCCATGGGGGTCGCCGTGGCCCCGCTCAACAGCCGCATCTATCCGGTCCCCTATGCCGTGGTGGTCCACGAATACGCGAGCTTCGCCAGCGTGATCGACACGGCCTCCGACCAGGTGATCGGCGAGTTCCGCACCGGCTTCTACGGCGAGGACCTGGCGTTCAACGCGGACGGCACGCGCCTCTACGTCACCGACCGGTTCAAGGACCAGGTGCGCGCCTTCCGGGTCGATCCCGGCCCGTTCTTCACCCAGATCGCCGAGATCCCCACCGGGACAAGCGAGCTCGAGCGCACCAACCCGCGCGACCTCGCCCTCTCGGCCGACGGCTCGAAGCTCTACGTGGGCAACACCCTCGGCCACACGATCGCGGTGATCGACGTGGCCAACGACGCCAACCGCCTCCTGAAGACCTTGCCGGTCGGCGGCCTGGTGACCGACGTCAAGGTGGCCGGCCGGTGGGGCTTCGTCTCCGGGCACGAGACGAACACCGCGCTCAACCAGCCGGAGACCGGCCATGG
>Ga0126309_10000033_pt1 | contig 44880 bp, 47 predicted proteins | sample Plot56_FD_92541 | JGI IMG/M metagenome (GOLD analysis project Ga0126309, IMG submission 92541) | Serpentine soil microbial communities from UC McLaughlin Reserve, CA, USA - Plot56 | ecosystem: Environmental > Terrestrial > Soil > Grasslands | place: USA: UC McLaughlin Reserve, Lake County...
CCCTGCCCGAAGGCGGCGACGGGCCGCTCTATCAGGAGACGTAGTCCGACATCTGACATCTGACATCCGGGTCCGTTCGGATGTCGGACGTCGGATGTCGGCGATCCTACGCGGCCTTCCGCACTTCCACCCCATACGGCAGCTGCATCGCCTCGGGCGGGAGCAGGGTGTTGCTCGGCGGCCTCGGCGGGGCCGAGACCCACTCGCCGCAACCGGACAGGGCGGCGTTGAGGCTTCGGGCCAGGGCGCTCTTGGGCTGGGACTGCTGCTGCTGGTCGAACAGCTGGGCCATGGGTCTCCGTTCGTCGCTGCCGGGACGAGGGGAAAGCTTGGCGCCTCCGTCGGTCGTCAATCGGGCAGGGGCCGCGAAGAAGCCCCAAATTGCGGAAGGAGCGGGCCGGCGCGCAGCGCCGGCCCGCTCCTCGCTCAGGTCAGCGGATGACCGTCACCCAGAGTCGCGGGTTTCGGAAGATCGCCGTCCCGCCGCCCTGCTTGGCGTACCGGAGGCTGAACGTCCGCACGCCCGAGCCGGCCGAGTAGACCAGCCAGCCGCCTCGCAGGTCGCCGCCGGCGCCGTTCTGAGCGCCCGGTCCGGGCGTCGTGAACCGGTTCTCGAACGCATTGCTGCCGGTCGCCATGATCGTCGGCGAGTTCGCGAGCGTCCCCGGCTCGAAGAGGCGGACCTGGGCCTCGTTGTTCGTCCCGGCGCCGGTGATCCGCATGGTCACCTCGGCGAAGATGGCAACCAGAGCGCCCTTCGGCACCTTCACGGTGACGTGAGGGCCGCCGAGGTCGGCCGGCGCGGTCGACGTGGTCGTCAGCTCGGCGGCTCGCGCCCCGAGCTTGGCCACGTTGAGCTTGAACGGGTCGACCGAGTTAGGGGCGAGCTTGCGGACCTTCACCGCTCCCGACCGGATGTCGCTCGTTCGCACCGCCCCCTTCGCTATGTCATCGGACCGCACGCTGTTCTTGCCACGCAGCGCGGTCGCGGTCCCGCCGAGAGCGGCGAACAGCGCCACCAGGGCGATGATCATCGCCGGCGACGGCCGCCGCCCGCGGAATGCCTTGGTCAGGTTCATCTGTCCTCCTCGCGTCCGTGCATTGACCCCCTGACAGAGGCAACACTCCCCGACCTCGTCGGTTTCGGGTATCCGAAGTTCGTCCAGTGCAGGGTCAGCCGGAGGCGGCGAAGCCCTCGACCAGGCTGGCGACCCGCGCGGGCTGGTCGACCGGGACGAACGTGCGGGCGTCGGGAATCCGCTCGAGCCGGGCGTCGGTGAAGTCCCGCGCGAGTCGCTCGCCGTACTTCACCGGGAACACGCGGTCCTCCGGCGCCCAGGCGACCAGCACCGGCTTGCCGAACTCGACGAAGCGCGTGGCCGCCTCGAGCGTGTGGCGCTTGTTCATTCCGCCGAGGAACCTGGCGGCGTCGCGGCGGACTCCGGCGTCGGTCCGGACCGGCGTGGTCCAGCCCTCGAGCACCTCGGCGTCGACCGCGGTCCTGGAGAACGGGCGGAAGGCGGCTCGGCGGGCGGCCTCGAACCGCATCGGCGCGACCATCGCGGCCATCACGCCGGGCACGGTCGCGACCCGGGGCAGGAAGCCGAACGGCTTCGGCGGGAAGTTGTCGTAGCAATCGCAGTTCGTCAAGACCAGGCGGCCGACCCGCTCGGGCTTCCTGGTGACCAGCACCTGGCAGATCGCCCCGCCGCTGTCGTTGCCGACCAGGGTCACGTCCTCGAGGCCGAGCTCGGCGAGGAAGGAGTCGATCAGGTCGGCCATTCCCGGCGGAGAGAGGTCGGCGTCCGGCCGCATCGCCCTCCGGTGGGACCCCATCGGCCAGTCGGGGAGGATGCAGCGCCGCGAGGACGAGAGCTCCGCCGCGACGCCGTCCCAGAGGTGCCCGTCGACGAGGAGGCCGTGGACGAAGACCACCGGCGCCCCCTCGCCCGCCTCGCGGTAGCTGATCGGACCCTGCTGTAGCTCCGCCTCCCGGCGCTGAAATCCGTCGTTCACGGCACCCTCCTCGCGTTTACATACAGACTGTACGTAATTACCATACAAACCGTATGTCAGTCAAGGACGACCGGCCGCGACGGGGTCGGCAGGCGGAGCGCTCGGAGGCGACGAGGTCGGCGCTGGTCTCGGCCGCCCGCGGATTGTTCGGCGAACGCGGATACGCCGACGTCGCCGCCGAGGAGATCGTGCGCGCGGCCGGCGTCACCCGGGGCGCCCTCTACCACCATTTCGGCGGCAAGCGGGAGCTTCTGGAGGCCGTCTACCGGGAGGTGGAGGAGGAAGTCACCCGCCGGATCGCCGAGCGCGTCCTCGAGGAGTCGGCGGCCTCTCCGCTGGCGGGCATGAGGCGCGGCGCCGCGCTCTTCATCGAGGTCTGCGCCGAGCCGGAGGTGCAGCGCATCGTCCTGCTCGACGCTCCGGCCGTCCTCGGCTGGGACCGCTGGCGGGAGATCGCCGCCGAGTACGGGCTGGGGCTGATCGAGGGCAGCCTGACGGCGGCGATGGAGGCGGGAGAGCTGCCGCGCCGCCCGATCGCGCCCCTGGCCCACGTGCTGATCGGCGCCCTCGACGAGGCGGCGATGTACGTCGCCAGGGCCGATGACCCCGCCGCCGCCCAGGCCGAGGTCTACTCGGTCCTCGAGTCGCTGCTCGCGGGGGTCGCCGAAGGCCCCGGGCTAGAATCGTTGCGATGAAGACCGAGATCCATCCCGAGTACGTCCTCGCGAACGTTCACTGCTCCTGCGGGAACCAGTTCCACACGCGGTCGACCAAGCCTGATCTCCACGTCGAGATCTGCTCGGCCTGCCACCCGTTCTACACCGGCAAGCAGAAGCTGGTCGACACGGGCGGCCGCGTCGAGAGGTTCCAGCGTCGGGCCGCCAAGCGGGCCAAGGCCGGCAAGTAGGAGATGAGCCCAGAGGGGGGCTCCTCGCAAGAGGTGGTCGACGGGGCGTCACCCGTCGATGAGCCACGCATGCCCGACGGCGCCCTGGTCGCCCGCAAGGACGCGCCGATCGGCGGCCAGGCCGTGCTCGAGGGCGTGATGATGCGCGGCGTCTCGATCTGGGCGGTGGCCGTGCGCACGCCCGACGGCGCCATTGACGTCACGTCCGAGCCGCTCGTCTCCTGGGCGAAGCGCCACCGGCTGTTGCGGTTGCCGGTCATCCGCGGGGTCGTCGCCCTGGGCGAATCGCTGAAGATCGGCTTCAAGGCCCTCGCGATCTCGGCCAACGCCCAGCTCGAACCCGAGGAGGAGGAAGAGATCGGCGGCTGGATGTGGGGCCTGACGATCGCCCTCTCGCTGGTGCTCGCGATCGGCCTGTTCTTCGTGATCCCGGTCGGCGCGACGAGCCTGATCAAGGACTGGCTCGGCTCGGCGCTGTTGTTCTGGCTCGTCGAGGGCGTCCTGCGGACTGCGATCTTCATCGGCTACATCGTCGCGATCAGCCGCCTGCCCGACCTCCGGCGGGTCTTCGAGTATCACGGCGCCGAGCACAAGACGATCTCCACCTACGAGGCCGAGGACAGGCTCGTCCCCGAGCGGGCCAAGCTGTACTCCCGCCTCCATCCGCGCTGCGGCACCAGCTTCCTGTTGATTGTGATGGTCCTGGCGATCTTCGTCTTCGCCCCGATCGGGTTGCCGGCCTGGTACTGGCTCGTGCTCTCGCGGATCCTCGGCGTCCCCTTGATCGCCGGTCTCTCCTATGAGGTGATCAAGTGGGCGGGCAAGAACCGCCGCAAGCGCTGGGTGCGGGCCCTCATGTGGCCGGGGCTGATGCTCCAGAACTTGACCACCCGCGAGCCCGACGAAGAGCAGCTCGGGGTCGCGATCGCCGCCCTCGACGCGGTCCTGGCCGTCGAGAACCCCGACGCGGCCGACGAGCAGCCGATCGAGATCGTCGCCTAGCGGTTTCGGCGCGGCGGGTCCTGTCGTCGATCTGGAACCACCACCCCTGCGGTACGGGCGTTCCTCGGGGTGTTCCCCCAGATCGACGCCACCCGCCGCGACGCCGCCTCGGTCGACGTAGCTGACTTGGGTACCTGCCCGTGCACGTCCTGACGGTCCGACGTCAAGCGTCACAATCCCTCCCGTGATCCGGGCGCTGATCGAGCAGATCGAAACGCGGCACGCCGACCTCGAGCGGCAGATGTCCGACCCCGAGGTGATCGCCGACCGCGACCGGTACGCCGGGGTCGGACGCGAGTATCGCGACCTCCAGCCTGCCCACGCGCTGGCCCGCGAGTACCTGACCCTGCGCGACGACCTCGAGGGCGCCAGGGAGCTGCTCGCCGAGGACGGTGAGGACCCCGAACTGCGCAAGGTCGCCGAGGAGGCGCCCGCCCGCCTGACCGACCTCGAGGAGCAGATTCGGCTCGTGATGGTCGAGCGCGACCCCAACGACGACAAGAACGTCCTCGTCGAGATCAGGGCGGGGACCGGAGGCGACGAGGCCGCCCTCTTCGCCGGCGACCTCTTCAAGATGCTGACCCGGTACGCCGAGGAGCGCGGGTTCAGCACCGAGATCCTGTCCGCGTCGCCGGCCGAGGTCGGCGGGTTCAAGGACGTCACGGTCGGCGTCCGCGGCGACGGCGCCTACTCGGTCTTCAAGTACGAGGGCGGCACACACCGCGTGCAGCGGGTTCCCCAGACCGAGGCTCAGGGACGGATCCACACGTCCACCGCGACGGTCGCCGTCCTCCCCGAGGCCGAGGACGTCGAGGTCCAGGTCGACCCGAGCGATCTCCAGATCGACGTCTACCGCTCCTCCGGCCCGGGAGGCCAGTCGGTCAACACGACCGACTCGGCCGTGCGGATCACCCACAAGCCGAGCGGGATCGTCGTCTCCATGCAGGACGAGAAGTCCCAGCTCCAGAATCGCGAGAAGGCGATGCGCGTCCTCCGCGCTCGGCTTTACGAGCAGTCGCTTGCCGAGCAGCAGGCGGAGATCGCCGCCGACCGGCGGGCCCAGGTCGGCACCGGCGAGCGCTCGGAGAAGATCCGCACGTACAACTTCCCACAGGGCCGCGTGACCGACCACCGGATCAAGCACACGTCCCACGACCTCGAGGGCGTGCTGGCCGGTCGCCTCGACGAGTTCACCGAGGCGCTGGCGGCCGAAGAGAAGCGCCTGCGCCTCGAGGCGCAGGCCTCGGGCCAGGCCTGACGGCGCAGATGGCGGTCTCGACCAGCGCCGGCACCGTGCGTGAGGCGTTGTCCTCGGCGGCCGACGCGCTGGCCGCCGCCGGCGTGCCGGATGCGCGGCTCGACGCCGAGGTCCTGCTCGCCGCGGCGACCGGACGGCAGCGCGCTGCCCTGACCGCGGAGCTCCAGGCGCCTGTCGCGGCCGCCCACGCCCGGGCCTTCGGCGGCATGGTTCGGCGCCGGCTCCGGCGCGAGCCCGTCGCCTACATACTCGGGCGCCGCGGCTTCCGCCGGATCGAGCTGGCGGTCGACCGGCGCGTGCTCATTCCGCGGCCCGAGACGGAGCTCCTGGTCGAGCTGGCGGCTGAGCTCGAGCCTACGCGCGTCCTCGATGTCGGCACCGGGTCCGGCGCCGTCGCCCTCGCGATCGCCGACGAGCTGCCGCAGGCGACCGTGGCCGGCACCGACACCTCGGCGCCGGCCCTGGAAGTGGCGACCGCGAACGCGGCGCGGCTCGGCCTCTGCGGCCGCGCCTCCTTCGGAGCCGGGACCGTGCCGGGCGGGAAGTTCGACCTCACGGTCGCCAACCTTCCCTACGTCGCCGAGCGGGATTGGCCGGGTCTCCAGCCGGAGATCCGCGAGTGGGAGCCGCGCGAGGCGTTGCTCGCCGGCCCGGACGGGCTCGATGCCTTCCGCGAGGTCGTGCCGCTCCTGCGCTCCCCCGCAGTGGGCCTCGAGGTCGGGGCGGGGCAGGCAGACGCCGTCGCCGCCCTCCTCGAGGCGGCCGGCTACGGCCACATCGAGCTGCGTCGCGACCTAGCGGGGACCGAGCGGGTCGTGGTCGGACGGCGATGACGCAGGTCATCCGGATCGACCGTGAGGGCGAGCAGGCGGCCCGCGAGGAGCTCGAGGCCTGCATCCTCGCCGGCGGCGTCGCAATCTTCCCCGCCGACGGGCTCTACGGTCTCGCCGCCGACCCGGCCAGCCCGGCGGCGATCCGCCGCATCCACAAGCTGAAGGGACGCCCAGCTGGCAAGGCGTCGGCGGTCATGTACTTCGACCCGTTGGCGATGCGCGAGCTGATCGGCGCGCTCGGCCCGCGCAGCGCCGAAGCCGTCGCGGCGCTCCTGCCCGGGCCGGTCACTCTGGTGATAGCCAACCCAGAGGAGCGCTATCCGCTCGCCTGCGGCGACGACCCGCGGAAGCTCGGCGTCAGGCTGATCGAGGGAAGCCTCGCCGGCGCCCGCTGCCCCGTCTTTCAGACCAGCGCCAACCTCTCCGGCGATCCGCCGCCGGCCGAGTTCGGCGAGGTCGGCCTGTCGCTCGTGCGCTCGGTGGACCTCGCGATCGACGGCGGCAAGCTGACCGGAGAGCCGTCGACGGTGGTCGACATCAGCCGGCTCGACGAGGACGGCAGCTGGGAGGTCCTGCGGACCGGCGCGCTGCCGCGCGACCGGGTCGCGGCCGCGCTCGACGGCGGCTAGGCGGTCGCCGCGCCCGCCTCCTCGAAGCTGCCGTACAGCTCGAGCCGGGTCAACTTCTCCTCCTCGACCGTCGCCAGCAGCACGACCTCTTGGGTGAACTCCAGCCCGGTGGTGCGACCGCGGGCCATGAGCCGGCTCCTGATCGCGACCTGGTCGCCCAGCGAGCGCATCTCGCCCGGCTCGAGACGGACCTCGTCCATCGCCTCGTAGAAGCTGTTCCACCAGCGGCGGATTCCATCGTGGCCTCGGTAGGTGTCGGGCTCGGCCGCGAACTCGGACGGCGTACGCATCTCGAATTGCTCCGAGACCACCGGAAGTGTTGCCTCGACGCCCTTCTTCGCGAGCGTGTCGAACAGGCGCCGCATCAGGTCCAGATTGGCCGCGCTCACCGGTCGGAGCCTATCCCGGGCCGTTGCTAAGGTCGCCGCGATGCGGATCGCGATCGGATCTGACCACGCCGGCTTCGAGTTGAAGCAGCGCGTCGCGCCGCTGCTCGAGTCGGCGGGGCACGAGATCGTGGACGTCGGCACGGACAGCGACGAGTCAACCGACTACGCCCGCTACGCGGTGGCGGCCGCGCGGATGGTCGCCGGGGGCGAGGCCGAGCGAGCCGTCCTCGTCTGCGGGTCCGGCGTCGGCGTGTCGATCGTCGCCAACAAGGTCGACGGCGTCCGCGCCGTCAACGCCCACGACCCCGAGGAGGCGGAGATGAGCCGCCGCCACAACGACGCCAACGTCCTGACCCTGGCCGGCCGCCGGCTCGAGCCCGGCGCCGCCGGCCCGATCGTCGAGCGCTTCCTCGCAACCGACTTCGAGGGCGGCCGCCACGAGCGCCGGGTCGGCCAGATCGCCCAGGTCGAGAGGGGGGAGACGCCGTGACCGACCTGCCCGACGACTTCCAGTCGGCGCCGCTCGCCGAGGTCGATCCCCAGATCGCCGAGGTCCTCGAGCGCGAACTGCACCGCCAGCAGGGGACGCTGGAGATGATCGCCTCGGAGAACTTCGTCCCCCAGGCCGTGCTCGAGGCGTCGGGGTCGGTCCTGACCAACAAGTACGCGGAGGGCTATCCGGGCAAGCGTTACTACGGCGGCTGCGAGGAGGTCGACGTCGCCGAGCAGCTCGCGATCGACCGCGCGAAGGAGCTGTTCGGCGCGGAGCACGCGAACGTCCAGCCGCACGCCGGCGCCCAGGCGAACAACGCCGTCTACATGGCGCTGCTCGAGCCCGGCGACAAGATCATGGGGCTGGCCCTCGACCACGGCGGTCACCTGACCCACGGGATGAAGCTCAACCTCTCGGGCAAGCTCTACGAGGTCGTCGCCTACCACGTCAGCCGCGACGACTACCGCGTCGACATGGAGGAGGTCGAACGCCTCGCCCACGAGCAGCGGCCGAAGCTGATCATCGCCGGCTGGTCTGCCTATCCCCGTCATCTCGACTTCGCCGCGTTCCGACAGGTCGCCGACGCGGTCGGGGCGAAGCTGATGGTCGACATGGCGCACTTCGCCGGCCTGGTCGCGGCGGGCGAGCACCCCAATCCCGTCGAACACGCCGATGTCGTCACGACGACGATCCACAAGACTTTGGCCGGCCCGCGCAGCGGCATGATCCTCTGCCGCGAGGATCTGGCGGCCGACATCAATCGCGCTGTCTTCCCGGGCACCCAGGGCGGCCCGCTGATGCACATCATCGCCGCCAAGGCGGTGGCGCTGGGCATCGCGCAGAGCGAGCCCTTCCGCGACCGCCAGCGCCGGACCGTCGCCAACGCCCGGGCCTTCGCCGAGGCGCTACAGGCGGGTGGGGTCGATGTGCTCACCGGCGGTACCGACGTCCACCTCGTCCTGGTCGACCTGACTGCGACCGGGCTCGACGGCAAGACCGCCGAGACGCGCCTCGAGCAGGTCGGAATCACGGTCAACCGCAACGCGATCCCGTTCGACGAGCGCCCGCCGATGAACCCGTCCGGCCTGCGGATCGGGACGCCGGCGCTGACAACCCGCGGCCTCGGCGAGGACGACATGGGGGAGATCGCCGACGTGATCTCGATCGCCCTCTCGGATCGTTTCGATTCCGAGCGGGACGGGCTCGGCGACCGCACGAGGGCGCTGATGGAGCGCTACCCGCTCTATCCGGAGCTTTCCGCGGCAGCGGTCTAACCAGCGTGGCGCCGGCTGCGATCGACTAGCCGGGCGGGGCGCCCTCGCGCTCGAGCAGGCCCGGCCGGCGCATCGCCTCCATCCAGACGCTGCTGCGGCCGCCGGCCCGTGCGCCCTCCTCGGGCAGGTGCTCGGCGATCCAGGCGGCCGCCGACGTGGGGATTTCGCCCCGGATCGGGACGATCCCCTGGTGGACTTCCTCTCCCAGTTCCTCGCCGGGAGCGGTCAGCACCTCGCTCATCGTCTCGCCCGGCCTGATCCCGAGCGACTCGATCTCGGGTTCGCCCGCGCGCCCCGCAGCGACCCAGATCCGCGAGGCGAGATCGCCGACGGAGAGTGCCGGCGGGCCGGCGGGGGTGGCGAGCAGGGCCCCGTCGGCGGCGAGCAGAGCTGCATGCGCCGCCATGCAGGCCGCGTGCCCCATCGTGATCCAGTACCGCAGCATCCCCGTGTCGGTGACGGTCAGCGGGATGCCGCCACGCGTCTGGCGCAGGAAGAGCTCGGAGGCGCTGCCGGCGCTGCCGAGCACGTTCACGAACCGAAGTGCGATCCGGTTGCCGCCTGCCTCAGACGCGAACGCCGTCAGTTGCTCCATGAATCGCTTCGTGCGCCCATAGAAGCTCGCGGCGAGCGCCGCCTTGTCTGTCGAGGCGACGACTACGCTGTCGACGCCGGCCGCCTCGGCAGCTCGCAGAACGTTCCAGCTTCCCTGGAGGTTCGTGTCGACGAACTCGTCGGGGAAGGACTCGGCCCAGTCGACGTGTTTGTAGGCGGCCAGGTGGAAGATGACGTCCGGCCGCTCCTCGGCGATCCGAGCCCGCAGGCGCTCCGAGTCGCGCAGGTCGCCCAGTACCTGCCGGGTGACCCCGTCGTCGCCGCGGCTGCGGCGGTCGGCCGCGAGCGACGGTTCGTGGGAGTCGAGGAGCACGACGCTATCCGGGCGGAAGCCCAGCAGGAAGCTCGCCAGCGCGCGGGCGATCGAGCCGCCGCCACCGGTGAGCAGAACGCGGCGGCCACCGAAAGCTTCCTGAAGCTCGAGCACGGACGGCACCGGATCGCGGAGGTCGACGACGCTCTGCCAGTCAAACGGCTCTCCGATGGGATGTGGCGTCGGCCGACGCCGCCGCGGCGGCGTCGGCGCCGAGAGCGCCCGGCTGATCTCGTCGTGAGCCCGTTTCATCTCCGGCGAGCGGGCGGGATCGGGTTCGTTGATCTCGGCGACGATGTAGGGGACGAGTTGTCCGAGGCGGTGGACGACGGGGTCGAGGTCGAGCTCACCGGCGCCGTATGGCAGGCCCTCGCCGAGCAGGCCATGCGCGTCGGATACATGGGCGACCTCCGCGGCCGGGCCCAGCTCCTCGACATAGCGCTCGAGCTCCAGCGGCTCTCCTGGAGCCACTCCGAAGAGGCCGGGATAGGCCGCCGCGAAGTTGTGGAAGAGAGCCGCGTGGGAGGTGTCGATCGTGAAGCCCAGGCGGGGCACCCTTTCGCGCCACTCGAGCAGATCCCGCCAGTGTCCGCCGGTCTGGGAGAGAAACACGCCCCCGGTTCGCATCCTCAAGATCGGCGGGACGTTCTCGATCAGCGGCTTGACGCCGCGTTCGAGGCAGGCCTCCGCATAGAAGGACAGGAAGGCTTCGCCCGCAGCCCGATCGAGCGGCCCGGCGGTCCGGAATTCGCCGGCGCCGAGCGGCACGAACGGGTGGATGGTGAGGACCGGCGAGCCGATCCCGCGGGCGAACTCCGCGCTTCGCTCGATGCCCGACCGCGCTTCCTCGTCGAGGCGGTCGATCCTGACGAAAGCGCCGCTCGGCCAGCTCACGGGAGCCTCGGCCGTCACCGCGAGGTCCGTGCCGGCGAGTCGATCGCGGCAGACCGCGATCGCCTGTCCCAACCGCTCGTCGTCGGCGATGTGGCCACCCCCCAGGCACAGCTCGAGGCCGCCGTAGGGGCCGCCGGCCAGCCGATCCTCGACCTGATCAGGCTCCGGCGCGGCTTTCAGCAGCGGGATGGTGGCGGAGCCATTCGACATACGAGCCGATTCCTTCCTCGAGCGGGCGCAGCGGAGAGCTTAGTGCCGGCCCCTGCGGCTCCGCCGAGTAGCTGTCGTTCTCACCGGCGGGCAGGTCGGTCGGCGGCGTTTGGATCACAGACGAGGACGCGGCGGCCTCGCGGACAAGCTCGGCCGCCGCGATCAGCGGCGTCTGGACACCGCTCGCAAACGTGAAGGTTCCGCCGGGCTCTCCCGCTGCCACCTCGTCGAGCGCTCGGACGACGTCGTCCACGTACACGAAGTCGCGGGTTCGCCCCGGGTCTCCGGGGATGACGATCGGCGCGCCCTCGATGGCCCGCGCCGCGAAACTCGCGATCGCTCCCGTCGCCCCCTCCCAGGCGACCTGGCCGGGGCCGAAGACCGACGTCAGCCGGACCACCGTGGCCGAGCCGGGGTAGCGCCGGCAGGCCTGCTCCCCCAGCCACTTTGAGAGGGCGTACGGATCGGGCAGAGGGTCGACGGCGGCCCGAACCGTCGACGGGTAGATCAGGCTGGCGCCGTGGCGACGGCAGCCCTCGAGGAGGTTCACGGTCGTCCCGCAGTTCTCGCGGACCGCGTTGGCCGGGTCGGCGCGGGCGTGGGCGGGGTCCGGGACCCCAGCGAAATGCAGAACTGCGTCCCGGTCCGCCACGAGATCCTGCGCGGCCGGGTCGCCGGCATCGACCCGGATGAGAGCCAGGTCGCGGGCGTGCGCTCGATCCGCGCCGCCCGGCCGTGCCACAGCGAGCACGTCGTGTCCCCGTTCGCCGAGCAGGGTCGCGGCTCGCCATCCGAGGAAGCCCCCGGCGCCGGTGACCAGGAATCTCACTCGAAGTACCCGGAGAGCCGGTGGGCGTAATCGAACGGACTCGAGAACGTGCAGGCCGGCTCCCCGGCTGGCTCGCGCCCCTCGGCGAGAGCGGCGACCTGGGCCACGGTGACCGACTCGGCGACCACGTTGTCGGCCGACACGCCCCCGTCGCCGGAGGCCTCGAGCAGGATTCGAGTCGTGTCCTCGACGTGGACGACGCCGATCGTGGCGCGTCCGCCGTCGTCCAGTTGAAGTGGCTGTCCGGCGCTGGCGCGGCGGCGAAATTTGTCGACGACAGTCTGCGATTCGGGCCGCTCGTGTTCGACGGGGCTGGGGCCGTAGACGATCCCCAGTCGCATGAGAGCGAGGCCGAAGCCCGAACGGTCGGCGTAGAGCCGGAGCAGCAACTCGGCGTAGACCTTCGAGAGGTGGGCGAGGTCGCCCTGCGGGCCGTAGGGATGGCTTGGTCTCACCGCCCCGCGGGGCTCCGGGCCATACACATGCAGTGAACTTGCGAAGACGAGTTCCGCGCCCCCGGCAGCCGCGATGGATTCGGCCACCACGCGCGGTCCTATGAGGTTGGTCTCCTCCGTGTAGGCGGGATCGGAGAATGACAAGGGCCGGCTCGCCTGCGCGGCGAGAAGGTAGACCCGGTCCGGCGCCGCCTGGAGCAGGGGCTCGACCGAGCCGCGGTCGCGAATGTCCGCCGTCTCGATCCGGGCGCCCCTGCGCTCGAGCCGCTCGAGCTGCTCCCGGTTGGTCGCGAACCAGTTGTCGGCCAGGGTCACGTCGTCGCCGGCCGCGAGTGCCCGCTCGGCGAGCGCGGCGCCGATATAGCCCGCACCAAGCAGGAGATGCGAGGTCAGATGTTTGACTCCACAGCCGCGCCGGCGATCAAATGGTCCTGACCGAGGGTCCCGGCGGGATTGCGTTGCGGGTGTCGACGATCAGGCGAGCCGCCTTCCAATGAGGCTCGTCTAGGAACTGACGATGCGCTGTCAGGATCACCAGGCAGTCGGCATCGCGGACGGCCCCCGGGGACCAGTCGGCGCTGCGGTGCCGGAATCCGTCGAGCTCGAACTCCGGGACCCAGGGGTCGCAGTAGCTGACGTCGCCACCCCGGAGCAGGAGCTGGCGCATCACTTCGAGACTGGGCGATTCCCGGATGTCGTGGATGTCGGGCTTGTACGCCATCCCCAATAGCAGCAGCCGCGAGTCCCTGATCGGCCTGCCGACGTCGTTCAGCGCATCGGCGACCTTGCCGACTACGTAGTTCGGCATCTGCGCGTTGATCTCGTGGGCGGCGTCGATCAGCTGGGCCGAGTACCCGTACTCGCGCAGACGCCAGGAGAGGAAGTGGGGTACGACCGGGATGCAGTCCCCGCCCAGGCCAGGGCCCGGGTAATGCGGGAGGAATCCGAACGGCTTGGTGGCCGCCGCGTCGATCACCTCCCAGACCGAGATGTCCAGGCGGTCACACATCAGCGCCAGCTCGTTGGCCAGGGCGATGTTGACGGCGCGGAAGGTGTTCTCGTGGAGCTTCGCGGTCTCAGCGACCATCGGACTCGACACCGGCACGACCGGGTCGATGATCTGCCGGTACAGGAGCTCGGTCCGCTCGAGGCATCTCGGCGTCACTCCGGCGACGAGCTTCGGCGTGTTGCGGATCGCGTAGTGCTCGTTGCCCGGATCCACCCGTTCCGGCGCATAGCCCAAAAAGAAGTCCTCGCCCACCCGAAGGCCTGAGCCCTCGAGGATCGGCAGCACGATCTCCTCGGTCGTCCCCGGGTAGGTGGTCGACTGAAGGACGACCAGCTGGTCCGGCCGGAGGTGCTCGGCGACCGACTCCGCCGCCGCCACCACGTAGGAGATATCGGGTGTCCTCGTCTTCGAGAGGGGTGTTGGCACACAGATCGTCAGGGCGTCGAGATCGGCGACCGTCGAGTAGTCGCCGGCCGCGGTCAGGCGTCCCCCCGCGGCCGCGTAGCGGTCGGCTGAGACGTCGACCAGGTAGGACCTCCCCTCGCGTACCGCGCTGACCCGGTCACCGTCGAGGTCGATCCCGGAGACGCGAAAGCCCGCCTGCGCAAACTCGAGCGCAAGCGGAAGCCCGGCATAGCCGAGGCCGACGACCCCGACCGCGGCGTCGCGGCTCTCGATGCGCTGGTCGAACGTCGGCCGCGAAGACAAGAGACGCTCCATCGCGGGCCGATGGTAGATGATGGGTCCCCCGGTCCCGCCGCCTCGGAAGCGACATCCAGCGGGCGGTTCGCGGCTTTCTTCGCCCCCTGCAGCCCCCCGTAGAGGCGGCGGGCCGCGTCTCACCGTTGCTGTATAACCGCGCGCATGTCGTTCACGGAGACCGTGAGCGCCGTGGTTGAAGAGGGGGCGGTCGTCTGGGGGTTCATCTTCGCGGCTCTCATCGTGACCGTCCTGACTCCTCTCGTGGCGAGAATGGCGCCCCGGATCGGCGGGATCGACGACGCCAGCGACCGGCCCAGGGTCCACGTCGACCCGGTTCCGCGGATCGGCGGCCTCGCGATCGTCATCGGGATCCTCCTGCCGGCGTTGGTCCTGGTCGACCTCGGCGGCGCCGCCTGGGCGATCCTCGGCGGGACCGCGCTCGTCGCCGCGCTGGGATTGATCGATGACATCCACGGGCTGCGGCCGGCGACCAAGTTCGTCGGCGTCCTCTTGATCGCGTTGCTGCCGGTGGTCGGCGCAGACCTCACGTTCCGCCACATCACGCTGCCGCTGGTCGGCGAACACGACATCGGCTGGGCTGGTTATCCGCTGACGGTGCTCTGGATCGTCTTCCTCGCCAACCTGGTCAACCTGATTGACGGGATGGACGGCCTGGCGGCTGGGATTGTCACGATCGCGGCAGCGTCGTTCACCCTTCTGGCGGCCTCATTCGGCCGCTTCGAGACGGCAGCCCTGGCCGCGATCATCTGCGGCTCCACACTCGCCTTCCTCAGGTACAACTACCACCCGGCCAAGATCTTCATGGGCGACTGCGGCGCCCTCGCGCTTGGGTTCCTGCTGGCGACGGTTTCGGTCGACGGCGTACTGAAGACGGCGGCAACGATCGCGCTCGTGGCGCCACTGCTGGTCATCGCCGTGCCGATCCTCGACACGTCGTTCGTCGTGCTGAAGAGGCTCAAATACCGTCGGCCGGTCTGGGGAGCCGACCACAACCACTTCTACCACCGGTTCATGCGGATCGGGTTCTCCCAGCGCCGCACCGCCGCCTACCTTCACCTGTGGGCGGCCCTTCTCGCCGCCTACGCCCTGCTCCTGCGATTCATCCCCCCGCGACCCGGCGGCGAGGTCGACACAACGAATGCGCTGGTCGCCGCCGGCGCCGGCGTGCTCGTCCTGATCGCGTCAGCCTGGCTCGTCTACACGCTGGAGATCGTCAAAGCGCGCCATCTGAGCGCTATCGGCCTCGGGCGGTTCGCGCCCCCGGGTTACGGGACCGAGAGCGAAGAGGAGGAAGAGAAGGCGATCGAGCGGGCGCTCACCGGACAGGGCTCAGCCACGGCAGCGCCAGACGCAGAAGCTCCGCCGGATCTCGGCGAACCCTCCGGCGCCAGGTCTCGGGCGGTTTCTTGACGAGCTCGATCTGGCCCGGCTCCTCGAGGTACCGCAGCCGGCCGTCCCGCATCAGCATTTCGTCGATGGCTCCGAGGCGACCTTCGAAGACCGTGTAGGCGGGGGTCCCGAGGACCGCAGCCTCCCGGTTCATCGTCCCGCCGGCCGAGACCAACAGGTCGGCGTAGGCGACGAGACTCCGCCCGTCGACGGCGTGGCCGGGGACCGTCACCCTGGGCAGGCCGAGCGAGTCGATCGCCGCCGCCTGCTCGGAATTGCGCGCCATCACGACTGTCCGGACGTTGCCGGCCTCAGCCAGCCGGGCCAGCACGCGGGGCAGGAGCTGGCTCTCGGCCCCGCCTAGATACAGGGCGTAGGAGGGAGCGGTCCGGATCACGCAGAGCTCAGCCTTCGGATCGACGTCCAGTCGCTCGAGGACCGACGGGTCCGGCTCGAAGTCGTACATGTAGTACTCCTCCTTGAGGCCCGGGTAGGACACCAACTTATGCCGGGCGCCGTACCGCCCCAGCCGGTCGGGTGGGATCGCGTCCGGGGCCAGGACCCGCGAGGCCAGCCGGCAGTTGACGCCGTGCTGGAGCATTGCCCACTCGTAGTCGAGCATCGTCGTATTCGGAATGCGCAGGAGCCGGGCCGCCGGGGGGAGGTCGGTGGAGCCATGGGCGATTGAGCAATCGAATCCGCGCCGCCGCCCGAACCGCAGCATCTGGGGGATCCGGCCGGCGGCGGCCCTCGCCTTGCCGAGACGCCCGGCACCGCCGTGGCGGCCGATCGACGTGTACGAGTGGCCCCATTCGTCGAGCAGCTCGATCGTGTGGGAAAGCGGCCGGGCGGTCAGCGTGACCTCGTGGCCCTCGCGTTCCAGCACCTCGACGAGAGGCCGGAGAACCAGGACGTGCGCCGTGTTGGTGAAGTCCACCCAGATCCGCATGGCGGCGCATCGTAGTGACCGCTTTTCCGGTCCCGCGAGGGGGTCACCCGAAAGAACGTTCGGATATAGTCGGCGGCGCCGTCAGCGCCTTGGCAAACACGCCGGGCGGGGCGGCAATTCGTCTCTCCGGTGCCGAAAGCGTCTGCAATTGCCAGGTCGTCGCCTTCCCGACTTCAATGACCGATCCGCGCCCGATCCGGACGGATGCGATCACGGCCGGAACGCTGCTGATCGCGGGGCTGGTCGCGGGCGGGGGCATCGGATTCGGCCTCGGCTCGCTGGTCGGCCTGGCCGGGCCACTCGGCCTGATCGGGTTGTTCGCGGGATTGATCGCGGGGTTCCTGTCTGTCCACGCTCGCTATAAGCGGCTCTGAGGGCGCCGAGGCGCAGCCGCGGGCGGCGGTCGCGGTTCGCTACGCCGACCTCGTTCTCCTGGCCGTGGCCCTACCGGCGTTCGTTCTGGCCGGCTGGCCGCGCCTCGGCTACGCGGTCGCGGCGGTTGCCTGGCTGATCCAGCGGCTTGCCCAGTACCTGGTCGAGCGCCACACGGTGACCGCGCTGCGAGCCGGCAACCGCCGCGGGGCATTCGGCGCCCTCGCCGCCACGACGCTCGGACGGGTCTGGTTCCTCGCCCTCGCGATCCTGCTCGTCGGCAAGCTCGGCGAGCGCGAGGACGGCCTCGCCGCGGCACTGCTCTGCGTCGCACTGGTCACGCTCTACCTCGGCGGCACGGCGATCGCCCGGCTGATCTCGCCGGAGGAGGGGCCCGGGTGAGCCGCCGGGCGAAGATCTGGCTCTCAGTCGGGCTCTACTTCGCGATCTTCATCGCGCTGCTGCTGATCTTCGGCAACGACGGCAAGAACGACGCGTTCAAGCCCCAGAACGAGTTCAAGCTGGAGCCCTGGGTCGAGCTGAAGCTGGGCCCGTTCGACTTCAGCATCACCAAGGCCGTGCTGTATCTCGTCCTGGCCAGCGCCGCGACGATCGCCGTGATGGTCTGGATCTCCCGCCGGATGGCGCAGAAGCCGAATCGCGTCCAGACCGCGATCGAGGTCGCCTACGACATGACCAGGAACAACATCACCGGCGGCAACCTCGACGGGAAGGCCGCGACGCGCTGGTTCCCGTTCCTGGCGACCCTCTTCTTCTTCATCTGGTTCTCGAACATGATCGGGTACCTGCCCCTGCCCACCAACACCGAGCACCCAATCGACATCTTCGGGGTCGAGGTGCCGGCCTTCGCGCTCTACGCGGCGACCGCCAACATCTCGATCCCGATCGTCCTCACCCTCGTCGTCTGGTTCAGCTACCACGTCGAGGGGATCAGGGCCAAGGGCCCGGTCGCCTACTTCAAGAGCTGGCTGCCCCCGGGGCTCGAGGACATGAACGTCGTCGGGCGCGCGGCGATCTTCGTGATCGAGGTGATCTCCCACTTCGTGCGGCTGATCTCGCTCTCCGTGCGGCTCTTCGCCAACATCCTCGCCGGTCACCTCCTGCTGCTGTTCATGGGGGGTGGGCTCGCGGTCCTGCTCGGCCTGGCCGCGCTCGGCGCCCTGACCTTCCCGATGGCGTTCGTCTTCTTCGTCTTCGAGGTCGGTCTGGTCGCCACCCTTCAGGCTTTTATCTTCTCGACCCTCACTGCCATCTACATCGGCGGCGCAGTCGCCGAGACGCACTGACCAAAAAGGAGCTCCGACAAATGGATTTCTTGATCCCGCTCGCCCAGGCCGCGCAAGGCGTGACCGACACGGGGGTCACCGACGCCGGCAAGTCGATTGCGCTCGGCATCGGTGCCGGGCTCGGCTCGATCGGCGCCGGCATCGGCGTCGGCTTCATCTTCGGTAAGGAGATCGAGTCGGTCGCGCGCCAGCCCGAGATGAAGGACGAGCTGCAGAGCATCCGCTGGCTCGGCTTCGCGCTGACCGAGGCGGTTGCCTTCTACACCTTCATCTTCGGCCTGATCGCCTTCTTCCTCTAGGCCTGTGGGGCCTCTCGGGGACATAGCCGGCTTCCTCGTCCTCGCCGCCGAGTCCGGCGGCGGCGGAGGTGACGGCGGGGAGAGCGGCGGCAGCTTCCTGGTCCAGCCCGGCCTCGGGCTGATGATCTGGACGCTGGCGATCTTCCTCTTCACGATGTGGGTGCTGAGCAAGGTCGCCTTCCCGCGGATCCAGGAGGCACTCGACCGCCGCGCCAACGCGATCCGCGCCAACATCGAGGCCTCCGAGCGCCAGCGCCAAGAGGCCGACGAGCTCCTCGCCGAGTACCGCGAGCGCCTCAAGGAGGCGCGCGAGCAGGCCGACGACATCGTCGCCCGCTCGCGCAAGGCGGCCGAGAACGCCGTCGCCGAGGCGACGGCGCAGGGGAAGACGAAGCGCGAGGAGCTGGTTGCGGCGGCGCGCAAGGACATCGAAGCCGAGACGCGGCGCTCGCTCGACCAGATCCGCCGCGAGGTCGCCGATCTGACCGTCGTTGCGACCGAGAAGGTCACGCGCAAGACGCTGACCGACGAGGATCACAAGCGTCTCGTCGAGGATGCGCTGGAGGAAGTGGACTTCGGCTCGCTCGCACCGGCGGAGGGCTCGAACGGGGAGAACGGATGAGGCGCCCGACATCCGACATCCGACATCCGCAGCCGACTTCGAAGCCGGATGACTGGCGACTGGCGACTGGCGACTGATGGAAGAGATCGCCCGCGTGTACGCCGAGGCGCTGTTCGACGTCGCCAAGGACAAGGGCGGGCTCGACGAGGTCCGCGAGGAGCTCGGGCAGTTCGCCGAGGCGATAGGCGAAGACCGCCAGCTCCAGATCTTCTTCTTCAGCCCTTACTTCTCTTCGAAGGAGAAGCAGGAAGGCCTCGAGAAGGCGGTGTCCGGCGCCAGCGAGGAGTTCGTCAACTTCCTCGAGCTCTTGACCGAGAAGCACCGGATGCCGCTGATCTTTCGGATCCGGCGCCAGTTCGACGAGATGTGGAAGCGCGAGCGCCGTAAGCTTGACGTGACCGTGACCAGCGCGGTCGAGCTCGATCCCGAGGTCGTGCGCGAGGTGGGGGACGCGATCGAGGAGCGGACCGGCCGCTCGGTCGAGCTGAGCAGCCGGGTCGACGAGGACATCCTCGGCGGCCTCGTCCTTCAGGTCGGCAACATGGTGCTCGACGCGAGCATCAGGAATCGGTTGGAGAAACTTCGAAAAAGCATCGCCAGGGCGGCCTAGGGCCGCGGCGGCAGAGGAGCAGAAAGAGCCAGATGGAGATCAAGCCAGACGAGATCGCAAGCATCCTCCGCCAGCGGATCGAGGGTATGGACGGCGACAGCGCCGACCTCTCGGAGGTGGGAACGGTCCTGTCGGTGGCCGACGGGATCGCCCGTATCCACGGGCTCGACAACTGCATGGCGCTCGAGATGCTCGAGCTGCCCCACGACGTCACCGGCCTCGCCCTCAACCTCGAAGCCGACAACGTCGGCGCCGTGCTGTTCGGTGAATGGGACCAGGTGGTCGAGGGCGACACGGTCAAGCGGACCGGCCGCCTGCTCGAGATCCCGGTCGGCGAGCAGCTTCTCGGCCGCATGGTCGACCCGCTCGGCCGCCCGCTCGACGACAAGGGTGAGATCAATGCCGAGGAGAGACGTCCCGCCGAGCACAAGGCCCCAGGCGTGGTCCATCGCCAGCCGGTCGTCGAGCCGGTCCAGACGGGCCTCAAGGCGATCGACGGGATGATCCCGATCGGTCGCGGCCAGCGTGAGCTGATCATCGGCGACCGCCAGACGGGGAAGACGGCGATCGCGCTGGACACGATCATCAACAACCGCGACAAGGACCTGATCTGCGTCTACGTCGCGATCGGCCAGCGGATGTCGACCGTGGTCCAGGTCAAGGAGGTCCTCGAGGAGCACGGCGCGATGGACAACACGATCATCGTCGCCGCGTCCGCCGACGAGGCGGCGCCGATCAAGTTCATCGCTCCCTACGCCGGCGCGGCGATGGCCGAGCACTTCCTCTACAACGGCAAGGCGGCGCTGTGCGTGTACGACGACCTGACCAAGCACGCTTACGCGTATCGCCAGATGTCGCTGCTGCTGCGACGGCCACCGGGTCGCGAGGCCTACCCGGGCGATGTCTTCTACCTGCACTCCCGCCTGCTCGAGCGCTCGGTGAAGCTGTCCGACGACCAGGGTGGCGGCTCGATGACGGCCCTGCCGATCATCGAGACGCAGGCGAACGACGTGTCGGCCTACATCCCGACCAACGTCATCTCGATCACCGACGGGCAGATCTTCCTCGAGTCGGACCTCTTCTACTCGGGTGTCCGGCCGGCGATCAACGTCGGCATCTCGGTCTCCCGGGTCGGCGGCAACGCACAGACCAAGGCGATGAAGAAGGTGGCCGGCAAGCTCCGGCTCGACCTCTCGCAGTTCCGCGACCTCGAGGCCTTCGCGCAGTTCGGATCGGAGCTCGACCCGGAGACCCAGAAGCAGCTCGCCCGGGGTGAGCGCCTGGTCGAGATGCTCAAGCAGAAGGAGCGCCAGCCGCTCGAGGTCGCCGATCAGGTCGCGTCGATCTACTCGGGCACCGGCGGCTACCTCGACCGGATCAAGGTCGACCGGGTGCAGGAGTTCCTGGCCCAGCTCATCGACCGCCTGCATTCCGAGCTCGGGGACCTGATGAAGGGCATCGACGAGTCCGGCGAGCTCTCCGAGGAGGACGAGAACCGGCTCGGTGAGGCGATCGGCGAGTTCGTCGACGACTTCGGTCCCGACTTCGACGAGGAGGGCCAGCCGCTCGAGGAGGGCGAATCCGACCGCGTTCATTCCGAGGAGGAGCGCGACAGGCCGGGCCGCACGTCCGGCGGCGCCGACGAGTCCGAGGCGGCCAGCACGGCCGAGCAGGAGGACGGCGACGCGGGAGACCAGGCCGAGGGAGACGCGGCCGAGGACGCGGAGGACAAGGAGGCGGCCGCCGCCTAGCCCATGGCCACCCGTAAGGAAGTCAAGAACCGCATCGCCAGCGTCAAGAACATCAACAAGATCACGCGGGCGATGGAGATGGTGGCGGCGGCGCGGCTGCGCCGGGCCGAGCAGCGGATCGCCGCCCTGCGCCCCTACGCGCAGGCGATCCGCAAGATGACCCGGCGGGCGGCGGCGGAGGCGGGAGACGTCCCGCGCGTGCCGGTCCTCGAGGAGCGCGAGGAGGCGCGCCGCATCGGGATCCTGCTGGTCACCGGGGACCGCGGGCTGGCCGGGGCTTTCAACAGCAACATCATCCGCGAGGGCATGCGCCTCAAGCGCGAATTCCAGGGCGACGGATCCGATGTCGCATTCGCCGCGGTCGGCCGGCGCGGCGTCTCCGCTCTCACCTTCCGCAGCGAGGAGGTGATCGACTCATACGTGGGCTTCACCGACCGGCCCGGCTTCGCCAACGCGCGCGAGATCGGCGAGGCGCTGACCTCCGCCTACGTGGACGAGGAGCTCGACCGGGTCGAGCTGATCTACAACCGATACGTGTCGCCGATGACCCAGTACGTGCGGCGCCAGACGCTCTTGCCGCTCCAGCAGGCGGAGGTCTACGGCGAGGGTGTGCCCGAGCAGGAGGAGGAAGAGGAGGAGAGCGAGATCGAGCGCGCCCACTCGCGCGCGCTCTGGATCTATGAGCCCGAGCCCGAGGAGCTCCTCGCCCAGCTCATCCCGGAGTACGTGAACATCTCCGTCTACCGTGCCCTCCTCGAGTCCACGGCCTCCGAGCACGGGGCGCGGATGACGGCGATGCGGAGCGCGGCCGAGAACGCGGAGTCGATGATGGACGACCTGACACTCGAGATGAATCGCGTCCGGCAGGCGGAGATCACGCAGGAGATCCTCGAGGTGGTCTCGGGGGCGGAAGCACTTGGATAGACAGGAGTCGCCAGTCCCCAGTCGCCAGGACTGGATACGACTGGTGACCGGTGACTGGTGACTGGAGACTGACTGAATGGCTGAAACCAACGGAAACAGTTCGGGCAACGCCAACGTCGGCCGCGTCGAGCAGGTGACCGGCGTCGTCGTCGACGCCGTCTTCGCGGATGAGCTGCCGGAGATCTACTCCGCCGTCACGATCGAGATGACCGAGGGCGAGGGCGCCGGCGACGGCGACGGCAGCCGCACGCTGGTCTGCGAGGTCCAGCAGCACCTCGGTGACGACCGCGTGCGGACGGTCGCGATGGATGCGACCGACGGGCTCAAGCGTGGCGACGAGGTGGTCGACACCGGCGGTCCGATCACCGTCCCGGTCGGCCGCGACACGCTGGGCAGGATCTTCAACCTGCTCGGGGAGACGATCGACGAGGGGGAGCAGGTCGAGGGCGACGAGCGCTGGCCGATCCACCGCGCGGCGCCCGAGGTCGAGGATCTCACGCCCACCCAGGAGATCCTCGAGACCGGCATCAAGGTCGTCGACCTGCTTGCTCCTTATCCGAAGGGCGGCAAGGTCGGCCTGTTCGGCGGCGCCGGCGTCGGCAAGACGGTCCTCATCCAGGAGCTGATCCGGACGATCGCCGAGGAGCACGAGGGGCTGTCTGCCTTCTGTGGCGTCGGTGAGCGCTCGCGCGAGGGAAACGACCTCTGGCTTGAGATGAAGGAGTCCGGCGTCATCGACAAGACGATGCTCGTCTTCGGCCAGATGAACGAGCCGCCGGGCGCCCGCCTGCGCGTCGCGCTTTCGGGCCTGACGATGGCGGAGTACTTCCGTGAGTCGGGCGGCCAGGACGTCCTGCTGTTCATCGACAACATCTTCCGATTCGTGCAGGCGGGCTCCGAGGTGTCGGCGCTGCTCGGCCGGATGCCGTCAGCGGTCGGCTACCAGCCGACGCTGGAGACCGAGATGGGCCAGCTCCAGGAGCGGATCACCTCGACGGACCGCGGCTCGGTCACCTCGGTGCAGGCGATCTACGTGCCGGCCGACGACCTCACCGACCCCGCGCCGGCCTCGGTGTTCGCGCACCTGAACGCGACGACGGTGCTGTCGCGGGCGATCTCGGAGAAGGGCATCTACCCGGCGGTCGACCCGCTCGACTCGACCTCGACGATCCTCAAGCCCGAGATCCTCGGCGAGGAGCACTACAACACGGCGACGGAGGTCCAGCGGGTCCTCCAGCGCTACCGCGAACTGCAGGACATCATCGCGATCCTCGGGATCGAGGAACTGTCGGACGAGGACCGCCAGGTCGTGTCGAGGGCGCGGAAGATCGAGCGCTTCCTGTCCCAGCCCTTCTTCGTCGCCGAGGCCTTCACCGGTCGCTCGGGCGAGTACGTGCCCGTCGCCGAGACGGTCCGCGGCTTCCGCGAGATCCTCGACGGCGAGCACGACGACCTCCCCGAGAGCGCCTTCTACATGAAGGGCTCGATCGACCAGGTCGTCGAGGACGCGCGGGGCGGCGGCGCCAAGGGTTCCGCCGACTCCGATGACGACGACTCGGAGTCGGATGACGGCGACACCTCCGAGGGCACGTCGGAGGGCACTTCCGAAGATACGTCGGAGGGCACTTCCGAAGGGACCTCGGAGGGCACCTCCGAGGGGACGTCCGACGACGACGACGGGGACGACGGGGACGACGACACGTCGGAGGGCACTTCGGAGGACGGCGACGCCGAGTCCGGCGAAGCCAAGGAGTAGGCCTTGGCGACGGGGGAGACGTTCCCGGTCGAGGTCCTCACTCCCGAGGGCGAGGTGTTCAGCGGCGAGGTGGTCCAGGTTTCGACCCGGACGATGGTCGGGGAGATCGGCATCCAGGCGAACCACGCGCCGGTACTCGCGGCCCTGAAGCCGACCGAGCTGCGGCTTCACGTCTCGGAGTCCGACGTCGAGAGCTGGGCGCAGGCCCACGGGATGATGCAGGTCTTCGGCAACCGCGCCCAGCTCCTCGTCGAGGAAGCGATACGGCCGGACGAGCTCGATGCAGATGCGTTGCGCCGGGAGCTCGAGGACGCCGAGCAGCGCCTTCAGGAATGCGAGGAGGGGAGCGCGGCCGAGAAGCGGGCCGAGAAGGACCGCGAGCGGGTCGAGAAGTTCCTCGAGATCGCGGGCGCGAGCTGAGCCCCGCCCGTCCTCGCGGCCGAAACACGCCTGGCTAGTCTGGCCGGCGTGGAGCAGCTCGTCGCACTCGCCGGGAGGCTGATCTCCTACGACACCTCCGAGAAGGAGGCGATGCACGAGGCCGCGGGTTTCCTGCGGGGATGGCTCGAAGCGCGCGGCTTCGAGGCGGTCGAGGAGGGCGTTCGCGAGCTGCCGGTGATCAAGGCGGAGCGGGGCCCGGAGGAGGCGCCGACCGTCGTCTTGCACGGCCACCTCGACGTCGTTCCGGGACACCCCGAGCAGTTCGAGGCGCGGGTGGAGGGGGATCGCCTGATCGGCCGCGGTGCCTACGACATGAAGGGGGCGCTGGCGGCGATGCTCGTCGCCTTCTGCGAGGCGCCGGCCGACGACGTCCGGCTGCGCCTGGGCATCGTCTCCGACGAGGAATCCGAGGAGGAGGTGGATCGCGGGTCCGACCACCTCGTCGAGTCCGGCTTCACCGGCGACTTCGCGATCACCGGCGAGCCGACCGACCTCCACATCGGCATCCAGGCGAAGGGTGTCCTGGCCGTGCGGCTGGCGGTCAACGGCAAGGCGGCACACGGCGCGACGCCGTGGCTGGGGGACAACGCCGTGCTGAAGGCGATCGACGTGTTCCGGAGAATCCAGTCGTTACCGTTTGCCAGCGAGAGCTCCGAGCTGTTCGACCGCCCGTCAATCAACCTCGGCAGGATCCTCGGCGGCGACGCTCTCAACAAGGTCCCCGACCGTTGCGTGATCGACGTAGACATCCGCTACCTGCCCACCCAGGACACGGCCGCGATCCTCGAGCAGATCGTCGGGCTCCCGGACGTCGATCTGGTGGCGACCTTCACACGGCCCCCGGCGGTCGTGGATCCGGACTCGGTCTTCGTGCAGGCCCTGCGCTCGGCCGCCTCGCCTCACCACGGCCAGCAGCTTCACAGTGTCGGCCGGGACGGCGCCTCGGATGCGGTGTCGTTCCTGAGGGCGGGCATACCCGCGGTCGAGTTCGGCCCGTCCGGCGCCGGCCACCACGGCCCGGAGGAGTGGGTCTCGGTTTCCTCGCTGGAGCGCTATCGCTCCGCCCTGACGGGCTTCCTCGCGGAGCTGCCTCGCCACCTGGAGCGCTGAGTTGACGTCGCCCGAGTCGGACGACCGCCGTGCCGGCGGGGGGGACGACGTCCCCGAGCTCGACCCCCAGTTCGCGGAGGCTTTGCGGGAGGCGGCGGGAAAGCCGGCCGGCAAGGCTTCGCCAGAGGAATCCGCTGGGGACCCGGGCGAGACCGTCGAGTACGCACCCGGTGAGGCCCCCGACGGGCAGCCGACGGACCCCGAGCCTGGTCCCGAACCGGAACCGGAGCCGGACCCCGAACCGCAGCGGGACCCGGAGCCTGGACCGGAGACGGACCCCGAAGAGGATCAGGGGGAGCCGGAGTCCGAGGAGGAGGAGGCTCGCAACCCCGAGCAGCAGCAGGCCGAGCCGACCCTGATCAGCCACCGCGGGCGGGCCGAGGCGCGCGCGGCGATCGCGGCGGCGGCCCGCAGCGGCGAGCCCTGGGCCCCGGTCCGCCCCCCGCTGTCAGGGGACCCCGAGCCGGCGCCCAGGCGCAAGCGGCTCTGGCTGCGGTTCGTCCTCGGCGGGTTCCTGATCGTCGGCGCGTTCGCCGCCGCCACCGCCACCGCCGGGATCCTCGAGGTGGTGAAGATCACCGATGACATCCAGCCCATCGAGGGCATCCAGGAGCAGCTCGCCGAAGTCGATGGCGGCGCCGCGCAGACGTTCCTGATCCTCGGCTCGGACCGCCGCGCCTCAAGCGGCAGCGACGACCGGGGACGCTCCGACACCACGATCCTCCTCCGGATCGATCCCGACCGCAACATCATCGCCATGCTCAACATCCCCCGCGACCTCAAGGTCGACATACCGGACTACGGAACCGGCAAGTTCAACGAGGCGTACGCCTACGGCGGCCCGAAGCTGACCCTTCGGACGATCAAACGGCTCACTCGGGGGATGGGCGTGCAGATCAACCACCTCGTCAACGTCGACTTCCTCGGCTTCGCCCAGGCGATCAACGCTCTCGACTGCGTCTACATCGACGTCGACCGGCGCTACTACCACTCGAACGCGGGACTGCCGGTGGAGCTCCAGTACGACGAGATCAACCTCCAACCCGGCTATCAGCGGCTCTGCGGCGAGGACGCGCTCGACTACGCCCGCTACCGCCACACCGACACCGACCTGGTCCGCGCCGCCCGCCAGCAGGACTTCCTCCGCGAGGCGCGCCAGCGAGTGCCGGCGACCCGCCTGTTCACCGACCGCGACGAGCTCGTCGACATCTTCACCGAGCACACGCAGTCCGACATCACCAGCTGGCAGACGATGGTCGAGGTGCTGAGGCTCCTGATCGAGGCTCGGGGCGCCCCGATCCGAGAGATCCGCTTCCCGGCCCGGCTCGGACCGAGCTACGTGTACGCGACGCGGGCGGAAATCAAGCCGGCGATCGAGCAGTTCCTCGGGTTCGAGGTCCAGGGCGGGCCGCGTGGGTCGCTCGACGAGGTGAACGCCGACGACGCCGGCAATGAGGACTCGACCGAGCCGAAGCGCAGGCCCAAGCGGCAGCAGGGCGGCAGCTCCGATGCGCCCGAGTCCGACGGCTTGGTGGACGCCCACGAGTTCAGCCGCCAGATGGCCGGCAAGATCACTCGAAGGGTCGGAGGCGACTTCCCGGTCTTCTATCCGCGCCGCCTGCCGTCCGGGACGATCTACGACCAGGTGCCGCGGGTCTACCACCTGAACGACACCTCGGGGAACGCGCACGGGGCCTACAAGATCGTCCTCACCGTCAACCTCCCGGACGGCACCCACTACTTCGGCGTGGAGGGGATCCGCGACTGGGGCGATCCGCCGATTCTCAAGAACCCCAGCGAGACCAGGGACATCGATGGCCGTGATTACGACATCTACGTCACCGGCGACCGCATCCGGCTGGTCGCCTGGGAGGAGGACGGAAACTCCTACTGGGTCTCGAACAGCCTGCTCCGCACCCTGACCAACGACCAGATGATCGGGATGGCCAAGGCGATGGGCGAGATCACACCGACGCCGAAGCCGGGTCGCGCGAAACGGAAGCGATGAGCGAGCCCAGCGAGATCGGGGTCGTCGGCGTCGGTTGGGTCGGGCTGGTCACCGCCGCCTGCTTCGCCGAGCTCGGCCATGACGTCACCGCCCGCGACATCGTCCCCGAGAAGGTCGACGCGCTGACGCGCGGCGAGGTCGGCATTCACGAGCCCGGGCTCGCCGAGCTGGTGAACCGCAACGCCGAGCGCCTGAACTTCACCGCCTCCATGGAGGACCTGCTCGATCGGGCGAAGCTGCTCTTCGTCTGCGTCGACACGCCGCCGACCTATTCGGGCGACGCCGACCTGGGCCGGGTCCGCTCGGTGGTCGCAGACCTCCAGCGCGGCGGTGACCACATCCTGGTGATGAAGAGCACGGTGCCCGCCGGCACCGGCGCCGCGGTCAGGCGCGAGCTGCCCGGCGTGCCCTACGTGTCCTGCCCCGAGTTCCTCAAGGAGGGCTCCGCCGTCGAGGACTTCCTGCATCCGGACCGAGTCGTCGTCGGAGCCGAGCCCGAGGACACAGCCGCGGCCCGGGCGGTCGCCGACCTCTACGAGCCGCTCGGCGGTGAGATCGTCCAGACCGACGTCGCCAGCGCCGAGATGATCAAGCTGGCCTCCAACGCCTTCCTGGCGACCAAGATCTCCTTCATCAACGAGATCGCCAACGTCTGCGAGGAGGTGGGGGCCGACGTGAGCGAGGTCTCACGCGGCATGGGCCTCGACCGGCGGATCGGCCCGAGCTTCCTCCGGGCCGGGATCGGCTACGGGGGAAGCTGCTTTCCGAAAGACGTCTCAGCGCTGAAGATGCTTGCCGGGAACACCGGCTACCACTTCCAGCTCCTCAACGCGGTGATCGAGGTGAACGAGCTTCAGAAGCGGCGGGTCGTCGGGAAGCTGCAGAAGCACCTCGGGTCGCTGCTGGGCAAGCGGATCGCGCTGCTCGGGCTCGCCTTCAAACCGCATACCGATGACATGCGCGAGGCCTCGAGCCTCGTCCTGGCGGCCCGCCTCCAGGGTGAGGGCGCCGAGGTCGTCGCCTATGACCCGGTCGCCGAGCCGCGGGCCCGCGAGATGCTGGCGTCTGTGGACCTGGTCGATTCAGCCACCGCCGCCCTGGAGGACGCCGACGCCGCGGTTCTGGTCACCGAATGGCCGGAATTCTCCGGCCTCGACTGGCCGGCCGCGGCGGGGCGGATGTCCCGGCCGCTCCTGATCGACGGGCGGAACTTCCTCGACCCGGACACGATGCGCCGGGCGGGGTTCACCTATGAGGGCATCGGAAGGGTCGCGACCGAGCTGCCGGCACCTGCCTTCGAAGCAGGCGAGCCCGAGCTCTAGATGCAGGCTGTCGTCCTGGTCGGCGGGCAGGGAACGCGGCTGCGTCCGCTGACCGCGGACATCCCGAAGCCGGTCGTTCCCCTCGTCGACCGGCCGTTCATCTCCTACCTGATCGAGTGGCTGGACGGCCACGGAGTCGACGAAGTCGTGCTCGCCTGCGGCTTCCTGCCGGACGCGCTCCGCGACGTCTTGGGCGAGGGCGAGCCCGGGGGTCCGCGCCTCACCTGGGTGGTCGAGCCCGAGCCGCGGGGCACCGCCGGCGCCATCAAGCACGCCGAGCCTCACCTACGGGACCGCTTCCTCGCCCTGAACGGCGACGTCCTCAGCGACCTCGACCTGACCTCGCTGATCCGCTTCCACGAGGAGTCGGGCGCCCTCGCGACCCTTGGCCTTCACCCGGTCGAGGAGCCCGGCTCCTACGGGCTCGTCAGGCGTGAGCTCGGGGGCGAGGTCACCGAGTTCGTCGAGAAGCCGGACGAGCGCTCGAGCGTGGCCACGGGAGAGGTCAACGCCGGGACCTATGTCCTCGAGCGCGAGGTCCTCGACCGGGTCCCTCCGGGCCGCTCCGTCTCGATCGAGCGGGAGCTCTTCCCGCGGATGGCAGGTAGTGGCCTCTACGGCTTGCGCCTGGAGGGCTACTGGATGGACATCGGTACCCCCGACCGCTACCTCCAGGCGACCTGGGACATCCTCGAGGGGCGGGTCCGCACGCGAGTCGAGCCGCACCCCGATGCCGTCCTCGTCGCACCGGGCGCCGAGGTGGATCCCGGAGCGACGGTGGGCCCGCGAGCGGTCGTGTCAGCCGGATCGAAGGTCGCCGACGGAGCCGAGATCACGGGGTCGGTCCTGCTCGACGGCTGCCGGGTAGGGCAGGGGGCCACTGTCCGCGGGTCGATCCTCTCGCCGGGCGTCCTCGTCGCCCCGGGGGCGGAGGTCGCCGGCGCCACCGTTGGAAGCGACGAAAGGGTGGCGGCCTGATGCTCGAGGACGTGCTCGCGATTCCCGACCACCTGCGCGACGCGCTCTTCCGTGTCGAGTCGGCGCGCCTCGAGCCGCGCGAGGCGGCCGGGGTGCTCGTCTGCGGGATGGGCGGTTCCGCCGTCGGCGGTGACCTCGCAGCGGCGGCGCTCGGGACCCGCTGCACGAAGCCGATCCTGACCGTCCGCGGCTACGAGCTGCCGGTCTGGGCGACCCCCGACCACACGGTTCTCTGCTCGAGCTACTCGGGCAACACCGAGGAGACGATCGCCTGCTTCGAGGGCGCCGGCGCCCTCGGCGCCAGGCGGGTGGCCTGCACTACTGGGGGCGAGTTGGCCGAGCGGGCCCGCGAGGCGGGGGTACCGGTCGTCGGGCTGCCGGGGATCCTCCAGCCACGCGCCGCCGTCGCCTACATGGTCGTGGTCGCCGCCGAGGTAGCGGCCCTTGCCGGCGCCGCGCCGCGGATCCACACGGAGATCGATGGCGCCGCCGCACACCTCGAGCGCTCCCGGCAGGCCCTCCGCGGGCGCGCCGAGCAGGTCGCGGAGGAGCTGCACGGCTCGATCCCGGTGATCTACGGCGCCGACCTGACGATCCCGGTCGCCCGCCGCTGGAAGACGCAGGTCAACGAGAACGCGAAGTCCCCCGCCTTCGCCTCCGACCTTCCCGAGGCCGACCACAACGAGATCGAGGGTTGGTCGGGAGCCGGCGGCGCGCCGCTCTCCGCTGTCTTCCTCGCCGACGCCGACCAGCACCCTCGCGAGCGCCGGCGGATCGAGCTCACTGCCCGGCTTGCAGGCCAGACGGCGGCGGCCGTCGCCGAGGTGGAGACCGAGGGCGAGACCCGGTCCCAGCGCCAGCTCTGGGCCGTCATGCTCGGCGACCTCGTCTCGGTCGCCCTGGCCGAGCGGCGGGGTATCGACCCCGACCCGGTCACGGTCCTCGAACGGCTCAAGCAGGACCTCGGCAGGGCTTGAGCGGGCTCCCGGCGGTCCGCCCCGGAGGCAGGCCGCCACTATCCTCCGGGCCTGATTCGACCGGAAAGGACTTGATGGCAACCGCCGCCTCCAACTACGACATCGCCGACCTCGCCCTGGCCGACGCCGGCCAGAAGCGGATCGAGTGGGCTGACCGGCAGATGCCCGTGCTCGCCCAGATCCGCGAGCGGTTCGAGCGTGAGAAGCCGCTCGAGGGCATCCGCATGGCCTGTTGCCTCCACGTGACGACCGAGACCGCGAATCTGGTCAGGACGCTGATGGCGGGCGGAGCCGACGTCGCCCTCTGCGCCTCGAACCCGCTCTCGACGCAGGACGAGACCGCTGCCGCGCTCGTCGACCGCTACGGCGCCGAGGTCCACGCGATCAACGGCGAGGACAACGACACCTACTACCGCCACATCTACGCGGCGGTCGACAAGCATCCCCACGTCACGATGGATGACGGAGCCGACGTGATCTCGGTTCTTCACGGCGAGCGACCCGAGCAGCTCTCCGAGGTCTACGGCGGTACCGAGGAGACGACCACCGGGGTGATCCGGCTGCAGGCGCTGGAGGCCGAGGGCAGGCTCGGCTTCCCGATCATCGCCGTCAATGAGGCCCAGACGAAGCACTTCTTCGACAACCGCTACGGCACCGGCCAGTCGACGCTCGACGGCGTGATCCGGGCGACGAACGTCCTGATCGCCGGCCTGCGGGTCGTCGTCATCGGCTACGGGTGGTGCGGCAAGGGCGTCGCGATGCGCGCCAAGGGCCACGGCGCCCACGTGATCGTCTGCGAGGTCGATCCGCTGCGCGCCCTCGAGGCCGTCCATGACGGCTTCGACGTCATGCCCGGCGCCGAGGCTGCGAAGGAGGGCGACATCTTCATCTCGGTGACGGGCAACCGCGACGCGGTGGCCAGGGAGATGTTCGAGGTGATGAAGAGCGGCGCGATCGTCTGTAACGCGGGCCACTTCGACGTCGAGATCAACAAGGGCGACCTCGACGAGCTGACGGAGTCCACCTACGAGGCCCGTCCGCTGGTGGCGGGGCACCGCCTGAAGGACGGCCGCGAGATCTTCCTGCTCGCGGATGGCCGCCTGGTCAACCTCGCCAGCGCCGAGGGCCACCCGGCCGCGGTGATGGACATGAGCTTCGCCAACCAGGCGCTGGCGGCCGAGTACATGGTGCAGAACCACGAGACCCTCGAGACCAAGGTGCACGTCGTGCCGGCCGAGATCGACCGCGAGATCGCCCGCCTGAAGCTCGAGTCGAAGGGCATCCGGATCGACGAGCTGTCGGACCTGCAGTCGAAGTACCTGGCGAGCTGGGACCAGGGGACGTGAGCCCCTGCTCGGGGCGCGAGCGACGAACTCGATGAGGGCGATGATCCTCGCCGCCGGGCTGGGGACCCGGCTGCGGCCGATCACGTTCCAGATGCCGAAGCCGATGGTGCCGGTCCTGGGGCGCCCTGTGATGGAGCACATCGGGCGTCTCCTGGCCGGCCACGGATTCCGCGAGGTCGTCGCGAACATCCACTGGTTCCCCGACCTGATCCGCGAGCACTTCGGCGACGGGTCCGACGTCGGGCTCGAGCTGAGCTACAGCCAGGAGGAGTCGCTGCTCGGTACCGCCGGCGGGGTTCGTGAGGTAGCCCACTTCCTCGGCGCCTCTTTCCTGGTGATCTCCGGCGACGCCCTCACCGACGCAGACCTCGCGCGGATGCGTGACTTCCACGCCTCCCACGACGGCGTCGCGACCCTGGCGACGAAGCGGGTCGCGGACACCAGCCAGTTCGGGGTCGTGATCACCGGCTCAGACGGGCGGATCCAGGGCTTCCAGGAGAAGCCGGACCCCGACGAAGCGCTCTCCGACCTCGCCAACTGCGGCATCTACATGTTCGAGGCCGAGATCTTCGACTTCTTCCCCGCCGGCGGTGCCAGCGAAGCCGCCGGCCCCGACGACCCTCCCGGCTTCGCCGACTGGGCGATGGACGTGTTCCCGGCGTTGCTCGAGAGCGACGTGCCGTTCTACTCGCATGAGATCGACGAGTACTGGAACGACATCGGGAACCTCGAGGAGCTCCACGCCGGCAACGTCGACGCCCTCACGGGGGCGGTCCGGGTGGACCCGGGGGTACCGGAGGTCTCGCCTGGCGTCCGCGCCGGTGAGGGGACCGACCTGGATGGCGCCGAGGTCGAGCCCCCGGTCCTGTTCGGGCCCGGCGTCGAGCTCGGGGAGGGAGTCTCGGTGACCGGGCCCGTCGTGGTCGGCGAGGGATCGCGGATCGGTGCGGGTGCCCGCCTGCGCGACGTCGTCGTCCTGCCCGGCGTCACCCTCGCCGACGGGACCGTCGCCGCCGGCGGCATTCTCGGCACCCGCTCGTAGCGCAGCGGTCACGTTCCCAACTCCCGCGTTCGCCGGCGACTGCGAGCCTCGCCCCGTGCGGCTGGCGTCGCTCCTGGTCCCGCCCGCCTGCCTCGCCTGCCGGCGAGGCAGGGCGCGCGGAGCCCTCTGCGCCGCCTGTGAGGCGGAGCTGCGCCGCGGCGGACCACTGCTGGGCTCGCCCCCGCCCGGTCTCTCCGCGATGGTGTCGGCGGCTCGGAACGACGCCGTGGCACGGGCCGTGGTCGTCGCGCTCAAGTACCGGCGCCTGCTGCCCGCGGCCGAGGCGATGGCGATCCGGATCGCGGCGGTTGCGCCACGGCCTCTGCTCGATGCCTCCCTGGTCCCGGTGCCAGCCTCGCCGCTGCGCCTGCGCCTGCGCGGCTTCGACCCGGCGGCGGAGCTGGCCCTGGCGCTGGGACGGATCGTCGGCCGGCCGCCGGAGTTCTGCCTGTCCCGCCGCGGTGGTGGGCGGCAGGTCGGGCGGGGACGAAAAGAGCGGCTGACCAGGCCACCCTCGATCGGCGTCGTAGCGCCGCCGCCCCCGGTGGCCCTGCTGGTCGACGACGTGATGACGACGGGCGCAACCCTCGCGGCGTGCGCGAGGGCGCTGCGCCGGGCGGGGACCGGGGAGGTGCGAGGGGTGACCTTCGCCCGTGAGGTCTGACGGCGTACGGCTTGCCGTCGGTGGTTCCGCGGCGTAGGATCCGTTCCCTCATCCGCCACACAGGAGGGACCGTGCGCATCGAGATTCGCGGCCGCAACGTCGACGTAACGGACCAGTTGCGAGAGCACGTGTTCAAGCGGTTCAGGCGGGTCGGGAAGCAGGTCTCCGACCTCGCCACCCTGGAGCTCGAGCTGATCGAGGAGCGCAACCCTGCGATCCCGGAGCCGATGATCGCCGAGGCGACGCTCCATCTGAAGGGCGTGACCCTGCGGGCTCGCGAGGCGTCGCCGGACATGGCCCACAGCATCCACGAGCTGTCCGAGGACATCCGGCGCCAGGTCAAGCGCCACCGCGACAAGCGCCGGAAGCGGCGGCAGACCCGCAAGCTGGCCGCCCGCCTGCGCGGCCGCGCGGCGTAGCCCTGACTGCGCAGGAGAGGGCATCCAAGGGAAGCCCGAATCCCCTTCCTTCGCCGCTCAGGGTGCCGCGCTGGGGCGGCGGCTAACCTAGGCATATGCCTGTCGGGGAAGTCGTAACCCGCGCCCTGCGCATGGGCGAGGGGCGCAAGTTCAAGACCTACGAGAAGCGCGTCGCCGCGATCAACCGGATCGAGCCGGAGATGGAGCTGCTCGAGGATGAGGAGCTCCGCGCCGAGGCCGACCGGCTGCGTGAGCGGGCCCGCGAGGGCGAGTCGCTCGAGGACCTGCTGCCGGAAGCCTTCGCCCTGACGCGGGAGTCGGCCCGCCGCGCGCTCAGCCAGCGCCACTACGACGTCCAGCTGATCGGCGGCATGGTCCTCAACGACGGCTCGATCGCCGAGATGAAGACCGGTGAGGGAAAGACGCTGACGGCGACCCTCGCGGTCTTCCTCAACACGCTCGCCGGCGACAGCGTGCATGTCGTTACCGTCAACGACTACCTCGCGCGTCGCGACGCCGAGTGGATGAAACCGGTCTACGACGGGCTCGGGGTGTCGGTCGCCGCGATCCAGGATTCCGACGACCCCGCGGCACGGCGCGAGAAGTACGCGGCCGACGTCGTCTACGGCACGAACTCGGAGTTCGGTTTCGACTACCTCCGCGACAACATGGCTGGATCGCTGGAGACGACCGTCCAGCGCGGCCACCCGTTCGCGATCGTCGACGAGGTCGACAACATCCTGATCGACGAGGCGCGGACGCCCCTGATCATCTCCGGCGCACCCGAGCAGGCGGCCCAGACCTATTACACGTTCGCCCGTCTCGCCAAGCAGCTCGAGGGCGTCCCGGCGAAGACGAAGCTGAAGGCGCTCGGCGAGAGCAAGGACACCTCCGAGGCGGAATACGACTACGAGTACGACGAGAAGCACAAGACGGTCGCGCCGACCGAGCGCGGCGTGCAGAAGGCGGAGCGTTTCCTCGGCGTCGACAACCTCTACCTGTCCGAGCACGGCTCGCTGGTCAACCACCTGATCCAGTCGCTGAAGGCGGAGTCGCTCTACAAGAAGGACAAGGAATACGCCGTCATCGACGGGCAGGTGATGATCATCGACGAGTTCACCGGCCGGATCCTCGAGGGGCGACGCTGGTCGGAGGGCCTGCACCAGGCGATCGAGGCCAAGGAGGGCGTCGCGATCCGCGAGGAGAATCAGACCCTCGCGACGATCACGCTCCAGAACTACTTCCGCCTCTACGACAAGCTCGCCGGCATGACCGGGACGGCGCTGACCGAGGCCACCGAGTTCATGAAGATCTACAAGGTCCCGGTGGTCGAGATCCCGACCAACCGTCCGATGGTCCGGGCCGACCACAACGACCAGATCTTCAAGACCAAGGACGGCAAGTGGAAGGCCGTCATCGACGAGCTCGCCGAGCGCAACGACAGGGGCCAGCCGATCCTCGTCGGCACCGTGTCGGTCGAGGTGTCGGAGATGATCTCCGGTGAGCTCAAGCGGCGCGGCATCGACCACGTCGTCCTCAACGCGAAGCCGGAGCACGCCCAGCGCGAGGGCGAGACGATCGCCCAGGCCGGACGCAAGGGCGCGGTCACGATCGCCACCAACATGGCGGGCCGGGGAGTGGACATCAAGCTCGGCGGCGACCCGGAGGGGATGGCGCGGATCGAGCTGGCGAAGCGTGGCATCAAGTCCGGTGACGAGGGCTTCGAGGAAGCGCTGACCGAGCAGGCGGCCGGGCTGAAGGCCCAGACCGAGGCCGAGGCCGAGGAGGTGCGCGAGCTGGGCGGTCTCTTCATCTGCGGCACCGAGCGGCACGAGTCGCGGCGCATCGACAACCAGCTGCGTGGTCGCGCCGGCCGCCAGGGCGACCCGGGCGAGTCGCGCTTCTTCCTCTCCGCCGAGGACGACGTCATCCGCCTGTTCGCGGGCGACCGCATCTACCGCATCCTCGACCGGCTCGGGCCGATCGACGAGGAGGGCGGCGAGCTGCCGCTCGAGGCGAAGATGCTCACCAAGACCGTCGAGAACGCCCAGAAGAAGGTGGAAGAACAGAACTTCCTGATCCGCAAGCGCGTCCTCGAATACGACGACGTGATGAACGAGCAGCGGCGGGTCGTCTACAAGTACCGCCGCGAGATCCTCGAGGGTCGCGACATGTCCGACGTCGCCCGCGAGGAGCTCGTGGGCGTGATCGAGCGCACCGTCGAGGAGTACACGCCTGGCGACCTGCTCGAAGAGTGGGACCTGCCGGAGATGGAGACCCAGCTGCGCCAGATCTGGCCGGTCGGTCTCGACGTCGCCGGGATGGCGCCGGAGACGATCGACCGCGAGGCGCTCAAGGCCGACCTGGTCGAGGACGCGCTACAGGCCTACGGGGAGCGCGAGGAGCAGTTCGGCGACGAGCTGATGCGCTACCTCGAGCGCTCGATCCTCCTCCAGGTCATCGACACCCGCTGGCGCGAGCACCTCTACGACATGGACTACCTGCGCGAGGGCATCCACCTCCGCGGGTTCGCCCAGATCGACCCCCTCGTCGCCTACAAGAACGAGGGGTTCTCGATGTTCGAGGAGCTGATGCACTCGATCTGGGAGGAGTTCAGCCGTTTGATCTTCCACGTCGAGGTCGACATCGCCCCCGCGCAGGCAGAGGAGGCTTTCGCGCCGCCCGCTGCGGACGCCTCCGACGTCCGCTACTCGGGCGGCGGCCCCGAGCAGCCGTCGGCGCTGGAGAGCGCCACCGCTGTCGGCGCCGGCGAGCCCGGCGCGGCGCCGCCGGCCGCCGTGCCGTCCGGCACCGGCGGCAGCGGCCTGGTCGAAACGAAGGTCAACACCGATCGCGAGAACATCGGTCGCAACGACCCCTGCTGGTGCGGCTCGGGGAAGAAGTACAAGAAGTGCCACGGCGCCTGACCCTCCTGGCCGTGGCGGCTGGCGCCGCCGGCGGGCGGACCCGTACCGTCACCTCGCCATAGACCCCGTCCGCGAGTTCATCCGCGCCTTCAACGAAGGCGACCTCGACGCGTTCGTCGCCGTTCTTCATCCCGAGGTGGAGATCCATGCGGCGCGCGGGCTGCGCAAGGGCGTGGAGGCGGCACGGGTCTGGGCGACGCGGGCGCCCGGAGGCGTGCAGCAGCGGGTGATCCTCGACCAGCTCTACGAGGACGAGAACCGCGCTGTCGCCCTGATCACGCGGCGGTGGCACTGGGCCGAGGACGGGAGCCTCGCCCGGGAGGACGAGATGGCCTGGATGTTCGAGCTGCGGGACGGGCTGGTATCGAGCTGGCGCGCCTTCGAGGATCGCGGCGAGGCCCTACGGCGGGGCGGCTACTCACCGAGGTAATTAGGCGCTGCTCAGGACGTGGTCTATGGTGGCCATGCGGATGAGACGACCCAGGCCATGCCTCGCAGTCATGCTGATCGCCTCCCTGGGGAGTGGCCTGACCTGGGCGGCTGTCGCGGGCGCCACGCACCACAAGTATCCGATCGATGCCGTCACGATCAAAGTCGATCGAGGTGCGAGAACCCTCTCGGGCAAGGTCGTCAGCAACTCCACGGTCTCGCACTTCTGCAGCGGCGGTGACTGGCCGGTCAACGTCTTCATGGTCCGGCGGGGCGCCGACAAGAAGGTCGCCCACATGAAGACGAACTTCGACTCCGAGTGGCGCTTCAGAGTCCGCTCTCAGACGCTCAAGGGAAAGCGCGTCTACGCGGAGGTGCCCAGCTTCACCAACGGCGGACACGGCTCTTGCATCGGCGCCCGCTCGCGTACGGTTCGCGCCCCCTAGCGCCCTAGGATTCTCGACATGGCCGATGTCGCCTCCACCGAGCCGCTCCCCGTGCGCCTTGCGGCGATCCGCGAGCAGTTGTCCCTGCTCTCGGACTACCTTTGACCCTGCCTCGCTCCAGGGGGAGATAGACCGGCTCGAGGCCGAGATGCAGCGGCCCGGGTTCTGGGACGACCAGGACGCTGCGGCTCGCACGTCGGCCGCGCACGCGCGGGCGCAGAAGCGGCTCGAGATGTTCCGCGGCCTGGAGGCCGACGCCGCCGATCTCTCCGACCTCGCTGAGATGGCCGAGGACGACGACGAGATGGCCGCCGAGCTCGACGGCCAGCTCGAGTCGATCGAGCGGCGACTGGCCGAGCTCGAGGAGGCGCGCCTCTTCAGTGGCGGATACGACGGCGGCGACGCCGTCGTCACCGTCCACGCCGGCGCCGGTGGAACCGACAGCCAGGACTGGGCCGAGATGCTGCTGCGCATGTACCTGCGCTGGGCCGAGAGGCGCGGCTTCGCGGTCGAGATGAAGGAGGCATCGCCGGGGGAGGAGGCCGGCCTCAAGTCGGCCACGTTCATCGCCCGCGGCGAGAATGCCTACGGCCTGTTCGCGGCCGAGCGAGGGGTGCACCGGTTGGTTCGGATCTCCCCGTTCGACTCCTCCTCCCGCCGCCACACCAGCTTCGCGCAGGTCGACGTCGGCCCGCTCGTCGACGAGGACGTCGAGGTGGAGATCGACGACACCGAGATCAGGGTGGACACCTATCGCGCGTCGGGCGCCGGCGGCCAGCACGTCAACAAGACCGACTCCGCGGTCCGGATCACCCACGTGCCGACAGGCGTCGTCGTCCAATGCCAGAACGAGCGGTCCCAGACCCAGAACAAGGCAGTTGCGATGCAGCTCCTGCGCTCCAAGCTGATCGAGCTCGAGGAGCGAAAGCGGGCGGAGGAGCTTCAGAAGGAACGCGGTGAGGTGAAGGACGTCGCCTGGGGCTCGCAGATCCGCAGCTACTTCCTCCACCCCGACCAGCGGGTCAAGGACCACCGCACTGGTTACGAGTCCGGCGATACGAGCGGCGTCCTCGACGGCGACATCGACGAGTTCATCCGCGACTACCTGTTGAAGACGGCGGGCTGAAGGGATCTACGCAGTCGGGACCGGTGTTCACGATGACCTGGATTGGTCCGGACTGACCTAGAGAGCGCCCTCCAGCCGCAGCAGCTCCTCCTTCAACGACAGCCCGCCGCCGTACCCGCCAAGCGCGCCCCCCGTCCGCAGGACCCGGTGGCAGGGGACGACGATCGGGATCGGGTTCGAGCCGAGCGCCGAGCCGGCGGCCCGCTGGGCGCGGGGGTTGCCGGCCTCGGCGGCGACCTCGGTGTACGAGAGGGTTTCGCCGAACGGGATTCGCGCGGTGCGACGCAGTACCCGGCGGCGAAAGTCGCCGGCGGTGAGGCGCCAGTCGAGCGGCAGGCCGAAGCGGCGCAGCTTGCCCTCGAAGTAGAGGTCGAGCTCCCGCCGCGCCTCGTCGAGTCGGCCGGGCGCCTCCAGGACCCGTGGTGAGACCCGCGCCGCCAGGACCTCGACGACATCCTCGGGATCCTGATTGGGCAGGCCCACCTTGACGAGGCCCTTGGGTGTGGCGGCGATCGTGAGCGGGCCGAAGGGCGAGTCGACGACCGTGAAGGCGACGTCGAGCAGCCCTGCAACCTCCGCCCGGCCGGCGAACTCCTGAGCCAGGCGACCCGCGTCACCTTCGCGTCGGACCGCATCGCCGATCAGCGTTCCCACGTCAAGCCTGCCGTTGCCGTTCATGCCAGCTCCTTTCTCAGCTTCTTGATGCCCTCGTGAAGGCTCCGCCGGGCCGCCTGCTCCGAGCTGCCGATCGCCGCGGCGATCTCGCTGTGGGGGAGGTCGCAGGCGAAGCGGAGCGCAACCGCGGTCCGCTGCTTGGGCGGCAGCCCGGCGACCGCGGCCCAGATGCCCGTGCTCGGTCCGCGGTCCTCAACCGCGACCTCCGGCGCGTCGCCGACCGGCTTTGCCCGGCGCGAACGGGCCCGGTGGTGGTCGATCGCCTTGCGATGGGCGATCGTCAGCAACCAGCCGCGCAGGTTCCCGCCTTCCCCGAAACGGGGGTAGGCCCGGAGCGCCGACAGAAATGTCTCCTGGAAGCAGTCCTCCGCGTCCTGCGGTCCGACCGCCGCGACCAGGAAGCCGAGCACGTCATCGGCGTGCCTGTCGAGCAGGTCCTGGAACGGCGGGAGAGAGCTCACTGGGGAATAAACGTCGCAGACCCTCGAAACGTGAGGTGGTTCGCTCCGCACTACCCTGGGTCGATGCATGTGGACGCCGGCTCGCCGGCACTTGCGGATTTCGCCGCGATGGCGCTCGCCGAGGACCTCGGACCCGGCGACCTCACAGCCGCCGCCACAGTCCCCGAGGGCACCCAAGCCCGCGCCCGCGTGCTCCAGAAGCAGCCCGGCGTCGTCTTCGGCCTCGCCGCGGCCGAGGAGGTGCTGCGGCAGTGCGGCGTCGACGACGTCGACCGCGTCGCGGTCGAGGCGCAGTGGCAAGCCGACGTCCCGGCGGAGGTGCTCCTGGCCACCGGCGACGCCCGCGGGCTGCTCGCGGCAGAGCGAACCGCGCTCAATCTCCTCAGCCACCTCTCCGGAGTGGCGACCCTGACGGCGCGCTTCGTCGACGCGGTCAGCGGCACGGGCGCGCGAATCCTCGACACTCGGAAGACGACCGCCGGCCTGCGGGCGCTCGAGAAGGCCGCGGTGGCGGCGGGTGGCGGCGCGAACCACCGGATGGGACTCTACGACGCGATCCTGATCAAGGACAACCACGTCGAGCTGGCGGGCGGATTGGGCGAGGCCGTACGCCGGTGCCGGGATGCCTACCCGGACCTGGACGTCGAGATCGAGTGCCGCGACCTCGGCGAAGTCGAGGAAGCGCTGGCCGCCGGGGCCGAGCGGCTGCTGCTCGACAACATGGAACCGCGCAAGCTCGCCGCCGCGGTCCGGTTGCGCGGTGGCAAGCCCGGGGCGACCTTCGAGGCCTCGGGAGGCATCACCCTGGAGACCGCCCGCGACGTGGCCGAGACCGGCGTCGACTTCATCTCGGTCGGGGCCCTGACCCATTCCGCGCCGGCTCTCGACCTGTCGATGCTGCTGCACCCGGCCTGAGGCGGATGGGGTCGATGCCGCCGGCCAGCGCCCTCCGTGAGCGCCGCGAGTCGATCGTCCGCGAGCACATGGAGTCGGAGAACCGCCACGAGTTCGACGTCACGATGGCGACGTTCGACCATCCGAGGTATGAGCTGATTGCCACCGGGGAGGTGCACGATGGGCCCGAGGAGGTCGACGCCTACTTCCAGGAGACCAGAACCGCGTTTCCCGACCAGCGCAACGAGCTGCTAGCGCTGCATCACTCCGACGACGCGGTGCTCGTGGAGGCGATGCTCTACGGCACGCACATGGGCCCTCTCCGGGGCCTCCCGCCCACGGGGCGCAGCTTCGAGATGCGGTTTCTGGCGATGTTCCTCTTCGAGGAGGACCGCCTGGTCGGCGAGCGGGTCTACTTCGACGCCGGGACGATCCTGCGCCAGCTCGGGGTGGCCCGGGACCCGGCGTCGATCGGGGGCCGGATCGCGACCGTCGCCAACCATCCGCTCACGGTCGGGAGGGCCGTCGCCCGGCGCCTCTTCGCCCGTTAGCTACTTGAGCAGTCGCGACAGGCGACGGTCCTTCAGCACCCGGCCGCCGGTCTGCTCCCGGGGGCAGTAGTTGGTCTGGTGCTCGGAGAAGAAGACGGCCTCGATGGTCGCGCCGCACCTGGGGCAGGGCTCCCCCTCGCGCCTGTGGACCCGCAAGGGCATCGGCAGCTTGTCTGGGACCCGGTCGCCGATCGTCTCCTCGTAGGTCTCGACCGCCGCGCCGAGGATGTCGAGGCCGGCGTGGAGGCGGTCGATCTCCTCCTGGTCGAGCTCGGAGCCCTTCTTGAACGGGGACACAGACGCCTCCCAGAGGATCTCGTCCACCCAGGAGCGGCCGATCCCGGCGACGACCCGCTGGTCGCGGAGGAGGGGGTGGAGGTGTCGCGGCTGGTCGATCAGCTCGGCGAAGCGATCGCGCGGGGGCGCCGGCCAGGCTTCCGGTCCGAGGGTGGCGACCATCTCGTCGCGCGGGACCTCGGGCGGCGGCATCAGCTTCGCCCAAGCCCGCTGCTTCGTGCCGAACTCGCGCAGCCGCAGCTCACGGCCGTCGTCCAGCCGGATCAGGAGTCGCGAGGCGCGATCCCGCGGCGAGGCGTGCTTGTCGAAGACTTGCAGGCGACCCGCGGACATCAGGTGGATGAGGAGGGAAAGCGGCGGAGCGTCCCCCTCGCCCGAGAACTCGACGATCGGCATCTTGCCGACCCGTCGCACGGCCGCCACGGCACGCCCGGCCAGCGCGTCGACCGGCGGGTCGAACGTCTTCATCGTGTTCATGCCGGGTGCCGTCGCCGTCTCGACGCGGGCGCCTTGAAGCGCCGCGTCCAGGCGGCGCGCCGTGATCTCCACCTCGGGCAGCTCGGGCACAGACAAAGCTTGCCGCACCGGTCGCGCGGGTATGCTTCCTTCAGGTCATTCGACTGGTTTCAGGCGCGTCCACGGGTGCGCCGGCCCAGCGAACATCAGGAAAGGAATGGGCTCGTGCAGGAGCTCCCGACGATCCAACCCGGAATGCCGGCTCCCCTCGAGGCGGAGGAGGTCGCCGAGCTCAGCGCCGAGGTCCGCGATCTGGCCGCGACCCGCAACGCGGTCGTCCTCGCCCACAACTACCAGCTGCCGGAGCTTCAGGACGTCGCCGACCTGACGGGAGACTCGCTCCAGCTCTCGCGGGAGGCCGCGGCGACCGACGCCGAGGTGATCGCCTTCTGCGGCGTCCACTTCATGGCCGAGACGGCGTCGATCCTGTCGCCGGACAAAACGGTCCTGATCCCCGACCTCGGGGCGGGCTGCTCGCTCTCGGACTCGATCACCGCCGGCCAGCTCCGCGCCTGGAAGGCCAAGCACCCGGGTGCGATCGTGGTGATGTATGTGAACACCTCGGCCGAGGTGAAGGCGGAGACCGATTACTGCTGCACGTCGTCGAACGCGGTCAAGGTGGTCGAGCACATCTGGGCCGAACACGGACCGGACACCGCGATCCTGTTCGGCCCCGACATGTGGCTGGGCGCGTTCGTCGAACGCGAGACGGGTCTGCGGGACGACCCCGCGCGGCGCTCGCGCTTTCACGTCTGGGACGGCGAGTGTCACGTCCACGCCGGCATCCGTCCCGGCGACATCGCGGCGATGCGCGACGAGCACCCCGAGGCGGAGTTCCTGATCCATCCCGAGTGCGGCTGCTCGACCCAGGCGATGGAGTACGTCGCAGCCGGCGACATCGAGCCCGAAGGCGTCCATATGCTGTCGACCTCCGGGATGCTGGAGCACGTCGAGGCGAACCCCGACGGCTCGTTCATCGTCGCGACCGAGAACGGGATGCTCCACCCGCTGCGCCAGGTGGCGCCGGAGGCGAGCCTGTTCGAGGCCAACCGGATGGCCTTCTGCAGGTACATGAAGATGATCACGCTGCCGAAGCTGCGCGACGCGCTTCGCGACCTGAAGTTCGAGGTCAGCGTCCCTGTCGAGCTCGCCGACCGGGCCCGGGTGCCGATCGAGCGCATGGTCGCGATCGGCTGATCTGGCGGTCGGCCGGGTATCCGCCCAGGCGTGATTCGGTATGCGGACCGTATGAGAATTCGCTGTGTACCGAAATTTGGGCGTCGTCGTCCTGATTAGCCCCATGTCGTAGCGATAGTTGCTAAACGGCGGATGCGGGCCCGTCGATACGCAACGCATGCTTTCCCGTCGTCTCGTCCGCGCTGGGCTCTGCCTGGCGCTGGCCCTCTCTCTCGTCATGTTCGCGGCCTCGGTCGCTTCAGCCGCCCCCACCACCCGGTCGGCCCTCTACATCTGCGTCAAGAGCAAGAAGCCGAATCGCGGCGCAATGCGCTTTGTCGGTAAGCGGGCCCGCTGCAAGAAGGGGGAGAAGCGGATCGTCTTCAAGGCTGCTGCCGGCCTCCCGGGCACCCCCGGCACGCCCGGCACTCCGGGTACGCCTGGCGGCGCCGGACCGCGCGGCGGCGTCGGCCCGACCGGTCCCGCTGGCGCGCCTGGCCCTGTTGGTCCTGTTGGTCCGGCCGGCCCCGTGGGTCCCGCGGGCCCCACCGGCCCCGCGGGAGCCGACGGCAAGGATGGAGTTGACGGCGCGACCGGACCGACCGGTCCGGCGGGTGCCGATGGACAGGACGGCGGCGATGGCGCCTCCGGCCCAACTGGTCCCCAGGGTCCGGCCGGGACCGACGGTGAGGACGGGGTTGATGGTGCAACCGGCCCGACCGGGGCTGCCGGTCTCGACGGACAGGACGGACAGGATGGCGCCGACGGTGCGACTGGCCCGACCGGTCCCCAGGGGCCTGACGGTGCCGATGGACAGGATGGACTTGACGGCGCGACCGGTGCAGCCGGTGCGACCGGCCCTCAGGGCCCCACCGGCGCCGACGGCCAGGACGGAACTGATGGCGCCACCGGCCCCACGGGTCCGCAGGGCTCGGCCGGCGCCGATGGGCAGGACGGAGCCGACGGAGCGACTGGCCCGACTGGTCCCCAAGGCCAGGCCGGTGCCGATGGACAGGATGGACTTGACGGGGCGACCGGAGCGACCGGCTCCCAAGGACCCGCTGGTGCCGACGGGCAGGATGGAACTGATGGCTCCACCGGCCCGACTGGTGCCGACGGTGTAGACGGTGCTGACGGTGCCACCGGTGCGACCGGCCCCCAGGGCCCCGCAGGCGCCGACGGCCAGGATGGAACTGATGGCGCGACCGGCTCCACCGGTCCCCAGGGCCCGGCAGGCGCCGACGGCC
>Ga0126309_10000034_pt1 | contig 44656 bp, 36 predicted proteins | sample Plot56_FD_92541 | JGI IMG/M metagenome (GOLD analysis project Ga0126309, IMG submission 92541) | Serpentine soil microbial communities from UC McLaughlin Reserve, CA, USA - Plot56 | ecosystem: Environmental > Terrestrial > Soil > Grasslands | place: USA: UC McLaughlin Reserve, Lake County...
CCTCCCACTCCGTCGCGGATTTTTCGTCCGGCGCGGTCGACCAGACCACGAGGCGGGAGGGGTGCTTGCGCCGGTCCACCTCCACGACCAGGCGCTGGCCGTCCGGCGACAGGGCCGGAGCGCCCACGGTCCACGAGAGGTCCTGCCAGAGCTCGCCTTCGCGCGGCTCGCCGCCGCGCCGCTCGGCTTCGAGGGCCCGCCAGGTCAGCTCGGCGCGGAAGCGGTCGTAGAGGTCCTGGGGCTCGTCGCCGTACACGCCGCGGAACGCCGCCTCGAAGCTCCGCGTCTCGCGCGCGGTCATCCGCGCCCAGAGGTTCCGCAGGCTCCCGGGCCCGGCCCGCTCGTCCAGCCATTCCAGATAGGCCGATCCGACCAGATAGGCCATCGACATCCCGTACCAGCTCTGCGAGTCCGAGGCCAGGCGCGCGTAGGACGGCAGCCGTCCCGCCTGCGCCCAGCGGCGGAGGATCGAGGCGCGGAGATCGCTGTTCGGCCGCCCGGCGCCGGTGAGCCGTCCCTCGACGACCGTCGCGTATCCCTCCATCACCCAGCGCGGCGCGCTCAGGGGGATCGGCCCGGACGGAATCATCCGGGAAAGGAGCTGCTGGACCGGGTTGCGCGACGGCCGCAGCAGATGCACCAGGTGGGTCTCTTCATGGATGATCAGGAGCTCGGACCAGTCACGGTAGTGGCCGAGGACCGACTCCGGCGCGGGCGGGCTGGTCCACAGGAGCATCCTGGGCCAGCCGAGAAACGGGAACGCCACGCCGTTCGGATCGGCCACCGGGTCGGAGACCAGCACGTCCACCACCTCGGGAGGCGCATAGCCCACCTCCGCGGCCACACGCTCGCGGATCGCCTCCAGCCGCGCCGCCGCCCGCGCCGCCCACGCCGCGGACGGCGCCGGGTAGTGGACCCGGAAATGAGGCGTTTCGAGCGTCCGCCAGTCCGCCGAAGGGCCTTGCGCGGCGGCGGAAGCGGCGAAGAGGAAAGCGAAGAAGATCAGCCGGAAGCAGCGCATGGGGGAGAAGGGTACATCCGACGGATCGGTCGGATCGGTCCGATCCGTCGGATGAGTTTGGCTCTACACCTTCTTCGGCGGCAAGTCCCGAGCCTGTGGCTCGTCCTGGAAGCCGTGGTGGTTGTGGCTGCCGTCGCAGAACGGCTTATTCTGGGACATGCCGCAACGGCAGAGCGACACGACCGTGCGGCCGCCCAGACCATAGGTACCGCCCTGCGGATCGGTCAGCTGGATATCCTCCCCTTCCACCCGGAGGGGGCCGTTTTTCTGGACCGTGATTTTCATCGTTTCATCTCTCCTCTTTCCAAAGACGTGCGACAGCGCCTCTAGGGTATCCTAGGCGGCCTGCCCATGACGTCCCCCGCGCCAACCCCCGAGTCCCGGCTCAAGCGCCTGGGGATCCTGCTGCTCAAGGTGGGGATCTCCGTTCTGGCGCTGTACCTGACCTGGCGGCTCCTCGCCGGGTTGGACTGGCGGGAGCTCACCCATCGACTGGAGGAGGCGAGCTGGCTCTATCTCACCCCGGCCATTCTCTTTCTTCTGGCCCGCTGGGCGGCCTGGGACTGGCGCTTCCGTCTCGCGGCCCGCGAGGCCGTGGGGCTCAGCCCGGGGAGCGTGCTCGGCTATTTCGTGCTCAAGGCCTCGGCCGCCCTCAACCTGATCACGCCGTCGGCGCGCCTCATCGGCGGCCTGATGCGGGCGCGCTATTTCGCCCGCGCGGCCGGCCGCCCGTTCGGCGTCCTCTACGGCGTCGTGCTCTACGACCAGATCGCCCATCATTTCGTGATGACCACGGCGACCTGGACCGCCCTGATCGCCACCGCCTGGGCGATCGGCCGCACCGGCTTCAGCCTGGCCGCCGCGGCCGCCCTCGTCGCGGTGGCCGCCGGCCTCGTCGTGTGGAGCCGGCGCGGCCGGTTCGAGACGAACCCCCTGGTGCGCTTCCTCGCCCGGCGCGCCGAGCGGGCCGAGGGACGGATGCAGAGCTTCTATTCCCACGGTCACGAGGCGGTCCACGTCTTCGTCCGCCTGCTCGCCAGGCCGCGGCTGCACCTCCGAGCCGTGCTGCTCGGGATGCTCTACGTGATCTTCAACGTCGGCGCGCAGTGGCTGGTCTTCCTGGCCCTGGACCAGCCGATCAGCCTCCTGGTGGTCTTCGCCGGGGTCTCCCTGGGAATGGCGGCCGGCACGCTCACCGGCACCCCGGGCGGTCTCGGCACCACCGAGGCCGCCATGGTCGCCTCGTTCGCGGCCCTCGGGGTCGACCGCGTCGACGCCGCGGCCGGTACTCTCTTGTTCCGGGGACTGCACTATGCGACGGTCCTGGGGCTCGGCCTGCCGGCCCTGCTGTTTCTCGAATTCCGCCTCCCCCAGACCCCGGCCGAGGCGGCGGGAGAGGAGGGATAGAGATAGATGGACAGTTTATTGGAACAGACGGCCGTGCGCCGCTGGCGCGACGAGGAGTTTCCGGTCACCCGCGAATGCGCCTACATGAACCACGCGGGGAACGGACCGCTGCCCCGCCGCAGCGTCGAGCGGATGACGGCCCTGGCCGGCCTGGTCTCCCGCTCCGGCGACCGCCGCTGGCTGGAGAGGAATGCCGAGATGGACCGCGTCCGCGGCCTCGCCGCCCGCCTCCTCGGCGCCCGTCATTCGCACGAGATCGCCTTTGTGGAGAACACCTCGAGCGGCCTTTCCCTGATCGCCAGCGGGATCGACTGGAAGGCCGGGGACGTCATCGTCAGCGCCGCCCTGGAGTTCCCGTCGAACGTCTACCCCTGGATGCAGCTCGCCGAGCGCGGCGTCGACCTGCGGAAGGTTCCGGAGCGCGACGGCCGCATCGACACGGACGAGCTCCTGGAGGCCCTCGACGAGCGCACCCGCATGGTCGCCCTCTCCTGGGTCCAGTACGCCAACGGCTTCCGCTCCGACCTGGCGCGCATCGGCGCCGCCTGCCGCGAGCGCGGCATCCTCTTTGTGGTGGACGCGATCCAGGGTCTGGGCGCCCTGCCGATCGACGTGGAGCGCGACTGCGTGGACGTCTGCGCCGCGGCGAGCCACAAATGGCTTCTCGGACCCGAAGGGATCGGCCTTCTCTATGTCTCGGACCGGGTGATCGAGCAGGTCCGTCCGATCCGCTCCGGCTGGCGCTCGATGCGCAAGATGTTCGAGTGGAACAACTTCGAGCTGGCCTTCGCAGAGGGAGCCCGGCGCTTCGAGAGTGGCACGCTGAACGCTTACGGCATCGTGGCGCTCGGCGGCTCGCTGGAGATCTTCCTGGAGATCGGCGCCGCCGACCTGGAGCGCCGGGTCCTCGCCCTGGCCGACCGCGCCGCCACCGGTCTCGCCGATCTCGGCTTCCAGGTGATCAGCTCACGGCGTCCCGGAGAGACCTCCGGGATCGTCGCCGCCGTCCATCCGACCCACGCGGCCGGAGCCCTGGTCAAACACCTCGCCAAGAAGGACGTGGTCGTGGCCGCCCGGATGGGGCGGTTCCGGGTCTCGGCGCACTTCTACAACTCCGAGGAAGAGATCGACCGGATGCTCGGCGAGCTGAAATGAGCCATTAAATCCGGCGTGTAGCCACTGCACGGGACACCCCAGACCCCTCCCCTGGCGGCGGGAGAGGGGGAGAGAGGGCACGGTGTGCCACCCTCTCCCAACCGCACAGGGGAGGGGAACGAGGTCAGGAGGGAGCGAGGTCAGCTCGGCCGGCGTCAGTTCAGCCGCGAGCGGAACCGCTGGAAGTCGCGGGTGTCGTGGGTGCCGCGGTTCGGGTAGCGGGACGCCGCGGCTTCCACGCGGTCGATCCGCTGCTCGGTGAGCGGGTGGGTCGAGAAGAACTGCTCGACCTTGGTCGGCCGGCGCTGCCGCATCTGCAAGAGCTGCTGGAAGAACTCCGCCGAGCCCCGCGGGTTGTAGCCGGCCTTGTAAGCGTAATCGACGCCCAGGCGGTCGGCCTCCAGCTCGGCCTCCCGGCTGTAGCGGGTCAGCATGCCGGTGCCCACGAGCTGCGCCAGCAGCCGCTGCCCCTGGCCGGCGTCCCGCCCGAGCAGCAGCCCTGCCAGCAGGTTGTAGCCGTACGAGCGCGTCATGAGCTGCGTGCCGTGGCGAGCCGCGCCGTGGCCGATCTCATGGGCCAGCACACCGGCGAGCTGGTCGAGGCTGTCCGCCTCGGCGATCAGGCCGCGGTTGACGTAGACCAGACCCCCCGGGAGGTTGAACGCGTTGACCGACGGGTCGTCCACGATGAAGAAGTCCCACTGCCGGTTCCCCATCGGAGTCTGCGCGGCGAGCCGGCGCCCGACCTGGTTCAGGTACTGGAGGGACGCCCGGTCGTTGACCAGCCGGGCCTGCTGCTGGACCTGCGCGTGCAGGTCGTTGCGCATCGACCACTCCTGGTCCAGGGGGATCAGGTTCAATCCGGCGGCCTGGGCCATGCCGGCGTTGAGCAAAACGGCCAGGAAGACCGGGAGAATCATTCGTTGGTTGCGCTGCTGTGAGCTCATGCTGAGTCCTCCTCTCCTTGAGCCGACCCCGAATCCACCCGGGGTCGCTTTTCCATTAAAGCAAGGGAGGTGCCAAGCTCCGATTGCTGAAAATAAAGGACTTAGCGGAAGGATCGTTCCGGCGCGATCCCGGAGCCGCTGCGGCGGCGTCTCCTAGCGAGGACGCTCCGTTGCGGAGAAATTGACGCGCCAGAGGATGACGCCGTCCTCCCTCCCGGCCGGCACGAGCCAGGGCACCGGAGGCGGTCCGGCGAGCAGCGACGGCGGCCGGTCCCGCAGGTCCACCGGGCCGGCCACGACGTAGGAGACCCGGGCGCGGCGCAGGAGCGGAGCCACCTTCTCATACCAGAGGCGCGGCTCGGCGATCTCCCGGCCGAACGCGTCGGGGAGGTCCACGTACGGCCGTCCGAGATAGCGGCCGAGGAACGGGGAGGTCCCGGCGAGGGCCGCGCCGGGCGGCAAGGACGCGTCGAGCCGCCGGAGGACGGCCACCTCCGTGGCCGGGTGGTGCTCCACGAAGGCCGGGAGCCGGAAGACGAACGTCTTGACGACCAGGAGCGCCACCAGGGCGAGCGCCACGCCGTGGGCCGTCCGCCCCGCGTTGCGCCAGGGGACGAAGGAGAGGCCGCAGCCGACCGGCAGCAGGAGGAGCAGGAGCCGTCCCCAGGTGAAGAAGGAGAACGCGACGGCCACGAGAAAGAGTCCGCCGGCGAACAGGAGCCACCGCGTTGCCACCGGGCGGCGGCGGAAGGCCACGGCGACCCCCACGATAAGAAGAAGCACGTGGACCCAGGTGCCGAAGAGCTGGGAGATGCCGCCGCCGAAGAAGAACCGGCCGAGCTCGGAAAACCCGCCGCGCACCACCGCGAGCGGGTCCGCGCGGACGACCTCCAAGGCGCTCCGAAAGGGGACGCGGCCGAGGTACGACCAGTCCGGATAGCCGTAGAGCTTCCAGGCCAGGTTCTTCCAGTTCTCGTCATGGAACGGAGAGCCGAAGACGGTCTGACGGAGGACCCAGTGGGGGATCAAACAGAGGACGGCGGCGGCGAGGAGGGCGGCGAGGTGGCCAAGCCGGGACCTCACCCCCTGGCCCCCTCTCCCATCGCCCACCCTTCCCCCGGGAGAGGGGGGAAAAGACAGGACCAGGCCGGGCAGCAGAAAGAGGGCGTTCGATCTCGTGAAGGCCGCCAGCCCAAGCAAGGCCCCGGCCGCCACGGCCGCTCTCAGGGACGGCTGCTCCCGGTAGACCAGCCCGGCGTAGAGCGCTCCCGCGGCCAGCGCGGCGAACAGCATGTCGGTCGAGGCGTGCTGGCCGAGGATCCAGACGTTCGGGTTCACCGCGGCCAGCGCGAAGGCCCAGCGGCCGGCGACCTCTCCGCCCAAGCGGCGGCCGAAGGCCCAGGCGAGCCAGGCGAGGGCGGCGGCGGCGAGGTTCGACAGGAGGCGCGCCGCCGCGAAGGGCGGCACCCCCAGCTTCGCCACCCCGGCGATCAGGAGCGGATAGAGGAGCGGCCGGAACGGATCGCGCGGCAGCTCGCCGCGCAGGATCTGCTCGGCCTGCGCCACGTAGCCGTCCCGCTCGGCGGTCCCCGCCTCCTCGACCCAGTGGAAACGGGCGCCGAAGACGGCGAGAGCGCCGAAGAGCAGGAAGGCGGCCAGGACGGCCCGGCTCGCCTCAGGGATGCGCAAGAGCGTCGGGTGCGGGAGGTGGCCCGGATGCCTTCACCGTGCTCCCAGCTCCCGCTCGCGGGAGAGGGGCCGCCGGGGGTGAGGGCAAGAAGGGCACGGGCGTCGGCGTCACGCGCGGCGGCGGCGCCTTCGCGCTCCCCTCGATCGGCAGCTCGATGACCACGTCGCCCGGGCGGACCATCCCTAAGTCCTCCCGGGCGAGGCGCTCGAGCAGGCCGGGATCGCTGCGCAGGCGCTCGATCCGGTTGTGGAGGCGGTCGATCTCCGTCTCCGTGGCGTGGATGCGCGTCTCCAGCAGGAGCTTGCGCTGCCGGGCGGATTCGAGGTCGTGCGAGCTCTTGACGCCCGTGATGCCCAGCACCGCGAGAAAGAGAAGGACAGACGCCCCGAGGACAGGGCGGAATGAGCTCGTCCGTCCGGAACCGTCGGTGCTGCTCACGGGGTCCAGCGCGGAAAGGCGGCGCGTCCCGGATAGGACGCAACGCCCTCCAACTCCTCCTCGATGCGGAGCAGCCGGTTGTACTTGGCCACGCGGTCGCTGCGGCAGGGAGCTCCGGTTTTGATCTGCCCGCAGCGGGTGGCGACCGCCAGGTCGGCGATCGTCGTGTCCTCGGTCTCGCCCGAGCGGTGGCTCAGGATGTTCGAGTAGGCATTGACCTTCGCCATCTCCACCGCCTCGAGCGTCTCGGTCAGGGTGCCGATCTGGTTGACCTTGACCAGCAGGGCGTTGGCGAGCCCCTCCGCGATGCCGCGCGCCAGGATTTTGGGATTGGTGACGAACAGGTCGTCGCCCACCAGCTGCACGCGGCGGCCGAGCTCGGCGGTCAGGTGCTTCCACCCCTCCCAGTCGTTCTCGGCCAGCCCGTCCTCGATCGAGACCAGGGGATAGGCGTCGATCCACTCGCGGTAGATGCCCACCAGGTCGGCGCTGGAGAGGCCGCTGCGCCCCTCGCCGGCCAGGGCGTAGCGAATCTCTTTGGCGCTCTTCTTCTTGGCTTCCTTCTCGTGCGCGCCTTCGAGGAGCTCGCTCGCCGCCACGTCGAGGGCCAGGCCGACCTGCTTGCCCGGGGCGTAGCCGGCCTTCTCGATGGCCCGCATCAGGTAGTCCAGCGCCTCGCGGTTGCTTTTGAGGTCGGGCGCGAAGCCCCCTTCGTCGCCGACCGCCGTGACCTTCCCTTCCTTCTTCAGGATCTCCTTGAGCGTGTGGTAGATCTCGACGCCCGCGCGCAGTGCTTCGGAGAAACGGTCGAACCCGAGGGGGACGAGCATGAACTCCTGGATGTCCACCGAGTTGTCCGCGTGCGCTCCGCCGTTCAGCACGTTCAAGAGGGGGATGGGGAGGACCGTCGCGGCCGGACCGCCGACGTAGGCGTAGAGCGGCAGGCCGCTCGCCTCGGCCGCGGCGCGGGCCACGGCGAGCGAGGCGCCGAGGAGGGCGTTGGCGCCGAGCCGGCTCTTGTCGGGCGTGCCGTCGAGGTCGATCAGCGCGCGGTCGATCCGGGCCTGGTCGCGGGCGTCCATGCCGCGCAGGCGGCCGGCGATCTCCTCGACGTTGGCGACGGCCCGGGTGACGCCTTTGCCGCGGTAGCGCTTGCCACCGTCGCGCAGCTCCAGCGCCTCGCGGCTGCCGGTCGAAGCGCCGGAGGGCACGGCGGCCCTCCCGCCCACCCCTCCGTCGAGCACGCAATCGACCTCGATGGTCGGATTCCCCCGGGAATCCAGGATCTCCCGGGCGACGATCTCTTCGATACAGAACATTCCCTCTCCTCCGAAACCGGTGATCTCAACAGACTCCGCGCTGCAAGGTTAGCTGCAAAGGCCCGATCCCTCAAGGTGTTAAAGCAAGGCGGATGCCGAAAAGGGGCAGCCTCTACGGGAAATGACGTGGAAAGGTGTTCGATTTCGGGCTCATGCTAGACTCCGCGCCCGGAAAAGCCCCGCCATGTCGCCGTTCTTCGCCCCTTCTCCCCGGACCCGCCCCCGGCTCCACATCGGCAGCGGCAAGGCGCGGCTGGAGGGGTGGATCAACATCGACATCCAGCCGCTCCCCGGCGTGGACCTGGTGGCCGACGTCACCCAGGGGCTCCAGTTCGAGAACGCCGAGGCGGTCTTCGCCGAGCACTTCCTGGAGCACCTGGCGCTCGACGACGCCCTGAAGTTCCTGCTGGAGGCGCACCGCGCGCTCGGGCCCGGCGGCTGGCTCCGCCTGTCGACCCCCAGCCTCGACTGGGTCTTCATCACCCACTACCGGTTCCACGGCAAGCCCGAGGAGAAGCTCCACGACGCCCTGGCGATCAACCGCGCGTTTCACGGCTGGCGCCACCGCTTCCTGTGGAACCGCGAGATCCTCGGCGAGGCGCTCGCCGCGGCCGGCTTCGACCCGGTGCGCTGGTGCCGCTACGGCGAGAGCGAGCTGCTCGTCTTTCAGGGGATCGAGCGGCACGAGGCCTATCACGACGCCAGCGATCTCCCGCACGTGATCGTCGTCGAGGCGCGCAAGGGGGCGCCGCAGCCGGAGCGGCTGGAGCGCTTCCGCGAGCAGCTCTGGCAGGGGCTGCTCTCCCACCTGGAGGACTGAGCCTGTCCGTTCCCTCCCGCCTCACCCGCGCCCTGGCCGTCGTCGCCTCGACCTCTCTCGCCCTGGCCCTGGCCTGCGCCTTCGGCTGGTGGCGGGCGGCGCACACCGAGCGGCGCGCTCTGGAGACCCTCGGGCCGGAAGAGCGCCAGGCCCTCCTCGACGAAATGGTCGACTCCAGCCCGGGCGCCTTCGTGCCGGCCACTTTCGAGCCCGCGATCGGCTACACCCTGCGGCGCGGCAAGAAGCTCACGGCCTGGAGCGACACCTTCCGCCCCAACGAGATCGGCTACCGCACGGTCTCCCTCGCCAAACCCAAGCCCGCGGGGACCTTCCGGGTGGCCTTCATCGGCGACTCCTGGACGTTCGGGATGGGAGTCTCCGAGGCCGACTCCTTCCCGCGGCGCGTCGAGGAGCTGGCGCGCCAGCTCGGCGCCGGAGGCGGCCGCCGGGTGCAGGCCGTGAACTTGGGGCTCCCCGGCTACAACACGGCGAACGAGATCGCCGCGCTCGACTTCTTCTGGGAGCGCGTGCGGCCCGACGCGGTCGTCCTCTGCCCGACGAGCAACGACGCGGACAGCACGGCCAACGTCCTCCCCAACGGCTCGCTGACCCGGCAGGGGGTCGAGCGCGACGCGTTCGGGCACGATCATTCCCTGGTCTTCCGGCCGCGCCTGGTCGACTCCTACGAGCTCCGCACCCGCTGGCGGGCCAACTTCCAGGCCATCCGCGCCCTGGAGGAGCGGCTGCGCGCCCGCGGGGTGCCGCTCGTCCTCTACTTCGCGGCCACCTGGGACGAGCCGTTCGCCCACGCCCTGGTCCAGGAGGCCGGGCTCGCCGCACCCTACCTGGTGACCCCGCGCGCGCTCGCCTCGCCGCGCTGGCGCAACCCGAGGTGGGGGCACGGCACCGCCGAGGCCAACCGCCTCTATGCCTCGATGGTGTACAAGGGATTGGCGGCGGCCCTCGGCTGGCCGGCCGCCCCGGCTCCCAGCGAGCCACGGGCCGATCCGCCCGTCTGGCATTCTGATCCGAAGAAGGATTGGACCGGCCCGGCGGACGAGGTCCTCGCCGCGGCGACCACGAAGATCCCGGAGCGCTACATGCCGGGCCTAGGGAAGGACGAGATGTGCAGCGGCCCGATGGACTGCGCCACCGGCCTCACCGGCAAGGCCACCACGATCCTCGTGCGCCGGAGCCCGGGCGCCACGGGGCTCGCCGTCACGCTGCGGCGGCTGCCCGACGCCCCGTCGCTCCTCCCGCTCGCCGTCCGCGTCTCCATCCCGTCGCCCTCGGGCGAAACGGCCGCTCCGATCACCCTGACCGCGGACGGGCCGGCGGAGCGGCGGGTCGAGCTCCCCCTGCCGGCGGATATCCGCCCGGGGGCCGCGCTCGACGTCACCATCCGCGCCGCACGGGCCATCTCCGCGCCCGGCACGCCGGCGCCGCGCTCGCTCACCGTCGCCGCCATCGAACAGACAGGACCGCCGCCGCAATGAATCGAACGATCCTCACCGTCCTCGTGGCCCTCACCGCCCTCGCCGCCGCCTGCTCCCGCGGTACCCCCGAGCCCGAGCCCGAGCCCGAGCGCCCGCGCAACGTCATCTTCATCCTGGTCGACACCCTGCGGGCCGACCACCTCGGGGCCTATGGATCTGCGCGGAGCACCAGCCCGAACCTGGACGCCTTCGCCGGCAAGTCCGTCCTCTTCCGCGACGCGCGCAGCCAGGCCCCGTGCACGTTCCCGTCGGTCAACTCGATCCTGACCTCGCGCTATCCCGCGGCGTTCCTCGGCCAGCCGAACCAGGCGATGGGGATCCCGGAGCGGATCCCCTCCCTCGCCGAGATCCTGCGCGGGCGCGGCTACCGCACGGTCGCGGTCTCGGCGAGCGCCGTGGTGCGCAACACGCCGAGCCAGCACAACCCCGGCGCCGGCTTCGGCCGCGGCTTCGATCTGTTCCAGGAGGAGTGCGTCTGGAAGGCGGCGGCCTGCGTGAACCGGCAGGCCCTCGCACATCTCCGGCGGAAGGAGGAAGGGAATGAAGGGGATGGCGGCGGCGAGCGCCCCCTCTTCCTCTATATCCACTACCTGGACCCGCACGGCCCCTACAACCCGCCGCGCGGCTACCACCGCCGCTTCGCCACCGGCAATTCCGGCAAGCCGTTCATCCGCAACGGCAACCCGAACCCGATCGGCGACATGCTCTACAAGGGAGCGCCCGACCCGGGCGTGACGCCGGCCGACCTGCAGTTCCTGAAGGATCTGTACGACGACGAGATCTCGTATCTCGACACGCAGCTCGCGCGCCTCTTCCGCGCCCTGGAGGACGGCGGATGGCTCGACGACTCGATCGTCGTCTTCGCCGCCGACCATGGCGAAGAGTTCCTGGAGCACGGCCACATCAAGCACTGCCGCGCGGTGTACGACAACTCGATCCGGGTCCCGCTCTTCTTCCATGTCCCCGGCGTCGAGGCCAAGGCCCTGGAGCAGCCGGTGCAGAACCTCGACATCGTGCCGACCCTGCTCGACTATCTGGGCGTGCCGGCCGCCGGGCTGACCCTGGAGGGGGAGAGCCTGCGGCCGCTGATCGAGAAGGGGACGGCCGGCGACCCGCACCAGTACAGCCTCTCCGGCCCGTACCGCAGCGTGGCCGACGGCCGCTTCAAGCTGATCCAGGACCTCGGCGGCGATTCCTTCTGGCTCTACGATCTGCAGAAAGACCCCGGTGAGACGAAGGACGTGCTCGCGGCCGAGCGCCGCAACTTCCACCGCCTGCGCGAGGCGCTGGGCGGCTGGCTCGCCCGGACCGAGGGGCAGGACCGCGCCGACGAGAGCTTGCGCAAGGCGAAGGAGGCGGAGGAGAAGCTGCGCTCCCTCGGCTATCTAGAGTGAGTAACCGGGCTCGTGCTCGTAGCCGGGCTGCGGCGGATGCGCCTCACATCCGCTCGAGCGCCCGCTGCGTGCGCCGGCAGATGCCGCGCAGGATGGCCACCTCGCGGCTCGTCGGACCGGCGCGCGCGGCGAGCCGGCGCAGGTCGCGCAGCACCCCGGCGAACGAGTCGTCGCGCTCGAACCCGACCCGTTGCAGGACCTCGGTCGCGTGCTCAAACAGCCCGTCGATCTCCCCCGTGGTCGCGGGCGGCTCCGGCCGGCCCACCGAGGCCGGCGGGCTCTGCCCCGCGGGCGTGCGGGCCTGGAACAGCTCATAGGTCACGATCAGCACCGCCTGCGCCAGGTTGAGCGTCGGCTGCACCGGCGAGCACGGGATCGTCACCAGCACGCTCGCGAGAGCCAGCTCCTGGTTGGTCAGCCCGCCCACCTCCGGGCCGAACAGGAGCGCCGTGGGCGTGCCGGGAGGGTCCGCCGCCAGCTGCGCCGGCAGCTCGCGGGGAGCCACCACCGGCACCTCCCAGCGCCGGTCGCGGCTCGACGTCGTCCCCACGATGCGGCGGAACGGAGCGAGAGCCTCGCGCAGATCCGCCACCCGCCGCGCCCCCTCCAGCACATGCCGGGCCCCGACGGCGAACGCCCTGCCCACGCCGCCGATCTCCGCCGCCGGCTCGACCAGAATGAGCTGATCGAGCCCCATGTTCGCCATCGCCCGGGCCGCCGAGCCCACGTTCCCCTCCTCGCGGGGCCGCACCAGCACCACAGCCGGAGTCGAGGGAGCGTCCATGGGCGGGACTCTATCCTCCCCCCGGCTTTCTTGACAGCCCGCCCTCCGGGCCGATAGCGTCAAGCCGGAACCTACAGAGAGGAAGCGAGATGACCGACATCCGCGCGTACCTGATCTTCACGGGCAGCGGCCCCATCCTGATCCTGTCCACCTATCCGTCGTTGACCGACGAGCGCCTGGTCGACAAGCTCCGCTACAAAGGAATCGACAAGTTCATCGCCTACGAGGTCCGCCTCGACGCGGTGCGGCAGCGCTACGAGAATTCCTTCGAGTCCATCGCCCAGGACCTCGAGGAGAGCCCCGACGACATCCGCGTCCTGGACTTCAACGGCCACCAGATCATGGCCAACTTCTCGCTCCAGGCCCTCGGCGAGCCGATCAAGTTCGGGAGCTGACCCCCTTCACGTCGAACCCCACCTCCAGAAGCAACCTGTACACCACCGGCACCGGCAGCCCCACCACGTTCGACTGGTTCCCCACCACCCCCGCCACAAACAGCGATCCCAGCTCCTGAATGGCATACGCCCCGGCTTTGTCCCGCGGCTCGCCGGTGGCCACGTACCAGGCGATCTCCTCCGGAGAGAGCGGCGCCATGCGCACGAGGGTGCGCTCGACCGCGGACACCAGGCGCTCGGGCTCCATCTCGACCACCGCCACGCCCGTGAGCACCTCGTGCTCGCGGCCGGCCAGGAGGCGGAGCATGCGCGCCGCGTCCGCGTCATCCACGGGTTTGCCAAGAATCTCCCCGTCGACCACCACCGTCGTATCCGCCGCCAGCACCAGCTCGCCGGGCCGGGCGGCGGCCCGCGCCTTCTCCTCGGCCAGGCGCAGGACGTAGACGTCGGGAGCCTCGCCGGGCCGCGGCGTCTCGTCGATGTCCGCGGCGCGGACGGTGAAGCGCACGCCGAGACGGGCCAGCAGCTCGCGGCGCCGGGGAGAGCCTGAGGCAAGGACGAAGGGTCTCTGCATGGGGCCAGCAGGCTAGCATGGCTCTGCCCGCCCTGAGTACGTCGATTGCGGCCCCTGCCTTTTGTTGAGCTACAGTCTCGGGCACGCCCCCGGCTTTTTCTTGACGGCTTTGGTGGATTTCATCAAAATAGCCGGTCCGGTCGGCCTTCCCCGGTCCCCCATGCGCATCTGCTACTTCATCCAGAACCACCTCGGGCCGTCTCAGGCCTCGCGGTTGATTGCGACGCTCCGGCGGTCTCAGCCGGAGTGCTTCGTGCTGGTGGGGCACGACCCGTTCGCCGGCCAGTGCTCGGCGGACGATCTGCGCCGGGCTCTCGACGTGGACGTCCTGCAGGCCAGCGAGCCGGCGCGGCGCGGGTATCTGTCGCTCCTGCATCCGTATTTCGACGCGGTCGAATGGCTGGCCGACCGGGGGATCGACTACGACTGGATCGTCTACCTGTCGGCCCAGGACTATCCGACGCGGCCTCTCCAGAGCCTGGAGACGCTGCTCGCGACGAGCGGCTATGACGGATTCCTGCGCTTCTGGAACGCCGCCTCCCCGGTGAATCCGTGGGGGAGGCGCCGCCAGGGCCTGATCCGTTACCACTACCAGTATTTCGACGCTCCCGAGTGGACGACGCCGGCCTTGCGGCTCTTCCGCTGGTCCAACCGCGTCCAGTCGCTGGTCCACGTCCACCTCGTGTACGGGCCTCGCGTGGGCCTGCGCCGCAAGCCGTCTCCGTTCGACCACGGTCTCTCCTGTTACGCGGGGTTCCAGTGGACCACGCTCCGTCGGGAGTGCGCCGAGTACGTGGTCGAGCACGTGCACAGCGACCGCGACCTGATGCGGTGGTTCGGCCGGACGATCTGCCCCTGCGAGTCGGTGGTCCAGACCCTGCTCGTCAACAGCGGCCGGTTCAACCTGTGCAACGACGACCTGCGCTTCGCCGACTTCACGGGCAGCCGGAACGGACGGCCCCGCACCCTGACGGCCGAAGACGTTCCGGCCATCACCGGCGGCACGTACTACTTCGCGCGGAAGTTCGATCCGCAGCGGGATGCCCGGGTGCTCGACCTGCTGGACGAGCGGATCGGCTGAGCGCGCAACTCCGGGGACGGACCCGCGTATCATCCGCCTATGGAATCCGTGATCCAGACCGCCGTCCAGCCGCGGGCCGCACGGGCCGCGGCGCTCCCGTGGTCTCTGGTGGCTCTGCTGCTCGGCTCGACGAGCATCGTCGTCGGGCTGCTCTGGGACATCTCGTGGCACATGTCGATCGGCCGGGACACGTTCTGGACGCCCGCGCACATGGCCATCTACCTGGGTGGGGTGCTGGCCGGGATCTCCGGCGGGTGGCTGGCGCTGCGGACCACGTTCCGGGGGACGCCGGAGGAGCGGGCGGTCGCGGTGCGCTTCTGGGGGTTCCAGGCGCCGCTCGGTGCCTGGGTGGCGATCTGGGGCGCTCTGGCCATGCTCGTCTCGGCGCCGTTCGACGACTGGTGGCACAACGCCTACGGCCTCGACGTCAAGATCATCTCGCCGCCGCACGCGGTGCTCGCGCTCGGGATGATCGGCATCCAGATCGGCGCGATGCTGCTCGCCCTGGCCTGGCAGAACCGGGCGCCGGAGGGGCGGGCCCGGCCGCTGGAGCTCGCCTTCGTCTACGCCGCCGGGGTGATCCTCCTGATGGTCGCCACTTTTCTCTCGGAATACGTCTATCCGAACGATCAGCACGGGGCTCTCTTCTACAAGGTCACGGGAGCGGTCTTCCCGGCGCTGCTGGTGGCGGTGGCGCGGGCCTCGCGCCTGCGCTGGGCGGCCACGCTCGCGGCCGCCTCCTATATGTCGATCGCTCTCGTCATGGTCTGGGTCTTGCCGCTCTTTCCGGCGCAGCCGATGCTCGCGCCGATCAACAATCCGATCGATCACATGGTGCCGCCGCTGTTCCCGATGCTGCTGGTCGTCCCGGCGCTGGCGATCGATCTGGTGTTCCTCCTGACCGGACGGAAGGGCAAGCGGAGCCGCGTGTGGCTCGCGCCGGTCTTGGCCGCGGCGTTCGTCGCGGTCCTCTTCGTGACGCAGTGGAGCTTCTCCGCGTTCCAGCTTTCGCCGGCGTCGCGCAACCGCCTGTTCGCCGGAGACATGCAATGGAGCTACAGCCGGTCGCCGAACGCGTACCGCCACGAGTTCTGGGACGCGGAGGAGGACCCGGTGACTCCCCGCAAGATGGGCCGGGCCTGGGTTCTCGCCACGGCCGCCTCGCTCGTGGGGCTCGGCTGGGGCTCCTACATGGCGCGGGTGCAGCGATGAGCGCGCCACGGACCGGGCGGCTTCTCCTCGTCGCGCTGGTCGCGCTGGTCTCCTGGGGGCACGTGGGGAGCCCGAACGTGTTTTTCGACGGCACGGCCGGGCCGTATCCGGTGCGCGTCATCGTCCGCCCGCCGGAGGTGATCCCCGGTCTCGCGGAGGTGACGGTCCGCGTCAAGGAAGGGACCCCGGAGCGGGTGACGGTGCAGCCGGTGCAGTGGCAGGCCGGAGCCAAGGGCGCGCCGCCGCCCGACGCGGCCGAGCCGGTGGCCGGCGCGCCTGGGCTGTGGACGGCGCGGCTGTGGATGATGACGGCGAGCTCGTACAGCATCCAGGTGCGGATCGCCGGCCCGGCGGGCGAGGGGCTCGCGGTGGTGCCGGTCGCCACGGCGCGGGTGCGGACGCTCGGGATGCAGCGGCCGCTCGGAGTGGCCTTGTCGATCGCGGGGCTCATCCTCTTCTTCGGCGCTCTGTCGATCGTGGGCGCGGCGGTGCGGGAGAGCATGCTGGAGCCGGGCGCGGCGCCGGCTCCCCGCCGGATGTGGGCCGCCCGGACGGTGGCCGTGCTCGCGGGCGGCCTGCTGGTGCTCCTGCTGGCCGGCGGCTGGCGCTGGTGGAACCGTGTCGAGGCCGGCTATCAGGAGAAGCTCTACCAGCCGTACCAGATCACTGCCGCGGTGCGCGCCGGGGAGGCCGCCCGGGTGCTCCGGCTGAGCATCGACGATCCGCGCTGGGGGACCGGCAAGGACTGGTCGCCGCTGATGCCGGACCACGGCAAGCTGATGCACCTGTTCCTGGTCCGCGAGCCCGGGCTGGACGCCTTCGCGCATCTCCACCCGGTGCCGGTCGACGACCGCCGCTTCGTCGTGCCGCTGCCGCAGCTCCCCGCCGGCCGCTACGCGATCTACGCGGACGTCGTCGACGAGAGCGGTTACGCCCAGACGCTGGTCCAGAAGGTCGAGGTCCCGGCCGGGTCCGCCGGATCGGGAGGCGATCCGGACGACTCCTTCCGCCTGTCTCCCCCGCTGGCAGCGCCGGGAGCGGTGGAGAGCCCGCTGGAGGAGGGAGGCGTCATGGTCTGGGAGCGCGGCGCGCAGCCGCTGGTTGCGGGGCAGGACCTGGATCTGCGCTTCACGGTGCGCGACGCCGCCGGTAATCCGGCGCCGCTGGAGCCCTACATGGGGATGATGAGCCACGCGGCGATCCGCCGGGACGACGGCGCGGTCTTCGTGCACCTGCACCCGGTGGGCAGCTTCTCGATGGCCTCGCAGGAGGTCTTCGCGCGGGACCCCGCCCTCGCCGCCGCAGGGCCGGACGGGATGGCCGGCATGGACCACTCCGCGCACGGCATGCACCCGGCGCCGGTGTCGGCGGTTTCTTTTCCGTATGAGTTCCCCCGTCCTGGCCGGTACCGGATGTGGGTACAGGTCAGGACGGGGGGAAAGGTGAAGACGGGGGTGTTTGACCTGGAGGTGGGGTAGGCCCCTACTCCACCACCGCCCGCGCCTGGTCGACCACCTTCGTATAGCCTTCGAGCACTCTCGCCAGCGCCACCGCCTGCTCTTCGGCTTCCTTCCAGTTCCGCTGCTCCAGGGCCTCACGCACGCCGGCTAGGGTCTTTACACCATAACCGGTGTAGAAGCCGGGAGCGTAGATCTGGTGCTGGAACCATGGACGGCGGGGGAGCCCCTCTTTCCGGGTCAGGGCGCGCTCGGCCTTGAACAGGATCTTGTTGAGCTGCTCGGCCTCGGCGGCCGAGAGCGGGCGGCCACTCGCGGTGCGCGCCTCCAGAGTGTCGTCATAGGCGCTCGTGCTGCGGTCCAGCGCGGCGGCGGCGGTTTGCAGGGGGGCCAGGTTCACGTAGGGGACCGGATCGAGCGCCTTCGGGGGCACCAGCGTGCTCTTCGGGTCGTCGACCAGCTCGTACGTCCGGTCAGCCAGACGGCGGCTCCGTTCCGTGGCCTCTTCGCGCAAGCTGTCGGCCAGCTGGACGACCTCGTCGACGTAGCGGCCCACGGTCTTCGAGAAGCGGCCGATCTCGAAGGGGAGCACGTCGGCCTCGGCGATCCGCAGGACGAAGCGGCCTCCCGTTTTGGCGAGGGCCACCCCGTAGGAGAAATCCGGGTCGACGAAGCGGGTGAAGTGGTCGAACGAGTCGTAGAGGGAGTGGTACTGCCCGTACTCCTCCTCGCCGCCGAAGCTGATGTTGAGCGAAGAGATCCCGAGGTGCTGGAGGAACGGGGTGAAGTCTGAGCCGGAGCCGAGCGGCTCGATGCGGAACGTCTCCTTGTCCCGCAGCTCGCGGAGCTGGTCGGGATCGGGCGAGCCGTTGAGGATCGAGACGGCGCGGAGGCGCTCGCCGACGCTCACTCCCTTCTCGGGGTCCTTCACGTCGCGGGCCACCTCGTTGGCCAGCGCCTCCAGCGTGTGCGAGCCGCCGATGTCGAGGAAGCCGCGGGCGTTGCTGTCGGAGTTGATGTAGACCACCGCCTTGTCGCGCAGCTCGCCGGCGTGCGTCTCGGCCCACTCCACCGAGCCGAGGAGGCCGGGCTCTTCGCCGTCCCAGCCGGCGTAGACGATGGTCCGCTGCGGGCGCCAGCCGCTCTTCGCGAGCTCGCCCACGGCGCGCGCCTCCTCCAGCAGGGCCACCATGCCGCTGGTCGGATCAGACGCGCCGTGCACCCAGCCGTCGTGATGGTTGCCGCGGATCACCCACTGGTCGGGGTAGCGGGAGCCCTTGAGCTTGGCGATCACGTCGTAGGCGGTCACCGTGTTCCAGTTGAAGGCGAGCTGCAGGTGGACGCGGGCGGGGCCGGGACCGAGGTGGTAGGTCGCGGGCAGGGCGCCGCGCCAGCCGTCCGGAGCGGTCGGGCCGCCGAGGGCCTGGAGCAGGGGGAGGGCGTCGCTCCAGGAGATGGGGAGGACCGGGACCTTCGTCAGGGTCTCCGCCTCGGAGAGCGGCAGGCGCTTGGCCTCGCGGGTGGAGCCGACCCCGGGAGTCAGCGGATCGCCGGGATGGACCGGCATGTCGGCCACCGAGCCGCGCTGCGCGCCGCGCTCGGGCCGGTAGCCCCCCTTCGGATAGGGATCGCCCTGGGTGTAGCCGTCCTCCCGCGGATCGGAGTAGATGATGCAGCCGATCGCACCGTGCTCGGCGGCCACCTTGGGCTTGATGCCGCGCCAGGAGCCGCCGTAGCGGGCGAGGACGATCTTGCCGCGGACGTCGACGCCGCGGCGGGCCAGCTCCTCGTAGTCGGCCGGCACGCCGTAGTTGACGAAGACCAGCTCGCCGGTGACGTCGCCGTCGATCGAGTAGGCGTTGTACGTCGGGAGCGCCTCGTCGATCTGGCTGGAGGTGGAGTCCTCCGCGATCGGCGGCTCGCTCAAGGTCGCGGTGAAGCGGGTGGGCGCCAGAAGCTCCAGGCGGCGGGTCTTCGGCGTGGGGAAGAGGACCTGGAACTCCTCGAGGGCCACGTCGTAGCCCCAGGAGCGGAACAGGCCGGCCATGAATTCGGCGTTCTTCTTGCCCCAGGGGGAGCCGACCGGATGCGGGTGCGCGGTGAGCTGCTGCATCCAGGTCCGGAGGTTCTCCGGACGGAGGACGGCGTCGAACCGGGACTCCAGGTCGCGTTGCGCGGCGGCACGCTCCTCGGTGAACCCGAGGAGGGCGGGCTGGGCCGCGGCGGGAGAAGGCGAAGCTGCGGGGGCCGCGGCGCTGCTCAGGACGAACACCGGGCCGAGAGCCAGGAATGGCAGGACGGGACGGAGCATGCGGAACATGGGGGGCATTGTACCGTCCGAATCCTTCTCCGATCCGAGATATCGTTGCGTCGGTATGGCCGACCCTGTCCTCCCGCCGCCGAACCGCTTCACCGTCAGCCCGGAGAGCCTGCGCTGGGGGACCGGTCTGTTCTGTTCCGTTCTGGGGGCGTTCGTCCTGGTGGCGCCGCACCGGTTCGCGGCGCCGCCCTACGAGGCGCTCGCGCCGTACCGGACCCTCTGGGGGAGCGCGGCGTTCGCGGCGGGCGTGGCTCTGCTGGCAGTGGCCGTGCTGCGGCCGCGGCCGTGGATGCGCCTGGTCGTCCACAGTCTGGTCGGAGCCGTTTTCCTCCTCCTCGCCGCGAGCTTCGCCCAGGAAGAGGTCTGGACAGGGATGGTCTCCCACGGCCTCTTCGGCTTGACGACGGCTCTCGCCGGTTTCCTGCCGCCGGAGCGGACGGTCCCCCGCGGGCTGCCGGGCCGCGACCTGTTCGCGCTGGTCATGTCGCTGATCGCGGTGCTCAACGGAACGCTCTTTCTGCTCGCTCCGGCGTTCCTCGGCCCGTATTACGACATCGCGCGCGGGTCGCTTGCCTGGCTCGGCGGCATCCTGCTGGCGGGTGGTCTGTTGCTCGGGGCCGTACAGCTCCGCCGGCCGGACGAAGTTCCGCGGGCCGCCCTCTGGGCGGCTCACCTCCTGGCCGGAGCCGCCTTCCTCGTCAATGGAGCAGTCCTTGCGCTCCCGCGGCGCTCCTGGAGCGGCCTGTTCGTCGCTTTCGGAGGGGGTCTCGCCCTGGCGCTGCTGCCCTGGCTCTCGCGGCGGCTGGCGCGGATCGACACCGCGTCGCTGCGCACCCGCCTGGCCCTGGCGCTCGCCACGGCCGCGTCTGTGGCGCTGGTGCTGGCGGTGGCGGTGACCACGACGCAGGAGGAGCGGCAGGCCACGGAGCAGGTGCTGGAGATGCGCCAGGCCGAGGCGCAGTCGATCGCGCGCCACATCGCGGACTACGTGGACCTGAGCTCCGCCCGCACCGCCGCCATCGCGGCGATGGCCGGCCGTCTGCCGGGCGATCCGGCCGCCTGCCGCGTCTTCCTCGAACGGTCGCTCCCGCTCTATCCGGACGTTGCGGGGCTCGTCTGGTTCGATCTCAACGGCCAGGTGCTCGCGGCGAGCGGCAATCCCCCCTTGGACGGCATCGCGGGACGGTCGGTGGTGGCCGCCGTGCGGCGGAGCCCCCGGAGCAGCTTGCAGCTCCTGGCGATCCCGGGGGAGGCCGAGGAGCGCCTGCTGCTCACCACGCCGGTCATCGGTCTGGACGGCCGGCTCGCGGGGGCTCTGGTGATGGTCGCCGGGGCCGACGCCCTGGCGCAGCGCATCGAGCGCCCGGAGTCGGACGTCCATCTCGCGGACGGGTTCGGGCGGATCATCGCGCAACGGGAGCTGTCGCCGTTTCGCTCTCTCTTCGGGGAGCTTCCCGCGGGGTGGGACCGGGCGGTCCTGCGCGGCGAGATGCCCGCGGGAGGGCGCCTCGCCGCCTTTGCGTCGGTTCCCGACCTCGGTTGGGTCGTGGCCGTGGAGCGCCCCCGCCGCTCCGCTCTGGCCGGGGTGCGGCGCGGGCGCGACCTGGCGTTCCTCCTCTTGCTCGGCATGATCCCGGTCGCGGTGCTCTTCGGCATCGTCGCGGCGCGGCGGATCGCCCGTCCGCTGCGGGTTCTGGCCAGGGCGGTCGGCCAGATGGCCAACCAGGATCCGGGAGCGCCGGGAGGGCCGATGGTTGCGCCCGAGCCGACCGAGATCACGGAGGTGGCGCGGCTGTCCTCCGCCTTCGTCGAGATGCGCGGCCGGCTGGCCGAACGGACGCGGGAGAGTCAGCGGCTGGCGACCGAGCTGAGTGCCCGCGCCGAGGCCCTGGCCGAGTCCGACCGCCGCAAGAACGAGTTCCTCGCCATGCTCGGCCATGAGCTGCGCAACCCGCTGGGCGCCATCGCCAACGCGGCCCACGTGCTGCAGCGGATCGGACCGGACGACGCGCCGGCGCGCCGCTCGGTCGAGGTGATCCAGCGGCAGATCCAACACCTCGTCCGTCTCGTCGACGACCTGCTGGACGTCTCCCGGATCACCCGGGGCAAGGTGGAGCTGCGCCGCGAGAGGATGGATCTGCGCGATGCCGTGCGCCACGCCGCCGAGACCCTGCGGCCGGTCGTCGAGGCGAAGGACCACGAGCTGCGGGTGTCGCTTCCCGCCGAGCCCCTGCCGCTCGACGCGGACGTGACCCGGCTGGAGCAGGTGGTGGGGAATCTCCTGCGCAATGCCGCCAAGTACACCGATGCCGGCGGCCGGATCGATCTCGAAGCCCGCTCCGAGGGCCAGGAGGCAGTGGTGCTCGTCCGCGATAACGGAATGGGGATCTCGCCGGAGCTGCTGCCGCGCATGTTCGACCTGTTCATCCAGGGGGAGCAGGGGCTCGACCGCACCGGGGCCGGCCTGGGCATCGGCCTGACCCTGGTGCGCAGCCTGGTCGAGATGCACGGCGGGCGGGTGCAGGCCCGCAGCGAGGGGGCGGGGCGGGGGAGCGAGTTCGAGGTCCGGCTGCCGCTCAGTACCGCCCCACCACCCCCACCGTGAAGCTCCGCCCCAGCGCCAACACCGCCGTCTCGTCGGCGGCCTCGCGGTAGCGGCGGTCGAGGAGGTTCTTGCCGATCACCCGCAGCTCCAGCCCGTGCAGGACGTGATAGCCCACGCCCAGGTCCCAGGTGGCATAGCCGGGGCGCTCGTCCTCGGTCGGACCGGGCTCGTCGTCGCGCTCGAAGGCGGCGAAGCGGGTGTAGGCGAAGCCCTGCTCGGTGGCCCAGCGCAGCGTCAGGAAGGCCCCCGGCGTCGGAATGTCGTCCATCGGCGTGCCGTCGTCCTTGCTCTCCCCCTCCGCCCAGGTGGCCGCCAGCTCCAGCGCGAGGTTCCGGGGCAGCGGCTGCTGCACCTCCAGCTCGACGCCGCGGACCTCCGCCTCGCCGCGGTTGCGGAAGAAAAAATCGGAGACGGGGCGGTACCGCTCGATCAGGTCCTCGACTTCATAGAGATAGCCGAAGAGGGCCACCGAGCCGCCCCCGACGAGCCAGCGGAGCGAGGCGTCGTACTGCAGGCTCGTCTCCGGCTCCAGGTCGGGGTTGCCAATGATGAAGCCGCGGCCGCTCGGCCCCCGGAAGTAGCGGTCCGAGAGCGTCGGATCGCGGAAGCCCCGCGCGACCTGCAGGGTCGCCGTGAGGTCCGGCGTGAAGCTCGACGTCACCGCCGCGAAGCCCGAGAGCGCCTCGTGCGAAACCGAGCGGTCGCCGAAAAAGCCGCCCTTGTTCTCGGACTCCACCTGGTCGCCCCGCAGACCGGCCGACAGCAGGGTGGAGGTGCCGACGGCGCGGTTGTAGGTGGCGAAGAGGCCGGTGTCGAGGCGCTCTGCCTCTTCGATCGACGCCGTCCTCTGCCGCGACGTGAGGTTCCCCGCGAGATCGAAGAGCTGCCGGGTGGTGATCGACTCCAGGCCGAAGCGCGAGACCACCTCGGCGCCGACCTGGAACCGGCCGCCCAGGGCCTGGCGCGCCGCCACGACGCGGAGCGAGCCGTCGTTGCCGTCGGTGTCGGAGCTCTCGATCTGCCGTGTGACGGTGGCGGCCGGCAGCCGGTCGCGGTCGAGCGCCAGCCGGTAGGTGCCGAGGAACAGGCCGAAGTCCAGCGAATCCCAGCCGCCCGCCGGGCCGGAGCTCAGGTCGAGGTTGAAGCGGCGCGAGCTCTCCCGCGGATAGATCGAGCGGGTGACGTTCGAGTCCACCGCCGGGCTGCCGGTGTCATAGGCGTCGGCCAGGGAGAAGCCGGCGCGCAGACGGCCGAGGGGCGTGTCGGTCGCATAGCGCAGGGCCCCGCCGCGGTCGCGGTAGGCCGAATTGTCGATCCGCTCGCCCTCGGCCGACTCGGCATCGCCCGAGCGGCGGATGTGGAGCTGGCCGAGGATCGCGCCGCCGAAGAGGTCCGACGAGGCCTCGGCCGCGGCCGACTCCTCGTCGCTGCCGCCGAACCCTTTGTTCAGCGTATAGCGGAACGTCCGCCCGCCGGGCTCGGCACCCGGCTCGGGATAGCGGGAGCGGGCGTTGATCACGCCGCCGAAGGCGTCCGATCCATAGGCAACCGAGCCGGGGCCGCGGGCGACCTCGACGCCGGCCAGGGTGAACGGGTCGAGGAAGGCGGCGGACGGGCCGGCGCGGCGCTCGGTGGTGACGCGGGCGCCGTCGAGGAGGACGAGCGTCCGGCCGCGGGCGAGACCGCGGATCGACGGTACGGCCGTCGGGCCCTCGCCGGTGGTATGGGTCCCCGGCACCGCCTCCAGGACCTCGACGAGACGCTGCGGCCGGCGTTGCTCCAGGTCCTGCTGGCCGACCAGGGTGGTCGCCGCGGCCGGGGGCGTCTCGAGGCCGGGGGCGACGCCGGAGGTCACGGTGACGCTGTCGCGGAACGTGGCGGGCAGGACGATCTCGAGAGGCCCGGTCTCGGGGAGAGCGGCGACGTCGAGGACCGGCGAGACCTCGCCCGCCGGGCCGAGGGCGACGATCTGGAACGGGAGCCGGGGGTCGGGGGTGATGACGAAGCGCCCCTCGGCGTTCGTCGTGACGGTGATGGAGCGGCCGACCACGGAGACCTCGTAGCCCACGGCGGGCCTGCCGTCGGGCTGGAGCAGGCGGCCTTCGAGAGCCCGGGCCACGGAAGGGATCAGAATCAGGGAGACGAAAAGGACGGACGCGGCGGCACCCAACGGGCCGCGCAGGATCTGACGCATGCGACACCTCGAACGCGCAATTGGTTCTGTTCCAGTCGCGGCAGCCGGCCACGAGCCGGGGCGCGGGTGAAGGACAGGAGGCGCGGTCTCGGTCTACTCGTTGTAGCGGTGGATGAGGACGCGGGTCGGAACGGTCCGGAGCGGCGCCGCGGTCTCTCCGGGAGCCGTCTCCCTCGCGTCGCAGGGCCAGCGGACGTCCGAGCCGAGGACGGCGCGTGCACGGAACGAGAACCGGCGAAGGCCGGTCTTGAGGTGGAGCGCGAGGATGCACCGTCCGTCGAGGCTCTCCTCGGCCTCCTCCCACTCAAGGGAGAGCGCGGGAGCGGCGTACGCGGTTCCGGCCAGAAACAGGACGATGATCAGGAGGAGCCGGCGCATGGAAACCGGAATGTACTCCTTTTTCCTGCTCTCTGCCGAATCTCCTCCAGCTCACCCCGCCATGCGGTCGTCGTCCGAGTCGTCGAAGCGGTGCGCGCGCACGATGAAGCGCTTGGGGGCGGAGCCGACGTAGTAGAAGGGATAGCAGGTCACCAGGGTCAGGGCCGGAGAGCCTTCGTCCGCCAGCACGGCGGTCTCTTCCGGGGGGACGATCTTCGTCCATTCGACCTGGTACCTGAAGGAGCCGTCCAGGGTCGTGAGCTGGATGATGTCATCCTTACGAATGTCTTTGAGGCCGCGGAAAAAACTGTCCCGGTGGGCGGCGAGACCGACGTTGCCGCCGCGCTCCGGCAGGGGGGTCCCGGGGATGTGCCCGACCCCGTGCCGCAGCGTCTTGTTGCCGATGCCGTGGAGGACGATGGCGGAGACGCCGATGCGCGGGATTTCGATGCGGCCGATGAGGTCTCCCTCGGCCAGCTTCTTTTCCCTTGCACTCTCCTCCCGGCTCCCTTCCTTCCGAAAGGAGCCGAGCGCATCGGTGTCCGCGGCGGGCGCGACCGTGCTGGAGGAGGGGGCGGCGGCGGTCCTCAGGCGGATCGCCTCGTCCAGACGCCGCTCCTCCCGCAGCTTGTAGATCCGGGCATCGACGAAGGCGTAGACCCAGATTCCCAGGCAGACGATTCCGATCAGAAAGAGAAGCCGTTCGAGCCAGCGGGATTTGATCAGGAATTTGGGCAGCGGCACCGCGAGACCTCCTGGAAACAAGATCACCTGGCGCCGTGGGGCGCCAGGTGCCAGACGTGCCATCTCTGGAGAGCGTTCGTCGCGGCTTAGAAGCGGCGGACGGCGAACGCGGCGGCGAGAGCCAGCAGGCCGATCAGGCCGACCAGCGGAAGCGTGCTGGCCGTGCCCGGCAGCGTACCCGTGGTATCCGTGTCGTTGTCCAGGCTGCCGGTCTCGTCCACGCCGGAGGCGTCGGTGTCCGCGTCGGTCGTGCTGTTCACGTCGACGTCCACCGCACCGTTGGCGCGGCTGCCGGTGTCGACATCCACGTCCACGCCGGTGCCGGTCTCGGTCTCATTGTGGAGGCCGGTGGCGCCGGTGGTCTCCATCGTGCCGGTGGTCGTGCCGGTGGTGGTGCCGGTCACGTTGCCGGTCGTGTTGCCACCCTGCGTGTCATTCATGCTCTCGGCGGCCGTGCCTTCGACCGTCCCCTGCTCCTGGACCGGCTGCTGGTTCTGATTGGCGAGCGGAATCGGGTTGCCCGGGTTGGGCAGGTTGTTATTGGTCTGACCGGGTTCCTGCTGCTGCGTGGGGCCCGGGGCCGGGGTGTTGATGGTGCTCTGCGCGTAGGTGACACCGGCGGTCAGCGCCAGAATCATCAGGATGGAAAAAACGATACGCTTCATGATGAGTTCTCCTCTCCAATCCTTTTCGTTTCTGTTGTCTGGAGCCCGCGGCGGACTCCCTCCTTAAATCAGGGGGAAGGGGGGGAGTCCTCAAAATCAATCAAGATGGCACGTCACGGCGACTCTCGCCCACCCTCCCCTCGTTCCTGCACGGTCAGAAGAAACTGCAAGCGCAATGCCAGGAAAAGAGAAAACCCCCAGTGCCGGCCGGCATCTGGGGGCTCTGGAGCCTGGCGCCCGGAGTGCTCAGGAGCGGAAGAAGCGCACGGTGAAGGCCGCCGCCATGGCCAGCAGGCCGAGGAGGGCGACCGCCGGGAGCTCACTGGCCGTACCCGGAAGCGCGTCGTTGTCGGCGTCATTGTCCAGGCCGCCGGTCTCGTCCACGCCGGAAGCGTCGGTGTCCGCGTCGGTCGTGCTCTTCACGTCGACGTCGACCGCGCCATTCGCACGGGCGCCGGTGTCAACGTCCACGTCCACGCCCGAGCCGTTCTCCCGCTCGCCCATCGTACCGGTCGTGCTGTTCCGGTCGGTCGCGGCGGTGTCGGAGTCGGTCGTGCGGTCCACGTCGACGTCCAGGACGCCGTTCTCGGCGTTTTTGCCCGTGTCCACATCCACGTCCGGCCCGGGGCCCGTCTCGGGCTGACCGCTCTGATCAACTTGCTGGGAAGGCGGCAGAGTCGACTGGCCGGTGGTCTGCGCATAGGCCACGCCGAACGCGACCAGCATCAGGACCATGGCAAGAGTAAACAGTTGCTTTTTCATTTGTCTCGCTCCTCTCTGCAGAATTCAAGTGATACTGCTGGAGCTGGATACCCGGGAATGTCCCCGGGGTTTTCTTCGCATCCAGAGCTACTGCAACGAAGGTGCCAGAAATGAAAAGACCCCGGCGGACCGGGGTCGCGGATCCAAGGAGGGCGGGCCGCGGAAATCCCTCAGGAACGCAGGAGGCGCATAGCGAGGATCGCGGCCATGGCGAGCAGGCCGAGGAGCGCCGCGATGGGGAGCTCGCTCGCGGTCGCCGGCAGCTCGTCCAGGTCGCCGGCGTAGGTGTAGCCGGTGGTGTCCTGGCCGGTGTCCTGGCGGCTTGGGCCGGTCGCGGTGTCCGTGCCGCCCGTGGCGCCAATGGCCGTGCGGGTGGTGGAGGGACGGGTCGTGTCGAGGCGGCGCCCGCTGGCGATGCCCGCCGTGCCGGTGGAGACGGCGATCGTGCCGGCCGCCGTGCCAGGGCCGGTGATGGTGATCGACGGGCGAATCCCGTTGGTGCTGATCATCGTGCGAGTCCCGTCGGGGCTGATCGTCGTGCGAGCTCCATTGATGCCGGTAAACACCGTGGTCGGCCCGCCGAGGATGGGCCCCCCGAGCACCGTCCCGCTGGCGATGGGTGTCGTGGCCGTCCCGGTGGTGACGGGCGCGGTCATGGTGGCAGGTGCCGTGATCGTCCCGGTGGTGCTGGGCGCGGCCGTCGTGGCGGTCCCGGTTGAGATGGGTGCCGAGCCGGGTGCGGGCGTGGTGGCGGTCCCGGTGGAGATGGGTGTCAAGGGCACGATCGTCGGACCGGTCCCGGTGGAGATGGGAGTCGAGCCGGGCGCGGTCGTCGTGGCCGTCCCGGTAGAGATAGGTGTCGAGCCGGGCACGGCCGTCGTGGCCGTCCCGGTGGAGATGGGTGTGGTGGCCGTTCCGGTGGTGCCCGTCGTCGCGCCGCTCCCGGTGCCCGTCGTGCCGGTCCCGCTGGTGCCGCTCATCGTGGATGTCCCGGTGGTGCCGGTCTGGGCCGACAGGGCACCAGCCGCCGTGAGGGCCAGGGCCATCAGGATTGCGCACAGCCTGTTGTTCATGACCTTACTCCTCTCTGGTGAAAACGCCAGTTGCATTTCTGGAGGAGCCCTTGTGGGGGGGCCTTCCCCTCGGCCCCTGCATCAAGCAGAGATTTTGCAATGGAGGTGCCACCGGAGAGACCCCGGCCTGGAGGCCGGGGTCCCGAGGGAGAGGGGCTGCCGGCCGATCAGGCGGCCGTCAACTTCTTGTACCGGATGCGGTGCGGCTGGTCGGCCTCGGCGCCGAGGCGGCGCTTGCGGTCGGCTTCGTAGGCTTCGTAGTTCCCCTCGAACCAGACCACCTGGGATTCCCCTTCGAAGGCCAGGATGTGGGTGGCGATGCGATCCAGGAACCACCGGTCGTGGCTGATGATCACGGCGCAGCCCGCGAACTGGAGGAGCGCCTCCTCGAGGCCCCGCAGGGTGTCGACGTCCAGGTCGTTGGTCGGCTCGTCGAGCAGGAGGAGGTTGCCCCCCGCTTTGAGCGTGCGCGCCAGGTGGACCCGGTTGCGCTCGCCGCCCGAGAGGTCCTTGACCCGCTTCTGCTGGTCCGCCCCCTTGAAGTTGAACGCCGCGGCATAGGCGCGGGCCGGGATCTCGCGGTTGCCCAGGGTGACCACGTCGCGGCCGTCGGAGATCGTCTCCCAGACCGCCTTGTCGCCGTCCAGCGACTCGCGGCTCTGGTCGACGTAGGCGATGTTTACCGTCTCGCCCACCCGGATCGTCCCCGCATCGGGCTTCTCCTGGCCGACGATCATGCGGAAGAGGGTGGTCTTGCCGGCGCCGTTGGGACCGATGACCCCCACGATGCCGCCCGGCGGCAGGGCGAACGAGAGATTGTCGATCAGCAGGTTGTCGCCAAACCCCTTGGACAGGCCCTGGGTTTCCACCACCACGTCGCCCAGGCGCGGGCCGGCGGGGATATGGATCTCGTTCGGGTCCGCGCGCTTTTCGTAGTCGCGGTCCTCGGCGAGCAGCTTCTCGTACTGATTGAGGCGGGCCTTGCCCTTGGCCTGGCGGGCGCGCGGGCTCATGCGGATCCATTCGAGCTCGTGCTGCAAGGAGCGCCGGCGGGACGACTCCTGCTTCTCTTCCTGGGCCAGCCGCTCCTGCTTCTGCTCCAGCCAGGAGGAGTAGTTTCCTTCCCAGGGAATCCCCTGGCCGCGGTCGAGCTCCAGGATCCAGCCGGCGACGTTGTCGAGGAAGTAACGGTCGTGGGTAATGGCCACGACGGTGCCGGGGTAGTCCCGCAGATGGTGCTCGAGCCAGGCCACCGACTCCGCGTCCAGATGGTTGGTGGGCTCGTCGAGGAGGAGCAGGTCGGGTTGCTGGAGGAGCAGGCGGCAGAGGGCGACGCGGCGTTTCTCACCGCCGGAGAGCCGGGTCACGTCCGTGTCGGGCGGCGGGCAGCGCAGCGCGTCCATGGCGATTTCCAGGGTGCGGTCGATCTCCCAGGCATTGGCCGCGTCGATGGCGTCCTGGACGCGCGACTGCTCGGCCATCAACTTCTCCATCTCCGCGTCGGACATGGGCTCGCCGAATTTTGCATTGATCTCGTCGAAGCGGGTGAGCAGCGCCCGGGTCTCCGCCACCCCCTCCTCGACGTTGCCGAGGACGTCCTTGTCAGGATCGAGCTGGGGCTCCTGGGAGAGGAAGCCGACCTTGGCGCCCTTGGCGGCCCAGGCCTCGCCCCCGAACTCGGTGATCAACCCGGCCATCACCTTGAGCAGGGTGGACTTGCCGGCACCGTTCTGGCCGACGACCCCGATCTTGGCGCCGGGATAGAAGGACAACCAGATGTTTTTGAGGACCTCCCGATTCGGGGGGTAGATCTTGCGGAGATCCTTCATGACGTAGATGTATTGCTCGGCCATATAGATAGATACCTCGGATTCCTGTCTCTGAAATGGGGAACGCCGGCGGGCCCGACGACGGACCGGACAGGCAATTGTACCGCAGAGGCGGCTCAGCCCGCTTCCAGCTCCCGCAGCCGGTTCGGCAGCGATGCGAGGAACGGGCCGAGATCGTCCGTATCCGGCAGGGTGATCTCGATCCGGCCGTTCTTGAGCCGCGCCACCTTGCCCTCTCCCTCCATGACCAGAGGGACCTGGAGCGCCTCACGGTCGAGCGGGATCTCGTCGGTGACCTCGAACAGGCGGTTCATGACGTCCTGATTGATGACGCGCATGGCGGGCATCATAGCGCGGCCGGGGGAAGCTCTGTATTCAAGGACATCCGCTGTCAAACCAGAAGTGGTAGATGATGCCTCCGAGACCTCACCCCGACCCCCTCTCCCATCGCCCCACCTTCCCTCGGGAGAGGGGGCCAGGGGGTGAGGTCTACGGAGCCGGCTCCACCACTCAGGCCTGGAATGACCCTCGACTAGAATGTCGCCATGCGAGTGATCTCCGTCAACGTCGGGCTCCCCCGGCCGGTCCGCGGGAAGGATGGGCTGGTGATGACCGGCATCTTCAAAGAGCCGGTGGCCGGGAGCATCCGGATGCGGCGGCTCAACCTGGAGGGCGACGGCCAGGCCGACCTCTCGGTCCACGGCGGGCCGGACAAGGCGGTCTACGCCTACCCCTCCGAGCACTATCCGTTCTGGCGCAACGAGCTGCCCGGCCAAGCGCTCGACTGGGCGGCGTTCGGCGAGAACCTCACGACCGAGGGGTGGTGGGAGGACGAGGTCCACGTCGGCGACCGCTTCCGGATCGGCACGGCTGAGGTGGTGGTGACTCAGCCGCGGATGCCCTGCTTCAAGCTGGCGCTCCGCTTCGGGCGCGACGACATCGTCGCCCGCTTCTTGGAGAGCGGCCGGCCGGGCTTCTACTTCCGCGTGCTCCAGGAGGGGGAGGTAGAGGCCGGCGATCCCATGGAGCGGATCGACGAGGACCCTCACCGCGTCAGCGTGGTCGACGTGGTCCGCCTCTATCTGGATAAGCGCGGAACGATCGACCGTGATCTCCGCGAGCGCGCCACCCAGGTGGAGGCGCTGCCCGAGGCGTGGCGCGACCACTTTCGCCGCCGCCTCGGATAGCTCGTCACTGCTTGGTCGTCACGATCCAGCCGGTCTGCAGCGGGACGTTTTCGTACTCCCACCCTTCGACGGTCACGTTCGAGAAGACGATCGGCAGGCCGCGCGAGGTCATGGGGTCCGGCCCATCGGTGAGCTGGAAGTGGAGATGCGGCTCGGTGGAATTGCCGGAGTGGCCGATCTGGCCGATCGGCTGGCCGCGCCGGACCTGGTCGCCGGGCTTGACCCGCACGCTCCCCGGCTTCAGATGGAGATACTGCGAATACTCCTCGCCGGCGTGACGGAGGACGACGTAGTTGCCCGCGGCCGCGATCGGCGCCTGGGCCAGGAGCTCGTTCTGCTCGGCGGCCGTGCGCTGCTGGAAGGCCTCGCTGCTCTCGCCGGGCTGGCGCAGGCGGCTGTCCGACTCCAGGGCCGAGGTCCCCACCGCGACGACGGTGCCGTCCGCCACGGCCAGAACCTCCCGCCCATACGAGTAGAAGTCGGCGAGCCGCGAGCCCTCCCCCTGGTGCGTGTTGCCGTTCCCGCCCAATGCCACGAGGTCGAGGGCGAACTCCTGGTTGATCGCCCAGCGGTGATGGCTGTCCAGGTCCGGAGCCGCCGCCACGTAGAGGGTTCCGGCGAGGGGGAGCCAGTATTCGTTCGGGGATTTGTGCGTGACCACGCGCAGGCTGCCCCGGGCCTCGACGGGCTTGCCCGCGGCGTCCGTGCCGTGCGCGATGACCACGACCTCGTCGGCCGGGCCGGTGAGCAGCAGCGGCGTCCCCATGATCAGGAGGCCGGTGCCGGGCGCCAGGGTGCGGCCCGGAGAAGGCTTGATCCCCTCGCCCAGAGAGCGGCTGGTCTGGAGCTGAAAGTCATACAGCTTCAGGAGGCCGGCCGCCTCCAGCGCGCTCAGCTTTTTCGCCGACGCCTCGATCCTGGTCGCGGGGATGATCAGGGTCTGGACGGCCTGTCCGCCCGCGCGGGCCTGGACCTCGACGGATTCGAGAGTGACCGCCCCGCCGTCGCGCTGTGAAAGGGCGATGTTCTGGAGGACCACGGTCGACAGGTCCTTCAGGGGGCTGGTCTGGTAGGTGTAGACGACCTCGCCGGGGTGGAAACGGAGGTCCAGGGCGGCGAGATCGGCGGGGAGAAGAGACGCGAGCGTCAGAAAGAGAAGCGGAGCTTTCCGCATGATGTGTTCTCCGGGAAGGAGCGCAGCAGTGCGCCGCGCCGTCTGACCCTACGAAGCGAGGGCCAGGCGGGTTTCCAAGATCCCGGCCGCGGCTGTGTAGCCGCTATCTCGGCCGTGTAGTGGCTAACTCCGGCGGCGTTTCGCGGCGACTCGGCCCCGGTTTGCCGTTCCACCGGGCGGTTGGAGCCTGGCGCCGTCGCCTGTGCACTCGATGCGGTAAAGACCTGGGGGGACGTAAAAGAAGCGTCGGTGGACAACACCGAAGTGGCGTTGTATCGTCACGACGATGTCGCCTCTCGATGCCGCGGTGTTCTACGCCGATCTCCACGTCCACTCGAAGTACTCCCGGGCCACGAGCCGGGATGCGGATCTGGAGCATCTCGCGCTCTGGGCGCGGCGCAAGGGGATCACGGTCGTGGGGACGGGCGACTTCACCCATCCGGCCTGGTTCGAAGAGATCCGCGCGAAGCTCGTGCCGGCCGAGCCGGGACTGTTCCGCCTCCGCCCCGAGGTCGAGCGGGAGATCGAGCGGCGCCTGCCGCCGGCCTGCCAGGGACCGCTCCGCTTCCTCCTGGAGGTGGAGATCTCCACGATTTACAAAAAGGGCGATCGGACCCGCAAGGTCCACCACCTGATCTATGCCTCGAACCTGGAGACGGCTGCCCGCCTGCGGGAGAAGCTTGGAACCATCGGCAACCTCACCGCGGACGGCCGGCCGATCCTCGGGCTCGACTCGCGGCACCTGCTAGAGATCACGCTGGAGAGCGGGCCGGATGCGTATCTGATCCCGGCCCATGTGTGGACCCCCTGGTTTGCCGTGCTCGGCTCCAAGTCGGGCTTCGACACGGTCGAAGAGTGCTATGAGGATCTGACGCCCCACATCTTTGCCGTGGAGACGGGTCTCTCCTCGGACCCGCCGATGAATTGGCGGGTCTCCTGCCTCGACCGCTTCACGCTGGTCAGCAACTCGGACGCTCATTCGCCGCCGATGCTGGGCCGCGAGGCCTGCGCCTTCACGACGGACCTCGACTACTTCGCCATCCGCCGTGCCTTGGAGACGGGAGAAGGGTTCGGCGGGACGGTGGAGTTCTTCCCCGAGGAGGGCAAGTACCACCTGGACGGCCACCGCGCCTGCGGCGTGCGCCTGGAGCCCGCGGAGACGCGGCAGGCGGACGGCCTTTGTCCTGCCTGCGCCAAGCCGCTGACCATCGGTGTGATGCACCGGGTCGAGGAGCTGGCGGACCGGCCGGAGGAGGCGCGGCGCGAGCGGATGCATCCGTTCCGCAGCCTCGTACCGCTGCCGGAGGTGGTCGCGGAGATCCGGGGCACGAGGGCGAAGACCCGCGGCGTCGAGGAGGTGGTCTCGCAGCTCGTGGGGCGGTTGGGCCCGGAGATGGACATCCTCGAGCGCCTCCCGCTGGAGGACGTCGCACGGGTGGCCGATCCGCTCCTCGTCGAAGCCCTGGCGCGCCTGCGAGCCGGGAAGGTCCGCCGCGAATCCGGGTACGACGGGGAGTATGGGGTGATCCGGCTGTTCGAGCCGGAGGAGATTCGGGGACGGTCGGTGGTGGCGCCGTTGTGGGAGGCCGGCACCCCCGGCCAGGGGTTGAAACCCCTGGCTAGCAAGAAAAAACCGCCCCCTGAAGGGGCCGGATCGGGGGCGTTGTCCCCTCTGGGACAACTTTTCCATGGTAGCCAGGGGTTTCAACCCCTGGCTGGTGAGGGCCTCGACCCCGAGCAGCGCGCCGCCGCAACAGCCGTGGACGGCCCCCTCCTCATCGTCGCCGGTCCGGGCACCGGCAAGACCCGGACGCTCACCCACCGGCTTGCGCATCTGGTGACGGAGCGCGGTGTTGCGCCGGAGCAGTGCCTGGCCGTCACGTTCAGCCGCCGGGCCGCGGCGGAGATGGAGGAGCGCCTCGCTTCGCTGATCCCGGAAGCGGCCGGCCGCGTTCTCGTCGCGACCTTCCACGGCCTGGGCCTCACGTTGCTGCGCGAGCAAGCAGAGGAGGCTGGATTGGCGCCGGGCTTCCGGATCGCATTACCTGAAGAGCGGGCGGCGCTCGCCGGCGAGCTGTTCGGGATGACGGTGGACAAGGCGGAGCGCCTCCTCCAGAAGATCGGCACGCTACGCTGTCTGCGCGCGTCGAATCCGGATGCCGCCGCGGGCCTGCCTCCCGAGCTGGCCGTCCGGGCGACCGCTTACGAGGAGGCCTTGGCGGCCCGGGATCTCCTCGACTTCGACGATCTTCTGCTGAAGCCGCTGGCGCTGCTTACCGGGCGGCCGGATCTCGCGGCCCTTTACCGGGAGCGATTCCGCTGGATCTCGATCGACGAGTACCAGGACATCGACCCGTTGCAGTACGCGCTGATGCGCCTCCTGGCTCCGCCCGAGGGCAATCTTTGCGCGATCGGCGATCCCGACCAGTCGATCTACCGGTTCCGGGGAGCGGACGTGGGCTTCTTCCTCCGCTTCCGGGAGGACTATCCGAGCGCCCACGTGGTCCACCTGACCCGCAACTACCGCTCGTCGCGCGTGCTGGTCGAGGCGGCCTGCCAGGCGATCCGGCCGGACAGTCTCGTGCCGGACCGGCAGCTCGTGGCGGTGCGCAACGGGCCGAACGCGCCGCGCATCGTCGTCCAGGCAGCGGCGACCGAACGGGCCGAGGCGGAGCTGGTGGTCCACACCTTGGAGGGACTGATCGGCGGCACGTCCTCCTTCTCCTTCGACAGCGGCCGGGTTGCCACTTGGGGTTCTTCTTGGGCGAATGACGAGCTGTCGTTCGAGGACGTGGCGATCCTCTACCGGACCGACGCGCAGGCGGCGCCGCTGATCGAGGCGCTGGGCCGCGCGGGCATCCCGTTCCAGAAACGGTCCCACCGCCCCTTGACCGAGCAGCCGGGCGTGCGCGCCCTGCTCTCTCTCCTCCAGAAAAAGGCCGGGGAGCGGCAGCCGGGCGCTGTCGAGGCCCTGCTGAATCGTGCGGTGCTCGAGCAGGGCGCCGATCTCTTGGCGGCGGCCGAGCTGTTGCGGCCGTTGGCGGCCCGGGCTGGGGACGATCTCCAGCGGTTCCTGGCCGACGTTGCCGTCGGCGGCGAGGTCGATACCTGGGATCCCCGCGCCGAGCGGGTGTCTCTCCTGACTCTCCATGCTTCCAAGGGCCTGGAGTTCCGCGTCGTCTTCCTGGTGGGATGCGAGGAGGGCCTCCTCCCGCTGACCTGGCCGGGAGCGGAGCCGGAGGAGGCGGATGCATCTGAAGAACGGGCGGAGGAGCGGCGGCTCTTCTTCGTGGGGATCACCCGGGCCTGTGCGCGCCTCTTCCTTTTCTATAGCCGCAAGCGGACCCTCCGCGGGCGGACCGCGGAGACCCGGCCTTCCCCGTTCCTGGCGGATGTCGAGGAGGCGCTCCTGGAGTGGCGGCGGGAGCCGGAGCTCGTGCGGCGGCCGGAGCAGATGCGGTTGCTGTAGTGCCTATCCCTCCAGAATCCGGTACGGCACCGTCCGCAGCACCTCCGCCAGCGAGATGAGGCCGGCCCGGGCCTTGGCCAGGGCGTCGTCGCGCAGGGTGCGCATGGCCTTCTCCAGCGCCACTTCCCGCAAACGGTGGACCGGCGTTCCTTCGGCGATCAGGTCCGCCACCTCCGAGTCCGGCACGAAGAGCTCGTAGATCCCGAGACGCCCCTTGTAGCCGGCTCCGCGGCAGGCCTCGCAGCCGACGGGGCAGAAGAAGCGCTCGTCCGCTCCCAGCCGGAGCCGCCGGGCTTCCACCGGATCGGGCGCTGCCTCCTGCTTGCAATGCGGACAGAGGCGGCGGGCCAGGCGCTGCGAGACCACCCCGAGGAGGCTGCCGGCGATCAAGTTGAGGTCTACCCCCAGGGTGTGAAGGCGGGAGACCGTGCGCACCGCATCCGACGTGTGCAGCGTCGAAAGCACCAGGTGGCCGGTCTGGGCCGCACGGATTGCGGCGGCGGCGGTCTCCTCGTCGCGGATCTCCCCGATCAGGATCACGTCCGGGTTCTGGCGCATGAAGGTCCGGGCGTAGTCGGCGAAGCTCATGTGCATCGAGACCTGCTTCTGGCTCGTCTTGTCGAAGTAGTACTCGATCGGGTCCTCGGCCGTCAGGATCTTGATCTCCGGCCGGCGGATGTGGTGGATCGCCGAATAGAGGGTCGTCGTCTTGCCGCTCCCGGTGGGGCCGGTCACCAGCAGGAGCCCCTCGGGATTGGCGATCAGCTGCTCGAAGACCGGGAGGATGGACGGGTCGAGGCCGAGGCGTTCCAGGCCGAGCACCGGCGTGCCGCTGTCCAGGAGGCGCAGCACGGCGTCCTCCCCGAACGGGCCGGGCACCGTGGAGACGCGGAAGTCGATGGCTCTCTCCTCCCCTTTCTCCTCATAGACCGCCCGGATCCGTCCGTCCTGGGCCTTGCGGCGCTCGGCCACGTCGAGCCGGGAGATCACCTTGATGCGCGAGATCACCGCGTCGATGTTGTCGTGGGAGAGCGGCGTGGTGATCTGCCGCATCACGCCGTCGACCCGGAAGCGGACGTCCACGTCATGCTCGTACGTCTCGACGTGGACGTCGCTCGCGCCGAGCTCAACGGCATGGCCCAGGATCTCGTCGAGGAGGATGGGCACCGGGGTCTCGGGGCCGAAGGAGAAGCCGGCGGTCGGCCGGAGGGTGAGGACCGTACCGCCCCGCTCGTCCTCCTCCTCGCCTCCCCAGCCGGTCTCGACAGCGCGGCGGATCTCCCAGGCGTTGAGCTGGACCGGTTGGACCGGCCGGCGCAGCCTCTGGGAGATCTCCTGAGTGAGGGACCGTCGAAACGGCCGGATCATCCCCACCGGCACCGGCTCCCGGCTCGCCGGGTCGACTTTCCCCAGGACGACGACGAGGTTCTCCAGGCAAAAGTCGCGGTCGATCAGCCGGACCGACCGCTCGTCGACTTCGTATTGGGAGAGCTCGGTGAAGCCGGGAGCTCCCGGGGGATGCGGGCTGCCTTGGTCTGCCATGGCTACATGCTACATTGGCTTCATGAAGCACGAGACGCAAAGCGAGCCCGCGACCGACCTGTTCCTGTCCCTCACGCCCGAAAGAGTGCTCGCCGCGGTTGAGGCCGGAGGATTGCGGTGCAACCCGGTCTGCTATGCGCTCAACTCTTTCGAGAACCGGGTCTACGAGGTCGAGCTGGAGGACCGCGCCCGCGTCGTGGCCAAGTTCTACCGGCCGGGGCGCTGGACGGCCGAGCAGATCCTCGAAGAGCACCAGTTTCTCGCCGATCTCGCCGCCGCCGAGGTCCCGGTGTGCACGGTGCGCGAGTTTCCGGGCGGTGGGACGCTGCGGCAGATCGACAACATCTGGTACGCGCTCTCCGACCGCCGCGGCGGCCGCGCTCCCGACGAGCTCGACGACGCCACGGCCCGCCGGCTCGGCATGCTGGTCGGCCGCCTCCACACCGTGGGCGCCGACGGGCCGGCGGAGCACCGGCTGCGCCTCTCGGCCGATTTTTTCATCCGTGAGAACGTGGACTGGCTGGCGGAGCACGATATCCTGCCCCACCACGTCCGCGAGCGCTACTTCGACACCGCGCTGACGGTTGCGGATATCGTGGACGAGATGCTGGAAGGCGTCCCGGTCCACCGCATCCATGGTGACCTCCACCTGGGGAACCTGCTGTTCCGCGACGGTCTGCTCAACGTCCTCGACTTCGACGACATGATGATCGGCCCCGCGGTGCAGGACATCTGGCTGGTGCTCCCCGGCCGCGATGCCTGGGCGGTGCGCCAGCGCGAGGCCTTCCTCGCGGGCTACGAGCAGTTCCGCCTCTTCGACCGCTCCACCCTGCGCCTGATCGAGCCGCTGCGCGCGCTGCGGATGATCCACTACGCGGCCTGGATCGCCCGCCGCTGGCACGACCCGGCCTTCCCCGCGGCCTGGCCGCAGTTCGGCACTCCCGAGCACTGGCAGCGGGAGACCGAGGACCTGATCGAGCAGCTCGCGGTCATCCGCGGCGAGATGAAGGCCGAGGCGAGAGCCCTCAACCCCGAGGACGAGCAGCACCAGGAAGAGGAGGAGTCGGTGCTCACCAACAAAGACTTCTTCTGGGACTGGGAAGAGAACTAGGAGCAACCCCCTCTGTGGTAGCATCCCGGCCGCATTTTCGCGGCCCTCAGCCTCTGTCTGTCGGCGATCGGAGCCCTGTATGGAGATCTACGAGAACGTTCTGGAAACCATGGGGAACACTCCCCTGGTGAAGCTCGGCCGGTTCTTTTCCGGCCCGGCCACTCTGGCGGCCAAGGTCGAGTACTTCAACCCCGGCGGGAGTGTGAAGGACCGCATCGGCATCGCGATGATCGAGGCCGGCGAGACGTCGGGGCAGCTCAAGCCCGGCGGCACGATCGTGGAGCCGACCTCGGGCAACACGGGCGTGGGCCTGGCGATGGCGGCCAACCTCAAGGGGTACAGCCTCATCTGCGTCGCCCCCGACAAGATCCCCAAGGAGAAGGTCGCCCTCCTGGAGGCCATGGGAGCCACGGTCGTCAGCTGCCCGACCAACGTCGCGGCGGACGACCCCCGGTCCTACTACAAGGTCTCGGAGCGGATCCGCGACGAGCAGGGCGCCTATCTGCCGTATCAGTATTACAACCAGGCGAACCCCGAGGCGCACTACCGCTCGACCGGCCCGGAGATCTGGCGCCAGACCGACGGCAAGGTCACCCACTTTGTGGTCGGCGTCGGCACCGGCGGCACGATCAGCGGCACGGCCAAGTACCTGAAGGAGCAGAACCCGAACGTCCAGGTCATCGGGGTCGATACGGTGGGGAGCATCTACGAGTACTACTTCGAGCACCACGAGCTGCCGCCGGAGGACCAGATTCACCAGTACCTGATCGACGGCATCGGCGAGGACTTCATGCCCGGCTGCGTCTGGTGGGACTACATCGACGGGATCGTGACGATCGACGACAAGACGGCCTACCGGGCGACCATGGAGCTGGCGCGGAAAGAATCGATCTTCACCGGCTCCTCCGGCGGCGCGGCGGTCGCGGGCGGCCGGCAGATCGCCCAGGGCCTCGGCGCGGACGGCCTGGTGGTCACCCTCGTCCCCGACTCGGGCGAGCGGTACCTCTCCAAGCTCAACAAGCAGTGGCTGACGGAGAAGGGGCTGATCGAAGCGTCCTAGGCTCCCAACCACCTGCCGTACAGCTCCGGCCGACGGTGCTTCCAGAAGAGCCGCCGTGCCGTCGACGTCGCGCAAGTGGCCAGGTCGAGGTCGGCCAGCACCAGATCCTCCTTCAGGCTTTTTCCGCGGGCGAGCACCCGCCCCTCGGGATCGACGGCGAAGGACTCGCCGGAGAAGTGGAGCTTTCCCTCCAGGCCGACCCGGTTGGAGAGGGCCACGAAATAGCCGTTCTGGAAGGCGGCGGTCCGGACCTCGGCTTCGTAAAGACCCTCGGGCCACTCGCCCACCGTTCCGGCTTGCGGGATCACCACCAACTCGGCTCCGGCGACTCCGAGGGCGCGCATCACCTCGGGGTAGTGGCGGTCGTAGCAGATGGCCACCCCGATCTTTCCCGCGCGGGTGTCGTAGACCGGCACGCCCCCCTCCGAATGATCGCCCGGAAAGTAGTAGCTCTGCTCGTGGAACCCTTCGTAGTCGGTGATGTGGATCATCCGGGTGACGCCGAGGAGGCGGCCGTCTGCATCGAACACCGGCGAGCTGTCGAACCGCCGGCCGGTGGCCGGGTCGAGCTCGTAGAGGTTGAAGACAGTCACCAGGCCGAGCTCTCTCGCCCGCTCGGCGATCCGTCCGGTCGTCGGCCCGGGGACCGGCTCGGCCAGCTCCAGCGCCTTGCGGTCGTCCGGCACCTGCGGGAAGAAGCGGTCGAGGATGACCTCGGGGAAGGCGATGAGATCGGCGCCGGCGCGCTTGGCATCACCCATGGCGTCGAGGGCACGAGTGAGATTGGCGGCGCGGCCGGGACCTGCGGAGAGCTGGGCGAGGGCGATCCGCATCGTCAGCTCCGCTGGGTCCGTGCCTTGAACGACCAGGTGAAGGTGAAGCGGGCCACCACCATGCCATCCGGTGCGCGGCCGATCGTCTCGACCTCGGCCGTCGCGGGCTCGCCGGTCTCCACGGCGCGGGCCACGGCGGCGGCGAGCTTGTCCCCCTCCTCGCAGGTGAAGGTGGTCGTGGCCGTCGCCTTTTTTTCGAAGCTGGCGGTCAGGCCGACGATCAGCAGGGCCACCGGCCGGGGTGCCAGGTCGGTCGCCACCATGGCGAGCGCTCCGGTGGACAGCTCGGCGGCCATGGAGAGCGCCGCGAAATAGGTCGAGCGGAACGGGTTCGTGGTCCGCCAGCCATAGGGGACCGTGACCACGGCGCGCCGTTCGTCGAGCTCGCGCAGGCGCAGGCCGGCCACGAAGGCGAGCGGCAGCTTGGAAAGGTAATACAGCCGCATCAGGACAGGGCTGAGCATCTGCCGGCGGCGCTTCTCGAAAGCTCCGGTCAGCACGGCGGGCGCGGTGGCGGGCTCGATCATGGGACTCTCCTCTCCGCCCAGCTTATGGAGAGCGGGGGCTCCCGGCAAGCCTCTTGCTTCGCTCTCCCGGGAGAAGGAGGACACCATGGCTGACAGCCTAGCTGAAAAAAACCGCGAAGCGCTCCGTCCCTACATCGCCGATATGGCCGCCGTCGAGAAGCACATCCTGGAAGCTCTCGAGCGGCAGCATAAAGACGACAACATCCGGCAGTTCCCGACCGCCCACCAGCTCATCGACCGTCTCCAGGGCGTCCTGCGCCAGCACATCAGCACGCTCGAAGGGCACCTCGAGGCATTCCCGGGCGGCACCACCGCGCACACCGTGAAGGAAGCGGTGACCGGCGTCCTCGGCGCCATCGCCGGCGTGTACGACAAGGTCCGCAAGGACACGGCGAGCCGCGCGCTGCGCGACGATTACACCGCCCTGTCCCTCGCCACGATCAGCTACACGATGCTCCACACCACGGCTCTCGGCCTGCGCCAGGGAGCGACGGCCGAGCTCGCGGTCCGGCACCTGAAGGACCTCACGCCGGTGCTGGTCGAGCTGAGCCAGATCGTCCCGCAGATCGTCCTCCGCGAGCTGTCGTTCGAGGGGTACGACATCGAGATGGGGCTCGCGGAGAATGCGGTTCGCAATACGCAGGAAGCCTGGTCGAGCGAGAACACGCAGGGCGGCAGCAGCCGGAGCGCCGGCACCCCGGTCGGCGCGGTCACCGGCTCGGCGGGCTCGTACACGCAGGGGTGATCTAGAATTTCAGCAGAGAGCGCGCTTCTGCCAGAACTTTGTCTTTGGTCGGCAGGAGCGCGTTCTCCAGCACCCGGGCATAGGGAACCGGGCGGTCCGGGTAGGTGACGCGGCGGATCGGCGCGTCGAGCCACGGGAAGGCCACGTCCGCCAGACGGGCCGCGATCTCGGAGCCGAAGCCCAGGGTCAGCGGTGCCTCGTGGACGATCAGCGCCCGCCCGGTCTTCTTCACCGAGGCGAGCACCGTCTCCTCGTCGTAGGGAATCAGCGTCCGCAGGTCGATCACCTCGGCCTCGATCCCTTCCCTGGCCAGCTCCTCGGCCGCTTCCAGGCAGGTCCAGGTGGACGCGCCGTAGCCGATCAGCGTCAGCCGGTTGCCGGGCCGCAGCACCCGCGCCTCCCCGAGCACGCCGAGGTCGTCCCCCTCCGGCAGGGCGGCCTTGATCCGGCGGTAGAGGAACTTGTGCTCGAAGAACATCACCGGATTGGGATCGCGGATGGCCGCCTTGAGCAAGGCGCGCGCGTCCTGCGCCGTGGCCGGGCAGACCACCTTGATGCCCGTGGTGCCGGCGAACCAACCCTCGGGATTCTGGGAGTGGAACGGTCCGGCGCCGACGCCGCCGCCCGAGGGGAGGCGGATGACGATCGGGCAGGGCACCTGCCAGCGGTAATAGAGCTTCGCGGCCACGTTGACGAGCTGGTTGAAGCCGCAGGAGATGAAGTCGCCGAACTGCATCTCCACCACCGGGCGATAGCCGAGGACCGCGGCGCCGATGGCGATGCCGATCGTGCCGCTCTCGGCGATGGGCGTGTCGAGCACGCGCTGCGGCCAGCGCCCGTACAGGCCCTTGGTGGTGCGGAACGGCCCTTCGAAGACGCCGATGTCCTGCCCCATGAGGACGACCGAGTCGTCGCGCTCCATCTCCTCCCGCAGGGCCTGGTTGATCGCATCGATGTACGTCGTCTCTTTGCCGTCCTTGCCGTCCCTTTCGTCCTTGCCAGCCCGTTCGACCGGAGCAAACACCGGCCGAAAAGCCACCGAAGCATCCGGAGCCGCCGCCTCCAGGGCGCCGCCGATCGCCCTCTCCACGAGCTCCACGATCCGCGCGTCGAGACGATCGCGGGTCGCGGCGTTCAGAACCCCTTCAGCCTCCAGCCGCTTCGCATAGGTCGGGACAGGATCGGACGCCAGGTAGCCTGCCAGCTCATCGGGTGGCACGACCTTCAAGGAGTCGTCCCCCTCGCTGTGGCCGCGCATGCGGCCGAGCATGGCCTCGATCAGGGTCGGCCCCTGGCCGGCGCGGGCTCGGCGGACGGCGCGGTCGAGGGCTTCCGCCATGGCGTCCGGATCGTTGCCGTCCACCGTCTCGCCGGCCATGCCGTAGCCGATTGCGCGGTCGCTCAGACGGGCGGCGGCGTATTGCAGGTGGGCCGGGGTCGAGAAGGCGTAGCGGTTGTTCTCGATGATCAGGATGAGCGGCAGCTTCCAGACCGCGGCCATGTTGAGCCCCTCGTGGAAGTCGCCGGTCGAGGTGGCGCCGTCGCCGATGAAGTTGATCGAGATGCGGTCGGTCCCGGACTGGCGGAACGCGAAGGCGCAGCCGGCCGCCACCGGGATCATCGTGCCCAGGTGGCTGATCATCCCGAGATGCAGGATGCCGTGCTCGGGAGCCAGATAGCCGTAGTGGAACGAGCGCTCGACGCCCTGGGAGAACCCTTCTCCCTTGCCGAGAAGCTGGCAGGCCAGCCGGCGGAGGATCGCCTCGGGCTCGGGCCGGCGGCCGTCCGGCGCGCCGAAGCCGAGCCCGGGAAAGGCGCGGGCCGGGTCGAGATAGACCCCGAGGATCGCCCCGAGATCGCGGTGCAGGGTGCAGAGGGCATCGCCGGGCTCCAGCGCCAGACCGGCGGGGATGGTGGTCGCCTCGTTGCCGACCTCGCTGTACCACTTGGAGACGCGGCCGGTCAGCAACAAGGCCTCGAAGCGGGAGTCGAAGTCCCGCGTGAGCTTCATGAAAGCGTAGCGGCGGAGTCGCTCGATCGAGCCGGGAGCGAGGGCCGCGACGGAAACGTCCTGGGGAGAGTAGATCGTCATAGGGGTTGGGAGTCTACCGCGATCTATCGGGGAAGGGCTCGGACCTGCCGCTCCAGGCGCTTGCGATGGCTGTTGTCGGGGTCCATCTGGACCAGGATCTTGAGCGCCAGCTCGGCTTTGGGCGCGTCCCCCTTCTCGACGAACGCTTCGACCTGGCGCACGCCCTGCTCGACGGCGAGCTCCCGGCGGTGCGCGGACTCCAGGTGCTCGATCTCCGCGAACATCTGGGCGGACCGCGGGCTTGACGGCGCGGCCCGCTGCAGGTCGGAAGCCGCCTCGCGGGCGCGAAACCAGTCCTGGTCGCCGACGTGCTTGCGGTAGATCCACTCGATGCTCTTGACCTTTTCCTGGAGCTGGTCGGCGTTGCGGGCCTCCTGGACGCGCTCGCGATAGGAGTCGAACGTGACCCGGGGGACGTCGAAACGGGAGATTTCTTCGAGCAGGCGCTCGGCGTCGGCGAGGCGGTGCTCGGTCAGAGCCTTCTCGAGCTCGCGCGTGCGGCGCACCACCTCGGCCTGCCGACCGGCCTCCCGTTCAGCCCTCTCCAGCTCGTCGGCGAACGCGCCGGACTTCTTGCCGGAGGGGTCGTTGCGGGCCGCAGTCTCGAGCTCGCGGCGGGCCACGGCGAATTCGCCGCGGGCGAGAGCGGCGCGGCCCGCCGCGAGGGCGGCATCGGCGCGCTTGTCCTGCTCCAGCTCCTTGGTGAGCATCTCGATCCACCCCTCGTAATCTCCTCGCTTGGGGTGGGACGGGCTCAACTCGGTCAGGGTCTCGAGGGCCAGGCGGGCCAGGGGGAGCTGCTTGCGCTGGAGATACTGGGTGAGCACCTGCTCCGTCTCGCTGACGCGCCGGCGCTGCGCCGCGGCTTCCTGCAGCTCCAGGAGGCGGGCCTTGGCTCGGTCCAGCCCGATCGGCCGCGGGTTGGCCGCCTCGATCTGGGCGAGGAGACGCTCCGCCTCCTCGACGTTGCCGGCGCCCAGGGCCTGCTCCACCTTGACCATCTCGGACGAGCTCTCCTGGACCCGGCGGGCGGCGCGCTCGATCTGCGCCAGGAGATCGCTCTTCTCGGCCTTGGAGAGCTCCCGCGAGGGGACGCGCGAGGGAGTTCTCGGGGTCGGCGGGGCGTCGGGCGGGTGGCTCCAGGCCGGAATCTCGC
>Ga0126309_10000035_pt1 | contig 44108 bp, 48 predicted proteins | sample Plot56_FD_92541 | JGI IMG/M metagenome (GOLD analysis project Ga0126309, IMG submission 92541) | Serpentine soil microbial communities from UC McLaughlin Reserve, CA, USA - Plot56 | ecosystem: Environmental > Terrestrial > Soil > Grasslands | place: USA: UC McLaughlin Reserve, Lake County...
GCCGGGCGTCTTCGTCAAGGCGCCGGTCTTCCCGTTCCGCCGCTTCCCGGGGACCGACCCTGTGCTCGGTCCGGAGATGAAGTCCACGGGCGAGGTCATGGGGGTGAGCAGCGCGTTCGGCAACGCTTTCGCCAAGGCCTGGCTGGGGGCGGGGCACAAGCTGCCGCTCCAGGGCACGGCGTTCCTCTCGGTGCACGACCGCGACAAGCCGTCGCTCCTGCCGATCGCGCGGCGCCTTTCCGAGCTCGGGCTCGATCTCGCCGCGACGGCCGGCACCGCGGCCTTCCTGGAGCGGAACGGCCTCTCGGTGCGCACCATGCTGAAGGTCCACGAGGCGCGCCCGCACGTGGTGGACCACCTGATCAACGGCGAGATCGACCTGGTGATCAACACTCCTCTGGGCCGCGCCTCGCACGAGGACGACGGCGCCATCCGCCGCGCCGCCCTGAAGCACGACATCCCCTGCATCACCACCCTCTCCGGAGCCACCGCGGCGGCCGAAGGCATCGCGGCTCTCCAGAAGGACGGCTTGGCGGTGCGGCCGCTGCAGGCGATCCACCGGGGGGTGGCGGCAGCGGCGGATCGAGCCGGGTCTGGTAGCGCTGTGGTATTATAATGCCATATGAGACCAACGTACCCATGCCATTCGATTCGATCATCTGGGACTTGGACGACGATCCTGACGGCAATGTGCAGCATTGCGCCGACCATGGCGTCGCCAAGGAGGAGGTCGAAGAGGTGCTGGAGAACCCGACGGACACCGACGTCAGCCGGTCCTCCGGCCGACCCGTAGTGTTTGGGGACACCAGCGCGGGGCGGCACCTGATGGTTGTGTACGATGAAATCGATGCCAAGACCATCTATCCAGTGACGGCCTACGAAGTTCCCAGGAGGCACCGACGATGACCCTCCAGCGCATCACCCGTCATCGCAGACTTTCGCCTGAAGAAGCGGCGAAGTACCGCGAGATCCGGGAGCAGGTCACAGAGGAGCTGCCCGACCTGATCGCACGCCATCATGAGCGCTCGATCTCCCTCGACCAGTTTGGAGACCTGGTCAAGCAATTGAAGGCCGCGCGCGAAGAACAGGGGCTGAGCCTTTCTGACCTGACCCGGCTGACCGGCATGGATCGGTCGGCTCTCTCGAAGCTCGAAACCGGGCAACGCCTCAACCCCACCATCGAGACCCTCGTGCGCTACGCCGAAGCTGTGGGGAAGCGCCTGGTCGTCTCGTTGGAGAATGAATGACAGGCTGGCTTCGCCCGGCCTGAAAGGGGCACCCGGTCAATTTCTGGACTGAGAGATGTTCGAGCACACCCACTTCGTCGTCTGTATCCGGAACGAGGGTTGTGAGGATCTTCACCTTCGGAAGCTCTACCCTCAGCTCCCGGACGAGTCGGCTGCCCGGAGCGGGTTCATCCGGGTGATCGATGAGTCGGGAGAGGGCCATCTGTATCCGGAAGAAAACTTCCTCCGTCTGGACCTTCCCGACGCTGTCGAAGAAGCTCTAGCTGCGCTGCCTGTCTCCGAATAGAGCTCACCTCCCCCGCTACTGCCACGGCGAGCACCAGCGCCTCCGTCCCCTTCCCCGTCGCCAGCATCGTCTCGGGTCCCTTCGGCATCTTCCGGGGGGACACCAACGGACCAGACCGTGGGCTGAGGCAGCCACGCTTCTCCCTAGTCCTCCTCACCTGCGGTCGATTTCTGAGCACCTCTCCGCCCGCCGCATCGACTGCCAAGTCCTGGCCGAAGAGCTGGCGCCTCTGGAGGTCGCCTGGGCCCGCCACGGACCCCTCCGCCGTCACCGGACCAGGGATCGAAACGGCCGCTGGGGTACAATTGAAAAGGAGGGAAAAGGCCAATGGCAGGAGCGTTGAAGCAGGTGGACTTGATGCTCGAGGAAGATCTCGTCGAACGCCTCCAGGGAGAGGCGGAGAGTCGCCGGGTGAGCATGTCGGAGCTCGTCAGCTCCTTGCTCTGTCAGGACCTGGGAATGCAACGAGACGTTCAGGCTACTGTCGAGAAGATCCGCCAGCTCCGCAAGGCCGTCGGGCCGATGCCCGACAGCACGCCAGCCATTCGTGAGTCAAGGGATCGCGGATGGTGACCATCGGCGAGACGGTCTGACCGAAGCAGAGGTGCAGGCCTTCTGGGGCGAGTTGGTCCACCTCCCCCTCAACACCATCGAAGTCTCCCACCAACTTCTTTTCGAGACGCTCGCCTTCAGCTTCCGGGAGCAGGTCTCTCCCTACGACGCAACGTTCGTCGTCCTGGCTCGGAAGCTGGAATGCGACCTGATCACCGCGGATGGGGTTCTCTGGCGCAAGATCCAGGGCACGTGCCCTTGGGTCAAGCTGCTTTGAGACCTGCCGCCCTGTGCCTCATCCGCCCGCCGGGGAGTCCAAGATCGTCCCCTTCCCCGTCGCCGGCATCGTCTCGGGTCCCTTCGGCATCTTTCGGGGGGACACCAACGGCCCCGGCCCTTTAGCGAATCTTGATTTTTTAGCTGGCACCTGTATAGGTGCACCTGTATCGGTGGGCTCCGCACGCGACTCGCGCCGCGCTCCTTCAAATCGCTGAGGTTTCGGCGCGAGACGCGAGCCACTTTTTCAGAGATTGAGGGCTCTCACCGCTGCGGCGACCTGACAAGAGGCCAAGGACGGTCAAATCCTCATCCAAGTCGGGCCAGTGAATGAAGGCTCCGTCTCCAAAGATCTCGAAATGGCGACGCTCCGCCGGGCTCCCATGCCATAGCCGTGGGAACCAGACCAAGGGCACGATCAGGGTTCTGCCGTCCATCAAGTCGACGATCAGAGACTCGTCGTTCACGGTCACCTGTTTAGCCCGAGGCTCCTCTGTCTCAACGGCCGAAGAATTCATACCAGCTCTCCAAGAACTCGTCGCGGTGATCCTGGACGAGCGTCGCGATCGTGTTGAGCTCTGTCCGACTATAACCCCCCGCCCGCTGCAGGGCTACGGGGTCCAACCAGAATTTCGCCACCCGGGTTTCCCGTTGCACGTGCACATGCGGGGGCTCGTCTCGATCAAGAGATACAAAAAAGAACCGATGGGGGCCGACTCTGAGTACCGTGGGCATGCTCAGGCAGTCCTCTCGTTGCGCATGAAGGACTTTTACACCGCGGGCGGAGTGCGCCGCAAGACCCCTCTGTTCCGAGCCTGGGCAAGTTGACGTCAGAGATCGTCAGCCACGGTGACCGACGCCCTGGTTATTTAGCGAACTCTGATTTTTTCGCTGGCACCTGTAGCAGACCGTGCGGGAGGCAGCAAACTCGCCAAGAGGTGGCTCAACGGTCACCCATGGTTTGAGCTTGACGGTGAGCCGGTGACTGATGACGCAGCGCCATCGGAGCTGGAGAGGAAGGGCTTGGTTGAGCTGAAGCCTCTTACCGACCCTATAGCCGACCACCGAATACCAATCTCGCTAGGACACTACCCCCGCCCCCAAATCACCCAAAAGACAGCCAGCGAGTCGGGCGTTCTCCGGCCCGTGTCGCCCGCCGGCTGGCCTCCGGATGACCGCCGCCTGCAGCCCGCCCCCCCCTCCAGGGTCCCGTCAAAGTCGTCGGGGCCGGGACAGCCTGGGACCTCACCCCCTGACCCCCTCTCCCATCGCCCCCCCCACCGACCGGGAGAGGGGGAACCCTCCCCCCTCGTGTTTTCAAAGCTTTGGGTGGTGCCCCCTCTCCCGGGGGACGGGGGGGCGATGGGAGAGGGGGGTCAGGGGGTGAGGTCGGGCGGGGGAAGGCTCCGCCGCCGCATGACTTTGACGGGACCCCGCCCCCCCTCCCCGTGAGGCCCCTGTGCGGCCCCAGGCCATGGAACCGTGCCAAGGCCCGTCTGCCTGCCGCCTCTAAGTTTCTGTGCTGGAGTGCTTTGCGTAGTGCCCAGGGGCTGAATTGAACTACCGACACCGTGATTTTCAGACATACCGGCAGACCAATCCCTGGCCGAAAAACCCCGGGGACGAGAGAACCCGCCCCCGGGGGATGAGAGCTACTTCGAGATCGGCGGGATCAACCCTTCTTCGCCTTCGCGGCTTCGGCCGTCGCCTCCAGGGCCGCGAGCTGCTCCTTCACATCGGTGATCTTCTCGTCGAGCGTCCGGCGGCGGGGGCTCTTCGGCAGGCGCGGCTTGGCGCCGAGCTCCAACAGCAGGGGGCTGTCGACGCCGAAGACGCTCTGCGCACCGGCGACCAGGCGGTTGCGGAAGCTGCGCCCGCGCCGCAAGATGTCCCTGCTGCGCAGGGTTATCTCCTTCAGCTTGCTGCGGTAGACGTCCTGGGTGCTCTGGAGCTCCTCGCCCTCGGCGACCAGCGCCTCGAAGCCCTGCACGGTCTCCCCCAACTGCGGCAACTGCGGCAGCCGCGGCTTCACGTTCGCGATCTGCGCCTTCCAGGGGCCGAGTTTCTTGGACAACGTATCCGTCGACATGGTGTTTCTCCTCTTCTGAGGCAAACAGGCCGAATCCCGCCAGCCTGCCGGCGTTCATTCTCGAACGCCTCGTCTGTTGTGCTCGGACCGTCTCCTCCGGGAACGGCTCCCGGAAGCCAGCCGGTGCAGAGCTACCCTAACGAAGAGCTTCTACGATTGTCAAGAGTTCGGCGTCTAGATCCTATTTTATACGTTCAGCGCTATTCATTGGAGCTCACCAGTGTTCACCGGATTTTACCGGTGCCAACCGGGGTTCACCGGTGATCAGGGAGGATCATGGTGAACCGGTCGCGGTTCGCCGTGAACGGGACTGGGTTTTCCGTGAACGGAGACGAGATCACCGCGAACGCGGCCGATTCATGACGAACGAAGGCCGATCGCGGGAAACGGGCTGGCGGTCACGGCGAAGCGGGCCGGGATCACGACGAACTGCGGCCAGTTCACCGTGAACCGGCCCGCGATCACGGAGACCGGCAGCCTTTTCATCGTGCCCCGGCCTGCGGTCACGGAGTCCGGCGAGCGTTTCACCGTGACCCGGACCGCGGTCATGGAGACCGGCGGCCGTTTCACCATGACCCGGCCCTCGGTCATGGAGTCCGGCGGGCGTTTCACCGTGCCCCGGTCCGCGGTCACGGAGACCCGGAGCCGGTTCACCATGAATCAGGGAGGCCACCGGCCCGCTTCACCGCGCCAGCTGCTGCCACGCCAGCACCGCCGTCACCAGCAAACCGATGACGATGACCGCCGTGCGTGCCTTGTCCTGGCCGATGCGCTTGGAGAACCGGGCACCGGCATAGCCGCCGAGGGCGGCGCCCACCGCGAGCACCAGCGCCTCCGGCCAGGAGACGGCCCCCTTCCAGACGAAGTAGCCGGCGGCCACGATGTTGATGCACAGGTTGAAGAAGTTCTTGAGCCCGTTCATCGCGTGGATGTCCGTCAGGCCCAGGAAACCCAGCAGCGCCAGCATCAGAATGCCGATCCCGGCGCCGAAGTAGCCGCCGTAGACCGCGACCCCGAGTTGGAGAATCCAGGCCAGGATCCAGTGGCCGGTCGACAGGTGCTCCGGCGCGACCGGACCCTCTCCGCGGGACGGGGAGAACCGTCGTGCGAGCGCGCCGCGCACCATGAAAAGGACCGTCGCGAAGAGGACCAGCAGCGGCGCGAGGCTCGCGAAGATTTTTTCCGGCGTCCGCAGGAGGAGCGCCGAGCCGATGATGCCGCCGATGAGGCTGGGGAGGAAAAGCGTCTTCAGCCAGCGCCGGTTGGCCGCCACCTCGCGGCGGAAGCCATACATACTCGTGACCGCACCGGGCAGCAGCGCCACCGTCGAGGTCGCGTTCGCCGTGATCGCCGGCATCCCCAGGAACACCAGGGTCGGGAACGTCAGGATCGTCCCACCGCCGGCCATCGCGTTCATCGCCCCGGCGCCGAGAGCCGACGCGGCGAGGGCGAGGATCTGGAGCGGGGTCATGCTTACCCAGAGGTACTACATGAATCGACGCTCTCTCGCTGCTGACTCACCTGAGCGGGACGCTCGAAATCTTCCGGCATGCCCTCGAATGCCTTCCAGAAATCCTCCGGCCAATCTTCCCGCTTGCCAGGGTCCTGGCCGTTGCCGCTCCAGAAGACTTTCTCTATGCTCATCGCCTCTCCTGCTACGGGCAGTCTCTCCACATAGAGACTCTGTGGCGAGTCCGGCTGACGATTATGGCACGGAGGGTCGGCTTCGATACGATAGCCGGCGTAAGGAGGAGAGCATGTCCGACACCCGAATCGAAAAGGACAGCCTCGGCGAGATCGAAGTGCCCGCCGGGGCGTATTACGGCGCCCAGACGGAGCGGGCGCGGCGGAACTTCCCGGTCTCCGGAATCCGCCTTCCCAAGCGTTTCATCGCCGCGGTGGCGATGATCAAGGGCGAGGCCGCCGCGGTCAACGAGCGGCTCGGGATCGTGCCGGGCGAGGCCGCCCGCGCCATCCGCCAGGCCGCCGACGAGATCGCCGCGGGCCGTCACGACGAGCAGTTTCCGCTGGACATCTTCCAGACCGGCTCGGCGACCTCGACCAACATGAACGTCAACGAGGTCCTCTCGAACCGCGCCATCGAGATCCTCGGCGGGCAGATCGGCAGCAAGAAGCCGGTCCACCCCAACGACCACGTCAACGCCGGCCAGTCGAGCAACGACGTGATCCCGACCGCCATCCACGTTTCGTCCTATCTGGCGATTCAGGAGGAGCTGGAGCCCGCCCTGCGGCGGCTCGTCGAGGCGCTCCAGCGCAAGGCCGAGGAGCTCGACGTGGTGGTCAAGATCGGCCGCACTCACCTCCAGGACGCGGTGCCGGTCCGCCTCGGCCAGGAGTTCTCCGGCTATGCCCAGCAGGCCCGCTATGCCCTGGACCGTCTGGCCGCGGTCAAGCCCCGCCTCGCCGAGCTCCCCCTGGGCGGCACGGCCGTGGGCACGGGCTTGAACGCCCCGCCGGACTTCGCGCCCCAGGTCATCTCCCGTCTGGCCGAGCGCACCGGTTGCCCGTTCGCGCCCGCGCCGAACCGCTTCGAGGCGATGGCGGGCAAGGACGCTGCGGTCGAGACCTCCGGCGCGCTCAAGACGATCGCCGCGTCGCTGACCAAGATCGCCAACGACATCCGCTGGCTCGCCTCGGGTCCGCGCTGCGGCATCGGTGAGATCTCGATCCCCAGCCTCCAGCCCGGCAGCTCGATCATGCCCGGCAAGGTCAACCCGGTGATCCCCGAGTCGGTGCTCATGGTCTGTGCGCAGGTGGTCGGCAACGATACGACGATCACCCTCGCCGGCATGTCAGGCGTCTTCGAGCTGAACGTAATGATGCCGCTGATCGCCTACAACCTGCTGCAGTCGATCGAGATCCTGGCGAACGCCTCGCGCCTGCTGGCGGAGACGTGCGTCGAGGGGATCGAGGCCAACCGCGAGCGGTGCGCGGAGCTGGTGGAGCGCTCGCTGGCCATGGTGACCTCGCTGGTTCCGAAGATCGGCTACGACGCCGCGGCCGAGATCGCCAAGGAGTCGGTGAAGACCGGCAAGACCGTGCGCGAGCTCTGCCGCGAGAAGAAGGTCCTGCCTGAGGACGAGCTGCGGGAAGCGCTCGATCCCTGGGGGCAGACCGAGGGGGGCATCCACGCCGGGGGCGGCGGAGCCGGCGGCTAGCGCCTCAACCCACCCAGGACCAGCATGGTCCCGCCGCTCAGGAGGACGGCTCCGCTCAAGAGCAGGTCCGCCGGGTCGAGGTCCGGAGCGGACTGACCGAACCAGGCGGCGAGCAGGACGCCCAGGTGGAGCGCCAGCGCGGCGAGCAGGAGGCTGCGGGCGCTCCGCTCTTTCGAGATCTCCGGAACCGCGAGCGGCTCGTCGGGCGGAACGAGAGCTCCCGGGAGCGGGAAGACCAACTCGGTGGGAGTCTGCTCCGGCTGTGTTGCGCGTTCCGGCGCGGGAACCAGGGCCGGGCGGACCGGAGCCGGCCGGGGCAGGATCGTCTCCGCGTCCGCCTCGGGCAGCAGGCGGCTGCGGACGAGGACGGCATGCGGCCGCTTGTGCGGATGCGGCGGCCGGGGACGGTGGACGGGCTTCCGGATCGGTTCGGCCATGGCGCAGACTCCTTCACTTCTTTAGTGACGGACTGGCCGGAAAATGTTTCGTCTCTCTTTTGAAGTCGGGGAGGAAAGGAGGGGACGGACCCTGCGGACGAATCCGTCCCTGGGAGGCTCAGGCCTTTTTGCGGCAGGCGAAGGCTGTGGGAGCGCCCTTCCCATTCGGGACCAGAGCAACGAGGACCTCCTCGTGATTGCCCTCCTTGACCGTCTGCTCGGCGACCTTCTTGCCGGCCCGGTGGAACTCCACCTTGCAGGCGGAAGTGTCGGGCATCTGCAGCGTGACATACGTGTTGGGCTCGAGGGTCCCTGCATGCAGCGGCTGCACTACCGGCTTCACAACTTTTTCTTTGCCGGGGCCGCCTTTCGATGGCCGCGGGGCCTGGCCTCCAGCCACGACGCGATAATCAGTGCCCGATCCGGTCGAGTTGGAAACATCCATATCCTTCTCCTCTCATCTCTGGATCCCGTCGCCGCTCGTGGCGGGACGGCAAGTTAATTGGATGCAACCTCGAACATCGGTCGGCCCAGGAGATCGTCCCCTTCGGGACCACCGATCCCCCGGACCTCGATCTCATAGATGCCCGGGTCCAGGTCGGTCGACGGCAGGGAGAAGGCAATGACTCTCCGGCCGTCCACCTCCCTTGCGCCGATCCGCTCTTCGCGCCGGATCTCTTCCTGCGTTGAGGCGTTCCGCAGGATCGCCGCAAAGGAGGTGGACGGCTCACCGGGTGACAGTGGGAGCTGAATCTCGACCTGCCGGGTCTCCGGCGGGATCTCCAGACGGGGAATGTCTCCGCCGGCGGAGCGCACTGTGGTGAGCGCGAGCTGGAGCAGCAAGGGCGCGGGCTCCGGTCGTCCGGCGGGCTCTTGCCGCGGCGCGATACCTTCCTTCATGGAGGGCGGCGTCGCCGGCGCCGGGGTCTGGCCTGCGATCCGATCCAGCGGGGGAGCCGCAGGCTCCGGGCGGACCTCCTGCCTCGCCGGTACGGGCTGGGCGGGCAGGCCACGGGCGATCATGTTGGCCCCGGTGCCGGGACCAGGCATGACGGTCTGAGTCGCCAGCCAGAACCCGCCGGCCGCGATGGCCAGGCTCGCGGCCACCGCGGCGGCACGAGCTCCTGGCCGGGCCAGGAGGCGAAACGCCAGCACCTCCGCGGGAACTTTCTCGCGGCTCAGCGAGGTCAACGCGCGAGCCAGGGCGAGGCGAGTGCGCCCTTCCGGCGATGCGGCGAGCCGCCGCAGCACACGGCCCCGCTCTGCCGGAGACAGATCACCATGCGCGGCGGCCGCCAGAAGATCGCCTTCCACGGCTTCGGCGAGCTCGAACAGATCGCCATCCTCCAGGAGGCGCCGTTCGAGGTCGTCCGCCTGTTCTTCATCCAGCCCGCCGAGCAGGTAACTCTTCAAAATCTCGTCGTCTTTCATCTCATCTTTCATGTCAGTGGATCTCATCCGGTGACCTCCTCCGGTTCCGGTCTGACCAGGAATGTCGAAAACGAGAGATTCGTTTCACCTGCGATCTCGGATGGATTTCACGCGGAGGCATTCCCGGACACAATCCTCGAGCTTGCGCCGGACGCGGTGGACGCGGATGCGGAGCGCGTTCATGGGGATGCCGAGCTGCCGCGACAGCATTTGGCGGCTGCGGATGTGGTCCGATTCCTGGTGGTAGCGCAGGACCAGCTCGCGCTGCTCCTCCGGCAACCGTTGGAGGCAGTGGCGGAGGCAGTCGAGCCGGTCGTCCGCATCCGGCTCCTCGGCCGCGAGGGCCGGCTGCCATTCTTCCCTTTCCAGAGCCGCACGCTCCCGGGAGGCGCGCCGCGCGACTTCCTTGGAGAGCAGGTGAGCCACGCCGCAGAAGTAGCCATAGGGATCGGCCGAGCGCACCTCGGTCCCTTCCTGGATACGCCGGGCGACCCGGTTGATCGTCTCGTCGGCCAGGTCCTCGGGGTTGCCGAAGCCGCGCCACTCGAAGAGGCGCACCAGCCGGCGGCGGATCGCCTCGTACTGGAGGCCGGCGCGATGGCGGTCCGCGTCCAGAAAGAGGAGCAGGGCGTCGAGGCTCTCAGGCGTCAGCCCTTCGGTGCGGGCGCGCCGCGCCGTCCGGGAGGCCCCCGCGGTATCGCTCACTTCCACTCTCCCTGCAGAGAAAAGCCGGCCCAGTAGTAGGGAGAGCGGTATTGCGCTTTGCTGGCCATTTCAATCTGCGCCCGCTGCAGGGACTCCGCGGCGGGGCGCTTCTCGACGAGCAGGTTGCGGTAGAAACTCTTCATCAGCTTGGCTGTGGCGCGATCCTCGACGCTCCAGAGGCTGGCGAGCACGCGGGCAGAGCCCGCATACATGAATCCGCGGGTCAGCCCGACCAGCCCCTCACCCCGCACCTCCTTGCCGAGGGCGGTCTGGCAGGCGGAGAGGACGACGAGATCAGCGTTCAGATTCAGGTTGTAAATATCCGACAGGCGCAGAAAGCCGTCCACGCGCGCTCCGGTCGCGTCGAACTGGGACAGCGCGAGCTTGGAGAGCTTCGGCTGCCGGCTGTCGATCAGCCCGTGGGTCGCGAAGTGGACATACCGGTAGTTGGCGAGCTCGCCCGAGGTGGCCGCGGCCGACGAGGCAGCGAAACCGAGAGCCGCGAGACGCTGGCCCGGGTCGGGCACGAAGATGAGGATGTCTTTGGCCTCCTGCTCCGAGAAGGGCAGACGCCCGAGGCTGAGCTGGTCGGACTGGCGCAGGGACGCCTGCGGCGGCTGGCCGCGATGGGCCGCGGCCTTTTTCGCATCTTGAAGCGGGACGATCCGTGCCAGCCGTGGATCTCCCGGAAACACCGGATCGGCCAGCACCGCCAGGGTCTTGGGAGCGGGAGCGCGCCCTTCGATCTCGCGCCGCAAGGCGGCCAGCGCCGACGCGGACGGCAGGCTCACGACCTGGTTCCGCGCCAGGATGCGTTCCTCCGGAGACGACGGCAAAGGCAGCGCCGCGAAGGGGACGTACTGGAGGACCCCGTCGCTGACCACGAGCAGGATACGGTCTCCCAGGAGACGCTCGACCGGGGCGAGGACCATCCGGCTGAGCTCGAGAGCGGTCCGCTCGACGGCGGCATCGGCCTGTGCCAGATCCGCGCTGGGCTGGTTGCGCGCCGTGATCGCATCGTAGTACTGGCGGGCGAGCGTCTCGATTTCCTGCCTCCCCGGCAGGGCGAAGCTCTGGAAGGTGCTCGCGGTGAGCGCCCAGAGATAGCTGCGGTCCTCGCCGAGAGAGAACTCCAAGAGGAGAGTCCGGTCGCTCAGCACCAGCCGCTGGATCTCGCGGACGGTCAGCAACTGCGGCTGGATGAGCGCCGCGTAGCTTTCGCTGTGCGCGCGCAGCGCGGCCTCCACCTCTTCGGATTCATCGAGCGCCTCGTTGAGCCGCTCGGAGGCTTGGGCGATCCGCTCCGGGCTCGCGTCCTGGTGGACCAGATCCATGTAATAAAGGTCGCGGTCGCGCAGGGCCACACGGGCTTTCGTCTCCCGCTCCAGAAGCTCCGGAGGGATGCCCCGCCGGAGATCGGCCCCCGCCTCGCCGAGCAGGTCCAGAAGGCTGCGGGCGCGCGCCTGCTCGCTGGCCCGCAGGGCTTCTTTACCGAAACCCTGGCGCGGCCGTTGCTCGTCCAGCCGCATCAAGGTGTCGATGTAGTTGACATAGAACACCTGCTGGGCGGCCAGAAAGACGGCGCGCTGATCCGAGGTCAAGACGCGGTTGCGCAGCGATTCGACCCGTTCGATCGCTTGGCGTCCGTCCTCCGCGCTGGCATCGAGATCTCCCAGCTCCTTGTCCACGCGGGCGAGTTGCAAGATCATGTCCGCGGCAAACCGGTGATCCGCCCTTCGCTCCGCCTGCACGGCCGCCTCGCGGAGCGTCGCACGCGCATCGTCGAGCCGCTGCTCTCCGTGCTCGACCGCTGCCCGGGCGGATAAACCGACGTAGCCGAGATCCGGATCCCCAGCCGCGAGGCGGACGACCTCCCGCCAATGTTCTAATGCCTCGACGGGCTTCTTGAGCCTGAAGTTCAGGAGAAAACCGATGTTGTTCTGCGCGAGAATCTCCACCTCGCGATTCCTGGTCTCGCGGGCGAGGGACAAAGCTTCCTCAAAGGAAGAGCGTGCTGCCTCGAGATTCCCGGCGTAGTGCTGCGCGAGCCCGCGGTTGTTGAACGAGGCGGCCAGGCGGGCCTGGTCGCTCTGCTGGCGGTTGATGTCGATGGCCGCGTCGTAGTTCGCCACGGCCTCGTCCCAGTTGCCGAGAGCGCCGTAGAGAACGCCGAGGTTGTTGTAGGCAGCCGCCCGGACCGAAGGGCTCGCCTCCGGAATTTCAAGGGCAGCCTTAGACAGCTCGAGCGCCTTCTGGGTCTCCGAAAGATCCAGGTGAGTCGATCCCAGATTGACCAGGGTGTTCGCCTCCTCGACCCGATCGCCGATCTCGCGCATCACGGCGAGCGCCTCTTCGAGGTGGACGAGAGCTTGCCGATGCTCACCGAGCCCTTTGAGGGCAAGGCCGAGGTTGTTGAGGATCTGACCCTCCTGACGGCGGGAGCCCGCCTCGCGCGTCTTGGCCAGGGCCTTCCGGTAATCCTCCAACGCATGCTCGGGATGATCGGCATCCACACAAGAAAGGCCGGCCTCGTTGAGGGCCTCGGCTTCCCGGATCGTGCTCCCCAGCGCGCCCCAAGCCTCCGCCGCCTGGTGAAGCCGGTGAGCGGAGGCCTCGGGTTGGTGCAGAAGCCGGTGTACGATTCCCAACTGATAGAGCTCCTCTGCCTCGCGCCGTCGCTCTTTCAGGCCGCTCCAGAGCAGGAGCGCCCTTTCGCGCTTCGTGAGCTGAAAGCGCCAGGACTCTTCGGTCCTCGTGAGCATGGCGTCGGCGGCTTGCTGGGTGGTCCGCACCGCCTCCGCGCGCTGCCGGTCCTCGTCCGTGGCGGGCCGCGCCGGGTCGATCCGGAGGGTGTAGCAATCGGCGGCCGGCGCGTTTCGAGGGCAGCCGAGCACTTTCAACTGATAGAGGCCCGGCCGCTCGGCGACCACCGCGATCTCCTCGTCCTCGCGAACCGAGTTCGGGCCGTCTACGTGGAGGATCTCCCGGCCATCCGGGTCGAGCAGCTCGATGCGTACGTCGGCCCGTTGTTCCACGACGGCCCGCACGAAATCGCCGGCTGCCAGCTCGATCGGGTGGAGATAGGCCCCCTCGGGCGACTCGGCTCGGCAGGCGAAGGCCCCCCCGAACCAAGTCAGGGCGAAAAGAACCGGCAGGAGATTGCTCACCCCGAAGGTCCGCGGCGGGCGTCGGGAGAGGCGGCTACAACTCATCCAAATCCTCGATTCGGCCGGTTCCGGGTCTCCACGCTCCCCAGCCCGGGCGATAGCTTTTTTTCTGCGCTCCGGGCAACCGGCAGTGACAGAAGTCGAGATCCATTCTACCGTTTCCGGCACAGCGCATTCCAGCAAGGCCGATGACGCGTTAAGCTGAGCGCGTGACAGGTTCGGACCAGGAGTTGCCTGAGACTGCGGCAACCCGCCGCGTCCTCCACTGCGATATGGACTGCTTCTACGCCGCCGTCCATATGCGGGACGATCCGTCTCTGCGCGGGTTGCCGGTGGTCATCGGCGGCCGGCCCGAGGGGCGGGGCGTGGTGGCCGCGGCGAGCTACGAGGCGCGCAAGTACGGCGTCCATTCGGCGATGCCCTCGTCGCGCGCCCTGCGCCTCTGTCCGGACGTGGTCTTCATCCCTCCTGATTTTCGCCGCTACAGCCGCGAGTCTGAAAAGATCTTCGCCATCTACCGCGAGATCACCCCCCTGGTCCAGGCTGTGTCGATCGACGAAGCCTATCTGGACGTCACAGACCACCTCGGCGAGTGGGGGACCGCGACCCGGGTCGCCAAGGAGATCCGGCGGCGGGTGCGCAAGGAGCGGGGGCTGACGGTGAGCGTCGGCGTGGGGCCGAACCGCCTGATCGCCAAGATCGCCTCGGACTTCCACAAGCCGGACGGCCTGACCGTGGTGCCGCCGGAGAAGGTCCAGGCCTTCCTGGACCCGCTGCCGGTGCGGCGTCTGCACGGGGTCGGTCCGGCCACCGAGCGGGCCCTGGCCGAGCTCGGCATCCAGACCGTGGCCGACCTGCGCAACCGCCCGGTCGAGGATCTCCTCGACCGCCTCGGCCAGAAGCATGGGCGGCTCCTTTGGGAGTTCGCCCGGGGGATCGACGAGCGGCCGGTGGAGACCCACCAGGAGCGCAAGAGCCTGGGGACGGAGAACACCTACGCCGTGGATCTGCGCGGCCTGGCCGGCATGGACGAGGAGATCGACCGCATGGCCGTCGAGGTGTCCACGGGCCTGGCGCGCCGCGAGCTCGCCGCCTGCACCGTGACGCTCAAGGTGCGCTACGACGACTTCACGACCGTCACGCGCTCGCGCACCTTCACGTTTCCTGCCCTCTCCGCCGGCCCGATCGCCGCCGCCGCCCGCGACCTCCTCCGCAAGACCGACGCGCCGACCCGCCCAGTGCGCCTCCTCGGCGTCACCGCCTCGAACCTGGTCCGTGGGCAGATCGAGCAGCTGTGGCTGTTCACGGCATGACCTCCCCTCTCCTCCGCGTCGACGACTGCGGCCTGTTCTGCGAAGCGGGTGGGTTTCACATCGATCCCTGGCGGCCGGTGCCGCGGGCGGTGGTATCGCATGGGCATGGGGATCATGCGCGGCCGGGGAGCGGGTCTTATCTGAGCGCGGCTTCCGGCGTGCCGATCCTGCAGCGCCGCCTGGGAGCCGAGGCGTCGATCGAGGGGGTCCCCGTCGACACGCCGGTGCGGATCGGCGACGTCACGGTGTCCTTCCACCCGGCCGGGCACATCCCGCCCGGTCTCTCGCCCTCTGGGCGCTGGAGACCGCGAACGTCCCGGAATGGCTCTTCGACGAGTCGTACGCCAGCGTTGGCGATCTGGCGGAGACGATCGCGCTCCTCCTCGACGGGATCAGCGGCGGAGGGTCCGGGCCGGACCTTCCGCTGTCCGTCTGGGTGAGTCCGGGCGCGAGCTGGTGCCGGTCGCCAAGGCCTCTTCGGGGCTCTCGGACCCGGAGATCCTGGAGCTGGACGGCTGGATCCGGCGGCACACGGTCCAGAAGTTCGGCCCGGTGCGCGCCGTCGAGCCGGTCCAGGTCTTCGAGCTCACCTTCGAAGGGATCGCCCTCTCCCCGCGCCACCGCTCCGGCATCGCCGTCCGCTTCCCGCGCATCGCCCGCTGGCGCCGCGACAAGACGCCGGAGGACGCGGACACGCTGGAGGGGGTGAAGGCCTTCCTGGCACACCCTTTGCTTTGAATTCTCACCAAGTCGGAGGCGCAGCTCCCAGGACCGAACTCTTCGTAGCGCCTCCGGCTCCTTTTGGGTCGGGTGATCGTCCGGAGCGTGATGCTTCGGTTTCTGTTGCGGAGGAGCTCCGATGCTCAAATGGGCCCTGATTTTTCTGGTCGTCGCCCTGATTGCCGCATTGTTTGGATTCGGCGGCATCGCCACGGGCGCGGCGGGAATCGCCAAGCTCCTGTTCGTGCTGTTCCTGGTGGTGTTCGTCGTCTCGCTGGTCCTGGGATTGGTGCGCCGGGCGTGAGCCGGCCCGCTGGCCGTAGAATGTTCTGACCGCAGGTCGGCCGTCCCTTTCGGTGGGCACGGATGGCGGCCCGTCGAGGACTGCGATGATCGAGCCGATCAGGCCGGAGCCTCCCCAGGAGGAGCGTCCGCGCCCCAATCTCAAAAAGCTCCGCGATGCTCTGGAGGGACCCTTCGGAGTCCGCTCCCTGTCGCTCACCGGACTGTTCGTGCTGGCCGCTTTTTACACGCTCTACTTCGCTCGCGCGTTTTTCCTGCCCATCGTGCTCGCCCTGCTCCTCAGCTTCCTGCTGACCCCGGTCGTCCGCATGTTGAACAAGCTCCGCATCCCCAACGGCCTCGGCGCCGCTCTGGTGATCTTCGCCCTTCTGGGCTCGCTGGGGCTGGGGATCTACGAGCTGGCCGAGCCGGCCTACGAATGGGCCGAGCAGGCGCCGCGGCAGCTCCGCCGCCTGGAGCGCCGGCTCGCCGAGTTCAAGAAGCCGGTCCAGACGATGAGCAAGGCGACCCAGCAGGTGGAGAAGATCACCCAGGTCGGCACCGGTCAGCAGCCGAACAAAGTGGAGGTCCAGACTCAGAGCCTGGGGGAGCGGGTATTCAGTCAGGCCACCGACATCACCGCCGGCGGCATGGTGATGTTCATCCTCCTCTTCTTCCTCCTCGCCTCCGGCGATCTCTTCCTGCGCAAGCTCATCCGCGTGCTGCCCAGCCTGTCGGACAAGAAGCGCGCCGTCGAGATCGCCCGCCAGATCGAGCGCGACATCTCGGCCTACCTGTCGACCATCACGGTGATCAACGTCGCCCTCGGCCTCGCCGTCTGGGGGATCATGGCCTGGATCGGCCTCCCCAATCCGCTCCTCTGGGGGGTGCTGGCGTTCGTGACGAACTACATCCCGTACCTGGGAGCGATCATCATGATCGCCGTGCTCGCCATGGTCGGGTTCCTGACCTTCGACGACACCGTGCGGTCCCTGATGGCTCCTGGCGCCTTCGTGGGTCTCAACCTGCTGGAGAGCTATCTGGTCACGCCCATGGTGCTGGGCCGCCGGCTCACGGTCAATCCGGTGGTCGTCTTCCTGGGCCTCACTTTCTGGGGCTGGCTCTGGGGCATCACGGGAGCCCTGATCGCCGTGCCGATCATGGTGGTCTTGAAGATCATCTGCGACCACAGCGAGCCGCTGCGCCCGATCGGCGAGTTCATGGGGGACTGATTCCCGCCTGTCAAGGATCTGTCCCCTTTTTCAATCCCAGACGTCGTCCTCCACGGCCTGCTCGTCCGGGCCGTCCGTCCCCTCCTCCCATTTCTCCATCTCGCGCCGCTCCTTCTTGGTCGGTCGGCCGGCGCCGGGGTCGCGGCGGGCCGGCGCCTGGCGAAGGATGCGGGAGAAGGGATCCTGCGCGGGCCGTGGAGGGCTCTGGTCTTCATAGAGCAAGGCGGCCTCGGCTTTGGGCACGGGCCTGTCCCGCAGCTCCTTGACGATGAGGATGCGGTCCCAGTCCCCTTGGGTGAGCTCGATGCGGTCGCCGGGAGCGAGATGGCGGTGGGCCTTGGCCATCTGTCCATTCACCTGGACGCGGCCGAGCTCGCAGGCGTGCGTCGCCTGGGTGCGGGTCTTGAACATGCGGGCCACGTTGAGCCATTTGTCGAGCCGGACGGACATGGCGGGAGTCTACCGCTAGAATTCCCTCCCATGCGGATCCCGCCCGAAGAGTTCGAGTCGCTGGTGGAGAAGGCTCTGGAGGAGCTGCCCGAGGAATTCGCCGAGCACCTGGACAACGTCGTCGTGATGGTGGAGGAGGAGCCCGATCCCGAGGACCTGGAAGCCCTGGGGATGGAGCCCGGCGAGGAGCTCTTCGGTCTCTACCAGGGGACCAGCCTCGTCGAGCGCGACACCTTCTACAGCGGCGCCCTGCCCGACCGCATCCTGATCTACCGCGGCCCCATCCTGCGCCACTGCGTCACCCGCCGTGAGGTGATCCGTGAGGTCCGCGACACCGTCGTCCACGAGCTCGGCCACCACTTCGGGATGGAAGAGGATCAGATGCCCTACTGAGAGGGCCGTCCGAACAACAGATCGATGAACGGCCGGTCCTCGGGAGGGCAGACCACGTAGACGTGGTCCCCGGGCTCCAGAACCGTCTCGCCGCGCGCGGCCACGAGCGCCGTGCCGCGCACGACCAGCATCGCCGAAGCGCGCGGAGGGAACGGGATGTCCGCGAGGGAGGCGCCGCAGACCGGCAGCGCCGGCTCGACGTAGAACGACACGACCTGCTCCGAGAGCGGCTGGAGCGAGCTGATCTCCAGGAGCGCGCTCGGAGCGGGCGCGCCCTCCTCCGCGATGCCGAGCCGGCGCGCCGCCCAGGCGACCGTGGAACCAGGCAGGAACGCGCTCACCACCACGACGCAGAACACGATGTCGAACACCGTCTCCGCCCCCGCCACGCCGGCGAGCACCGGGAAGATCGCGAGGATGATTGGCACGGCGCCCCGCAGCCCCACCCAGCCGACGAACAGGGCGTCGCGCCAGCGGAAGCGGAACGGGGCCAGGCACAGCATCACCACCAGCGGCCGGGCCACGAAGCTCGCGAGAAGAGCGAGGGAGACGCCGCTCCAGGCCGCGTCCAGAATCCGCGACGGGAACGACAGCAGGCCGAGCATCAGGAACATCGTCACCTGGCCCAGCCAGGCGACCGCGTCGTGGAAGCGGCGCAAGCCGGCCTGATAAGGGAGATCGCCGTTGCCGAGCACCACGCCGGCCAGATAGACCGCGAGAAAGCCGCTGCCATCGAGGAGCGTCGGCAGGCCGAAGGCGACCAGGGTGATCGCCAGCGTGAACACCGGATAGAGACCGCCGGCCGGGAGCCGGCTCCAGCGCAGCAGGAAGCGACCGGCGAAGCCGACGGCGCAACCGAGCCCCGTGCCGAGCGCGAGCTGCGCGACGACCTCCAGAAGGAGGTGAGCCCCGGTGGAGCTCCCCGCGGCCAGGCTGCCGGTCAGGGCGAGAGTGAGGATCACCGCCATCGGGTCGTTCAGACCCGACTCCAGCTCCAGCGTGGCGCCGACCCGCTCGCGGAGCTCCAGGCGGCTCCCGCGCAGCACGGAGAAGACCGCCGCGGCGTCCGTCGACGAGACCACCGCGCCGAGCAGGAAGGCGACCGGCCAGGAGATGCCGAGGAGCCGGGCGCCCACGGCCACCATCGTGGCCGTGCCGGCGACCCCGGCCGTCGCGAGCGTCAGGGCCGGCCCGAGACCGCGGCGGAACGTCCGCAGGGACGTGTTGAGCCCGCCGTCGAACAGGATAAGAGCGAGAGCGATCGTGCCGATGCGGAAGCTGAGCCGGTAATCCTCGAACTCGATCCCTCCGGGTCCCTCCGACCCGGCCAGCATGCCCACGATCATGAACAGAAGGAAGACCGGCACCCCGAACCGCGGCGAAGCGCGGCTGAACCGGCTGAACAGCACGCTGACGACAAGGAGGAGCCCGACAAGAACGAGCAGGCCGGCAGTCGTCAGGAGCTCGAGATGGGCCATGGGTGGCTTCCACGCGGCCCCTCGACGATATCAAGCCTCCCGGTCTTTGCCGCCCCTCACCGTCGGTTCTCGAGATCCACGTTGACGTCCCCGCGCGACCTCCGCCGTTCCGGGCAGAAGAAGCGGTCGAGATCCGTGCGCCCCCGCAGATGAGTGGCGGACGTCAGGTCCGCCGTGCCATCGAACGAGCCGCACGTGCCGCTGCCGGTCCGCCACCGGAAGAACCCGCGCGAGTCCACGGTCCCATCCAAGGGCCACGCGACCGCGCCGACCGAAACCACTCCGGACACGTCGCGCCCGTTCTGCACGAGATCGAAGATCGTCACCGCCTCGCCGTCATCTGAAGCGAAGATGCCGCTCCAGATTCCCGCGATACGCGGGACCGGCGCCGGCGGCGAAGTGGGACCGCCGCCATCATCATCGTCATAACAGGAGGGAGCCGCGAGAAGCAGGACCGCGAAGAGCGTACGTCGGAAGACAACCCGTCCGCACATGGCGGACCTATCCTGCAGGGACCGTGCCCGCACGATCGTCAAGCGTGAGAGCTCATTTATCGCCGGTCGGTAAGATCCGGAATCCAACCACCGTCTCGTCCGTCCCGAGCGTCTCGGCAAGGCGTGGCGCGCTCGACGGGTCCGTCGTCCGGAGCACCATGGTGTGGCGCGTGCGACCCTCACCGTCGAGGCGGTAGCTGAAGTTGCCAATGCTGAATCCGTGGCGCTCGATGAGCGCGCGCAGAGCGTCCTCCTTCAGGCCCGACGTGTGCACAAAGCGCACGTCCAAGAAATAGTAGGACTGAGTCGGCATTCTCGTCTCGATCCAGCGGAACAGGGACAGCACACCCAGTGTGAGGATCACCGAGACAGCGAGGGGAAAATACAAACCGATTCCAGCCAGGACGCCGATCGCCGCCGTGATCCAGATCGATGCCGCCGTGGTCAGGCCGCGGACAGAAAGACCTTCCTTGACAATGACGCCGGCGCCCAGAAAACCAATGCCGGTCATGATGCCCTGCGCCATTCGCGTTGGATCGAGCCGGATCGACTCTGCGGCGGCGCGGACCCAATGGGCTTCGTACACCGTGACCAGCATCAGGACGCTCGAAGCCATACAGACCAATGCATGGGTTCTGAATCCGGCGGGTCTTCCATGGTACGAGCGCTCATAGCCGATCATCGCCCCTGCCAGCAGAGCGGCCAGCAATCGCAGTACCATCTCGAGGTCATCTCTGGTGAAGCTCATGGTTCAGGGCCCAGCGCGGCCCCATGGGGGCGCGAGCCAAGGAAGTCATGCTACCGCTGACGCGGGCTCAGCGACAAGAAGGCTTCTCTTCTCGTATAAAGAAGAGGAAACTACCCGAGGAAAAGGGAGAAGCCGATGTCACCGCTGTTCCGTCGCACCCTGCTCGCCATCCTCTGTGCCGCCCCTGCGTTCATCCTTTCCTCCCCGGCCGCCGCGGACTGGCGGCCGGTCGGGCCGTTCGGCGGCATGGTGACGGTGCTCGCGGTCGAACCCGCGACCTCCACCGTCCTCGCCGGGACCGGGAGCGACGGCCTGTTCCGCAGCCGCGACCATGGAGAGACCTGGCAGCCGGTCGGGGATGGGTCGTATGGTGTGTTCCGCATCGTTTTCGACCCCCGCCACCGGGGAACGGTGTACGCGGTCCAGGGGAGATTTCTGCAGAAGAGCACCAACAGCGGACGATCCTGGGGTTCCGTCAGCCTCCCGTACGACGACGTGGTCGCCGCTCTGGCGATCGATCCGCGGCGATCGATCCTCTATGCCAGTTTCGCGCACAGCTTGTACAAGAGCGCCGACGGAGGAGCTCATTGGACCCGCGTCCACGACAGCCTCCTCGAAGAGGACCTGGAGGTCGATCCGGCGACCTCGGCGGTGTACGCGGCCACCCCCACCGGCCTCTACCGGAGCCGGAACGGCGGAGGCGCCTGGCAGCGTCTCAGTCTCGACGCCTCCGTCCTGCACGACGTCTCGATCGCTCCCTCGAATCCTTCGGTGCTGTATGCCGGCGGGGAGTACGGGCTCTACCGGAGCACGGACGGCGGCGGCCATTGGCGGGCGATCCATGAGGGGCTGCCGAGCCCGGCCGTGACCTCGATCACGGTCCACCCCAACCGTCCATTGACGCTGTACGTCAAGGTGCGGGCCCCCCAGTGGGGCCCGATAGGAAGGCTGTTCTGGAGCGTCGACGGAGGCGCCCACTGGCAGACGGCAGGGCCGGGTCTGCCGGAGGGCAACCTTCTGTCCTTCGCGATCGACCCGGCCGCGCCGTCGCGGGTCTACGCCGGGCTTCCGCAAGACGGCGTCTACCGCAGCGTCGATGCCGGACGCCACTGGTCTTGGGCGAACAGAGGCTTGCGGACGCAGAACGTTTCTCGAGTGGTGCTCGACCACGAGCGACCGGGCACCGTCTACGCCGGTCCGTTAGATTTCGGGCTGGTCAAGTCGACGGACGCCGGCCGGTCCTGGAAGATCATCAACGACCGCGTCTACTATGGCTGGAGGACGGCGACGGTCGCCCTGGACCCGGAGCAGACCTCCACTGTTTATGCCGGCATTCCCGGGCGGCTCGAGCGCAGCGACGACGGAGGAGAGCACTGGCGGCGCGTCGACGTCGGCCTGCAGGGGGTTTCCTTCAATGGACTGATCACGATCGACCCGAGCCAGACCTCCACGTTGTACGCGGGAGGCGATCCCACGATCTTCAAGAGCACGGACCGCGGGGAGACCTGGTTGCCGCTGGGGCAACCGGCGGCGTGCATCACGCAGACGTTGGACCTGGACGTCAGCCCGTCGAATTCGTCGGTCGTCTTCGCCTCGGCCCTGGCCAGCGGCGCGAGCTGTCCTCCCGGTCCTCGCGGCAATCCTTTCGGCTTGTTCAAGAGCATGGATGGTGGCGCCCACTGGGCGCGGACCGGCCTCTTCATGAACAAGGTGGTCCTCGACCCCACGGACTCCTCGATCGTCTATGGCATGGACTACTCCTACCACCTGCTCAAGAGCACGGAAGGCGGAGCGAGGTTCACGCGACTGAGCCTGCCGGGCCCGGGCCTCGCGACGACGCTGACGATCGATCCGGCGGATCCTTCCAGGCTCTATGCCGGCTCCATCGGCACCGCCTTCACCAGTGCGGATGGCGGCGCCACCTGGGAGCAGGTCGGGAAAAAAATCGAGGGCTGGGTCTACGACCTCGCGATCGATCCCGACGTCCCGGGCCGGCTCTGGGCCGCCACGACCCGCGGCGTGTTTGTGTTCGCTCCCTGAGCTCCGTTCTCATCGTCGCTGCCAGCAGGATCTCCCGGCCGACCGGTATCCTCCGGGCTCTGCTAGTCTTCCCCTGTCGACCGAGCCACCTCATGAAAAGGTCACGCAAGGGCCTCCTCTTCCTGATTCTCAGCCTGCCGTTCCTGGTGCTGGCGGCGGCTCTTCTCTATATGGCTGGCATGTCGTGGCTGGAGGGGGAGCCGCGGAGCTTCTGGCAGTCGGTGGAGTGGGCTGCGGAGACGCTGACCACGACGGGCTATGGGGCGGACAGCCGGTGGGGGCATCCGGCCATGGTGCTCTTCGTGATGTGTGTCCAGTTCATCGGGGTGTTCCTGGTGATCCTGGTCTTTCCGGTGTTCCTGATCCCGTTCCTGGAGGAGCGGTTCGAAGCCCGGCTGCCGCAGGAGATCCCCAAGGAGCTGGATCATCATGCCGTGGTGTTCCGGCATGGGCCGCCGGTCGAGAGCCTTCTGGCGGAGCTACGTGGGGCGCGGGTGCCGGCTTTGGTGCTGGAGCCGGATGAGGCGACGGCGCGGCGGTTGTTCGAGCGGGGCGATCTGGTGCTTCATCGCAGCGTCGACGACGGCGGGCTCAAAGCCTGTCATCTGGAACGGGCGCGGGCGCTGATCGCCAACGGGACGGACGATGAGAACGCGGCGCTGATCCTCACGGCCCGGCAGCTCGGGTTCACCGGGCCGATCCTGGCTCTGGTCGAGGAGCCCTATCACCGGCGCCCGATGATGCTGGCCGGCGCGAGCGCCACGTTCACGCCGCGCCACATGCTGGGCGCGGCTCTCGCCGCCCGTGCCTCGCACAAGATCAGCCCGCGGGTGTCCGGCATACAGCAGCTCGGGCGCAATCTGGAGGTGGCCGAGATGCGGGTGGAGCCGGGGAGCCCGCTCGCCGGCAAGACGCTGGACGAGGCCGACGTCGGCGCCCAGACCGGCGCCTCGATCGTGGGGCAGTGGGTGGGTGGCGAGCTGGAGGTGCTCACCGGGGCCAACGTCCGTCTCAAGCCGGGCGGCATGCTGGTCGCCATCGGGAGCCACGAGAGCATCGACCGCCTGAGCCGCCTGGCCGAGGGCGCGGTGGCCACGCGCCGCCAGGGACCGTTCGTGGTGGGCGGCGGTGGCGAGGTAGGCCGCAAGGTGGCCGAGCTGCTGCGCGCGGTGGACGAGGAGGTGCGGCTGATCGACTTCAACCCGGGAGCGGAGGTGGATCTGGTGGGCGACATGCTGGATCTGAATCTCCTGGAGCAGGCCGGGGTCCGCGAGGCGCAGGCGGTGATCCTCGCGCTGAACACGGACGCGGCGACTCTGTTCGCCACGGTGATCCTCAAGGACCTGGCGCCGGAGGTGCCGGTGATCGCGCGGGTCAACCACTCGGAGAACGTGGAGCGGATCCACCGCGCCGGGGCCTATTTCGCGTTGTCGATCAGCCAGGTGTCGGGGCAGATGCTGGCCAAGAAGCTGCTCGGGCAGGAGGCGATCGCGGTCGATCCCCAGCTCAAGATCTTGAAGGTGGCGGCGGACGGCCTGCGCGGCCGCCATCCGTCCGATCTCAAGGTCCGGGAACGGACCGGCTGCTCGATCGTGGCGGTGGAGCGCGGGGACGAGGTGCTGGTGGAGCTCGGGCCGGGCTTCCGGTTCCAGCCCGAGGACTCGATCTACGTCTGCGGCAGCACGGGAGCGGTGCGGCGGTTCACGGCGGCGTTCGGGTGAGGCGCCTCACCCGTTCCGCAGCTTTTCGATCTTGCGGTCGCGGTCGTCCTCGATCCTGCGGCGTTCGCGGACGTAGTTGTCCTCATCGTCCCGCCGCGTCATCGGGTTGGACCGGCTGAGGCTGTCGCGGTGGAGGATCTCCATCTCGGCGAGCCGGGCCTCGGCCTGCCGCCGGACCTCGGCGATCTTCTCCTGGGTGTCCGCGGAGAGGCCCTCTTCGCGAGGCCGTTCGATCCCTTGCTTCTCGAGCCGCTCGAGGGCGAGCTCGTATGCTGATTTCATTCCGGAGGGTTTATCTTTGTCCGCCATAACGCCGAGAGGATAACATTGGCGCGCCAAAGTGGCGCGATCCGGCCCTGAATCCTGGGAAAACACGGCCTCTTTCCCGGGCACCGGATTTGCGAGGAGAGGGGCCACCGAGGAGGAATGATCCCCGATGATCGAAGCGCAGAACCTGACTCGCCGCTATGGCGACTTCACGGCGGTCCGTGACATTTCGTTTTCCCTGGCCGATGGGGAGATCGTGGGCATGCTCGGGCCGAACGGCGCGGGCAAGACGACGACGATCCGCATGATCACCGGCTTTCTGCCCCCCACCAGCGGGCGGGTGACGGTGGCCGGCAAGGATCTGGTGGACGCACCGCATGCGGCGCGCCGCCAGCTCGGCTATCTGCCGGAGAACGTGGCCCTGTACAACGAGATGCGCGTCGAGGAGTACCTCGCCTATCGCGCCCGTCTCGAAGGGCTCAGCCGCGCCGAGGCCCGCGAGGGGATCGGCCAGGCGCTGGAGCGCTGTCTGCTCTCGGAGGTGCGCCGCCAGATCATCGGCACGCTCTCGAAGGGCTACCGGCAGCGCGTGGGGTTGGCCACCGCCATCCTCCACAAGCCGGGCGTCCTCGTCCTCGACGAGCCGACGGTCGGCCTCGATCCCAAGCAGATCATCGCGATCCGCGAGCTGATCCGCGAGCTGGGCCGGGAGCGCACGCTGCTGCTGTCGACCCACATCCTCCCCGAGGTGGAGCTGCTCTGCAACCGCGTGATGATCATCGACCGCGGCCGGATCGTGGCCGAAGGGACGCCGGAGAGCCTGCGGGAGACGCAGGTGGGGAACCCCGCGGTGCGCATCCTTCTGAAGGATGCTCCGGCGGAGGCCGGCGAGGCGCTGGCCGCTCTGCCGGGGGTGACCTCGGCGCGGGCCGGCTCGCTGGCGGGCGCCTGGATCGTCGAGCACGAGCGGAGCATCGATCTGCGCGAGGCGGTCTTCCGGGAAGCGGTGCAGCGCGGCTGGGTGCTTCTCGAAATGGGCCGCGAGCGCGCCACGCTGGAGGACATCTTCGTGCGTCTCACCACGCATGACGTCGCCGCGGGCACGGCCGGGGAGACGCCGGCTGCCGAGGCGCCGGTCGAGCCGCCGGCGGAGGAGATCGTTCAATGAAAGCCGTCTGGGCGACCTACACGCGCGAGCTGCGAGCCTATTTCTTCTCGCCGCTCGCCTACATCGTGATGTTCTTCTTCCTGATCGTCACCGGATTCATCTTCATCAACCTGGTCGGCAACCTTGTGGACCCGCGGGTCACGGCGCCGGACCCGGCGCTCAGCTATTTCTTCCGCAGCTCCTGGCTGATGCTGATCCTGCTCGCGCCGGTGCTCACCATGCGCCTGATCAGCGAAGAGCTGCGCAGCGGCTCGATCGAGATCCTGATGACCGCGCCGATCACCGAGTCGCAGGTGGTGACCGGCAAGTACCTGGCCGCCCTGACCTTCTACGCCAGCCTCTGGCTGCCGACGCTGGTCTACGCGATCCTGATCGCCCGCCAGAGCGAGGTCGATTGGGGGCCGGTGGCTGCCGGATATTTGGGGATTCTCAGCATCGGCGCGCTCCTCCTCGCGGTAGGGACGTTCGCCTCGGCGACGACGCGCAGCCAGCTCGTGGCCGCCATGGTGAGCGTGGCCCTGGTGTTCCTCCTGTTCCTGCTCGGGATGTTCGAAGGGCTGTTGACCAGCGAAGGGCTGAAGCAGGCCCTGAGCTACGTCAATCTCTTCGATCACATCGACGAGCTCTCCCGCGGCATCGTGGACACTCGGCGTCTCGCCTACTACGGCACCGGCGTCTTGTTCTTCCTCTTCCTGGCGACGCGCGCCCTGGAAGACAAGAAGTGGAGGTAAGGTGATGGCGACCGACGCGAAGCCCGTGAGCCGCCGCCAGCTCGTCCGCACCGGGACCCTCTCGGCCGCCGTGCTGCTGGTCGCGGCGCTGTTCGTGATCCTCAACTATCTCGGCTGGAAATATCATCACCGCTTCGACTGGACGGCCGGCGGCGTCTACTCGCTTTCGGACAAGTCCCGCAACGTGGTCAAGGAGCTCAAGCGGGACGTGGAGTTCGTGGTCTTCATCGCCCCCGGGCAGGACCTTTACGAGCCGGTGAAGGAGATCCTCTCGCAATATGACGCCGCTTCGCAGCGGATCAAGGTCCGTTATTTCGATCCGGAGCGCAATCCGGTCGAGGCGCAGCAGCTGATCCAAAAATACAACGTGTCGAGCACCGGCCAGGTGGTCGTGGTGAGCGGGCAGGACCGGCGGGTGATCGAAAGCGCCGACCTGGCCGAGATGGACTATTCGGGCATGCAGATGGGCCAGCCCCCGAAGATGACCGGCTTCAAGGGAGAGCAGCTGTTCACCGGCTCCCTCCTGCAGCTTGCCGAAGGGCGCAAGCCGAAGATCCTGTTCACTACCGGTCACGGCGAGCGCTCGCTGGACGACCGCCAGGAGCATGGCCTGTCGAACGTTCACGATCTCCTCGGGCGCGACAACTTCGAGCTGGAGGAGTGGGCCTCCCGCACCGCCGCCGCCGTGCCCCAGGGAACCGACGTGCTGGTGATCGCCGGCCCCACAAGCCCGCTCATCGAGTCGGAGCTGAAGGCTTTCACGGCCTATCTGAATGGCGGCGGCCGGATGTTGATCCTGGTCGATCCGACGCTCGGGCAGACGGCCGGCTCGGGGCTGGTGCCTACGGGCCTGACCCAGTGGCTGGCCGGGTACGGGGTGGGGCTGGGCGACACGATCGTGATCGATCCGAAGGGGGCCTATCCCGGAGCGCCGCCGTACACGCTCTTCCCGTCGGGCTACGGGGATCACCCGATCACGGAGCCGCTCTCTCAGGCGGGGGTGCCGGTGCTGCTGAACGTGGCCCGCTCGGTCGCGGCCAAGCCCACGGGCGGTTACCAGGTCGCGGAGCTCCTGCGCACCACCGAGGAGGGTTGGGGCGAGACGTCTCTGGGCGCCGTGGAGGACGTTCAGAAGGACCCGCAGGATCTGCCCGGCCCGGTCTCCCTCGGGGTCGCCGCGGAGAGCCCGAAAGAAGAGGGGCGGAAGCCGATGCGGCTGGTCGTTCTCGGCGATTCGGACCTGGCCACAAATCAGCTCGTGCAGGGGATGCCGGCCAACGCGGTGCTCCTCTCCAACTCGCTGAACTGGTTGGCCGCGCGCGAGGCGCTGCTGACCATCCCGCCGAAGAAGACCGAGAACGTGCGGCTCAACCTGACGGGGGACCAGCTCCGGACGCTCTATCTGGTGGTTCTCCTGCTGCTCCCCGGCCTGGCCGTCGCGCTCGGCACGGTTGTCTACGTCCGCCGGAGGAGATGAGGCGATGCGTCTGCGTACGTTGCTGATTCTCCTGGTCCTGGTCCTCGGGCTCGGCGCGTTCATCTGGTTCTACGAGCGCGAGCTGCCGTCGAGCGAGGAACGCGTCGAGCAATCCAAGAAGGTCATGGCCGTCAAGAAGGACGAGGTCCGGAAGGTGGCTCTGGAAACTCCCGCAGGGAAGGTGACGTTCGAGCGGGTCTCCCATCCCGAGGAGGAGAAGAAGAAGGACGAGAAGAAGCAGGACGAGAAGAAAGAAGGTGAGGAGGCGCCGGGGGAGGAGGCTCTCGAGCAGCCCGAGAGCGAGTGGAAGATCACGGCGCCGCTCCAGGCGCGGGCCGACGCCTTCGCGGTGGACGGCCTGCTGGAGTCGCTCACCAATCTGGAGAAGAGCCGCACGCTGGAGGACGTCGACCGCAAGGACGTGGGGCTGGACAAGCCGCGGGCCACGGTGCGCATCGAGACGGAGGACGGCACCAAGGTCCTCCAGCTCGGCGCGGCCGTGCCCACCGGCGGCTCGCTGATCGCCGGGCTGGAAGGAGAGAACGAGGCCTACGTGGTGAGCGACACGATCTGGTCGCAGATCGATCGCGAGCCGGGCTCCTGGCGCGACCGCCAGCTCTTCCGGGCGAGCCGCGACGCCATCGCGCGAATCGCGCTTTCCGCACCCGGCGGGCAGAGGATCGTCCTGGCGGAGCAGGGGGGGCGATTCCGTATCGAAAGCCCTTTCGCTGATCGAGCTGATAAGACCCTGGTCGACGATCTCTACGCCGACCTGAGCGGTCTCACCGCGGTGCAATTCGTGGACAAGCCGGAGCTCGCCCCCGCGGCGATGGGGCTCCAGCCTCCGCAGAGAGTCGTCGAGGTGACCTTCAAGAATGGCGATCCGTTGCGGATCGAGCTGGGAGCGCCCACCTCCGCGGCGCCGGAGCCGCCCTCCGATCCGTCGGCGCCTCCTCCTCCCGCTTCGATCTACGCGCGGGTGGGGCCGCAGCTCATCGAAACCCAGACGCGCCTGCCGCAGACCGCCGCGCATCCGCCGGCGGACTGGCGCGCCCACGGCCTCTCCGCCTTCGAGGTCTACGACATTGAGGGCACCACCATCCGGGACGGGAAGGGACCGCTGCGCCTGACCCGGGCCGGCACGGATTGGAAGCGCGGGGAAGAGACGATCTCGTACATGCCGGTCAGCGACTTTCTCTTCGCCCTGACCGGAGCCGAGGCCGACCGCCTGCTCTCCACCCAGGAAGCCGGAGCCCTCGGCCAGCCGGTCCTCACCGTGGAGCTGGACGCCAAGCAGGCCGGCAAGGAGACGCTGACCCTCTATCCCGCGCGGGCCGACGGCGCACCAGCCCGGGTGAGCGGCCGCGACGTGGTCCTCCTCCTGCCCAAGGACAAGCTCCAGGAGATCCTGGCGCGGCTGGGGGATGTGCGGGGGGCGAAGAAGCTGGCCCCCCACCCCTGACCCCTCCCCCGCGTAGCGGGAGAGGGGCACCCCCGCCCGCCCGGAGGCTAGTCTTCTCGGAGTAGGATAATGTGTGGACAATGCGTAACCATAGACCACACCTTACTGAAGTGGCTCGGGCTCTTCGGCGGGAGATGACTCCGACTGAGGAAATTCTCTGGGCAGAGCTCCGTAATCATCGGCAATTGGGCCATCACTTCCGCCGCCAGGTGCCCATCGGCCCCTTCATTGCCGATTTTGCCTGCCTCTCGAAGAAGCTGATCATTGAGGCGGATGGGCGCCATCACCTGGACAATCCTCAAGACGCAGAGCGCGACCGTTGGCTCCAAGCCAACCGCTTTCGAGTCCTCCGCTTCCAGAACGACGAGATCTTGAACAACATGGCCAAAGTCCGAGAAGCCATCACCCAGGCTCTCTTGGAACTACCTTCTGTGCGAACAAGCTAACTTCTGAGAGGGAGGGGGCGCCCTCTCCCGCTTCGCGGGGGAGGGTCGGGGAGGGGGCCCTGCCGGAGGCCTCTCAGTCAGTTTCTCTCGCTGAAACCTATGTACAATTATCTGGAGAGGACGCCGCGGAGTACCAGCGTCTCCTGGACCTGAAGGAGAACAAGGAGATCCAGCAGATGGAGCTGACCTGGTTGGGAAAGGCCGAGGCCAAGGGCTTGAAGCAGGGGCTGAAGAAGGGCATGCAGAAGGGACTTGCGAAGGGACTGGAGAAGGGAGTGCAGAAGGGAGTGCAGAAAGGCAAGGCGCAAGGACGGGCCGAGACGGTGGAGCAGATGCGGCAGGTTTTGCTGCGACGCATCGAGCAGAGGTTCGGAACCGTGCCGGAGCGCGTCCAAGCGAGGGTCCAACGAATCAAGACCGTCGAATCCCTGGCCGAAATGCTGGAGAAGCTTCCGCTCCTGCAATCCGCCGACGATCTTCTCGTCCGCCGCAACGGGCGGGCCTGAGCCCCCCGCCCCTGACCCCTTCCCCGCGGAGCGGGAGAGGGGCACCCCCGCCCGCCCTACTTCGAGTTACTGAAAAGCAAGACGAATTCTGAGTTGCGGTTCCCCCTCTCCCGCTTCGCGGGGGAGGGGGCCAGGGGGAGGGGGGGCTACCGCCGCGGACCCGGCGGCTCCGGTGGCTTCTGTGTGCCGTGGCGAGGCAGCGTGGCCGTCGGCGAGGCTCCGTGCTTGGCGACCTCGGCCAGGGTTGCCGCGGCCATCACGCTGTGGTGGCGGCCATAGAAGAAGTAGATCACCAGGCCGATCAGCAGCCAGACCGCCAGCCGCAGCCAGTTGTCGGCGGGAAGCGAGAACATCAGCAACAGACAGCACAGGACCCCCAGGATCGGCACGACCGGCACCCACGGGCAACGGAAGGGACGCTCGGCGTCGGGGTACTTCTTGCGCATGATGAGGACCGCGGCGCAGACGATAACGAAAGCGAGCAGGGTGCCGATGTTCGTCAAGTGGAGGAGGAAGCCGAGCGGGAGGAAGCCGGTGAGCAGGCAGACGAAGATGCCGACCAGGATCGTCGACCGCCAGGGGGTGCGGAACTTCGGATGGACGTCGCCGAAGAACCCCTTGGGCACCAAACCGTCGCGCGCCATCGCCAGGAACACCCGCGGGCCGGAGAGCATCATCACCAGGAGCACCGAGGTGATGCCGGCCACACCGGCGATCGCGATGATCACCTCGGCGACACCGAGACCCTGCTGCTTGAACGCGTTGCTGACCCCTGCCGCGACGTCGATCTGGTTGTACTTGACCATGCCGGTGAGCACGGCGACGACGGCGATGTAGAGGAACGTGCAGAGGAGGAGCGAGGTGATGATGCCGATCGGCACGTCGCGCTGCGGGTTCCTGGCCTCCTCGGTGTGTGTCGACACGGAGTCGAAACCGATGTAGGCGAAGAAGATGATCGCCGCGCCGGCGAGCATCCCCAGGGGGTTGCCGCCCGCATCGGTCTGGCCGGCGATGTGCTTGCCGAAGAAGCTGAAGCCGGTCCAGCCGTACGGCGCGAACGGATGCCAGTTGTCCGGGTTGATGTAGAAGGCGCCGACCCCGATGACGAAGAGCACCGCGGCCACCTTGATCCCGACCATCGCGGCGTTGAAGGAGGCGCTCTCGGAGATCCCCTTGACGAGGATGATGGTGACGATCGTGACGATGATGATCGCCGTCAGGTTCACGTAGGAGCCGGTCGATTCGAACACGCCGGTCGCCGCGTTGTAGCGGATCGGCGCCTCCCGCAAGACGGCCGGTAATTGGATCCCGGTCTTCGCCAGGACGCTCTGGAAATACCCGGACCAGCCGTTGGCGACGGTCGCGCTCCCCACCGCGTACTCCAGGACCAGGTCCCATCCGATGATCCAGGCGAACAGCTCGCCGAGGGTGGCGTAGGCATAGGTATAGGCCGAGCCGGCGACCGGCACCATCGAGGCGAACTCCGCATAACAGAGCGCCGCGAAGATGCAGGTGATGCCGGCGGCCATGTACGAGACCATGAGCGCCGGGCCGGCGACGTTGTGGGCCGCCTCGCCGGTCGCGACGAAGATGCCGGCGCCGATGATCGCGCCCACCCCCAGCGCCGAGAGCTGGACCGGCCCGAGCACCCGGCGCAGCCGGTTTTCGCCCTTCATCTCCTCGAGCAGCAGCCCGAGCGGCTTCCTGGCAAAAAGTGAACTGGCCATGAATCTGGCAAAAAGTGGATTGGCCATGAATCGTGAACCTCCAGGTTGGAACGTTAGCCCCCCTCGGCCCGAGGAGTCCCCCGCCGGCGCCAGACCCAGTACACCGGGATGCCGGTCAGGACGATCACCAGCCCCGGCCAGGATGTCGACGTCTTGTAGAACAACAGGACCACCAGGATCGCGGCCGCAGCCAGAATATAGAGGACCGGCACAACCGGGTACCCGAACGCCCGGTACGGCCGCTCGGCGTCCGGCCGCTTGCGGCGCAGCACGAACACTCCGGCGATCGTCAGAATGTAGAAGATCAGCACCGCGAAAACGACGTAGTCCAGCAGAGTGCCGTACAGATTGCCGTACTGCGGTTGGCCCGCGGCATCGAGGGTCCGGGTGCGGGGCAGCACCAGGAATGAGGCCCAGATGCACTGCAGGATGAGACCCCAGGCCGGCACATGGCGCTCGTTGAGCTTCCCCGTGGAGCGGAAGAACAGGCCGTCGCGGGCCATCGCGTAGTAGACCCTTGCGCCGGCCAGAATCAAACCGTTGTTGCAGCCGAAGGTCGAGATGATGATGGCGATCGCCATGATCACCGCCCCGGCCGGGCCGAAGATCACCTGGAGCGCCGCGGTCGCCACCCGGTCGTCGGGCGCCGTCTTGATGGCGTCCAGGGAGAGCGTGCACAGGTAGGCGATATTGGCCAGGATGTAGAGGCTGATCACCAGCCCGGTCCCGGCAGCCAGGGAGAGCGGGACGTTGCGTCGCGGGTTCTTCACCTCGCCCGCGGTGAAGGTGATGTTGTTCCAGGCGTCCGAGGAGAACAGCGATCCCACCTGGGCGACGCAGAAGGCCACGAAGAGCCCGAATGCGCCGGCCGTCGCCGCCGTGACCGGGAGCCCCGAGATGCCGGGCTGGAGGGTCACCGTGTCCTGCGGCGTCCACAGGTTGCCGAAGTTTGCCGCCACCACGTCGGCGTTGTACCCCACGAAGATGCCGAGGACGATCAGCGCGAAAAGCGACAAGGTCTTCGCCGAGGTGAAGGTGTTCTGGATCAGCTTGCCGAGATGGATGCCGCGGGTGTTCAAGAAGGTGAGGAAGACGATCAGGAGGATGCCGACGAGTTGCTGGACCGAGAGGCTGAACGCATAGCCTTCGGAGAGGTCGACCGGCGGAATGATCCACGCGGTCGGCGAGATCGCCGGGATCAGCACGCCCAGAAAGCGGGCGAAGCCGACGGCGACCGCCGCGATCGTGCCGGTCTGGATCACCAGGAACAGGGTCCAGCCGTAGAGGAATCCCCAGAGCGGCGAGTACGCCTCCCGCAGATAGACATACTGGCCGCCGGCCTTCGGCATCATGGCCGCCAGCTCCCCATAGGTGAGCGCTGCGGCGACGGTGAGCAGACCGGTGACCACCCACACCATGATCAGCCAGCCGGACGAGCCCACCTGCCGGGCGATCTCGGCAGGCACGATAAAGATGCCCGACCCGATCATCGATCCCGCGACGATCATGGTGGAGTCGAGGAGACCCAGCTCGCGGACGAAGCCCTGCTCACCGCTTTCGGCTCGGTCCGGTACGCGTTGCGCTACGGTCTTCAGAGCGTCCTCCTGCGGCCCGGGGAACGCGGCACCCCCAGGCGGCGGGGGAGCCACTAAGTCGGGAGCGCGCCATAGCTTAACCCGGGACGGCGAAATCTCGTCACCCGGGACCCTCTCGGCGGGCTGCCAGGTTTTCTCTCAGAAGTGCAGAAAGAGGAGAAATGCCCCTCATCCCTGCCGCGCGACGGCTTGGCGGATCTGGGCCGCCTAGTCGCGCGCCATGCCGTGGTCAGCTCCTCGCGCTACGTCACCGCGGCGAAGAGGAGCAGGGCGCGCAGGTTGTGGAGGTCGCCGTCCGGGAGGATCAGCTCCCGGGAGACTGCGATCATCTCTTTCGCGAGCTGCTTGACCTCCGCGGTGCGTCCCTGGCGCAGGTACATCACGGCCAGATCTTCCAGCGCCACCAGGGCCGCGTCGTACGCGTACCCCTGCCCGAGGAAGCCGGCCCGTGCGGCCAGGAAACGTTGCTCCGCGGCCTCTTCGTCCCCTTGGCCGGCGGCAATCTTCCCACGGAGCCAGACCAGCCGGAGTTGTGTCCACGGCTCCGGGAACTCCCGGTGCAGCTCCTCATCCTCGCGCAGAATCTCGGCCGCCTCCCAGTACTTCCCCGATTCAGTGAGGAGACTGGCCAGGTTGTACCGGCCGCACAGGTACAGATATCGCTCCTGGGCGGGAAGGTCCCGCAGCCCCGCTTTGATCGTCTCGATGGCCTGGATCAGCTCTCCTTGGAAGGAGTACATTCCTCCGAGGGTGATGAGCGCCCGGGCACGCTCGGCAGCCTCTCCGGCAACCGAAAACAGCATGGCCGCCCGGCTCAGGAGAGTCTCAGCCTCCTTGAATCGGTTTTGCTTCATCCGGAGAGAGCCCTCCATGTGGTCGATCCGGGCGAGGATCTCCGTGTCCGTGACCTTCTGGTGGGTGATCAAGGAGCGGACATACGCGAAGTGAGCTTCAGCCTCGCCTACCTTGCCGGCGGTGCGGCAAGCGTTTGCCATGTAGGAGGTGGCCAAAGCCAGCAGGTCCATCGTCCCGACTCCACCGGGAGAGTACTGGATGACCAGGCGGGCCAGGTCCGCCAGGTGCTCGGACTCCTCCGGCGAGACGGTCACCCTCGCGCGGCTTTCCTGGAGAAGGAGCCAGGCGACCTGCGCCCCCCGGTACCGAGTCCGCGAGCGCCTGAGGCTGGCGATCCGCTCTTCTTGAGGTAAGGCGAGGAGCATCTCCACATCCCGCCGGGCTCGGTCGTGGGCTCGCCGAAGGTCGCGCAGGTGGCGACTGAGCACCGTGAAGACGGCCTCGAAACTGGGTGTTGGATTGTCGCCCCGAACCTCGGCATCCCGTTCGCGGGCAAACTCCTCCATCTCCCTCTTGCAGTGCGGGCACAGCGACTTCAGGTGCCCCAACATCGTGTCCTCGAGAACTAGGCCGGGGATCTCGCCCCGGGCGATGACACTCAACAACTCACGGGTGAGGTGCATGTCCGCCATTCAGCCGCTCCTTTTTCGAGTTGATGCTGCGGCCTTCTCTCTATAGAGTACCCGCGGAGCGTCGTAGCGGGACAGCAGAAAAAAGAGGAGCCGGCCGCAAGCACTTGACGCGGAGTCCGATACCAGAGCTAAGGTGGCCCCCAAGAAGTAGGCCATGACAAACAACCCCCAACCGCCGGTTGCCCAGGCGCAAATGCTCATCCGTAAGCCAGTCGCGCAGGTGTTCGAGGCGCTGGTCGATCCCGCCATCACCTCCCGCTTCTGGTTCTCCAAAGGGAGCGGCCGGCTGGAGGCCGGCAAGCGGGTCCGGTGGGACTGGGAGATGTACGGCGCTTCCGCCGAGGTTGACGTGAAGGCGATCGAAGAGAACAGGCGAATCTTCATCGAATGGGGTGGTCCCGACCATCCGACCCCGGTCGAGTGGACGTTCGAGCCTCAAGGCGAGGACCGAACGTTCGTCACCGTCAAGAACTGGGGCTTCGCTGGCGACGCTGAAAAAATCATGGCGGCGGCGATTGATTCAACCGGAGGCTTCAGCTTTTTGCTCGCCGGCTTGAAGGCATTTCTGGAGCACGGGATCGAGCTGAACCTCGTTCCGGACCACGCCCCGGCCGTGCTCGTCGAAGGCTGGGCTTCCCGCCGAGAGGCTTGATCCGACCGTTGAACGGTCACTCTGCGTGATGAGAGGCCATCCATTCCTTGAGTGCGTCGTCCATGCGCGTCTGCCAGCCTTCGCCCGTTGACTTGAAGTACTCCACGACCTCCGGGCTGTAGCGCACAGAGAGCAGGACCTTCTTGGGCTTTTTTCCCAGCCCGCGCTGGCCTGGCCGACGCACGGTCGCATTCTTCCAAAACGACTCTACTGCCGCGGAATCGTTAGGATCATAGGGGCAATCCGGATCATGAACCCGCGCCGGCGCCGCCGCGATCGCGGAAGTGATTTCATCAGCCTTCATCGGAAATGGCTTTGAAGTAGGATCAGACTTCATACTTGGTTGCCTCCCGCAAGGAGATCACGTGAAGGTCCTCCCCGCGTTCCGTGTAGGTCATGTGGACGACTCGACCCCGCAACCAGCCGAGCAGGTTGATCCTCTGCTCGCCATAGGCGATACGGGAGTCCTCCTGCGTAAGGACGGGATGGTCGAAGACGGCCTCGCATCCCTCGAAATCCAGCCCGTGGTTGCGGAAGTTGGCGTGCCGTTTCTCCTCATCCCACGTGACCACTTACCGAGTGTAGCTACAGAAAAAAGAAAGCGTCAAGATTTTGTGAGCTGGGTGGAAGCCAGTGGTCCCAGGTTGTCGTCCCGCTCAGCCGCCCCTCGGCCGCGCGCCGACGGAGCAGACGTCGGTCAGCGGCCGGGGCGGGCTGATCCAGTTGCCTTGGGCGTAGTCGACGCCCAGGGCACGGAGCTGCTCGATGGCGGCGTGACTCGGCACTCCTTCGGCCACGGTCTGGATGCCCATCACCTCGCTCACCTGGTGGATCGACTCGACCATGGCGCGGTCGAGCGGATCGGTGACGATGTCTTTGATGAAACGGGCATCGATCTTCAAGTATTGGACCGGCAGGTCGCGCAGGTAGCCATAGGAGGCCATGCCGGTGCCGAAGTCGTCCAGGGCGAAGCGGATGCCGCGGGCGGAGAGGCGCTGGAGGAGCTTGCGGGCTTGCGGCAGGTTCTCGATCGCCGCGGTCTCGGTGATCTCGAAACAGAGCTTGCGCGGCGGGACTCCGGAGGTGGCGATCTCCTCCTCCAGGAAATCGAGGAAGCTCTCGTCCCCGAGCGACACCGGCGAGAGGTTGATCGAGCAGGTGGAGAGCAGGTCGAGGAACGGCGGCGGCTGGATCACCAGGGTGCGGACGCACTCGCTCACGACCCAGCGGTCGATGCTGCGCATCAGGCCGTACCGCTCGGCGGCGCGCAGGAAGTCGTTAGGCATGTGGATGCGGCCGTCCTCTTCGACCAGGCGGAGGAGGACCTCGAAGTAGACTCCGCGCGTCGCGCGCTCCGAGATCGGCTGGACGCTCTGGGTGAACAGGCAGAAACGGTCGTCCTCCAGAGTCTTCTGGATGCGCACCGCCCAGCTCATCTCCCCCTGGCGCTGGACGACGGCGGCATCATCCTCCTGATAGACCTGGATGCGATTGCGCCCCTTCTCCTTGGCCAGGTAGCACGCGTGGTCCGCGGCGGAGAGGAGCTGTGCCACCGATCCGACGTGCGCGGTGAGGGGGACGAGGCCGATGCTCGCGGTGACCTGCAGGGTCCGGTCGCGCCAGGTGAATCGGAATGCCTGGAGAGCGCGATGGAAGGCCTTGACCCGCCGCTCCGCTTCGGCCATGTCGCAGCGCGGTAGAAGGACGGCGAGCTCGTCACCGCCAAGGCGGGCGATGACGTCGGTTTCGCGCATCTTCTCCTGGAGGAGGTCGGAGACCTGGATGAGGAGCTCGTCGCCGCCGCGGTGGCCGCAGGTCTCGTTGACCAGCTTGAACTGGTCCATATCGAGATAGCAGAGAGCGTGGGTGTGGCCGTGGTCGCGCGCCGCGTCGAGCGCGTACTCCAGATGGGAATCGAAGGCCTTGCGGTTGAGCAGGCCGGTCAATTCGTCATGGGTTGCCTGGCGGGCGAGCTGGATCTCCAGTATCCGCTTTTCGCGGGAGAGCTCGGCGAGCTTCTCCTCGTAGGCGCGGACCGTCGCGGCGAGCTGCTCGCGCAGGTCGACGTTCTCACTCTCGTGCGGGCTCTGGCTCTCGATCACCGTCAAACCAGTCCAGCCTCCCGGTATTCGCCGTAGATCTCGCGCAGCGTATCCGCGATCTCGCCGAGGGTCACCTCGGCGCGGACGCAGTCGAGGATCGGCGGCATCAGGTTGCGGTCCTCGCGGGCCGCCGCGGCGAGCTGCCGAACGGCCTCGCCGGCCCGTGCCCCCCCATCGAGGGAATTGCGCCGCTCGCGCAACGCCCGGACGCGGTCGGCCTGCTGGCGCTCGCCCTCCGGGTCGATCCGCAGCACCTCGGTCGGCGGCTCCTCCTCGGCGGCGAAGACGTTGACCCCGACGACCTGGGCGCGCTTTTCCTCGACGTCGAGCTGGTAACGGTAGGCGGCCTCGGCGATCTCGCGCTGCTGGAACCCCTGATCGAGCGCGGCGAGCGAGCCGCCCATCTCCTCGATGCGGCGGATGTAGTCGCGCGCCCGCTGCACGATCTCGTCGGTCCACGCCTCGATCACGTACGAGCCGCCCAGGGGGTCGGCGACCTCGGCGACGCCGCTCTCGTGCGCGATGACCTGCTGCGTGCGCAGGGCCAGGCGGGCCGCCTCCTCGGTGGGGAGACCCAGCGCCTCGTCGAGCGAGTTGGTGTGGAGCGACTGCGTGCCGCCGCAGACCGCGGCGAGCGCCTGGATCGCCACGCGCACCACGTTGTTCATCGGCTGCTGCGCGGTGAGCGTCGAGCCCGCGGTCTGGGTGTGGAAGCGGAGCCAGAGCGAGCGCGGATCTTTCGGCGCGAAGCGCTCCTTCACGAGCTCGGCCCACAGCCGGCGCGCGGCGCGGTACTTCGCCACCTCCTCCAGAAAATTGTTGTGCGCGTTGAAGAAGAAGGAGAGGCGCGGCGCGAACTCGTCGATCGCCAAGCCGCGGTCGAGCGCCGCCTGCACGTAGGTGAGGCCGTGGGCGAGGGTGAAGGCGACCTCCTGGACCGCGGTGGAGCCGGCCTCCCGCATGTGGTACCCGGAGACGGAGATGGTGTTCCACTTGGGCACCCGCTCGGCGCAGAAGGCGATCACGTCCGTCACCAGCTTGAGCGAGGGGCCGGGCGGATAGATATAGGTCCCGCGCGCGGCGTACTCCTTCAGGATGTCGTTCTGGACCGTCCCTCCGATCCTGGTCCAGGAGACTCCCTGCTCCTCGGCGACGGCCAGGTAGAGCGCGAGCAGGATGCCGGCCGTCGCGTTGATCGTCATCGAGGTGGTGACCTTGTCGAGGGGGATGCCGTCGAAGAGACGGCGCATGTCCTCGATCGAATCGATGGCGACGCCGACCCGGCCTACCTCGCCGAGCGCTTTGGGGTGGTCCGAGTCGTAGCCGATCTGAGTCGGGAGGTCGAAGGCCACGGAGAGACCTGTGGTTCCCTGGGAGAGCAGATAGCGGTAGCGGCGGTTCGATTCCGCGGCGCTGGAGTAGCCGGCGTACTGGCGCATGGTCCAGTGCCGCTTGCGGTACATGTCGGAGTAGAGGCCGCGGGTATATGGAAATTGCCCGGGATCGCCGAGCTTTTCTTCGTAGGGAATGCCCGCCGTGTCGGCCGGCCGGTAGAAAGGCCGGACCGGGATCTCGGACGAGGTCGTCCGGGTCTCCTCATCGGTGGCGGGATCGGTGGTCTGGGTCGGGGCGGACATGTGGGCATTATAAGGAAGTGGAGACGGCCGCCTCTGCTAGAGTTCTGGCTCGATGGGAGGAGCCCGATGCAACGAATGCTGATCCCGACCTTTTGTCTGACCCTGCTCACCCTGGCCGGCCTGTCTGGAGTCGTCCAGGCCGCCACCCTGATCGTGGCGAACAAGGCGGAGGCCACCGTGTCTCTGGTCGGCCTGCCGGAGGGGAAGGTGGTGGCGACGCTACCCGTGGGGACCGGCCCGCACGAGGTCGCGGTCTCGCCGGGCGGAAAGCTCGCCCTCGTCGCCAACTATGGCGGTCCGGGACCGGCCGGGGCGGGCTCGACGTTGACCCTGATCGACGTTCCTGGGGCCAAGGTCCTGAAAACGATCGACCTCGGTGAGTACCGCCGTCCGCACGGCATGGTCTTCCTGGACGAGCGCCGGGCTCTGGTCACCTCCGAGGTCAACAAGGCGCTTCTGGAAGTCGACGTGGAGGCGGGCAAGGTCACCGGCACCGTGCCGACCGGGCAGGACGTGTCTCACATGGTGGCCGTGACCCCGGACGGTTCCCGGGCCTTCGTCGCCAACATCGGCTCCGGCTCGGTGAGCGCGATCGATCTCAAGGGGAAGAAGCACTTGAAGAACATCGCCACGGGCAACGGCGCCGAGGGGATCGCCGTCACCCCGGACGGCAAGCAGATCTGGGTCGCCAACCGCGCCGCGGACACGGTGACGGTGATCGACACCGCGAGCCTCGAGGTCCTGGGCAGTCAACCTTCGGCCGCGTTCCCCATCCGCGCCGAGGCCACGCCGGACGGCAAGCGCGTGCTGGTCTCGAACGCCAAGTCCGGGGACTTGTCGGTCTTCTCCACGGCGGACCGGACGCTGGAGCGCCGCATCCTGTTGGAGCTCACGGCCAAGGAGACCGACGGACGGATGATGGGCGACTTCGGCAACAGCTCGGTGCCCATCGGGATCGAGATCGCGCCCGACGGCAAGCGCGCCTACGTGGCCCATGCCAACGCCGACCAGATCTCGATCGTGGATCTGGAGTCCTGGAAGCGGGTCGGTTCCCTCACCGCCGGCAAGGAGCCGGACGGGATGGGGTACTCGAAGCTGGATGTGAAGAAGTAGGAAGAGCGAGCGGGGGCTATTCCTCAGCCCCCGCGTGCTTCCTGCCCCCCCGCCATCCGGGATCCCGCCGTGCGAAGACGTCCAGATCCGCCGGAACCTCGATGAGGGTGCGGGTCACATCGGCATCGCAGGTGTCGTTCTCGCACTCGTAGGTGTAGACGTTCCAGTCGTCCCGCCGGCTGTACCCAGAGAGAGTCTGGTACGTATTGCAATGTCCGCATTTGACGGATATGTTTCGGATGTTGATTTCGTCGGCCATGCCGTTCCTCCTGAGGCGGCACGACGATGCCGCCTGCGCTCTTGCCATGATCCTACGTGAATCCTCGGTGGTCCGCTGTTTGCAGAGATCCCCCGCGTGATGGAAGAGAGACGCCGATCCCTCCGCTGCTTCGCTTGGCTGGCCCCATTATTGGTCCCAGCATTGGCCGTTCTGGCGACGGTGGGGCCGCTGCCGGCGGACCAGGCGGCCAACCCGCCAACACAGACGGAAGATCCCTCGGCCACGTTCACCGAAGAGGTCTCGGTCGGCTATGTGCTGGTGCCGGTCGTGGTCCGTTCCGGATCGCGCTACATCAAGAACCTGGAAAAGGGGGACTTCCGGCTCCTGGTTGACGAGCGGCCGGTGGCGATCGAGAGCTTCGAGTACCGCTCGGAGGCTCCGGCGAGCGTGATCGTGCTGCAGGACCTTTCGGGGAGCATGGAAGGGAAGAGCCTGGAGCTGAGCCGCGAAGCGGTCCAGTTCTTCCTGGGGAAGGCCCTGCCGGGCGACGAGTTCGCCCTCGCGACGTTCGCGAGCGGCAGCACGCAGGTCGAGGTTCCTTTCACCTCCGAGCTGTCGACCGTCCAGGAGTCCGTTCGCCTGTGGAAGGGCTGGGGCACGACCGCTCTCCATGACGCGGTGACCACGGTGCCGGATCTCTCGACGTCGGGGAAGAACCCGAAGCGGTTCGCCATCCTGATCACCGACGGCGTGGACAACGCCAGCAAGATCGCTCCGGAGCGGGCGCGCGAGATCGTGCGCCAGGCGCAGGTGCCGGTCTACGTGCTCGGCATGGCCACCGGAGACCCCTTCGAGATCACCGAAGAGGGCAAGAAGATTTATCGCTACGCGGACGTGCTCAACCTGCTGGCGACGACGACCGGAGGCCGGTACTACTCGATCTCCGGCTCGGAGGAGCTGCAGGGGGCCCTCGCCGCGATTCTCGACGATCTACGGCACCAGTACGTGCTGGGCTTTGCGACCGGCGAGGGCCCTTCGCGCCAGCGGGACCTGAAGGTCCAGGTGGACGCGGGGGACCGGACCGTTCTCTTCCGCCGTGGGTACAAAGGACCGCCGCCCGCCTCACAAGCGCGCGGCGGCTGACATGTGACCGGGGCCCGCACCCCCTTGCGGAGAGCGGGTCCATTCTCTCCAGCGACAGGAGGACTGACATGCGCATGAAGCTGTTTTCAGTCGCTTTGGCCTTGTTCATGGCGTTTGCCTTGACCGGTTGCGCCACCAAGAAATACGTGAAGAAGGAGACCGGCGCCGTCAACACCCGTGTTGACGATGTGCAGGGCCAGGTCGAGGAGGCCCAGACGCGTCTGAACACCCATGACCAGCAGATCGGCCAGGCGTCCCGGACCGCCCAGGAGGCGCTCCAGCGGGCCCAGGAGGCCGGTAAGCTGGCCGAGGGCAAGTTCCTCTATGAGACGGTGCTGACCGACGAGAAGGTGAAGTTCGGCTTCGACACGTCCGATCTGTCACCTGAGGCCAAGGCAGCGGTCGACCAGTTCGCACAGCAGATCGCGACCGAGAACAAGAACGTCTATGTCGAGATCCAGGGCCACACCGACAGCGTGGGCTCGGACAAGTACAACGAGGAGCTCGGTCTTCTGCGGGCGGAGGCGGTGCGCCGCTATCTGAGCCAGGCGCACAAGTTCCCGCTCCACCGCATCAACATCATCTCCTACGGCGAGACGGCGCCGGTCGCGGACAACAGCTCGCGCGAAGGCCGGTCGCAGAACCGCCGCGTGGCGCTGGTGGTGTTGCAGTAGACCCTTCCCCCGCGCTCGCATCCGACCGATCGGTCCGATCCGTCCGATCGGTCGGATTGGGGGCCAGGGGAGTGGGGGCTCAGACCACCCCAGCCTCTTTGAGCACCTTGCGCAGGGTGGGGCCGTCCATCACGCCGGACTGCAGCAGCGCGACCTTCCCCTTTTTGTCGATCACCAGGAGCGTCGGCAGAGCGTAGATGCCGAGGTTGCCCGAGACCGCGCTCTCCGAGTCGAGGAGAACCGGGTAGGGGAAGGGCCGGTCCTTGAGGAAGCTGCGGACCGTGGCCTCGTCCTCGCCGACGTTCGCGGCCAGGAACTGCACGCCTTTGCCCTCGAAGTCGCGATGGATCGGCTCGAGGATCCGGGCCTGGATGTGGCAGGGTCCGCACCAGGTCGCCCAGAAGTCGACGACGATGACCTGGCCGGGGAAATCCTGGGGACCCAGCTTGCGGCCGTCGAGGGTCTTGAGCCGGAACTCCGGCTTGGCGCCGACCGAGCCCTTGCTCCCGCCCACGGCATCCTTGCAACCGAAGAGCATCAGCGAGAAGAGAACCGCGAACATCAGGACGGAGCGCCGGGAACGCGCGCAACGGGACGTGTCGTTCATCATCATGGCCTCGCAAGCAGACGGCTACCCCGGAAATCGGGAATGGCCAGGGCAGGGCTTCGAGCGATTGAACAAGGGAGGATGGGGGCGGGATTCCCGGGGAGGGTGGGGCGGGGGAGATGCCCCCGCCCCCCGTGAGACCTAGCTACACCCGCTCGTCGACCCGCAGTTCCCGCACTTATAGCAACTGCCGTTGCGGACCATGATCGAGCCGCACTCGTGGCAGCTCGGCGCGTCCTGCTGGTAGAGGTAGGTCGCCTTCGTCGCCATCAGCGTCTCTACCTTCACCGCCTGCGCCACCGGCTCGAGCCGCCCGCCGCCGAGGAGCGGCACCGCCGGCATGTCGCTCGGCGGCTCGTCGCGCAGGATCACCCCGGCCGCCTGCTTGTCCTCGCGCGACAGGAACTTCGAGGCCAGCCAGCGGAAGATGTAGTCGGTGATCGACTTGGCGATCGGGATCTCCGGGTTCTTGGTGAAGCCCGAGGGCTCGAACCGCGTGTGGCTGAACTTGTCGACCAGCGTCTGGAGCGGGACTCCGTACTGGAGCGCGATCGAGATCGAGGTGGCGAGCGAATCCATCAGGCCGGAGATCGTCGAGCCCTCCTTCGCCATCACCAGGAAGATCTCGCCCGGCTGGCCGTCCTCGTAGAGGCCGACCGTGATGTATCCCTCGAACTCGTTGATCGAGAACTTGTGGGTGATCGCCTGCCGCTCATCCGGCAGCTTCCGCCGCGCCGCCCGGGGCTGCGCCAGCGCCGCCTTCACCGCGGCCTCGATGTCTGCCTGCGTCCCCACCATCGCGGCCTTCTTCTCGTTCGACGTATTGAGCGGCTGCGAGCGCTTGCAGCCGTCGC
>Ga0126309_10000036_pt1 | contig 44003 bp, 31 predicted proteins | sample Plot56_FD_92541 | JGI IMG/M metagenome (GOLD analysis project Ga0126309, IMG submission 92541) | Serpentine soil microbial communities from UC McLaughlin Reserve, CA, USA - Plot56 | ecosystem: Environmental > Terrestrial > Soil > Grasslands | place: USA: UC McLaughlin Reserve, Lake County...
CTCGCTGCCGGGGCTCGCCGCCGGCAGCAGGTAATACTGGACGTCCCCGCTCGCCTTCTGCTCCAGCCAGACCTCGGCCTGCGAAGTCGTGAGCCTGGAGAGGATGGGCCACAGGAAGCCGTTCGGCTTCGGGCCCACGACGCGCACAATCACCTCGGCGCGGTCGGGCACTGCTCCGGCGACGCACAGCGCCTCGGCGAGGCACGGCTCGGTGCGGGTGCCCCAGCGAGAGAGCCCGGCCGGGCTGGTGATCCGCACCCACACCCGGAAACCCGGAAGCTCCGGGCTCTCCAGAGCGAGATTGGCCGGCGGCGTCTCCGGCCGCCCCGTCTGCCCGACGACCTCGCCCAACAGGAGGGAGCTGTCCGAGCTGGGCCTCCAGGTGACGAGGGCACCGCCTTCACCACCGGTCAAGGTCCGCACCTCGTTGGTCTGGGTCGTCGCGACCTTCCTGGATTCTCCCGTGGGCTCGGCATTGAGGTCGAAGGGACGCACCCAGATCTCGCTGTCGGAAGCGGCCGGCCGAAACAGGATCCAGCTCACCCAGACGGCTCCTTCGCTCGTCACCACGACGTCCGGAGAGAATTGCGCCGCGGGCTCGGTCGGATCGACGGCGCGCGCGGCGCCGAGAGGCGTCCCGGTCGGCCCGAAGGCACGAATCTGGAGCCCGTTCTCCTGCCAGACGATCACGAAGCGTCCATCGGACGCGACCGCCAGGCCGCCTCCCTGAAGGAAGGCATCCGCGGCGGCATCGTCGTTGACGTGGATCTCTCCGGTCACCGGGGCCAGATCGAGACCCAGCACGCGAGCCCGGACGTCGATCGACTGCGCCTCGGGGAGCCGCGAGAGCCAGCTGACGACCACGTTGGAGCCCGAGAGCCCGAAGCCGGTCAGATGATGGAAACCGGGGCCGCCGTCATTCACCAGCACCGGCCCCACCGTGATCTGTCCCGTCGCGTCGAGTCGCATGACGTACACGTCGGTCCGGATCGGCCGCAGCGGATCCCCCCCGGGCTCATCGTTGTTGCCCACCTCGAAGGCCACCAGGTACCCGCCGCTCGGGAGAGCGGCCACGTGCGGCCCGTACGAGATGCCGTTGGCGCCGGGATCGAGAATGGGATCGGGAAAGTCCAGCTGGCGGATGAGCCGGTCCTGGGCATCGAACAAGGCTCCGCCGACGCTGACCTGATCAGCCCCCCCGTTGCCCACCCAGAAGACCGCCCACGCGCCGGACGGCGCGACGGCCACCGATTGGATGCCGGTGAAGGAGTCGACCGTCGCGACCATCTTCAAGCGGCCGGGAAAGCCGGCCGCCGAGATCCGCCGCACCTTGAGCTGATCCGTGGAGTCCTTCCAGACCAGCAGGTATCCGTCGCCTGGAATGCTTCCGGTCGCCACTCCGGTGAAGGGCTCGACCTGGGCGAGAACGGTGGGAGCCAAGGCGAAACTGGGGATGGCCGCCAACGCGATCAGCGCGAAGGCGAGCGCCGCGACTCGATGCAGAAGACCTGATGGATTACGACCTGATGGACTGGGGGACATGGGGAGACCCTCCTGGTGAACGACCCTGTAGAGTGTACCGTTTCAGCTCGACGAACGCTGTTTCAAACAGCATACGTTGGACCCCTGGGCAAGCGTCGTGGTGCCGGACGGGCTACAATCGAAGTCCTTTTCAGGAGGTGTGCCATGGAGCTCGCCCAGCCCATCTCACGCCGGCGCTTCGCCGGCCTCCTCGGAGCCGGCCTCGCCTCGGCTGCTCTGCGTCCCGCCGCCCCGGCTGCGGCGGCGACTCCAACGCCAGCAGCGTCTCCCGATCCCAACGGCATCGTCCGCCTGAGCTCGAACGAGAACCCCTACGGCCCGCCGCCGGCCGCGTTCGACGCGATGCGCCAGGCGTTCGACCGGGTCTGGCGCTATCCCGACGAGGCGGCCGACGGCCTCATCGGGGCGCTCGCGCGGCTCCATGGCGTGGGGAACGACCAGGTGCTCCTCGGCAACGGCTCGGGCGAGATCCTCAAGATTTGCGCCGCGGCCTTCACCGGGCCGGGCCGGCCGGTGGTGATGGCCTCCCCCACCTTCGAGGCGATCGGCCGGTACACCCGCGCGGCCGGCGGCGAGGTCATCCAGGTCCCTCTCACCTCCGATCACGGCCACGACCTGGCGAAGATGCTCGAAGCGGCCCGCTTCGCCGGGCTCGTCTACGTGTGCAATCCGAACAATCCGACCGGGAGCGTGACGCCGGATCTGCGCGGCTTCCTCGCCCGTCTCCCCGCCGGCACGGCGGTGCTCGTCGACGAGGCCTATCACCATTATTCTAAGGAAGGGACCAGGGGAAATCCGTACGAATCGGTCATTCCGCTCGTCGCCGAGCACTCGAACCTGATCGTGGCGCGCACGTTTTCGAAAATCTATGGCATGGCCGGGCTGCGCTGCGGATATGCGATCGGTCGACCCGAGGCGCTCGAGCGCCTGCGCTTCCATCAGGCCTGGGACACCGTGAACATCCAGGCACTGGTGGCCGCCCGGGCGGCTCTCGACGACACCGCGCACCTGGAACGGAGCCGCCGGCTCAACCGGGAGACGCGGGCCTGGGTGACAGGCGAGCTGGCCGCGCGCGGATATGCCTCCATTCCTTCGCACACCAATTTCCTGATGACCGACCTGCGGCGGGACGTCGGCCCGGTGATCGATGCCTTACGTAAGCACCGGGTGGAAGTGGGCCGCCGCTTCACGGCCTTGCCCACGCACCTGCGGGTGACCCTCGGCACCCGTCCGCAGATGGAGCGCTTCCTGGGGGCGCTGGGCGAGGTGCTCGCGGCTCCTCCTACCTGAAGTGTCGTAACAACCCGGGAACGTTGACCTGGTCGATTGTCACTCCAAGCCTGAGTGGTGGAGGCAGCTCCGTAGACTGATCAGCGTATTGCTCGCCGCCATCTGCACCATGAAGCCGAGCCCCATGGCAAGGAGGAGAAGGAGGGAGAGCCAGAGCTGGCGCGACAGCGCAAAACCGATCAGTCCGGCTCCGAAGAGCCCCGCCATCATGGGAATGACCTTCCCCAGGCCCAGAACGGACCGGCGGTTGGCGAGGAACAAGGCGCCGAGGAGCGCCCCGACGCCGCTCGCCGCCATCAGGAACCCCAGGGTGTGCGGTCCGCCGTGCAGGATGGTCGAGGCGAAGACCGGCATCAGCACCGTGTAGGGCATGCCGGCGAGGCTCACCACCGCCAGGAGCAGGAGGATGCTGCGGTTGAGCGATTAACCACTCGCGGTAGCGGTATATCAAATCGCATACCTGTCGGACCCTATTGAACTTGCCGTAAGTTGATCCAGCCAGAGCAGAAGAGGCGACAGCGAGGGCACTGCCCGCTTGATGTAATGCCCACATCTTGGCCCTTACAAACTGAGCAAGAGACTGAGCTCGAGGGAAAGGGCGGGATCTCGGGGACGGATATGATAGGGAGGACATCAATGCCGAAGTGAAGCTGGCAGGCAGAAGCAACGCCAGTTCTAACGATGTCCTGAGTCTCTGCAACAGTCCGGCCAGCACTCTGAGCACTGAGTGCTCGCAGCAAAGGCTCGAGCGTTGCGTGGAACCGCTTCAACTCTCCTGGGGTAATGGGCGCTGGCCCGCGTATGATCCGGTGAGCTACTGCCACAAGAAAAATTGTAATGTGTGATGCGATTAGAAGGGATGCCAGAACGTGCCATGAAATACGATACCTTAGTATCAGGGCTAGCTTAGCGGGCTCCACGTCAATCGGCTCAATAAACTGCCAAATCAGTAGATAGCAAGAGACGAGCAGCAACAAGTACACAACAATTGGCGCCCACCATGTAAGTAAGATCCTACGCGCCCACGTCCGGGTAACTAGCAAAATGTCCATATGATAGGATTCTCTTCGGTTTTGATAGGCCTGATCCGGCTTCTAGTCGATCCTTATCGCTTCGCACCTAACTAAGCCGACATCGACTGAGACGCTCAACGAGCGGAGACGCCCTTCCACCGGCTGCGCATCATTCCGGTGGAGGGGCCGGGTTCGGCGCTACGAACTACCTTCCCACCCCTGCGCACATTCATCGTGTCCGGGAAAACGAAAAAGGGGGTACTACCCTGTTGCGCGAGACGTTCCTTCCACCGTTTCGAGAGAAGCTCCAGATAAACATACGAGCGAGGATTTGAAGTAGATCGGATGCTGTCTATGAATCCTTGGAGCTTACTGACGATTGTGACAAAACTGTACCCTTGCATTTCAAAAGCCACATCTTCATCGGTCATACCTACCGCCACTGTCAGCGCCAGACCTTCCCAGTGACTGAGTAGCCCAATCACGCTCAACTTCAGTTTCTCGTCCTCGTCAAAAGATTTCTGCAACCGATCGAGTGGGGCTGATGTATGCGCGTCTTCCAGGCGGGTTTCCAACAGCTCGTGGAGGCGTTCGCGAGCTTGGAGGTGCTCTGGAATTCGATTGAGAAAATATGTCGTCGCATTATCACGCCGCGCTTTGTCGTATTCCTGCTGCACTTGCTTACGGAATAGCCTCAATTGCCACCATCCGACTAAGATCGCAGCCAGCCATAAGGTTATGTTAGCAAGCTGCAATGCGATATCGGCTTTCACTTATCTCGTCCTAGGAGTTGTATCGTTGATGACCTTAGCCCTTCTTGACGACTTGAACCCCGAGTCGGATAAGGTTCTCGATCTGAACCTGTTCCAGGGCTGTTAACCGTCGCTGTTCTACCTTCCAGTCACATCCAAATACGGATCCGGGTTGGCTCCATGCCCTTTTTTTCTTCCATCTTGCAGTTGCGTTTATCCTAGACGAGTTGCGAAGGCACGTCAATGAGATTGCCAGGCATGTATAAGTGCCGCTCTTGCTGGTGTGCTTGGGGGCGGCGGCCCGACGGGCGCACTGCCAGTAAGGGCTCGTCACAAAATCAGTGCCTCATCTGCGGTGTGGAGCGCTCCCTCGCCCGGGAAGGCATCGCCGACGGCACCAAGGTGCCGGTGCGCGCCCCCCGGGACCGCTGGCGTCTCGCCGGCTATCAAGATATTGGGCCGAAGGCCCGGCCTTCTTGGAGGGGCGGCGGAGGCGAGGTCGGTGTTTGGGCTGTGGAGCCTATTGCCGGCCGCCATGGTCGCGGGGAGTGTGGGCCGGCGAGACGCCGGCGGTCCCAGGGGGGCGTTGCTCGGCTCTCGTGCCTCCCGCTCCGACGGGTTGGTGGCCCGGGCTGTAGAGGCTCCCGACGGGTCGGGCTTGTCTTTCGAATGGGTTTGTGTCTATCGTCTCCCGGACGTCAGGTTGGAGGCCCGGGGAGACGTGGCCCTGCGCCGCCGAGCCTCGAACACCGTCGCTCACGCTGCCCGATCGCTCCGCCTTGCTTCGAGCGCGGACTCGGCCGTCCACTTGGTTGACGATCGCCACGCTTCGTGCGGCCGATCCGACGCCTCGATCCCCTGGGGCCCCGAGCCGCCGCCCGCCGCCGTCGTGGCGTGAGCCGACCGCCCCCCGACGGGCGGGTCATCCAGGCCGGCGTGAGGCATCTCCGTTCCCACGTGCGATTTCGGCCCCGTGGTGTACCTCACCTGCCCCGGCATGGGTGGTTACCGCCCCGCAATGGTGGCTGTCGGCCCCGCGGGGCGGGCGGTTGGCCCCACGGATCACGATTCCTGCCCCGTGGGTCAACGAACCGGCCCCGCGGGGCCGCCAAGCTGCCCCGTCGGTCACCAGTGCTGACTCGTGGGGCAACAGACCTGCCTCGTGGGGCCAACTGCTCGACCCGCGGGGCAGAGATCGTGTCCCGCGGGTCCAACCGTCCACTTCGTGGGGCCGCCAACGTACGCCGCGGGGCCGCCAACGTACGCCGCGGGGCCGCCAACCTGCCCCACGGGGCCGTCGACGAGCTTCCCTTCGGGAGTTTCAGCTCAGCGGCCCGTCGTAGCCGGCGCGGGAGACGTTCCCGTTGAGGGATATCATCAGCGGGTGACGGTAGAGACTCCGTTCGATGGCGAGCGCTCGCGGCGCATCGCAGGGATCGTCAGCGAGGCGCTGGACGTTCCTCCGGCGGAGCGCTCCCTGGGCGCCCTGCTGCGACGTAGGGAGGCTTTGCTCAGGCGACCAGCGCAGCGCTCTCGCGGTCCACGGCCCTGAGAGCCCGCTGAATCGCGTCGACTTCGCCGGCCTCGAAGAACGGCTCACCACATTGTGTGCAGACCCAGGCAGGGACCGCTTCCCAGACAATATGGTAGCCCTTCCGATCGATGCTGAAAGGTGCTGTCGCGCGCACCATACGGCCCTTGCAGTGAAGACATTCCATGGTCAAACTCTCCTTCTGAAATCCTGCGACCATTGCAGGGGGTCGGGCCGATAGGCCGTTATGACCGCCAGATACTCGCTTTTGGGGGAGCAGACGACATGGATCGGATCGGCATTGTCACCGAAACCGAGCAGCAGACAACTATGCCCTCGTGGATCTGTCGGGTAGTCTTCGATCGCTTCCCCTTCCATCAGGGCCCGCTCCACCTCGCTCGGAGAAATCATCCGCTCTGGGTGGGACATCTGACGAATTGCATGCGGCAGAAAAAGAATCCTTCGGCGCGCTGTCTCTCGCACCCGGGTCAGAATCTCCGCCTGCTCCATAGCGATACTCTACCAGCCAGGGGCGTTGCGCCGCCAACCGGCCCGGGCTAACCTCGCGTTGGATGGCCGCCGAATGACAGGACCCACGGGAGACTGGTGGACGGACGACGCGCGGAGCGGCGGCGAGCGCTCCCGGCGCATCGCCGCGATCATCAATGCGGCGCTGGAGCTCCCTCCGGCGGAGCTTCCTTCATTTCTCGATGGAGCCTGCGGCGAGGACGCCTCGCTGCGCGAGGAGATCGAAGCCCTCCTCGCCAGCGATCCCACGGCCGAGCGTTTCCTCCGGACGCCTCCTTCCTCCCACGACCTGATCGGTACGACGCTCTCCCATTACCGGATCGTCGAGCGGCTCGGCGCGGGCGGGATGGGCGAGGTCTATCTGGCGGAGGACGAGAAGCTCGGCCGGCGGGTGGCTCTCAAGGTGCTGCCCCGCGAGGTCGCCGGAAACCCGGAGCGGCTGGCCCGCTTCCGCCGCGAGGCGCGCACGGTCGCCGCGCTCAATCACCCGAACATCGTCACCCTCCATTCGGTCGAGGACGCGCGGGGCCTCCCCTTCCTCACCATGGAGCTGGTCGAGGGCGTCACCCTGCAGGAGAAGATCGTCCCCGGCGGCCTGCCACTGGACGAGCTGCTGCGCCTCGCCCTGCCGCTCGCCGACGCCGTGGCCGCGGCGCATGCCCAGGGGATCGCCCATCGCGATCTCAAGCCCGCAAACGTGATGATCTCAGGTGACGGGCGGCTCAAGGTGCTCGACTTCGGCATCTCCAAGCCCGCGGACTCCCTGCATCACGCCGCCTCGACGAGCATCACTCTGGACGGGCGCGTGCTCGGCACGGTGGCCTATATGGCGCCCGAGCAGTTGGCGGGCCACCCCGCCGACTGCCGCACTGACATTTTCTCCCTTGGGATCGTGCTGTTCGAGCTGGCCACCGGCGCGCACCCATTCATCGCCCCGAACGCCGCGCTCCCCCACCGTCTCGGCCGGATCATTCATCGCTGCCTGGAAAAGGACCCCGACCTGCGCTACCAGGGCGCTCGTGAGCTCGCCGAGGACCTGCGCGCCCTCCAAGGCGAGCATGAGGCGGGACGCTTTCCCAGCCTGCGCCGCCGTGGGCTCGCGGTGGCCGCCGGGTTGCTGTTGCTGGTGGCCGTGCTCGCCGGTGTCTCCCTGTGGACCGGCCGCGCGCCGCGAGAGGTGCCGGAGGCGGCCGCTCCCGCCGCGCCCGTGCCGGCGCGCAAGACCCTGGCGGTGCTCCACTTCCAGAACCTCACCGGCGATCCGCAGCTCGATTGGCTGCGCGCGGGCCTGCCCGAGATGCTGGTGACCGATCTGTCGCAGCTCCCCCAGCTCGAGATCCTGGAGACGGACCGCCTTGCACAGATTCTCGCGGAGCTCGGAGAGCCGGGAGATCTGGAGACGCGTCCCCTCTCGCTCGAGCAGGTCCAGAAGTTGGCGCAGCGCGCCGCCCTGCAGCAGGTGATCCGCGGCAGCTACACGCAGGTCAAGGACAGGGTTCTGATCTCCTTCCGGATCGAGGATGCGGCGAGCGGTCACATTCTTGCCAGCGACCGGGTCCAGGGCCGGGGAGAAGAACAGTTATTGTCGCTGATCGACGAGCTGGCGATGGCTGTGCACCGCAAGCTGAAGGTCGCGCGCCCGTCCGCCGCGCCGGCGGCGATCCAGGACGTGACCACCTCGTCGGTCGAGGCCTGGCGCCTGTACACCGAGGCGCTCCGGCTCACCAACCAGGCCAAGAGCTCCGAGGCCGTCGCGCTGCTCGAAAAGGCCGTGGAGCTCGATCCCGGCTTCGCCCTCGCGCTGGCCGACCTGGGCACGCTGCACGGCAACCTCGGCCACCAGGACCTCTCCCGGAGGTATCTGGGGCGGGCCGTTGCGAAAGCCGAGCACCTTCCGATGCATCTGCGCTGGTTGATCCAGGGGCGGTACTACTCGGACCAGTGGGGGACGTATGGCAAGGCCATCGCGAGCTTTCAGGAGACCCTGCGCCTCTATCCCGGCCGCGATGCGCCGCGCAACAGCCTGGCCGCTCTCGAATCCTTCCTGGAGCGCTATGACGACGCGGTCCGCGAGTACGAGACGCTCCTCGCGCAGGGGACGCGCTACGCGCCGACCACCGTCTCCGCGGCCAACGCCTACGCCGCCCTCGGCCGGTTCGAGGAGGGGCACCGGCTGCTGCTCGACCTGGCCGCGCGCGAGCCAGACAGTTGGAGCGCGCAGGCCGGCCTCGGCTGGCTGCTGACGTTGTGGGGCCGGCTCGACGAAGCCAACGCGGCTCTGAAGCGGGCGGCGGCGCTGCGCCCCGGCAACGACGTGGTCGGCCAGACCCGGTGGCGCATCGCGGTGCTGCGCGAGGAATGGGAGCAGGCGGAGCGCGCGGCCCGGGAGCTCGAGAGCCTCGGCGATCCCTATACCCGTTGGCGCGGAGCCCTTTCGCGAGCCCGGAACGCCCAGCTCCGCGGCGACTTCGCAGCGGCCCTGGACCATCTCGCCGCGGCGGCGCGCGCCTTTCCGCAGCCGGAGGCCTACACGGCCATGGCGCATTGCTGGACGGCCGACCTTCTTCTGGACATGGGCGAGCCGGCCCGGGCGCTCGCCGAGGCCCGGCGCGCGCAGGAGATCGCGCCGGGCGACTGGCCGGAGCTTCAGGGGATGTTCCTCGCCGCGCTGGCCCGGCAGGAGCTCGGACAGCCGGCGGAGGCGGACGCGTTGCTTGCGGAATTGAAACGTCGAGCGGCCGTGACCCCGAACGCGGTGGAAGAGCGCCAGATCCTTCGCCTCGAAGGGCGGCTCGCCCTCGCGCGTGGCAATCCGGAGAGCGCCGTTGCCTCCCTCCAGCAGGCAGCGTCACGGCTGCCTCCGCGTGGGGTGGAGATCCATCGGTACGTCCAGCCCGACCACGTGCCGGTCTGGTATGACCTGGGCCGGGCCGAGCTGGCGGCCGGCCACCCCGGGCAAGCCCGGCTCTGGCTCGAAAAAGTGACGGCGAGCGGCGCCGAGCACATCGAGTTTCCGGTGGCCTACGCCCGCGGCGCCGAGCTCCTGAAGCGCCTACGTTCCCCCCGGCCCTGAGCCCGGCCCGGGCTGGATCTCGGTGATCGGCCGGCTGGTATCGGCGAGCCAGTCGCAGATACTGCCGAAGTTGCCCGTGCGCAACACGTCCTTCTCCTCATCCGACAGGCCGGCGTCGTCCATCGCCTTTTCGGGATCGTTTCTGTATTGGGCGAGCCTGGCGGGATGCAGCGCCAGCTCGGCGATCAAGTGAGAAAAACGGATGTTCGTGTCGTCCATGGTGCAGCCCTCCAGTCCGTGGTGCGTCAATGGATCTTCGCTGAGCTCTTGCGGCGCAGCTCCTCCGCTTCCTTCAGCCGGCCCTCGGCCTGATATACGGCCGCGAGACTGTCCATCACCGAGCGCGTGTAGAGGCTCTCGTCGCCCAGCTGACGGCTCATGGCCGCGATCGTTTCCTGGAGCAAGCCTTCCGCCTCCTTCAACCGTCCGCGCTCCGCGACCAAGAGCGCCAGATTGCTCATTGTCAGGAGAGTTTCTGGGTGTTCCTTTCCGAGCACTTCGCTCCGCAGCGCAAGAGTCTGCCGCTGCAGGTCTTCCGCTTCGTCGAGCCGGCCTTGTGCCTGGAGGACGGAGGCCAGATTGCCCATCATGGCCAGCGTGTCCGGATGCTTGGGACCGCGGGTGCGGCTGCTGATCCCGTAGGCCTTGCGGAGCAGAGCTTCGGCGTCCTTCAGGTGCTTTTGATCTTTTAGCACCGAGGCCAGGTTGCTCATCTCGGCGACCGTATCAGGATGATTCTTGCCTTGCACTTTGCTGTACACCGCGAGAATCTCGCGATGCATCGTCGCCGCCTCGTCCAGACGGCTCTGCTGGTACAGAACGTTCGCCAGGTTCATTCGATACATGAGCGTGTCCGGGTGCTCCGGTCCCATGGCTTTTTCGGAGATCCTCAGCGCCTCCCGGTCCAGATCCTCGGCCTCTTTCAAACGGCCGAGGTCCGCAACCACATTGGCGACGCTGGTCATCGAAGCGAGAGTATCCGGGTCATTCTCCTTCAACACCTCGCGGCGCAGGTCGAGAACCCGGCGGGCCAGGTTTTCCGCCTCCTGAAAACGACCTTGCATGGCGTAGAGGTTGGCCTGATTGTTCATGATTTTTAGCGTATCCGGATGCCGCTCCCGGTGCACACGCAGGGCGATCTCCAAAACCTGATTATTCAGTTTTTCCGCTTCTTTCCAGCGCCCCTGATCGCGCCACACGGTTGCCAGATTGCTCATGGATTGAAGCGTTTTCGGATGCTCCTCGCCGAGTTGACTCTGGCGGCTTTCGAGCACCTGGTGGTAGAGCTCCTCCGCTTCTTTGCGGCGCGCTTGCGCGAGGTAAACATTGGCCAGCTCGTTCTTCGCGGTGAGCGTGTCCAGATGCTCTTCCCCGAGCTTCTCGCGGCGGAAGGTGACGACGTTGTGCAGTAGAGCTTCCGCCTGGGGGAGACGTCCGAGGTTGAGATTGACGACGCCGATCGTCTCTCGTAGGCGGTCCTGCGCCTTCGGCTCTTCCGCAAGGCTCTTTTCGATGCTTGCCTGGCTCCGGTCCAGAATCTGCGGCAACCCATTCTCGCTCAGAGCCATCCGGTATGGGTCGAGCGTCTGGAACATGTCCGCCAGGAAGTCCGTGACCCGGCCGGCGCTCCGGGCCTCCTTCTCGGCTCTGACGGCCTGCCGCCAGGCCGCGCCAGCCGATGCCAGGACCGCGGCGACCGCCAGCATCGCCGCCCATCGCAGGTTTCGCTGCCGTGACCTGCGCCGCGCCCGCTCTGCCCGGCTCCTCTCGACCAGCCGCGTCTCATCGGCGGTCCAGGCGCGCAGGCCCTCCGATCCTTTCTCGACCGTAGTGAGATCGACCTCATCGAGCGGCGGCCCTTGCTTGCCCCCTGCCCACTCAACGCCACGCTGCTCGATGATGCGCAGGGCCCGCTGGCCCGGCAGGTCCGACGCTTCGAAGCGCCGGCGCACCAGCGGGGCCAGGGTGTCGTGGGCGAGGCGCGAGGTTTCGTTGGTCAGAGAGAGGAGATAGCGGTCCTGGCACTGCCGGAGCAGCTCGGCAATCTCCGGCCGCCCGCCGTAGCGCGCCACGACGTCGGAGATCTGCCGCGTCTCGGCCGTGCCCAGCGCTGTGGTGAGATAGGTCAGCAGATCGAGCACGAGCCCGGACTCCGACGGCTCCGGCCGGGCCTGCCGCAGACTTTCGAGCTGCTCGCCGAGGAAGTCGTCGAGCAGGATGCCGCCGCGCTTGAGGCGCCGGTACAGCTCGACCGTGAACCGCGGCGCCTCGGGATTCTCCTGCGTGGCCAGCGCCCACGTCTTGGTCAGCAGGATCTGCAGCGCTGGGGCAATCGCGGCGCCGGGGTCTTCCAGCAGGTCGTCGGCGATGATCTCGGGCAGCCCCGGCTCGACCTCCAGGCGATAATACCGGCGGAGGCTCTCCGTCTTCGCCGGACCGGCGATCGCCTCGGCGATGGCATCGCGGTCCAGATGGGTGACCTCCACCCGGAAGCGCGGCAGCCCCTGGCCGTCGACGAGCCGCAGCATCTCCGCCAGCCACTCCTTGCGAAAGCCGAGGATCAGCCGGCCGCGCGGCCGCTTCTCGCGCACGCCGAAGATCGACCGCAGCGCCGCCGCCAGCTCCTCGGCTTCCTTCCCCTGGGCCAGCGGCCGGGTCCATGCCTCCTCGGCCTGGTCGAGGATAATGACGAGCGGCTTGCCCGTCGCCGCCTCCCGCGCCCGCCACACCGCGCCGAGGTCGCCGCCGGCGCCCGGGTCTCCGAGCTCCTGCGCCAGAGTGCCGGCGAGACCGCGAGTGCCGTCCCGGCGCAGATAGCGCACCTCGTGCGTCGCCTCCAGCCGCGGCGCGAGACCCGCGGCGAGAAGCGAGGACTTGCCGGCGCCGGTGGCGCCGAAGAGGAGCACGATGGGCTCCGCCTCGGGCAGGGTGACCGCCTCGTAGAGATCCCGGATCTCGCGCCCGCGGCCGAAGAAGATCTGCGCATCCTCGCGGCCGAACCAGGCGAGGTGCTTGAACGGCGAGGCGGGCAGGTCCATCGGCGGCAGCGGCGGCAGCCCGAAAAGAGGATCGCGCGCCGCCAGCGGCAGGCTCCACCGCGCCAGGCGCTCCTCGGCGCCCGAAGCGACGTAGAGATCCCACGGCCAGCGGTCCTCCGCCACCACGTCGGGCACGAAGGAGCGGTAGGTCCCGCGCGCCAGATCGCCCCGCCGCGTCTGCACCGCTCCCTGGGCTTCGGCATAGGCCGTGCGGATGGCGGCACCGGACGCGAAGGCCTTGTAAAAGCGCGAGGAGAACTCGGTGGCCACCGCGTCGTCGATCGCTTGCGACGTGGCGATCACCGCCGGAACGCCGGCATCGAGCAGACCCTGGACCTGGCCGCGGGACGAGCAGCCGTTCAAAAACACCAGCTCCAATCCCCGCTGCTGGCCCAGGAAGCGGGCGAGCCCGCCGGCATGAGCCACTGTGGCCTCTCCGCTCGCCGACTCCAGCAGCAGCTCGGCATCCCCGGCGTGGCCGCCGAAGTGGAAGACGGCGATCCGGTCGCGGTACTGCAGGTCCTGGAACACGTCCAGCACCTCGTCCACCGTGGCATTCGCCCGCTCCACCACCTCGCAGAGACCCGCCTCCACCGCCGCCGCCATGGCCTCGCGCACGTGGCGCTGCTCGTCGGGAAGATTGCGCAGATAGCGGCCGCGCTCGGCGCGGTCGTTCGCGAAGGCGAAGAAGACGGCGATGGGGCGGGTGGAAATCATGAGCATTTCTCTGTCTATCGGCGCACTCCAATCGGCAATGTCGCCGTCGCCCAGTCCATTTCAGGCGCCGTGTCAGAAGGCTTGGGGCAGAAGCTCCGCGTCCCGTGGCCCGCGCAATAGAGCAAGGCGAGCTGCTCCAGCGGGTGGGGTCCCACCCTGACCGTGTCGCGGACCGCGGCCTGCTCCAGAAACTCGAAATCGGCGCTCGTGGGAGTGACCAGGAGCTTGAGCGTGAGGAGGCCCAGGTCCACCGTCTCGCCCGGCTCGGCGGCCCACGGGAAGCCCTCCGGCAGTTGCAGCGGCAGCCCATTCCGGACGGCTTCGGCAAAGCTCGGGTCCTGGCGGTAGTAATCGGCGGCCATCCGGAAGGTCTGGCCGGGCTCCAGCCGGACGCCTCCGCGGGCATAGGTGGCGTGGCCGGGCCTCGGCAGGAGGAGCGCGATCTTGCCGTCGCAGCCGAATTCCACCACAGAGACCCAGACCGCGGCGTCATGCCGGTTGACGATCTCGAACTCGGCCCTCTCGCCCTCGCAGAAGACCGGCACGCCGGCGCCCGCTTCCGGCACGGCGTCGGCCAACGCTTTCTGATCGGGCAGCCAGCGCTGCGCCCGCAGGGTGACGCGGCCCTTCAGACGGCTCGCCGGGTCCGGATTGTCGAGGTCGAGGAGCTGCCGGTAGCGGCCGATTCCGAGGAGATCGCCGATCAGGCCCCGCAGCTCGTCGGGCTGGTCCGGCCTGGGGCGCGCGGCGAAGCGGCCGTCGCGTCCGAGCGTCACCCAGGTCGAGGGCTCGATGTGGCGGATCAGGACGTCCGCCTCCCCGGCCCCCTCCACGACCCGCAGGAGCGGCTCCCCGGCGAGAGCTACGGCCAGGCGGCCCCACGGCTCCGCGGGGGCCTCGATCGCCATCCGGAGGCCGGGCTCCGGCAGCCGCTGCTCCCGCAGGAAAGCCCGCCCGGCGGCGAGCCCTCCACGCTGCCGCCGGGCCTCGATGACCCGCGCCGTGGAAGTCGCCGCTTGCACCGTCTGCACCTCGACGACCGCCAGCTCGTCTCCCGCGTCGACGTGGCGGGCGCCGGGCGAGCGCACCGTCCACAGCGAGCCGGACCGCAGGCCGTGCGCGGCGCCGCCCGCGAGCTCCACGGCGTCCTTGCCCACCGAGAGAATTTGCAGATAGGAGGCGGGCCGGATCTCCTCGGTGCCGAAGAGGAGCTGATCCATCCGGCCTTCGAGCTGCGGATGCTGGCGTCCGTACTTCGACGTGAGGACCGGAGCGACCTGCTCGAAGACGTCCCGCCAGGTGGCGCCCGGCTGCACCTGCGCCAGTGCCTGGCCGAGGAAGAAAGTGAGCGCGCCGTGCCGGACCACGGCCGCGCCGGTGAGCGCCTTGTGCTCGTTGGCGTACTCGTCGGCGCGGCAAGCGGCGATCACCACCGCCCGCCGCCGGCCCGGCAGCCATCCCGCCGGCCCCTTCTCTTCCGCATCCGCGGCGCGGGAGGTGCTGAAGATCTCCGGGACCTGCCCGCCGGCGAACATCTCGGCCGGCGCGCGGAGATCCGCCGGCGCCTCGCGGGTCGCGTCGCCGAACGGATCGCGGGTCACCGAGCCCGAATGGCAGCAATCGAAGATCAGAGTCACACGAGGCGTCTTCTCGTTCACCTTCTGGACCCATTGATCGACCTCCTCGTCGAGGATGTCGAGGTTGGGCAGCGTCCCGCGGCCGCTGTCGTGGGTGACGATCGACTCGATCATGCGGCCGGGCTGGCGGGGGTCCGCCATCCGCGAGCCATGGCCGGCGTAGAAGAGGACCACGAGGTCCTCCTCGCCCACCGCGGCGGCGATCTCGGCGAGAGCGCCGCGAATCCCTGCCTGGGTCGCCTCCTCGTCGCGCAGCGTTCGGGTGCTCTCTGGGGGGAAACCGAAGCGATCGATCAGCAGCGAGCGCATCAGCTCCATGTCGCTGACGCACCCCTGGAGATTCGCGTTCGGGATCTTGGGATACTGGTTGATGCCGATCAACAGCGCGTGACGAACAGCGGGCATTTCAGAATCTCTTTCTGCCTGAAGTGGAGTCATCCTGGCAGAAAAGCGGGCGGGGCGCCACCTTCCTCGGGCCCCGCCAGCACCAGCACCGAAGGCACCCGTTCCGGCGCCGCGAGGCGCAGCAGCCCGTAGCCGATGCCGGCGTAGCCGTTCATCAGGGCGGGCGACTCCACGTCGCCCCGCGTGCCGCAGAGCCAGCCGTCGCGCTCGATGCTGGCGAGGACGATCCGGGTCTGGCGGTCGATGACCGCGTCGAGATCCGGCCCGCCGAGCGCTTGGCGGGCCTGGAGGAGGAAGTCGAGGTTGCCCAGGTCGCCGTGGCAGAGGCAGTGGTTCTCGCCGAATCCTCGGGGGAGGGTCTGCCGGATGGCCTCCTCGGCTTCCGCGCGGAGGGCGCGGTGCGCTTCGGAGTCTTTTTTGTCTTTTTGCATGTGCGGAAGGGCTCGGAGCCGGGACAGCCCGACTCCAGGGGCTCCATAGCACCAGGCCATGGCGACGGTGCTCTCCAGGGGCGGGGGCTCGGCGCCTCCTCCCGCCAGCCAGCGCCGCAGCTCGGGCCAGAAGGCTTCCCTTTCCCACGCGAAGGCCGCCAGGCCCGCGTCGAGGAAACGGGCCTCTCCGCTGGCCGCCGCAAGCTCCACGAGGGCGAGGCCGATGCCGGCGTTGCCGTGCGAGAAGCCGATCTGCGGCCGCTCGGTGGCGAGACGGGTCAGCCAGCCCAGACCCGGTCCCGCGGGATGGCCGCGGGCGAGCAGGTGCTCGCCGCAGCGGATGGCCACCTCCAGGGGGCGCTCCGCTCCCGAGGCTTGCCTCAGTGCGAGCAGGCCCAGGATGGCTCCGGCGGCGCCGCCGACGATGTCGAGATCCTCGTCCTGGTCGAGCCGGGGCGGGATGCGCTCGGCCATGCGGCCGGCGGCGGTGAGAAGGTTGGAATCGCGCCACAGAGATCCCAGGCAGGCGGCGGCGTAGAGAGGTCCGGCCCAGCCGATGAAGGCGCCGATCGCGGACGGGCCGGCCTCGGATGTCTCGCTGTCCAGGTCCAGCCGGGCGAGCAGGCTCGCCAGGGCCGCCCGGGCGAGCCCGGTCCAGCGCGCCTCGCCGGTGATTGCGCCGAGATGGCCGAGGAAGAGGGCGATGCCCGGCAGGCCGGCGTACAGGTCCTCGGGCGTCGGCGCCAGCGACCAGACGCGGTTGCGGAAATCGAGGCCGATCCAGGTGGCGTGGCACTCGTCGCGCAGGGCCATCTCCTCGAACCAGGCGCCCACGGCGCGGGCGTGGCCGATGAGCCGGTCGCGCAGCTCTCCGGCGGCGATGGACAGGCCGGGATCGACCGGGGCATAGCGGGAAAAGGTCACGTCGTCGCGGTTCAGGAGCTGCGTGCCCAGCGACAGGCGCAGCAGGACGAGCTGCCGCCGCAGGTCCTCCTCCCCCAGGCTGTGGAGGCGGCGGCGCACGGCGGCGAGGGCGGGCTCGCGGAAGAAGCCCGGGATGCGCTCTCCTCCGCTGGTCCACAGGTCCGTCGACGACGGGAGCGCGCTGAAGGCGGGGATGTCTCCGGCGTGCAGCTCGCGGTGCTCCACCGCCACGACGCGGGCCAGGGCAGGCTGGTCCTCGACGCCGATCCAGAGCCGGTCGAACAGCAGGTCGCGGTCCAGGGCGTCGCGCAGCACGTCGGGATGAAAGCTCTCGGAGAGCAGCAGGCCGTAGATGCGCGTCGACCGCAGCACCGCGCGCACCGGATCGTCCGTGAAACGATCGAGGATGGGGAGGAGCTCCTCCCGATAACGCGCCAGCAGGCGGTAGACCTCGGCGAACCCCGAAGCCATGTCCTCCGTGAATTCGGCGGCTTCGACCTCACGCCCATCGAGCGACGGCCGGTTCCGCCCTCCTTCCATGGGGACCCGCTCGCGAATGACCCGCATCTCGTCCGTGCCGATCCCCTGCCACTGGAGCACGGGCTGGGGCGTCGGCCGGCCGGCCACGATCGCCACGCCGCTCAGATCGGCTCCAGGCGCCTCGTCGCTCTCGCCGACGCGGAACGGGAGGAGGCCGATCCGCAGCACCGACTCGGCGAGCGCACGGCCCGCCAGCCGCTCGTCCGGCCGCGGCGTTTCCCGGACCTCCGCCCGCGGGTGGAACAGCGCCTCCAGGTCGACCACGACCGGCTGATCTCCCGCCGCGATCAGGTTCTCGAAGTGGCAATCGGTGGCTTCGAGGACGTAGAGGAGCGCGAGCATCCCGCCGAGCCGGCGGTGGTAGAGCGCCACCTCGTCCCGCGACGCGCAGCCGGCGGCCTCCACGTGCTCCATCCATCCGTACTCCCCCCGATCGAGGATGCGCAGGGTGCGGAACGGAGGGAGCCCGTCCTTCTCGTTCACCCAGGCGAGGACCTCCTGGACATGGGCGTCGACGGCCAGGGAGTGCGGCTTGTAGACGAGCCGGGCGCCTGAGGCGAAGCTGGCGATCCGCACGGCGCGCCCGCCGCGGTGGCGGTCTCCGGCCCCGCCGTCGAGCGCGGTCAGGGGACCGGGATCTCGTCCGCCGAAAAAGATCTCAACGAGGTCTGGCCCGTCGGCCGCGAGGCGCTCCAGGAATTCGCGGGAGGTCGCGACCCAGAGGTCCAGCTCCTGGACCGCGAGACGGGCGAGGACTGTGTATTCCTGGAGGATCGCCGCGGCGGTTTCCGGGTCGCGCAGGCGGTCGACGAACGAGGCGAAGCGCTCTTCGGATGTTGCGCCGGACAGGAGATCCTGAAGCCGCGCGACGTGAAGCTCCAGGACCAGGGTGCGGCCGAGGAGAGGGAGGAGGCGGAACGCGAGCGGCTCGGTGGCCAGCCGCTCCGCCTCGGCCGCGGAGAACAGCGGGGCTCCGCCGCAGTCCCGCAGGATGCGCTCGATGCCGTCCCGCAGCCGGAGGCGCGCCCGGTCTACCAAGGTGCGGACCAGCTCGAGGAAGCCCACCGCGGCATCGCCGCGTAGCTCCTGGGGAACCGGCAGCGGCTCGAGGCCCTCCGGAGCGGGCTCCGCGAGGGCCTCGGTCCAGGCAGCGATCCAGTCCGGTGGAGCCGCGAAGCCGGCGCGCTCAGCGAGCGTCAGCGCGCGGTACCAGCCGGCGCAATCGAAGACGGGCGCAATCGATCCCTACCGCGGGCAGCAGCGCCTGAAGTTGTTGAAGCTGAACTCGGTGCAGGTCTGCGCAGTGGTTTCCGCGAGCCCTGCGACGCCCCGGAGCTGCTCGTCCTGGATCTCCAGGACGCCGGACGGGTGGTCCGGGAGCTGAGCCAGCTCCTCCGGGGTCAGCGTGGCGCGGTAGAGGGGGTCTTTCCAGGCACGGATGACGTCCGCTTTGTTCATCAGCATCGTCCTCCTATCAATAAAGGTACGGCCCGGACTCCGGACCGGGACAGAGCGGTCCGCCAGCTCTCCGGGCGGGAGTCTTCTGCTACATTCTCCGAATGCCCCTCCCCCGCCGCATCGCTCTCCTCCTGGCCGGCCTCGGGATTGCAGCCATCGTCTCGGGCATCTCCGCGGCCCCCCTGGGCATCTGGGCACGAGGCTTTGGCGGCCCGGGCCGCGAGCGTGCGACCGGCGTGGCTCCCGACCGCGGCGGCACGATCTATACGGTCGGGCAGGTCGCTGGCAAGGCCACGTGGGGGAGCGTTCGCGTGACGTCCGCCGGCCCGGACGCGCTGGTCGCTTCGCTCGACCTGAACGGCCAGGTCGTCTGGGCGCATGCCCTCGGCGGACCCGGGCCGGATGAGGCGCGCGCCGTGGCGATCCTCCCCGAAGGGGACGTGTTCGTGGTGGGCTCCTTCTCCGGCACGGCGGATTTCGATCCCGGCCCCGGGCGCACCGAGCTCGCGAGCGCCGGGAGCACGGACGTCTTCGTGCTGCGGCTCACCCCGCGCGGCGAGCTCGTGTGGGCCCGCCGCTTCGGCGGTCTCCAGGAGGACACAGGGCTGGACATCGCGGTGGACACCCGGGGCGTCTACGTGTCCGGCTCGTTCCAGAGCGCGCTGGACGCGGGTCCAAGCCGTCTCACCAGCGCCGGCAAAACCGATGGGTTCGCGGCGAAGCTCGACCTCTCCGGCACCCTGCAGTGGACGCAGCGGATCGGCGGTCCGCAGAACGACGAGGCGCGGAGTCTCGCGGTCGACGCGAATGGCGAGGTCTGGGTGGCCGGGAGCTTCGAGGAGAAGGCGGGGATCGGCCAGGAGGGCGGCTCCTCCTGGGAAAGCGCGGGCAAGCTGGATGGATTCCTGGCGCGGCTCGGGCCGGAGGGCGCCGTCCTCTGGAGCGGCCGGATCGGGGGCAAGAAAGAAGATGCGGTCACCGCCGTGGCGGTCGGCCCCGCGGGAGTGTGGCTCACCGGCTACTTCACCGACACTGCGGACTTCGATCCCGGCTCGTCCATCACCACCATGGCCGGCGTGGGCAAGGCCGACGCCTTCGTCGCGCGCCTCGCCAAGACCGGCCAGCTCCGTTGGGTTCAACAGACCAGCGGGCCGTACTTCGACACCGGGACGGGCCTGGCGCCGGATGGAGAGGGCGGCGTCTGGGCGTTGAGCGTTCAGATCGAGCGCTACGGATTCCATCTCGATCCCGAGTCCACCGACGACCGTGCCGTCCTCACCCGCTTCGACCGCGACGGCGCGCGGAAGATCACGCGCGAGATGGCCGGCGAAGGCGGCCTGCGGGCGCTGGACGTGGCTCTCGACTCTGCCGGCAACCCCTGCGTGGCCGGGGCGTTCCGCGGCAAGGGAACCGTGATCACCGGCTTCGAGGTGGTCAAGCTGACCGGCGCCGGCCAGACGGATGCCCTGGTGGCCCGGATCGTCAAGTGAGCCCGCAGCCGCGGCGGCCATGCTATTCTGTCGTCCGGTCATTTTTTTGACCGTTGACCTACCTTTGCCAGGGTAATACTCCGAATTTCTTCACGGCCTGGGTCCAATAGTGGCTCCCGGCCGATTCTCGGACGGAGGAGAACATTTTATGCATGCCACAAGGAATCGAGGAGCAATCGCAGCGATCGTGGCCCTGATCCTGCTGATGCTGCCCCTGGCTCCAGCGAGCGCCGCACCCCGGGACCTGGTGTCTTCGGCCAAGGCCGAGGAGAGTCTCGCCAGCCAGCTCTGGCAATGGCTCACCAGCCTGTTCGACACCGGCGGAGGCAGCGGCGGGGAGGTCAGCACAGCCAGTACCTGCGTGTCGACCACGCCGAGCCGGGGGTGCGCCATCGATCCCAACGGCGGCGGCAGCTACTGAATCGACTCTTTCCCCCTTGCCCTCTCCCTCCCCTCTCCCGGCGCGGATCCATCGCGTTGGGAGGGGGACCCACTCCGCGCGGCTTCCATGCGCCTTTCCATGTAATAATCCCCGGGGTGTTTTTCTCATTCTGGAGGGGGATCGATGACCGGCGGAGAACGAGCAGTCATTCACCCCAGCCCCGCGCAGCTGAACCGGTTTCTTTCGGGTGAGATGTCCGGCTGCGAGGCGGCCCCTGTGGTCGCACATCTCCTGACCGGCTGCGAAGCCTGCCGCGAACAGATGGCGCCCTTGGCCACGGTGGTCTTCGCCCGGGGCGTCGCGCCGGAACCGCCCCTCTCGGATGGCGCGGAATACGACTTCCCGATCTTCCGGGCGTTCGCCTCGGTCCGCCGCTATACCGCAACTCTCACGCGGGAGTACCGCGAGGTCCCCGAAGAGCGCCCGCTCAAAGAAGTCCCGCCGCCGCCCCCGCTGTCGATCCACGAGCGGACCGTCCGCGACGAGTTGCGGTGCCACACGCTCCTCGAGCGCAGCCGCTCGCTGCGGCAGAGCGATCCCGAGGGGATGGTGCTGACCGCCGCGCTCGCGGTGACCCTGGCCGAGCACATCAGCGAGCCGGAGCATGCCGCGGGCTCCGCGGCGCTCGCCGACCTCCAGGCGCGCGCCTGGGCGGAGCTTGGCAACTCCCGCCGCGTGGCCGACGACCTGTCCGGGAGCGAGGCCGCTCTCGCCCGCGCCGTCGAGTGCGCCGGACAAGGAGCTCGCGATCCCCGGCTCCTCGCCCTCCTCATGGACCTGACCGCTTCGCTGTACGTCGACCAGAGGCGGTTCGCCGAGGCCGTGCGGCTCCTCGACTGCACGCACGCCTTGTATCAGACCCTCGGCGAGACGCAGAAGGCCGGCCGCACGCTGATCAGCAAGGGGATCGCCACCGGCTACGCGCTCGACAGCGAGAAGGCCGTGCGCCTGCTCGGTCAGGGGCTCGCGCTGATCGATGCCGAACGCGATCCCAAGCTGGCGCTCGCCGGCGTGCACAGCCTCCTCTACTTCCTGGTCGAGGGCGAACGCCTGGCCGAGGCGAGCCGTCTGCTGGATCTGAGCCGGCCTCTCTACGCCGCCCACGGGGGCCGGCTGGACAAGCTGAAGGCGCGTTGGCTGGAGGGTCTGATCGCCGCGGGCCTGGGTGACGAGGCGAGCGCCGAACGGGCTCTCAACGAGGCGCGGACGGGGTTCGCCAGCGCCGAGCTCCCCTACGACGCCGCCCTGGCCTCGCTCGCCCTCGCCGAGCTCTGGCTGCGCGGCGGATGCCCGCGCAAGATCAAGCGGCTGGTCAACGAGATGCTGGCGATCTTCCAGGCGCGCAAGATCCGCCGCGAGGCGATCGCCGCCCTGCTGATGCTCCGGGAGACTCTGGAGAGAGAAGGCGCCACCGTCGCCCTGCTGCGGAGCGTGGCCTCGGAGCTCGCGCGGCTGGAGCGGGAGCGCTAGCTCTCCTCGTCGTCTCCCAAGGGGGGCTTTCCCGCGCGGTCGCCCAAGGCGGCGCGCACGGCGCTCTCGACGAGCCGTTCGAGCTCCCGGGGATCGACGGCCGGAGGTTGGGGGGGCGGGGCGGCGCCGAGCCCGAGCTTCTGAAACCTTTTGAGGAACTCTTCCATGACCGCCTGGTCGGACGACGGCCGGTCCCCCGGATAGAGCGTCTGGAAAAAGACGTTCGGCTCCACGTCGAGAGCCCGGAGGATGGCGAGGATGTGGCGGAACTTGAGCTCCATCCGCCCGGTCAGGACCTGGCTGACGTATCCAGGGCCGGCGCCGAGCCGCTGGTCGAGCTCCTTCCGGGTGAGGCCGGTCGCCTGCATCACGGTCTCGAGGAGCTTCGTCGCGCGGCGAACCTCATCCTCGATGGTCATACTAAAAGTTTAGCTCAATCGATGATCCTCTGACGAATGGAACGATCGGCCATCAGCTCCCGCAACGTCTCGATCGAAATCGCCTCTCCTTTGTGACCCTGGATGCCGGTGACGCCGGTGGCCTTCAACAACGAATTGTAGACCGCCTCTTCGACCGCTTCGACGGTGGCCAGAAAGAGAGGGCTCATGGGGTCATTGTGCACCTCTTCGACGGTCCGGGTGAGGGATTTCGGCTCGAAGGGGACCTGGTTGCGCGTGGAAAAGGCGATCACGAAATCGCCGGAGCCGTTGCTCATAAAGGAGCCAGTCCGGGCGAGACCCAGAACGGCCCGCGCCGCCAGGCGCTCCAGGTTGCGCGAGGAGAGCGGCGCGTCCGTCGCCAGCACGATCATGCAGGAGCCGTCGCCACGATTTGGGGGCGTCGAGGGCTCCGAGGGCTCGATCTGCTGGCGGAACGAATAGCGCCCCAGCGCCTCACCCACCGGCAGGCCGTCCATCGTGAGCACTCCCCCGAAGTTGGTCTGGACCAGGGCGCCGACCGTCCAGCCGCCGAGGCTCTTCGGCAGCACGCGCGACGAGGTGCCGATCCCCCCCTTCCAGTCGAACGCCATGGTCCCCGTGCCCGCGCCCACGCTCCCCTCCTCGACCGGACCCGGCGCCGCCGCCGCGATCGCGGCGCGCACGTCGGCCGCGGTCACGTGCCGGCCGCGGATGTCGTTCAGGTAGCCGTCGTTGGTCTCCCCCACGACCGCGTTGACCGAGCGGACCTGCTCGTTGCCCGGCTGCTCCAGCGTCCAGCCCACCACCGCCTCCAGCGCCGTCCCCACCGACAGCGTATTGGTCAGGACGATCGGGGTCTCCAGATTGCCCAGCTCCCGGACCTGCAGGAACCCCGCGGCCTTGCCGAAGCCGTTGCCGACCCAGACCGCCGCCGGCACCTTGTTCTGGAAGAGGTTGCCGCCATGCGGGAGGATCGCCGTCACCCCGGTGCGCACCGCGTCGCCGCGGATCAGCGTGCGGTGCCCCACGCGGACCCCCTCCACGTCAGTGATCGCATTGTTCGTACCCGGCGCCAGCACCCCCGGCTCGAGCCCGAGGTCGCGGACCCGCGGACGGAATTCGGGGGCCGCCGCTTGGACGAGCAACGGAAGAAGAAGCAGGAGGATCACTACAAGGAGGCGGTTTCGCATTCTTGGATCATGGCACGGACCTCCGCTCACCGGCACATCCCCGACAGGTCGAGACAGCCTGCGCCGGCCGCGTTCGGAAGCTCGCCCTCCAACCGCCGGACGCACCGGCCCAGCAGCTCGCTCCGGATCTCTTCCGGGGTCCAGGCCTCACCCCTCCGCTTCCTCGCCTCGATCAGCAGCGCCACGGCCCCCGCCACGACGGCCGCGGAGACCGACGTTCCGCTCCCAAGGCTGAAGAGATGGTCTTCGTTCGTCCCGTCGCCCAGGATGGTCGAGATGACATCGACTCCGGGCGCGACCAGATCGGGCTTCGGCAGGCCATAGGCGGTCGGACCATGACTCGACAGCGGGTACAGCTCCGCGGTGGGAGCCTTCTCGGTCGCTCCCACCGTAATCGCCCGCCTCGCCTGGCCCGGACACAGCAGCTCGGTCCGCGGCGTCCCCCTTGAGCTCACCTTTGACCGATGCTGATTGCCGGCCGCGGTCACGACCACGGCTCCGCAGCGCGCCGCGTGGTCCGCGGCCCGGCAGAGGATGCAATCCCCGTTCGGACAGGTCCAGCCGTGCCCTTCCTGGTTGAGACCGAAGCTGATCGAAAGGACGTCCGCATGCCGGTCCATCGCCTCGTCGATCCCCTGTGCCAGAGCGGCCGGGGTCGTTACTCCGTCAGAACGCGCGATCTTGACGTCGAGGAGCTCCACCTCGGGCGCGATGCCCGCGTAGTGAGGATGGCGGGACGCGATCACCCCGGCACAGAATGTGCCGTGCCGGCCCGGAACGCCCGCTGGCTCCGGACAGGTGGAAACCGCGCTGGCGACCTTCAAAAAAGGGTGGCGCGGATCGATCCCCGAGTCGAGCACCGCAACGCGGACGCCGCAGCCGGTGAGCCCACCCGCCGCCGACCGTAGCGGGTCCACTCCGAGCCGCCGGGCGACCGTCGCGATCTGCGCCCTTACCTCCGGATTCCACGCAACCCGGCGAACACCGCGGCCCAGGACGCCTTGATCGATCTCTTGGATCTGCTCGCCCGTCGCGGCGCCGTGGCAGGCGTTCGCCGCGATGAGCGGATGGAGGGAGAGGGCGAGGAGCTCCGCGGCTTTTGCGAGAACCGAGCCGAGGCGCTCCTCCACCCGCTCTCTATACCGGGGCCAGCGCTCTCCGGCCTCCGGCGGAAGCGGAGCCGCCAGCTCCAGCAGGACGGGCGTGACGGCTCCGGGACCGCAGGTCACCGGTGGTATCTTCCCGCGATACAACCTCCCAGACGAAAAGCCGCGGCTTCGACGCCGGGTGCGCTCGGGTTGGAAAGGTTTTCTGGGAGCGGATAGGGAATGGGCTTCGGGCCGTTGTAGTCCCGGTGCGAAAGATCGTAATAGATGATGAAGTCGCGGTCGGGACTGTTGGGATCGTCGAGCTGATCGCAACGATTCCTGATGATCACGTCGACGATGTCGGTCGTCTGCCCTGTCAAGGTCTGGCTCCGCGGCGGCTGACCGTTGTTGACGAAGGGTCGCAACGTGACGGTCGCGACGCCGAGGGGCACCTCGATCGAGACCTGGACGAAGGCGGCGAACCGCCCCTCCAGGAGCGACTCTCCGTCGGGTTTTGCGCGGAACGCAAGCCGCCGCGGGTCGAGGTCCTTCTCGGCGACGGAGACCACCCCATTCATCAGCGTCAGCTCGGCGACCAGCGGCACGTGGTCTCCTGGCGGCGCCTGCGGCGTGCTCTTCAGGTAGTCCGGATCGACCACCTCCGAGCCGGGGGCGATCCTGGCCATGTCGGACATCCGGTCGAAAAAGCTTTGCTCGATCTCGAGAGAGCCCTCGCCGCCGGTGATCTCGATGTGCTCGCCGGCGAGGTCCCAGGTGTCCCCCGTGGGCAGGATCACTTTGGGAAAATGCTGGCAGACCGTCGTCTGCTCGCGCTCCACCTCCGTGCGCACGTCCGGGAACAAGACGCGCATCTGGGTTGGCCTCGTGAACGGCTGCGGAAGGCAACCGGCCAGACCCTGGATCATCACATTAATTCTCATCCTGACCCTCCTTGGTTGTGGGGAGGCTCCCCCCGATGAATTCATACGCGGCCCAGTTCCAGGAATGCTCGGTGCCCAGGCGGGCGAGCTGCGCTCGGCGCAGCGCGGACATGGGATCTTCCCCAGACCGGATGCGGCGGTGGAGGTCCGTCAGGAGCTCACGGCTCGCCGCGTCGTCCACGTCCCACAAGCTGGCGATCACGGCGGGCGCGCCCGCCGCGAGGAACGACCGGGCGAAGCTCAGGGAGCCTTCGCTGATCGAGAGCCGGCCCCCTCCCGTGTTGCATCCGGCCAGGACGACAAGCCGGGTGGGCCGCAGGTCGAGGCTGCGGACCTCGTGCATGTAGAAGGAGCCCGAGGCCGCTCCGTCGCGGGCAAGGACTAGGCGCGAGTACTCCGGGTGTGCCGCGCTCAGGATCGCGTGGGCCGAGATCTGCAGCACCTCGGGGCCGCGCGCCGCCTGCTCCAGAAAAGCCCGCGGGGTGGCCTGCTCCCGGATCAGCAGATGAGACCGCGGATACAGCGCCGCGATCTCCACCGCTTCCGCCTCAGCCCCAGGAAGAGGGGCGAGCGCAGGCAGCTCCCGCGGATCGAACCGCGGATTGCCGACCACCAGGGCCGTCGCGGGCGGGCCGGCGCTCCGGCCGCGCGCGAGGCAGCGCACATACACGTTGACGCTCGGCGCCATGGCCACGGCATGGTCCTGCACCAGATGCCGCCCGGAGCGTGGGTCGACGAGCGCGGCGAACGGCAGCCGATGGAGGGCCTTGTCCGGGATCACCACGAGATCTCCCGCCGCCCGCACCGCGGCTTCCGCAGGTCCGAGGAGGAGCGCATAGAGCTTCCCGAGCTCCTGCGCGAGCTGCGCTCTCTCCCCCCTGCCCGTCCGCAGGGCCGCCGTCACCTCCCGCACCCGCGCCTCGAGGCTCGCCAGCTCGACCGGGATCGTCTGGAGACGCAGCTCCCGGCGGGTGACGGACCAGAGGAGAACGCGGTCCGGGAGCACCGCGTACTTCAGGACGAGGGTCCGTTCGGGGAGCGCGCGCTGAAGCTCCACGACGGAGAGCGGACGAGGCCGTGGCTCCGCGGGCGCTCCAGGCTCCGCGAGCGAGGCGGCCGCGACGTCCTCCAACAGCTCCCGGGCGCGCGTCTGCTCCGCTAGGTCGAAGGCGTCCACCGCTCCTCCCTCCTGGCCCGCCTCGAAGGAGAGAATCTCATCGAAGAGATGAGTGGCCTGATCGGCAAACACGATGCGCAGTCGCTCGTCCGCCAGGTTCTCGCGGGAGCTCTCAATTTCTCTCAGGCTGGCCTGGAAGTCCTCGCCGGCCGCCACGCCGTTCCCGGTCGCGAGGTGCGCCCGGGCGCGGAGGACGCGGGCCAGGGAGAGATCGAAGCGATAGGGAGATTCCTCGAAAAACCTGATCGCTTCCGTCAGCTCCTGCTCCGCGATCTCCGGACGAGAGGCGAGATGGACCTGCCCGCGACTCAGGGCGATGTCGGCCTGCATGCGGGCCCGGATCTTCGCATCGACGATCTTGTCCGCCTGCCGCACGGCAGCATCGAGGTCGGCCCGGGCCTTCTCGGCGCGCCCGCTCGCCGCCAGCGTGCCGGCCCTCCGCTGGAGAGCGGCGGCGGTCAGCTCCGGATCTCTCTGCCGCAACGCAAAGCTCAGCAGCTCGTTCTGGTACTCCAGGGCCACCTCCGGCCGGCCCTGCCGCAGCGAAGCGATCCCTGCTTCATCGAGGATCGCGAAGACGCGCCGGCCGGTCTGGATCTCCGGCAACTGCCGGAGCGCGCGGAACAGAGGACGCCACGCGTCCTCCGATCCCAGAGAGCCGAGAACGATCGCGAAGTGCTGATCGATCATGGCGAGATTCTCGGCGTCGCCAGCTTGCAGGAAGAGCTCCCGCGCGCGCCGCCACCGCTCCAGGGAGTCGCCCGGCCGTCCCTGGAGCCCGTCCATCGAGCCGACGATGAAATGGAGCCGGCCGCGTAGCCCGGGATAGCGTCCAGACGGCAAGGAGCCATCCACCGCTTCGAGAAGGCGGCGGGCGTCGCCGAACCGCTCATGGAAGAAGGCGCAGGACGCGAGTTGGAGCCGCGCCCAGAAGACGAACGGGCTGCCGGCCGTAGCGAGCGCTCTTTCCGCCGCGCGGAGATCCGGCAACGCCTGATCGATCTCCATCTGGCGCAGAGACCGCAGCCCGCGGCCGTAGGCCCGGTGCCCCTCGATCAGGCTGCGGAGGCGCTCCGGCTCCGCGGACCCTGGCTGGGAGCGAGCGATCTCCGCGACGGCGTCGTGGACCATCGCATCTCCTCCGAGATCCACCAGCGCCCCTCCGATGGCGCGGGCGATCTCCAGGGAACGGCCGGCCCGTAGGAGGTCTCCCGCGGCCCTGGCCTCCGCCCATTCCGCCAGGAGAACGTCCTCGCCGTACAGGCGTGCCGGCTGGCGGAAACGCGCCACAATCTCTCTGACCGTCGTCCTGTCCCGGCGCAACGCCGCATCGCTCAGTCGCCGGCGCTCCCAGCCCCAGATCTCCGCCGCCTGAGGCCGGTTCAGCTCCTCCAGGCGCGCCCGCGCCTCGTCCGCCCAGCCGGTCTCCTCGTCCAGATCCAGATATGCCTGCCAGGCGAGCCAGGCTTTGGCGGACAGGAACATCTCCTGCAAAACCAGAGCGCGGTTGAAGCGCGCCTCGGGCAAGCGCCCATCCGCCCACACCGCCCGGTCGGCCGTCCGGAGGGCCAGGAGCAGGTCCTGCGGGTTGTCGTTTTGTTGGGCCCGCACGAAGTAGGCCACCCCGAGGTCGTTGAGGATCCTCGCATCGCCGGGATCTCGCTCCGTCGCCCTGGACAGCCGTGCGATCGCCTGATCGACGGAGCTATCGTCCCGGGGCAAGAGCAGAAGGGCCGCCGCCCCCGCCTGGAGGCCGGCCAGAGCTTTTTGAGGAACCCGTCGCTCGGCAGCGCCAGGCTCCGGCCAGGCCGAGCACCGGAACCTCGCAACGGCCCGGCCGGGCTCGTGCAACCGCTCACACGGCTCCCAGGAAAACCCGCCGGACAGTCGCGCCGCGATGAGCCGGCGCCCTCCGGCAGCCACGGCGAGCTCCGCCGAGCCGGCCGGCTGCATCCTCGTCGAGGCCAGCCAACCCAAAGAAGCGACCACGAGGCACAGGGCCGCGAGAGACCACCGCATCTTCATGCAGGAAGGACAGCTCTCATTGTTTCGACTTACGCTTGGAGGATACCAGAAATCGCGTGGCTCGCCGGGCAGACTCGAGACGTCTGGAGGCCGATCGCTGATCGCCGCCCGGAACTTCTCGCCGCGCCGTTCGTTCGTACCAGATATGAACACCCTCGCCCTCGACCTCCGCGCTGCCGCGCGCGCTCTGGTGAAACGGCCCGCCTTGGCCCTCGTCGCCGTCCTGACCCTCGCCCTCGGCATCGGCGCCAACACGGCCCTGTTCAGCGTCGTCCACGCCGTGCTGCTCCGGCCTCTCCCCTTCCGCGACGCCGAGCGCCTGATCCACGTGACGAGCCGCATCGTGAATTCGGACTTCGAGCTCACATCCGGGGGCGATTTCCTGGACTGGCGCGATCAGAGCCGTCTCCTCTCCGGAATCGCGGCCTACGCCGGCTCAGAGGGGTTCACCCTGCAGCAGGGCGAAAGGCCCGAACGCCTCCAGGGGGCCAACGTCTCGGCCAACTTCCTCGCGGTGCTCGGCGTGCAGCCGGCGCAGGGCCGGAGCTTCCTGCCGACCGAAGAGAAGCTCCAGGGGGGCCGCTCCATTCTCGTGAGCCAGCGGCTCTGGGAGCGCCTGTTCGGCGCCGGGACCCGTCTCGCGGGCCAGAGCCTGCGGCTCGATGACGAGGTCTACACGATCGCCGGCGTCCTGCCCGGCAACTTCCTGTTCCCGCGCAACCCGGAGATCGAGGTCCTGAAGCCCCTGACGCTCGATGAGACCGTCGAGCGTGCCCGGCAGCGGATGAGCCTCGTCCAGGTGATCGGCCGCCTGGCTCCGGGCGCGTCTCTCGGCCCCGCGCGCGCCGAGCTCGCGGCGATCCAGAAGCGAGCTGCGGCCGCGGCGCGCGAGAAGGCCGCCGCCGAGCCCGAGGCTGCGGCGCCGGTTCCCCCGGGACCGGGCGGACCCGGACCGGGCCGCCCGATGAGGTCGCAAATCATCCGCCAGGTCGCTCCGGGTCCGGGCGGACCCGGTGGACCCCGTGGCCCCGGCGGTCCCCGTGGACCTGGCGGACCGCCGCCCCTCCCGGAGACCCTGCTCATCGTCGAGCCCGTGCGGGAGTGGCTCGTAGGCGACATCCGGCTCAGCCTGCTGATGCTTCTCGGCTCCGTCGCCTGCGTGCTGCTCATCGCGTGCGCCAACGTGGCGAACCTGCTGCTCGCCCGGGCCACGGCCCGGCGCCAGGAGATCGCGGTCCGCTCGGCGCTCGGCGCGAGCCGCGCCCAGATCGTCCGGCTGCTGCTCACGGAGAGCGTTCTCCTCGCGCTCCTCGGCGGCGCCGCCGGCCTGCTGCTCGCCGCCTGGACGCTCCGGCCGCTCGTGGCGCTCATGCCGCCCGATCTCGCAGCGGGCCTGTTCCGGCAGACCCAGATCGGCATCGACGGCACCGTCCTCCTCTTCACCTTCCTCGTCGCCGCCGTCACCGGCCTCCTGTTCGGAGCGGCCCCGGCGCTCGCCGCGATGCGCGTCGATCTCCAGGACCCGCTCAAGGAGGCTGGACGGAGCGGCCGGTCGGCGGTCCTGCGCGGGCTCCTCGTCGCGACCGAGGTGGCGGTCGCCGCCGTCCTCCTCGTGGTCGCCGGCCTGTTGCTGCGCAGCTTCCTGGCCGTTCAAGGCATCGATCCCGGATTCGACGCCGACCGGGTCCTGAGCGTGCAGGTCGATCTCGATCCCGAGCGGTACGATTCTCCCGCCCAAGCGTTTGGACTCTTCCAGGAGGTCGCGCGCCGCGCCGGAGCCCTCCCCGGCGTCGAGTCCGTCACCTTCGCCTCGTCGATGCCGCTGGCCGGCTTCAGAATGATCCGGCGGGGCATCCAGGCTGAAGGCCGCCCTCCCCTCCCCTTCGAGGAGCAGCCGGAGATCGGAGTGATCCTGGCTGGACCGGACTATTTCCGCACCCTGGGCATCCCGCTGCTGCGCGGCCGGGCCTTCACGGACGCCGACCGGCAGGGCGCGCTGCCGGTGGCCATCGTGAGCCGGAGCCTGGCGCGGCGTCTCTGGGGGGATGAGGACCCGGTCGGCCGGCGCATCCTCGGGCGCGAGGACATCACGGTCGTCGGCGTGGCCGAGGACGTCAAGCACGAGGGCGTGGTCTCGAGCTCGCAGCGGGTCGCCCTGTATCAGCCCTTTCTCCAGCGGGAGGACATGACGTTCGGCCTGATTGCCGTGCGCACGCCGGGCGATCCGGCGGCGCTTATCGCGGCCGTGCGGAGCGCCATCCAGTCGGTCGACCCCTCCGTGCCGATCTCCGACGCGGCCACCCTGCGCGAGAGCCTCCGGCGCTCCGTGGCCGACCGCCGGTTCCAGCTCACCCTGTTCGGAGGATTCGCCCTTCTGGCGCTGGGGCTGGCGGCCATCGGTCTCTATGGAGTCCTCGCCTATACCGTGGGGGAGCGGACGCACGAGATCGGCATCCGCATGGCCCTGGGCGCGGCGCGCGGGAACGTCCAGGCCCTCGTCCTCCGCCGCGGCTTGTTCCTCGCCGCCGCGGGCGTCGTGCTGGGTCTGCTGCTGTCTCTCCCGGCCGGCCGCCTGGTCCGCAGCTCGCTCTTCGGCATCGCGCCGGCGGATCCGATGACCTATCTGCTGATCCCCGCGGTGCTGCTGACCGTGGCCCTCCTCGCCACCTGGCTGCCGGCGCGGCGGGCGACACGGGTGGACCCGGTGATCTCGCTGCGGAGCGAGCGGTAGAGAGCGATTCAGGCGGGGTGGAGCCGAGGAACCCAGCGACGGACCTGCGATTTGTACTCAAGGTACGTCTCGCCGAAGCGTTCTTCGAGAGCTGGCTCCTCGTGGAACAGGACAAAGCACTCCATGAGTCCCCAGAAGCCGATCGTCAGGAGAGCGATGGAGGCAGACCCGGCCATGAGAGCAGCCCCGAGCAAGACGCCGATCGCGCCGAGGTACATGGGGTTCCGAACGTACCGATAGGGGCCTGTGGCAACGAACGTTCGCGGCGGGTCGAATGGAGCGGGCGTGCCCCTGCCGCGCGTGATGAAGACCGTGATGCAACTGGCCGCGAGCAGGCCACCCAGCACAGCCAGGACCAGTCCGAGGGGCCACAGCCAGCGGGGGATGGTGACGTTCAGGGCTGGGTCGAAGCGCCGAACGATGAGAGCCACCCAGAGCCACAGCAGAACGAAGGCACTCGAGAAGATGCCTCCGCGGAGAGCCACGAACGCCTGCTTGAGATTCGCTTGCGTCACAGGTCCGCCACCTCCAAAAGACTACGTTTCAGCGTACTCCCCTCCCGGATCCGCGTCAACTCGATGAGCTTCTTGCATTTAGAATTGCAAGAGCCGGCCACCCGGCCCCGGCCTGTCGCACCGCTGCTCGAAGGGAGCCCATGATGCTTGCCCAAGTCCGCGCTTCTCGTTGCCTCATCGCCCTGCTCACCCTCCTTCTGGGGAGCAGCGGCTCGGCGCTCGCGTTCCAGGAGAAACCCGCGGAGGGTGGTCCGTATCGGGTCGGCGAGGGCGTGACCCGGCCGGAAAAGATCTCCGGTGCGCCTCCGGTCTACACGGAGGCGGCCCGCAAGGCCCGCGTGACGGGGACGGTGGTGATCGAATCGATCATTGACGAGCAGGGCAACGTGACGAACACACGGGTTCTCCAAGGCCTGCCCATGGGGCTCGATCAAGCGGCACTGGAGGCGGTTCAGGCCTGGAAGTTCAAGCCGGCGAGGTTCCAAGGGAAACCGGTCAAGGTCTATTACACCTTGACCGTGAATTTCCAGATCGATAAGTCCTCCAGCTTCGGTCCCGTGTTCCAGGTTTTCCTCACGAAGAACCCGGATTTCGCGAATCATCTGGGCGCCAAGCGCTATCAGGAAGCCGCGGCTCTGCTGGACCGGTGGGGCACGGAACGGCCGGAGGATTCCGAGATTCCTGTCGCCCGGATCTATCTGCTCCTCGAGGAAGGCAAGCTGGACGAAGCCTGGAAGCTGGCTCTGGCCGTCCGCGGCCCGGAGTCGTACGAGGTCCTCGACCGCGTCGGTGCCGTCGCCTTGGATCGGGTGGTTCTCAACCCGCTCCTGAATCCAGAGGCCCGCGGCAAGATCATCGACCTGGGACTGCTGGCCGAGACGCTGGCGATGGAGGCCAACAAGAACGGGTTCGAGGCGCCCCTCAATAAAAGCCTGTTGCTGTTGCAAAAATCGAAGCTCACCTCGGACCCCGCGGAGCGGCAGGCGCTGTTGGAGGAGATGCGACGGCTCGTGAGGCTGTACGCCGAGATCAAGAAGATCCCGCTGCCGGAAGCGGGAGAGCGGCAGGAGTAAAGAGGAGGCCGGCGGCGGTGCGTCGGAGGATACCGCCGGCCTCGCGCGCGCTACAGGCAGGAGCAGGTGCCGGCGCAGGGACTGCTGTTCTGGCAGGAGAAGTTGATCTGATTGCTGCCGCAGAAGGAGATGCAGGCCTTGTGCTGGTCGCTGCAGGTGGCGCACTTGGTGGCCGCGGCTTCGGGGGGCGAGAGGAACATCGGCAGGGCCAGCAGGCCGCCGGCGCAAACGAGCTTGAGAAGAGTCTTCTTCATGAGTCGATCTCCTTGGATGCACGCCCGGCATTTGGCGCCGGGCCGGCGGATTCGAGCATACCCCCGCCGCCGCGCGCAACCTTCCTGATAGCATCCGACGCCATGGACGAAGAACCCCTGGACGATCTCGTCACGCCTCTCAAGGAAGCCGTGGACCGCTGGAACGGCCTGGGCTGGGAGCATCCAACCGTGGCGGTCGTGTCCGGCTCCGGGCTCGCCGTGGATCTCGGCGAGCGCATCCATGGACCGGTGTCGCTGGAGTACTTCCTCCCCTTCTCCTGCCATCCGGTGGAGGGGCACCCGCACGAGGTGGACGTCCTGCTCCCCCGGCCGGACCGGCCGGTCCTCTATTACCGCGGGCGCCTTCATTCATACCAGGGGTACAACGGGTATGAGACGGTCTTCCCGGTCCGCCTGGCCGTCCTGCTCGGCATCAAGGTTCTGATCCTGACCAATGCCACGGGCGGTCTGCAGCCCCACCACCGGCCGGGCGACCTGGTCTTGATCAACGACCACATCAACCTGACCGGGCTCAACCCGCTGCGCGGCCAGCTCCCGTCCGAGTGGGGGCCGCGCTTCCCGGACATGAGCGGGGCCTACGACCCGGCCCTGCGCGGGCTCGCGCACCGGCTCGCCGAGGAGCTCGGCGTCCCGTTGAGCGACGGCGTCTATGCCGGACTGGCGGGACCGACATATGAGACGCCGGCCGAGGTCCGGATGCTCCGCACCCTGGACGCGGATGTGACCGGCATGTCCACCGTCCTCGAAGTCATCGCCGCCCGCCACATGGGAGTCCGCTGCCTCGGCGTCTCCATGGTCAGCAACCCCGCGGCCGGCCTGAGCGACGAGCCGATCGTCCACGACGACGTCCTTGCGGCGGGGGCCAAGGCAGCGGCGAACGTGCAGAAGCTTCTTGGGGCGTTGATTCGGCATCCGGATCTGGTGTGAGGCCCTCGCGCCGGGGGGGTGAGGGCCCTCTGATAGAGTCCCCTCCGAGCCCAAGCCATGACCGAGCGCATCGAAGACCGCGCCCGTTTCGATCTGATCCGCTATGCGAACGTGTGGGAGGACGCGGACGTCCTGTGCGACGCGCTCCGCCCCCGTCCCGGGCGGCGGATGCTGTCGATCGCGTCGGCTGGCGACAATGCGTTCGCATTGCTTGCGGAGGGGGCGGAGGTGGTCGCCGCGGACCTTTCGCCGGCTCAGATCGCGCTGGTCGAGCTGAAGCGCGCGGCGATCCTCCGGCTCGGCCTTCCCGAGGCGCTCGCCTTCCTCGGTGCGCGGCCGAGCCCCGACCGGCGGCCGGTGTATGAGGAGCTGGAGCGGGATCTGTCCGAGCGCAGCCGCGAATTCTGGCGGGAGAACCTGGACGACGTGGCGGACGGCGTGATCCACCACGGGAAGTTCGAAGGCTATTTCCGGCTCTTCCGCGAGCGCGTGCTCCCCCTCGTCCACCGGCGGTCCCGGGTCCTGGAGCTTCTCCACGAGCGGGATGAGGCCGAGCGGGTCCGTTTTTATGAGGAGACGTGGAACACGTGGCGCTGGCGCCTGCTGTTCCGGTTCTTCTTCAGCCGCTTCACCATGGGGCGGCTCGGGCGCGATCCCGAGTTCTTCCGCTATGTGGAGGGCTCCGTGGCCGAGCGCATCCTGGGCCGGACGCGCTATGCGCTGACCGTTCTCGCTCCCCATTCCAATCCCTATATCGGGTACATCCTGGCCGGAAGCTTCGGCAACGCCCTCCCCCGCTATCTGCGGCCCGACGTCTTCGCCGCGGTCAAGAAGGGAGTTGACCGGCTGACGCTGTTCGAGGGCTCGATCGAGGAGGCGGCCGCGGCGCACCGCGGGGACGGGTTCGATGGCTTCAACCTGTCGGACATCTTCGAGTACCTCGATCCCGAGAACAGCGCGGCGATCTATGGCCGGCTGCTGGACGCGGCGCGTCCGGGCGCCCGCTTCGCCTACTGGAACATGCTGGTGCCCCGGCGCCTGGCCGCATCCTTTCCCGGACGCGTGCGGCCGCTGGAGGCCGAGGCGGGCGAGCTGTTCGCGCGAGACCAGGCCTTCTTCTACAGCGCGTTCGTCTTGGAGGAGGGGCTGGAGGAAGTCATCGGGTGATTACTCCCCACGACCTGCGGGGCGCGGTCATCCTCGGCGGCGCGTTCATCTCAATGCTCGTGCTGGCCGAGCTCTGGCGGCGCCTCGGGAACCCGAAGCCGGAGCACACGCGCAAGCTGGTCCATCTCGGCGGGGGCGTCGCCTGCCTGTTCTTCCCGTTCCTGATCGATTCCCCCTGGGTGGTGCTGGTGATGGCGCTGCCGCTGACGGCTCTGTTCGTGGCGGGGAGCAAGCTCGGGTTCCTGAAGAGCCTGCACGGGATCGGGCGGAAGAGCCGCGGGGCCGAGTACTACCCGCTGGCGGTCTTCCTCGTCTTTGTGCTCTCCCGCGGCCGGCCCTGGCTCTACCTGGCGGCGGTGCTGGTGCTCGCCATGGCGGACGCGTTCGCCGCGCTGATCGGCAGCCGGTACGGCGTGGTGCGCTATGAAGTGGAGGACGAGACGAAGAGCCTCGAAGGGTCGCTCGTCTTCCTGGTGATCGCGTTCCTGGCGATCCATCTGCCGGTGCTCTTGATGACCAATCTGCCACGGCCGGTCTGCGTGCTGGCGGCCGTGCTGGTGGCGGCGCTGGTGACCGGCTTCGAGGCGATCTCGCTGGAGGGCGCGGACAACCTGTTCGTGCCCCTGGCGGTCGTGGTGATCCTCGGCAAGATCACGACGAAGCCGCTGTCCGAGGTGGTCTTCCAGAACCTGTCGCTCCTGGCCATCTGCCTGGGGGTGGCGCTGCTGGTCTGGCGGGTGCGGACGCTCAACGTCGGAGGCGCGATCGCCTTCATCCTGTTCGCCTACGGCACCTGGTCGCTGGGCAACTGGCTGTGGGCGATCCCCGCGTTCCTGGGGTTCCTGGGCTATCTCGCGGCGTGGCGCTATTTCGCGCCGCCGGGGCACGCGGCCGGGGTGCGGGTGCGGACCGTGTCGCGCGCCCTGCTCCCTCCTTTCGCCATGATGGCTCTGGCGAACGGCCTGAAGAACTCCGGCCTGTTCTATGGCCCCTACCTGGCGGCGAGCGCCGCGGTCTTCGCCTTCGCCCTGGACACCGGCGTGTTCCGCTTGGAGAAGGTCAAGGGCCTGCCGCGTGTTGTGGCCGCTTACGGAGTCGGGCTGTTAGCCACCGCCTTCACGGCCCTCATCCCCTGGCTGCTGTTGCGCGAGCCGCCTCTCGCCCTGCTCTCTCTGGCGGCGGTGGTCATGGTCGTCTCGATGCTCAACGCGGCGATCGAGCTGCGTGGCCCGGTGGACGAGCGCCCCCGCGAGTGGACCGCCTGGCGCTTCGCCCTGAGCTTCGCCGCGGCGGGCGCGGTGCTACTCTTCCAGTGGGCCGGCTGGGCACCGCTGTGGGACCCGAGCTGGTAGGAGCGGGTTTCCTGAAAGGGGAACGTTGGGGTAGGATTGCATGTCGAGCCAACCGAGGAGTCACGCCATGGCGCTTCCCGATGTCGAGGTGCACCGCTGGACGCGGAAGGAGTACGAGCGGGCCGCGTATGCCGGAGCCTTCGGAGACCGCCGGGTCGAGCTCGTCGACGGGGTGGTCTACGACATGGCACCACAACACAGCCCGCACGCGACGGGAGTCACAAAGGCCTACCGAGCTCTGACGGCAGCCTTCGTCTCCGGATTCACCGTTCGGTCCCAGATGCCGCTGGCGCTGGGGCAGTACTCCATGCCCGAACCTGATGTCGCCGTCGTCCCCGGGGAGCCGGATGATTACGTCAAGGCTCATCCAAAAACGGCCTTGCTGGTGGTCGAAGTCGCGGACTCGTCCCAGTACCACGACCGGGTGCGGAAGGTGGAGATCTACGCCCGGGCCGGCATCCAGGACTACTGGATCTCGAACCTCGCACAGGACCTCCTGGAGGTCTACCGGGAGCCGGTGAAGGGCAGCTATCGGCAGAAGCTCACCCTCCGCCGCGGAGAGCGGATCGCGCCGCTCGCGAGCCCGGGGGTGGTGATCGCGGTGGATGATTTGCTGCCGAAGCGGCTATGACGCGCATGGCAGGCCTCCTCCTGGACCTCGACGGCACGGTTTATCAGGAGGGGCGCGCCATCCCGGGCGCGGCCGAGGCTCTCGTGGAGCTGCGTCAGCGCGGCGTGCCGTTCCGCTTCACTACGAACACGACCCGCCGGCCCCGCGCCGCTCTCGCGGAGCGACTCCGCTCCATGGGCATTCCCGCGGAGACGGAGGACATCCTCTCCGCGCCGGCCGCCGCCAGCCGCTGGCTGCGCGAACGCGGAGTCCGCCGGGCTCAGCTCCTGCTCGCGCGGGAGACCTGGGTCGATCTCCCGGGAATCGAGCCGGCGGATGATGCTCCGGAGGCGATCGTCGTAGGGGATCTCGGCGAGGCATGGACGTTCGCCCTCCTCAACCAGGCATTCCGCCATCTCATGGACGGCGCCGAGCTTCTGGCCATCCAGCGCAACCGCTACTGGCATACGGACGGCGGCCTGAGCCTCGACGCCGGACCGTTCATCGCCGCGTTGGAATACGGCAGCGGCAAGACCGCCACTCTCGTCGGCAAGCCGAGCCCGGCCTTCTTCGAGGCCGCCGCCCAGGAGCTGGGCGTTCCTCGGGATCAGATCGCCGTCGTAGGCGACGATCTGGAGTCGGACGTAGCCGGCGCGCGGCAGGCCGGCATGACCGGCGTGGCCGTGCGCACCGGCAAGTACCGCCCGCAGGACGAGGACCGGGCGCAGGCCGCGGCGGACGTGGTTCTTGATTCCATAGCGGACCTGCCGTCGTGGCTGGTGCCTCTCATCCGATAGAAAACAAGGACCGAAGGGGCTTCAAGGACGGCAAGGACGCAGCACGGACCGCCGTCCCTTCAGGTCGTTGAAGTCTTTGTCGTCCTTGCCGGAATGACCGTCCCCGCCGCGCCATCCATCGTCACCACCTGGCCGGTTTCGAGCGCGCTCACCAGCCCGGGGATCCCGACGATCGTGGGGATGCCCATCTCCCGGGCCACGATCGCCGAGTGCGAGAGGATGCTCCCCCGCTCGATGAGCAGGCCGGAGACGGAGGGATAGAGCGGCACCCAGCCGGGATCGGTCCGCTCGGCCACCAGGATCTCGCCGTCGAGCCGCGCATCCTCCGATGGCGTGCGCAGGACCTTCACCGGACCGGTCACCACGCCGGGGCAGCAGCCGATGCCGCGCAGGACTCCATCCTCCCCCACTACCGCGGGCCGCGGCCTCCCCTGGTAGCGGTTCCGGTGATACGGCAGACCAAACGTTTCGAAACGGTCCGCCAGCGTCGTCTCCACCTCGCGGCGATAGGCATCGAATTCAGCCCGCCGCAGCGCGGACAATCCTTTCAAATTCGTGGTGACGGCCCGGCCGCGGATGAAGTCCCAGACCTCGTCGATCTCCAGATAGAAGATGTCGTCCGCGGTGTTCAGCAGCCCCTCGCGAGCGAAGTCCTCGCCGATCGCGCGCAGGAGCTCGCGCAGCAGGCCGTAGATGCGGGTGCGGGCGAAGCGGAGGTTCTCGCGGTTCTTCACCCCGAGCCGGGCGTTCCGCAGGACCCGCCGGAAGATCCAGCGCCGCCAGGGGGAGCGGATGGCGGCAAAGGCGCGCGCCTCGGCGTCGGAACGCAGCTTCCGCTCCCGCTCTTCCATGACGGTCACGTCCAGGGCCGACGGGTCCTCCATGGCCAGGTAGTTACGGAGGATCTGATAGAGGAAGGCCGGCCGGTCGCGCAACGACGATTCCTCCAGCTTCAGCTCGTTGACGCAGCGGAAGCCGTAGAGATCGAGATAGCGGGCGATCTCGGCGGCGAACTCCGTCCAGCGCGGATCGGCGGGGATGCGACGGGCCAGCTCGTCCGCCGGGGTTTCCAGGAGGAGCTGACGTAGCGCCGGGTTCTGGCGTGCCTGGACGGCCAGCCGAAGCAGCAGCTTGGTGGGCTCGGTGCTCTCGATCCCCCCTTCGCCGGCGATCAGATCGTTTTGCAATGATCCGTGCTCGTCGCCGCACCAGGAGACGGACAGCTTCTTGAGCGTGCCGTAGAAGATCATCACAAAAAAATCGTTGATGATCGGCGCCTTCCACTCCCAGAGGAGCTGATCCTCCATTTTGCGATAGAGAGCCGCCAGCTCGTGCGGGGCCATGCGGCGGAAGTCCATCGCCGACCACGTGCCGTAGCGCTCCCGGAAATGGGCTTCGAAGTCGCCCACGATGCGGCGGATGTGCAGGAAGTTGCGCACCGAGCGGCCGACCAGGCGGAGCAGCGCCGGGAGCTCGACGGTGTAGCGCCGCATCCCGCTGACGGGCGCCGGCTCCTCCGTCTGATCTCCCTTCGCGAGCCCCTCACGCACGCCCATCATCGATTCCATGAAGCTCTTGTTGTAGTTGAACCCCGGGAACAGGCGGACCAGGCGATACCAGTTGTGCAGGTTGTAGTAGACCTGCCCGCGGAACAGGCCGAGCATGTTGTCGAACACGTCGCGGTTGGCCCGGACGGCCTCCGGCCCAATCCCCATGACCTCGGCAAAACAGTGATAGACGATCGAGTACGCCCGCCGGATGAAGCTGAAGGTCATCGGCGAGGTGACGCCCGAATAGCTCTCGATGATGTTCGAGTTGTCCCAGAGCAGGCGGTTCCCCGCGGCCGGGCCGACCTCCTCGACCGTGGTCACCGGCCGCGCCTGGAGAATCCACAGACGGCCGGCTTCATCGATCGAGAATTCGACGTCCTGCGGCCGGCGGTAGTGCCGCTCGATGGCGAGCCCGGCCCGCGCCGTCTCCTCCACCTGGTTGCGCGACAGGCTGGGCGCGCTCCGCAGCTCGGCCGGAACCTCCTCGCGCGCCAGCCCCTGGCCCGCCGCGCGGTCGAGCACGAGCTCCTCGCGCTTCTCCGCGATCTGCTCGGCGACCGCGAGAGACTCCTTGTCGACGATCCAGGTATCCGCATCGAGGCCGGCGCTGACCAGCCCCTCGCCCGCTCCCCAGAGAGCGGAGATCACGATCTCGTGGACGTTGCCATCGTTCGGGTTGGCCGTGAACAGCACGCCGCTGGAGCGGGCATCGACCATCTGCTGGACGACGACCGCGATCGCGATCCGGTCGAGGGGGAGGTTGCGGGCACGCCGGTAGGCGAGAGCCCGCTCGTTGAAGGCCGAGGCCCAGACACGGCGGATCGCATCGAGAAGCGCCTCGCGCCCCTTCACGAACAGGAAGCTGTCGTGGAGGCCGGCGAACGATTCTCCCGCCGCGTCCTCACCCACCGCTGAGGAGCGCACGGCTACGAGAGTCTCCAGACCGCCGATCCGCGCCGCGTGCGCCCGCTCGATCGCCTGCTCGAGGCCCGGGTCCAGCTCCGCCGCCTCGCGGGCACTCTCGAAAGCGTCCGTCGTCACGGCGTACCAGGGAGGCACCGCGAGCCCCAGAAGCTCCAGCCGTGCCAGGTTCGCCGCCTTGCCTCCGAGCTTCTCCACCATCCGCTCGGCCTGCTGCGGATCGGAACAGACCCATTCCGTCACAGCTCCACCCCAAACAGCCCACCGATCGCCGCGGCGAGGATCAGGTCGAACGCGATGATGTACATACCCGCGTAGGTCTCCATCCGCTTGGCGGTCTTGCGGCTCGTCTGGAAACGGAATTGAAAGAAGCCGATCAGGGTCACGAGGAAGAGCGCGACCAGGGCCACGTCGAACCACCGCGGCAGCCCGAGATGCCGGCCGACCAGGATCACCAGTGCCGTGTCGATCACCCGGATCGCCAGGACGATATAGGCAGCCCCGTAGGTGCCGAAGATACGCGTGTAGGTCTCCACTCCCTCCCGCTCATCCTCGGGAGCGCGGATCTTGCGCGACACTTCCCAGTTGAACGTCACGAAGAAGCCCACCCAGGAGTAAACCAGATACCACCCCGGAGCCTCCCACGGCCAGCGGCCGGTGGCGAAGGAGAAGACCATGAGCGACAAGAGCGGCATCAGCAGCATGTGGCTGGTGGCATAGACCAGGAAGTGCCGCTTCAGCCAGTCGCGGACGAAGAACTCCTTCAGCATCAGGAGGGAGAAGACGAACGCGATCCCCCACGCCGCGAGAGCCGGCAGGCCACGCACCGCCGAGAGAGCGATCTCCGCGGCGATGGCGATCCCTCCGAGGACCTTCAGGTCCCACAGCGTAATCAGCCCGCGTTGCAGCACGCGGTCCGGATGATGGATCACGTCCTCGGCGTAGTCTTTGTGCTCGTCGAACACCCGCAGGTGGAGGAAGAAGCAGAACAGGGTGACGGCGCCGAGGAGCGACGTCCAATCGTAGTGCATGGGCCGGCCGGGATTGGTCAGCACCCGCGCCAGGAACTGGTTCGAGGAGTAATAAGCGACGATCAGCAGTCCATGGCCAAGCACGGGAAAGCGCTCGGCGAGGTAGGCGGACAGGCGCCGGGGGAAGGGGGCTTGGCGGGTCAGGGCGGCGGTGACCATGCTCGCCTATTCTCTCCTGCTCAGGAGAGCCGCGCACGCAAAGCCCGATAATCGATCTTGCTGTTGTGCCGCGGATCGACCGGCAGGGGCTCGGCGGTGAGGATGATCTCGTCCACCGTCTGCCCCACCGCGGCGAGGCGCGCCGCCACCTCGGCCCGCAGCTCCTCGCCTGAGCTGGTCTCGATGACCACCGCAACGCGCTCACCCAATGTGGCATCGGGCAGCCCCACCGCCGCCACCCGCCGGATGCGAGGGTCCTCGCCGTGCGCCGCCTGCTCGACGAGCTGCGGGTGGATGGGCTCGCCGTTCCGCCAGATCGTGGAGTGCACCCGGCCGGCGATCCAGAAGCAGCCCTGGGTGTCGAAAGATCCGGTGTCGCCCATGCGGTGCCAGACCGTGCCGTCCGGCTCGGAGATCTTGTTCTCGCGGACAGCCTGGGGATTCCGGTAGTAATCGCGGCAGACGTGCTCGCCGCTCACCACCAGCTCGCCGATCTCTCCGGCCGGGACGTCCCAGGCCGGCCAGCCCTTCGGCCCCAGCTCGACAGGTCCGTCGTGGATGCGGATCAACCGCGCGCGGATCCGGTCGACCGGCCGGCCGGCGCAGTAGCCGGGAGCACGAGGGCGCAGCTCGTTGACCGCGGCGAAGCGCTCCTCGGCCATGAGGTGCGCGACGGGCTCGGCCTCGGTGGAGCCGTAGGCGACCACGATCTCGGTGTTCGGCAGGGCACGCCGCCAGGCACGGAGCTGAGCGTCGGAAACCGGAGCCCCGCCGGTCAGCAGGCGCCGCAATCGGGGCCTCTCGCCGGGGGAGGCCGCGATGTGGGCGGTCAGGCGGTCGAAGAAGGGCGGCGAGGCCGTGCAGGTAGTCACGCCGTGATGGTTCATCTGCCGCAACACCCGCGCGGCGTCCACCTTGTCGACGCGGCGGAAGTCCAGGTCCGGCACGACCGAGGTCACGCCCACGGCCAGATTGTTCAGCGAGAAGACGGGAAACATGGTCATGTCCACGTCCCCTTCCTCCGCCGGGAACTCGGCGGCGAGCGCCCGGTGCTGCGCAAGGAGAAAGCCGTGGGTGCGGTTCGCTCCCTTGGGCTCGCCGCTGGAGCCGCTGGTGAACGTGATGAGCGCCGGCGAGCCCGGCTCGACCGAATGGATCACGCCATCACCGGGTTTGTCTTCGAGGTCGGAGAGCGCGCAGCGGGCCGGCAGACGGCCAAGGCGAAACCCGGTCGTCACCGTCAGGGGAATCGAGCGCAGCTCGCCGGAGAAGAGGCGCAGAAGATGGCTCCGCGGCACGCCGATCCAGGCGCGCGGCTCCGCGAACGCCGCGAAGGCGGCGATCTGCCGCACGCCGATCCAGGGATCGACGAACACCGCCACCGCGCCGATCTGGAGGACGGTCAGGAGAGCCACGTAGAGGTCGATCGACATGGGAATCATGACGATAACCCGTTCCCCCGGCTGGAGACTGAGCCGCCGAAGCCCCGCTGCGGCCCGGTCGATACGGTCGCGCAGCTCCGCGAAGGTGATCCGCCGCTCACCCCCGTCCGGCGCCGGAGCGATCAGAGCGGGCCGGTCCGGCACCCGCAAGGCGACTTCGCGGAGGACCGAGAGAACATTCATTGAAATCAGACGGATCCGTCCGATATGGCAGGCTCCGAGAACTGGTACAGATGGTACCGCCGCAGGATGCGTCCCGCTCCGCCGTCCAGATCCCCCGACGGATTGCCTTCCCGGAACAGACAGTGGTTGGCCGCGCGGTACCCCTTGCC